>Ga0302314_10007859_pt1 | contig 19108 bp, 14 predicted proteins | sample III_Palsa_N2_3_FD_200533 | JGI IMG/M metagenome (GOLD analysis project Ga0302314, IMG submission 200533) | Peat permafrost microbial communities from Stordalen Mire near Abisko, Sweden - III_Palsa_N2_3 | ecosystem: Environmental > Terrestrial > Soil > Palsa > Peat permafrost | place: Sweden...
GTCGAACAGCGTCTGCCGCACCCGGTCCGGCGTGGGCCGCACACCGGCGTCGGCATCGAATTCGATCAGCCGGCTGCGCCATTCGCCGCCGATGATGCGCAAGGTGCCCAGCGCGCGCCGGCTCATGGAGTCTTGGGCAGTTTTGCCGGCGCGCCGCCGTTCAGCTTCACGGCCGGAGCCGCCTGCTGGAACAGGATAGGGTGCTCACTGGCGATGCGCCGCGGCAGAACCACCGCAGTGCCCAGCAATACCGCCGCGCCGACCATGGCGGCGATGGCCGACTGGCGCGCCCGCCGCGCCTGCCTGCGCTTGGCTTCGCCGCGCACGATGCGCATGTCATGGAACAGGCGCATCTGCGGCATCGGGTATTGCGGCGCGGCGTCGATACGGCGGCCAAGTCGCAACCAGTAGATGGCGAGCAGGCCCAGCAAGACGGCACTGCAGTAAAGCGCATGGGTAAAGTTGTCGATCACTTCGAAGGTCGATTCCTTCAACTGTTCCGTCGTATCCACTGACAGGTTGTCGAGGTGACCCTGAAACCACCAGGCGAGAGTCAACAGCAGCCCTATCCCGACCGGTGCCAGCAACAGCAGCTTGCGGCGTGCGGCGGGATCGGCTTGGTGAACGGCCGGGCCTGCCTCCGCCTCAGACATGCGTGCCGCCCACGGTCATCGCGTCGATCTTCAGGGTCGGCTGGCCCACGCCCACCGGCACGCTCTGCCCATCCTTGCCGCAGACGCCGATACCGCTGTCGAGCTTCATGTCGGTGCCCAGCATCGACACCCGCGACAGCGACTCCGGGCCGTTGCCGGTGAGGGTGGCGCCCTTCACCGGGCGGGTCACCTTGCCGTCCTCGATCAGGTAGGCCTCGCTGGCCGAGAAGACGTAGTTGCCGTTGGTGATGTCGACCTGGCCGCCGGCGAAGTTGACCGCGTAGAGGCCCTTCTTCACCGAGCGGATGATCTCCTCAGGATCGTGCGGACCGGCCAGCAGGTAGGTGTTGGTCATGCGCGGCATCGGCAGGTGGGCGAAGGATTCGCGGCGGCCGTTGCCGGTGGGCTGCATGCCCATCAGGCGCGCGTTGAGCTTGTCCTGGATATAACCCTTGAGGATGCCGTTCTCGATCAGGGTGGTGCACTGGGTCGGCGTGCCCTCGTCGTCGAGGGTCAGCGAGCCGCGGCGGTTCGGCAGGGTGCCGTCGTCAACCACGGTGCACAGCGGGCTGGCCACCTTCTGGCCGATGCGGCCGGAATAGGCCGAGGTGCCCTTGCGGTTGAAATCGCCTTCCAGGCCGTGGCCCACCGCCTCGTGCAGCATCACGCCGGGCCAGCCCGGGCCCAGCACCACCGGCATCGAGCCGGCCGGCGCGGCAATCGCCGAGAGCAGGGTGATGGCCTGGCGCACCGCTTCCCGCGCATACTGCTCGGCGGTATCGCCGCCGAAGAAATCGGCGTAAGCGCCGCGGCCGCCACCGCCGGTGCTGGACTGCTCGCGGCGGCCCTTGTCCTCCACGATCACCGAAACATTCAGGCGCACCAGCGGCCGCACATCGGCGGCCAGGGTGCCGTCGGTGGCGGCCACCAGCACCACTTCATGGCTGCCGGCCAGCGTCACCATCACCTGGGTGACGCGCGCATCGGCGGCGCGTGCCGCGGCGTCGGCGCGCTTGAGCAGGTCGAGCTTCTTCTCCACCGGCCAGGAATCGAGCGGATTGGCCGCGCCGTACAGGGCCGGCGTGGCCGTGGCCTGCTTCACCGCCAGGCTGCCGCTCTGGCCCTGGCGGACGATAGCGCCGGCGGCGCCGGCGGCATCGGTCAGCGCCGGCAGCGCGATCTCGTCGGAATAGGCGAAGCCCTGCTTCTCGCCGGCCATGGCGCGCACGCCCACGCCCTGCTCGGTGTGGTGGCTGCCCTGCTTGACGATGCCGTCTTCGAAGAACCAGCTCTCCGTCACCGCATGCTGGAAGTACAAATCGGCGGCATCGACACCGGGCTTCATCAGGCCGCCGAGCACGCGCTGGATGCGCGACTCGTCGAGTTCGGCCGGCGCCAGCAGGGTGCGGCGGGCTAGGTCTAGGGATTGGCTCATAGGGGAATTATGGGGGAAAAACGGGCGCTTCCAAGATTATGGGCTTTTGCCGGTCGGGAAGCACGGCAAAAAGCAATCTCGCGCAAAGCCGCAAAGACGCAGGAAAAACACCGGCCAAGGCATTAACCAGTATTTTTCTTTAATGCTTTTCTTCGCGTCTTTGCGGCTTTGCGCGAAACGCTTTTTACACGCCCATGCGGCGGTGACTCAACGCCGGAAAACTGCTGCGCACCTGCTCCAGCCGCTCGCGCGGCAGCGACGCCGCCACCACGCCGTCGCCGTCCGCCTGCTGCGCCAGGATCTCGCCCCAGGGGTCGAGGATCAGGCTGTGGCCGTGGGTGACGCGGCCGCCGGCATGGGTGCCGTGCTGGCCGGGGGCGAGGAGGAAGCACTGGTTCTCGATGGCACGGGCGCGCAGCAGGGGCTCCCAGTGGGCCTGGCCGGTGCGGGCGGTGAAAGCCGCCGGTACGCACAGGACTTCCGCGCCCTGCGCCGCCAGCGCCCGGTACAGCTCGGGGAAACGCAGGTCGTAGCAGACGCTCAGGCCAAGGCGGCCGATGGGCGTGGGCACCACCACCGGATTGAGCGCGCCGCGGGCGATGGTGGCGGACTCGCGATAGCGTTCCCCGCCCGGCACCTCGACGTCGAACAGGTGGATCTTGTCGTAACGCGCGGCGCGGCGACCCTGCGCGTCGTACACCAGGCAGGCGGCGTAAACCTTGTCGGCATCGCCGGGCACGGCCAGCGGCACGGTACCGGCGACGATCCACAGCTTCAGCTCGCGCGCCGTGGCGGCAAGGAACTCCTGAATCGGGCCCTGCCCGTCGGCTTCGGCGATGGCCAGCTTGTCGCGCTCCTTCGCGCCCATGAAGGCAAAGTTTTCGGGGAGCACCGCCAGCGCGACGCCGGCGGCCGCGGCTTGGCGCAGCAGCCGCCCGGCAGTGGCGAGATTGGCGTCGCGGTCGGCGACGGAGCTGAGCTGGATCGCGGCGGCAATCGGCACGGCGGAATCGATTATTTCGGGCATGTCGGTCATGGAGGAATCCTACTCTTCATCCTGCGGCGCTACCGGCGGCGGCGGCGTTGCCGCAGCTGGGGCAGGCGTCGCCGCCGGCGCCGGCGGCTGGTCGCCCGGCATGTCCTTATTGTCGCCGCCCTTGACCTGCGGATTGTCCCAGCTGCCGGTGACGCGGTAACTGAACTGGCTGAGCGTGCTGAACGGCTTGTTGAACACCTGCTGCGCGATCAGGGCGACGCCGCCGGCGATCGGATTGACCAGGGTGGCGCCGACGATCACCTCGGTCGACAGGTCGGGGTGAACGGTGATTTTCTGGTCGTAGTCGCGCGCGGCGAGGCCGATGCGGCCGTTGATTTCCATCCTCATCGAGGGCGACACCAGCTGCAGATCGCTGCTCTGGGCCTGGCCGTCGGCCAGCTTGAAGCTGCCGATGAGGGTGTCGAAACCCAGCCCCTTCGACACCACGTCGTGGAAATCGAAAGTCAGGCGCCGCGGCAGGGCATACAGATTGAGCAGGCCGAGCACGCGCCCGGCGCCCGGCTTGACCGTCTTCAGCGTGCCCTTCTCCACCACCAGCGACACCGTGCCGCGCGCCTGCGCCAGGTCGAGCCCGGCGGGATCCTGCGGCCAGATCAGGGTGCCGGAGAAGCGGGCTTTTTTGGCGTCCATGGTCTCGGCATAGCCGAAGGCCTGCAGCACATTGCCCAGATCGCGCGCGTCGAACTCGAACGACAGGTCGCCGTAGGAGCTGCCGTTGCGGCGCAGCCAGGTGCCGCGCGTGTTGGTCTGCAGCTGGCCGCCTTCGAGCTTGAGCTGATCCAGGTTCTGACCGCCATCGGCGCGCGAGGTAAGCAGGGTGAAGTGCCCGAGATCGGCGCTGCCGAGCTTGAGCGAATCGCAGCTCAGATCGAGCAGCGGCGACTGGGTGGGATCGAACGGCGCTCCCTGCGCATCGTCCCCGCCCGCCGGCGACATATCGGTCAGTGGCTGCACCTGCAGCCGCTGCAGGCGCGCCTGCAAGCGTCCGCCGTTGGCGCGGCTGAAGTCGATGCGCCCCTGCGCAGCGGGGCCATCGAGCTGCACGCTCCAGCCGCCGGGAACCGGGCCGCCCTGCAGATGCGCCTGCAGCAGCGCTGCGCCGCGGTATACCAGCCGCTGCGGTGTCAGGTCGAAGCCGCGCACTGCGAGGCCGTCGGCGGGGGCTTGCGGCGATGACTTGGCCGATGCCACGTCCGCGGCATCGATCGAGCTGAACAGGTCCATCCAGGGGCCGACTTCCAGCAGCGCCGGCGTGCCGGAAACGAACAGGCCTTCGCCGTCGCCGCGCGGCATAACGCCCGGGCCCAGACGCACTTCGATGCCGCGCGTGCGCAGCGCGTCGCCCGGCGGCTTCGCCACTCGGGCAAAACGCAAGCCCACGCCGAAGCGATCGCCGCCGTCGATGCGTATCCGCAGGGCATCGGCATCACTGGTTTTGGCGGCGCCGCCTTCCCCCACCGTCACCGTCACCGGCATGCTGTCGCCGGCACTTTTGGCCACCGGCTGCGGCAGCCGCGTGGCGACGCCACGCAGGTCGCTGCTCAGGGTAAGCTGGCCGCTGTGCGGCCCGCCGAAGGGCAGCCGCGCGGCGATGTGGGCGGTGCCGCTGAGCTGTTGCCGCAGCCAGTCCGGTGTGTAGGCCGCGAACAGGCCATCGGCCAGTTGCACCGGCGCATCGGTCTGCACCAGCAGCACGCCATCCGGGTTGTCCGGCTCGCCGCGAATGGTGGCATTGAGCGTAGAGCCGTAAAGCTGTCCGCTCAGGCCGTCGCTGGTCACGCCGTTATCACCGAAGACCAGGCTGCCGCGCAGGCCGGTGATCGGCGGATCGAGGCCGCGCACCTTGATCGTGCCGCCGTCGAAGCGCGCCGTGCCGGCAACATGCAGCGGCGGCTCGCCGTCGTCCAGCGGAACCTCCAGGTGCAGGTTGACCGCCGCCGGGCCGGCGGCGTCGGTCTGGGTCAGCAGGCTGTCGAGCTTCTTGCTGATCGGACTATTGCGCAGCAGATCGTAGTAACGCGCGGCGTCGCCGTGGGTGCTGCCGTCGACGGTCAGGCGCGCCTTGCGAAAGTCCGGAATCTGCGCCTCGATATGATCGACCGCATTGCCGCTGATCTGCGCGCCGCTGGAGCTGATGGCCAGGCCGTGGCCGCGAAAATGCAGCTGGGCCTGCAGCTTCTCCGCCTGCGGCCAGCCCGGCGAATAAGCCAGGGTGCCGTCGGCCACGGTCAGGTCGAGTATCCAGTGTCCGCTGGGCTTTTCGACGAAGGGATAGTCGGCCAGCGGCCCGTCGAGCTGCAGATGGCCCTGCGACACATGCCCATGCAACAGGGAGCGATTGAGCCAGTCGCGCGCGCCGGCGCCCCAGCCTTTCGGCATCCAGGGCTTCAGCGCCACCGGATCCTCCACGGCGAAATCGGCGGTGAGCTGCAACACCGGCGAAGCATCGGCCTGGCTCGGCAATAGCAGGCTGAGCTGGCCATGGCCGCTACTGCCGAGCAGCTTCCAGTCGAACGGCTGCGCGCCGATGCGCCAGCCGGCGGGATCGCGCTTCCAGGTGAAGTCGCCGCTGAGCGATGCAACCGGCAGCGGCTGCTCGAAGGCATCCGGTAACTGCACCTGCATCGCGGCCTGATGCAATTGCAGATGGCCGCCGTCCTGGTCCGCCTCGACCACGCCGTCGAGGCCGGAGAAGCCGGGCTGCGTTGGCTGCGCCGCCAGCCCGGCGCCGGCCAGCCGCGCATGCAGGCTGTAGTGCGCGGCAGGCGCGGTTCCGGCCGCGGCGCCAGCCGCGGGTGCCGCCTGCTCGTAATGCAGGGCCAGATCGTGCACATCGCCGCGCACATCGCGCAGCCGCGCGGCGCCGGCCGGCAGGTCCCGCCACAGCGCCAGCCAGGGCGCGAGATCGTCGAGACGCAGTCCGTCGGCGCCGGCATCGAGCGTGACGCCCTGCGCCGTCGAGGCGAAGCGGAAGTGTCCTTGCGCGCTGCTGAGGCCGCGTGCGCCATTCACCGCCAGCTTGCGGATCTCGGTGCGCCAGGCATCCGGCTCCGGCCACGCCGCAACATCCAGCTGCAATTGACTGACCTGCGCCAGCGTCTCCTTGCCGCGCACCGCGGCGACGACGGCGGCGCCGGCCTGGGCATCGACTTCGGCGATGCGGCCGGCTTCGATGCGGCCGGCAAAATCCAATTGCGCCTGCTGCAGTGCCAGCCGCACGCCCTGCCCCAGCGTGCCAGCCAGCCAGGGCCAGCCTTCGACGTTGTCGAGCGACAGCTTCCAGCTGCCCTGCCAGGTTTCCGGCTTGAGCGGATCGCCTTGCACGGTGGCGGATGCGTTGGCCGCGGCGGCCAGCTCTGGCGGCGGCAGCAGGCGCGCCGCCAGGGTGTAGCGTTGCCCGGCGCGGCGCACATCGGCATCGGCCATGCCGATGCTGAGGGTCTGCCGGCTGAATTGGGGATCGTGCACCAGCAGGCGGCAATCGCGCAGGCGCACCCGGTCGAGGCTGGCGATGCGCTGGATTTCCGCATCGGTGAGCTTGCCGCCGCTGCCGCCATTGAAGCCGCGCATCGACCAATGGCCCATATAGTCGACATCGGCTTCCAGCTGCAGGCCATAGACTTCGATGGTGCCGGGCATCCAGTCGCCGCCGGACAACCGCTGCAGGCTGAAGCCGAGGCGCAGCCGCGTGGCCTGCAGCAGCGGCTTGCCCTGCGCGTCGAGCAGGGCCACGTCGCGCAGGTCGAGGCTGGGCTGCAGATGCTCCCAGGTCAGGGCCATCGAGCCGATGCGGGTGGGATGGCCGGCGGCCTGCGCCACCAGGTTCTGCAGCTTGTCGCGATAGCCCGGCACCGCGTCGATCGCCAATCGGAAAACCAGGCTCAGAGTGGCGGCCAGCACCACCAGCGCCGCGACCGTGCTCAGACCCCAGGTCCACCAGCGCCGACTCTTACGCTCCACGCATGGCCCTCCGGGCCAGCACGTAGGTCGGCTCAAGCGCAGCGGAGCCGACAGGCCCCGCACAATGTCGGCTCCGCTGCGCTTGAGCCGACCTACCCCAGCTGGAACCCGCGAGCGTCGCGCGCCTCACACCGGAACCACGTCGAAGGTTTCCTGCTGGTAATGCGCCTCGGGCTGCAGCTTGATCGGCCGCTTCAGGCTGGCCTCGAGTTCGGCCAGGCCGCCGGACTGTTCCTCCTGCAGGCGCGCCACCACGCCCGGCGCCGCCAGCACCAGGAAGGATTTGGGGTCGTACATGCGCGCGGCGCGCTGCACTTCGCGGGCGATTTCGTGGCACACGGTTTCCACCGTCTTGACGCAGCCCTTGCCGCCGCAGGAAGTGCACGGCTCGCACAGAATGTGGCCGAGGCTCTCGCGGGTGCGCTTGCGCGTCATCTGCACCAGCCCCAGCTCGGAGAACGGGTAGATGCGGGTGCGCGCGGTATCGCGCGCCACGTCCTTCTCCAGGGTGCGCAGCACCTGGGCGCGGTGCTCCTCGCTGCGCATGTCGATGAAATCGAGAATGATGATGCCGCCCAGATTGCGCAGGCGCAGCTGGCGCGCGATGGCCGAGGCGGCTTCCAGGTTGGTCTTGACGATGGTTTCTTCAAGATTGCGATGGCCGGTGAAGGCACCGGTGTTGACGTCGATGGTGGTCATGGCTTCGGTCTGGTCGATCACCAGATGTCCGCCCGACTTCAGTTCGACCTTGCGTTCCAGCGCGCGGTTCAATTCGTCTTCGACGCCGTACAGGTCGAAGATCGGCGCCTGGCCGCAATAGGCTTCGATCTTCGCCGCCGCCTGCGGCACGAAGACGCGGGCGAACTGCTGCACCCGGCGCGCTTCCTCGGCGCTGTCGATGCGGACCCGCTCCACCGCGGTGCCGAGCAGGTCGCGCAGGATGCGCATCGACAGCGGCAGGTCGCCATGCACCAGCTGCCCCGGCTTGGCCTGCTGTACCTGCTGGCTGACCGAACTCCACAGCCGGGTCAGGAACAGCAGGTCCTGCTGCAGCGCCTCGGCATCGGCACCCTCCGCCGCGGTGCGCGCGATCACGCCCCACTCCGGCGCCAGCGCCGGCACCAGGCCTTCGAGGATGCCCTTGAGGCGCGTGCGCTCGGCTTCGTCCTCGATCTTGGCGGAGACGCCGACGTGCTTCTCGAACGGCATCAGCACCAGGTAGCGCGACGGAATCGACAGCAGCGTGGTGAGGCGGGCGCCCTTGCTGCCGAGCGGGTCCTTGAGAATCTGCACCAGCACTTCCTGGCCTTCGTGCAGCAGGCGCTCGACCGCGGGCAGCGGCGCCGTGTGCGTCTCGGTGTTGAGCATGTCGGCGACGTGCAGGAAGGCGGTGCGCTCCAGCCCGATGTCGATGAACGCCGCCTGCATGCCCGGCAGCACCCGCTTCACCGTGCCCTTGTAGATGTTGCCGACCAGGCCATGGCGGGCAGCGCGCTGCACGTAGATTTCCTGTGCCGCGCCGCCCTCGACCAGGGCCACCCGCGTCTCCTGCGTGCCGATGTTGACCAGTATCTCGGTACTCATGCGGCAACCCCATCGCCGCAATTGACGCCGCAGCGCTGCAGCAGCTCGCAGGTTTCATACAGCGGCAGGCCGACCACGCCGCTGTAGCTGCCTTCGATGCTCTTGACCCAGCGCGCCGCATGGCCCTGGATGGCGTAGGCGCCGGCCTTGTCGGCCGGCTCGCCGGATTCCCAGTAAGCCGCCGCCTGCGCCGCGCTGATGTTGCCGAAGCTGACCCGGGTCAGGGTCACCGTGCTCTCCACCCGGGCGCCGCTGATCACCACCACCGCACTGCACACCTCATGGGTGCGCCCGGACAGGCGCGCCAGCATGGCCAGGGCATCGCCGCGGTCGCGCGGCTTGCCCAGGATCTCGCCGTCGATGGAGACGTCGGTATCCGCCCCCAGCACCGGCAGCGGCAGCGGCGCCAGCGCGGCGGCGGCCCGCGCCTTGGCCAGGGCGGTGGCCAGGGCGTAGTCGGCGGGGGACTGTCCGGGCGCCGGCTGCTCCGGCACATCGGCCGGCAGGGTTTCGAAGCGCAGGCCCAGTTGCAGCAGGAACTGGGCGCGGCGCGGCGAACGCGAGGCGAGGTAGAGTTGGGCGGACATGGGCTGATTGTCCGCGATTCGCACTGCGGGAGGCGAGAGGGGAGAGACGGCAGGCGAAAAAACCCGAACTTCCAGCTGCTACGCCTCCCGCCTCTTCCCTCAGGGCTTGGGAGCCAGGGCCGGTGCCGGGGCCTGCGGGGTCGGCGACGCCACCGGGGTTGGCAGCGGTGCGGGGGTGGCCACACCGCGCAGCTCCTGGTAACGCCGGATATCGTGTTCGAACCGGTTCGCGGCGGCCTCGCGATCTTGCTTCAGCTGGGCCAGGGCGCGGATGTTGTCGGACTGCGAGCTTTCGAAACTCTTGATCTGGCTGAGCAGCTCGGGATTGGCGTCCTTGCCGGCGGAGCCGTCGGCATCGGCGCGATCCTGCAGGTCCTTCAGGGTGGCGTTGCCGTCGCGCACCGCCTTTTCGGCGAGATCGATGCGCGTATCCAGGGACTGCAGGCGGCTGTCGCGCACCGCCTTGAGGTCGTCGACATTGCGATAGGTCTGCAGCATGAAGCTGTCGTTCTGCTGCTGTTGCTGCACCTGCTGCTGGGCCTGCTGCGCCTCGCGCTGCTTGCGCTCGTCTTCGGCTCGCTGTTCCGGCGTTTCCTCGGCCTTGAAGGTCTGCACCAGCACGCCGCGGCTGTTATAGAGCTCACGCTGCTTGCGGGCGTATTGCGGCGGCACGTGATCGCCGCAGGCGCGCTGGCCATGATCGTCCGTCCAGCAGACGATGCCAGGCCCGGCGGAATCGTCAGCCGTAGCGGACAGGGTGGCCGCTGCTCCCCCGAGCAGACCGGCCACCCCGACCAGCACCCTCGTATGCGCCTTCAAACGACGCCAGCCTCCCCCCAAAAAATTCCCCGGAAATCATAGTTATGCAGGAACGCCGTAGCGCGCCTGATAGGCCTGAATCGCAGCGATGGTGGCATTATCGCCGCCGCTGCTCTGCAGGTACTGGAGCAAATCCTGTACCGTAACCAGGGAAATGACGGAAATATTAATATTTTCAGTCAGTTCCGCGACAGCACCGCGGCCGTTGGGGCCGATTTCCTGACGATCTAGGGCAGTTATTGCCGCAATCGGCAGTGCGCCGGCGCGGGTCAGCAGCGCATGCGACTCGCGCAGGGCGGTGCCGGCGGTGAGCACGTCGTCGACGATCAGCACCCGTTTGCCGGCGACGTCCGCGCCGACCAGTACCCCACCCTCGCCGTGGTCCTTGGCCTCCTTGCGGTTGTAGGCGAACGGCAGATCACGGCCGCGCTCGGCCAGGGCGCAGGCCACCGCCGCCGCCAGCGGGATGCCCTTGTAGGCCGGGCCGAACAGCAGATCGAACTGCAGGCCGGATTCGTCGATGGCCTCGGCATAGGCGTGCGCCAGCTCGCGCAGGGCGCTGCCGCTGGCGATGCGGCCGAGGTTGAAGAAGTAGGGGCTGATGCGTCCGGACTTGAGGGTGAAGGAGCCGAAGCGCAGCACTTCGCAGTGCAGGGCGAGCTTGAAGAAGGTGGTCTTGTAGGTTTGCATGGCGATAGGCGTCGAACGATGCCTTATTGTGCAAGACTAATCGCCATCCGACAGCTTTTTTCCAGGGGTCAGCGTGCGCATCATCTCACTCAATGCCAATGGCATCCGCTCCGCGGCCAAAAAGGGCCTGTTCGACTGGCTGCCCGAGCAGAAAGCCGACTTTCTCTGCCTGCAGGAGATCAAGGCGCAGCTCAGTGATCTGGAAGGCGATGCCACCTTTGCGCCGAAAGGCTGGCATGCGCATTTCAACCACGCCCAGAAGAAGGGCTATGCCGGCGTCGGGGTGTTTTCGCGCAAGCAGCCGGACCAGGTGCTGGACAAGCTGGGCGAGAAGGAATTCGACGACGAGGGCCGCTACCTGGAGTTGCGCCACGGCAAGCTCTCGGTGGTATCGCTGTACCTGCCATCCGGCTCGTCCGGACCGGAACGGCAGGCGTCCAAGGACCGTTTCCTGGAATTCTTCCTGCCCAAGTTGCGGGAATGGAAGGCCAACGGCCGCGACTACGTCATCTGTGGCGACTGGAATATCGCGCACAGGAATATCGACCTGAAGAACTGGCGCGGCAACCAGAAGAATTCCGGCTTCCTGCCGCACGAGCGGGCCTGGCTCGACACCCTGTTCAACGAGGTCGGCTGGGTCGACGGCTACCGCGCGCTCCACCCCGAGCTGGAAGGCGAGGCCTACACCTGGTGGAGCAATCGCGGCAACGCCTACGCCAACAATGTGGGGTGGCGCATCGACTACCACATCGTCACACCCGGATTGCGCGACAAAATCAAAACCGCGACGGTATACAAGGAACAGAAGTTTTCCGACCATGCGCCGTTGACGCTGGACTACAAGCTTTGAAGGATCGCATCAGGGGCTGGCGCGAGTCGCTGGCCGCCTACGCCCATCCGCGCGTGCTGGCGATGCTGTTTCTCGGCTTTTCCGCCGGCCTGCCGTTTCCGCTGGTGCTCACCACCCTGTCGGCGCGGCTGCGCCAGGCCGGCATCAACCGCACCACCATCGGCTATTTCAGCCTGGTGGGGCTGGCCTACTCGCTCAAGTATTTCTGGGCGCCCATCGTCGATCGCCTGCGCCTGCCGCTGCTGCATCGCATCGGCCGCCGCCGCAGCTGGATGCTGCTGGCGCAATGCGGCATCGCCGCGGGCGTGGTCAGCATGGCGCTGCACGACCCGGCGGCGGGCGCGGTGCAGTTCGCCTGGCTCGCGGTATTCACCGCATTTTCCTCCGCCACGCAGGACATCGCGCTGGATGCCTATCGCATCGAGGCGGTGGGCATGGAATGGCAGGGCGCGATGGCCGCGGCCTACCAGACGGGCTATCAGCTGGCGCTGATCTGCGCCGGCGCCGGCGCGCTGCTCGCCGCCGCCCAATATGGCTGGCACACGGCTTACCTGGTGATGGCCGGCTGCGTCGGGGTGGGCCTGCTCACCACGCTGCTGATCGCAGAACCGGAAGCGCACATCAACCGGGCCACGCTGGCGCAGGAAGCGCGGGTGGTGGCTTTCCTGGAACGCTCGGCGCACTGGCCGGAGGGCCTGCGCAGCGTGGTCGCCTGGCTGCTCGGCGCGGTGGTCTGCCCCTTCGTCGATTTCTTCTCGCGCAACGGTCTGCGCGCGGGCCTGCCGGCGCTGGCCCTGATCGTCACCTTCCGCCTCAACTACACCACCATGGGCGTGGCGGCCAACAGTTTCTACATCGACATGGGTTTCACGCTCGATCAGATCGCCCTGGTATCGAAGGTCTACGGTGTGATCATGACTCTGGCCGGCGCGCTCATCGCCGGCCTGCTGGTGAAGCGCTACGGCATTGCGCGGACGCTGCTGACCGGCTGGGTGCTGCTGACCATCGCCAACCTGTTCTACGCCTACCTCGCCGGCCTGCACAATCCCGGCCTGAACCTGCTGGCCACGGCGGTGAGTTTCGACAACCTCGGCAACGGCATCGCCGGCACCGCTTTCATCGCCTACATGTCCTCGCTCACCAATACCGCCTACACCGCCACGCAGTACGCCCTGTTCGGCACCTTGTGGAGCCTGCCGGCGAAGAGCATCGCCAGCCAGTGGGGACGCATCGTCGATGCCTTCGGCTATCCGCCGTTCTTCATCTACACCGCGCTGATCGGCCTGCCCTCATTGCTGCTGATCCTGTGGCTCATGCGTCAAGCGGCTTCGCCCGCTCCAGAGCGCGCATGACGGCGTAAAAGCGCCGGCCGGCAGCGGTGCTGCGCGGCACCCGGCAGGCACGCCCGTACACCGGCATTTCCAGCCGCACCACGTGGCTCTCGGTTTTGCAGCGCACCGCGCCAAGCTCGCGCAGGTGGCGCAGGAAGCGCGGATTGTCCTCGCTGACGTCGTAGAGGAAGCGGCAGACCTGGTTGCTGGCGGCGCAGCGGTGCAGGCAGGCATGCAGCAGGATGCCGACGCCACGGCTCTGCCAGGGATCGAGCACGGTGATCGCCACCTCGGCGGCATCGGTTTCGGGCGCGCTGCGCACATAGCGGGCAATGCCCATGAACACACCGTCCGGTGCCATGGCATCGAGCGCGCCCCAGGCGACATGGTCTTTCGCGTCGAGCTGATCGAGGAAGCCCAGCCGCGGCTCGCTGGCCTGGTCGAAGAAGCGCAGCCGCCGCGATTCCTCCGACAGCAGGATGTAGCCGGTGCGCAGGCGCTCGGCGTCGTCCGCGCGCAGCCGGCGCAGCAGCGCGCAGCTGCCGTCCGCCAACCCGAATTCGCAGGCAGCGGGCGATGCGACCGGTCGGAAGAGGCCGAGCATGAATCGAGTCTAGCATCGGCCTGCTGGCATCGGTCTGGGCCGGGCTGGCACACTGCGCCCGGACCAGAGGATACCGTCGCCATGCCGGGAGTACCGGGGCCTTGAACTTCGCCGCACTCAGCCCCGAGCTGTGGGCCTCGCTGTGGCTGACGGTACGGCTAGCAGGCACTTCGACTCTGATCCTGCTAGCGCTCGGCCTGCCGCTGTCCGGCTGGCTCAACCGCTCGCGCTCGCACGCGGCGCCGCTGGTGGAAGCGCTGGTGACCCTGCCGATCGTACTGCCGCCGACGGTGATCGGCTTTTACGTGCTGCTGCTGCTGGGCAGCCACAGCCCGATCGGGCGCGGCTGGCTGGCGCTATTCGGCACCTCGCTGGCGTTCAGTTTTTCCGGGCTGGTGGTCGGCTCGGTGATCTACAGCCTGCCCTACGCGGTGCAACCGATGCAGTCGGCGCTGCGCGAGGTCGACCGGAATCTGATCGAGGCCGCCTTCTCCCTCGGCGCGCGCACCCGCCAGGTGTTCTGGAAGATCATGGTGCCGGTGGCGCGTAACGGGATCATCACCGGCGGCGCGCTATCCTTCGCCCACACCATGGGTGAGTTCGGCGTGGTGCTGATGCTCGGCGGCAACATTCCCGGCGTAACCCGCGTCGCCTCCATTGCACTGTATGACGAGACGCAGAAACTCAACTACAGCGTGGCGCACACCTACGCGCTGCTGCTGCTCTGCTCATCCCTGGTCATGCTGCTGTTCATCGCCTGGCTCCGCCAGCGCACGCCCGCGCCGGCCCGGCCGCAGCCGCGGTGAAGCAGTGGTTAGTGGTTAGTGGTTAGTGGTTAGTGGTTAGTCGGTAGAATCCCGTCAAGCTTTTACTAATCACTAATCACTGGTCACTAACCACTGAACCGGAGCGCCCGATGCCTCTCAAGATCCATCACCTCAACTGCGGCACCATGTGTCCGCACGGCAAGCGCCTGATCAACGGCCACGGCGGCCTGTTCGAGAGCGGCGAGATGTGCTGCCACTGCCTGCTGATCGAGAGCGCCGACGGCCTGGTGCTGGTGGACACCGGTCTGGGCACCGGCGATGTGCGCAATCCGGCCCACCTCGGCGCCGCCTTCGCCGCCATCACCCGGCCGCGGCTGGTGATGGAAGAGACTGCCCTGCACCAGGTGCAGGCGCTGGGCTTCAAGCCGGCAGATGTGCGCCATATCGTCGTCACCCACCTCGATCTCGACCATGCCGGCGGCCTGCCGGATTTCCCCGAAGCGCAGGTGCACGTGTTCAAGCCCGAGCATCACGCCGCGATGGCGCGCCCCAGCCTGGGCGAGAAAGGCCGCTACCGGCCGGCCCACTTCGCCCACCGGCCGAAGTGGGTGATGCACGAGACTCAGGGCGAGAAGTGGAACGGCTTCGACAGCATCCGCACCCTGCCCGGCAGCCGCGACGAAATCCTGCTGGTGCCGCTGATCGGGCACACGCGCGGGCATTGCGGCGTGGCCGTCAACACCGGCAATGGCTGGTTGATGCACTGCGGCGACTCCTACTTCTTCCGCGAAGAGGTCAATCCCCAGCATCCCCACTGCACGCCGGGACTGCGGCTGTTCCAGAATCTGGTGCAGATCGACGGCAAGCAGCGGCGGGCCAACCAAGTGCGGCTGCGCGAGCTGGTGGCCGCCAAGGGCAAGGAAGTGGAGCTGTTCTGCGCGCATGATCCGGTGGAGTTGGCGCGGTACGCCGCTTAGGAGCCACGTTGCCGGGCTCCAAGGCTGCACTATGAAACTTTCGCGTGCGCGCAAGCGCGCATGCAGAAGTGTCAGAGCGAGAAAAAAGAAGACCGCGATTGATGCGCTTCGCTACGCTCAGCACATCCTACGCAGCTAGTCCCCTCTCCCCTTGGGGGAGAGGGTTAGGGTGAGGGGTGGTTGCGGTGCGTGCGGCTAGAACTGGATTCCCGCCTGCGCGGGAATGACGATGGGGGTAGGTGTGCGCTGGTCCCTCGATACGCCCGCCAAGGCGGGCACTCGGGATGAACGGAGTTCGGTGCTGCTCATGTAAAAAGCTGCCCGCTGCCCTACTACAGATTCCCATACCGGCTCAGGTCGAGCAGGCCGGCCTGGATCGGATCGGTCTGCTCGATATAGGCGCTGAGATCGTGGAACACCGCCCAGAAATCCGGACGGGTGCGGCGCACGCCCCAGCTCTGCGCCACGGCTTCCAGCTGCGCTGCATTGGTCACGCCGGCCAGCGCTCCGGCAAAGGTCTCGATATCGGTGAGCGGCACATCGAAGATGAAGTTCGGATAGCTGCCGATGACGCCGGGCACCATGGTAAGGGTGTCCTTCTCCGGCTCCAGCCGCAGATCCTCGCCGATCAGGAAGGCCACATTGCTGTGCGCGCGGTTGTGCGCCAGCGAATACACCAGCCGCTGGCCATCGGGTGCGGTGACGCGCAGGTACACCAGCTGCGGCAGCAGCTTGATCACCGGCAGCGTCGCGGCGGGAACGCCGGCGAAGCGCCGCAGCGCGCGATTGGTCCGCTGCGCTGCCTCGCTTTCGCCGGGCAGCACGCAATCGCCCTGCGCGCACCGGTTGATCACATCCGCCGGCCCCATCACCTTGCTCATGTGGCGGTAAATCTTGCGGGCGAATTCAGCCTTGGGATCGCTGCTCTTGTAGACGATGCGCGTAGGCACGCTGTCGTCCGGCTTGGCATAGGTCGTGAACAGCTTGATCTTGCCGGCGTCCGCATACCAGGCACTGCGCAGCTTGCCGCGCGCCGGGCCCGGCAACAGCCGCAGGAAGTCGTTTTCCCCTTCGTTGCGGATCAGGTCGAAATACAGACGCGTGTTGAGCTGATGCGAGACATTGCCGAACACGTTGAAGTTGACCACCAGCTGGTAATAGCTGCGCTCCAGCAGCGGATAGTCCATCACCCACAGGGTTTCCGGAACATTGCCGATCCAGCCGCGGTTGACCGAGGCATTGTCGAAATGCCGGAAGATGGTCAGCAGGGCGTTGCGGTTCCAGCCCTCACCATCCCACAGATCATTCAAATTCGGCCCCTGCGGCTCGGCCTGCGCATATTCCGCCTGGCGCAGTTCGACATAGTGGTTGCGCTGGTCGCGGTATTTCTCCCACTGCGAATGCGTCGCCAGCAAATCCGAGTCTTGCCCCGGTACGCCGATCAGCGGCGTCACCTGCTGCCGGTACGCCGCATCGCTGACGTAACGCTCCGTCGCCGGATTCTCGAACAGCACCCAGAAATGATCGCGGATCACATCGGTGGCAATCTGCCCGGCGCATACCGGCCCGCGGATGAAAGTGCGGATGAAATATTCCGCCTCGTCCAGCATGAACTGATAGCGCGCCTTGGCCGGAATCGCCGCGAAAGTGGCGAAGGCATTGGCCCGGTCTTCCGGCGTATAGCCCGGCGCCGCGCCCGCCTCCCAGTCGCTGCCGAAGAACAGGCTGTTGTAACGCTCCATCCGCTGATCGTTCAGCGCATAGGTGATATGCGTCTTGTGGACGATGGTCTCGGTGATCAGGCGGAAGCGATAGTAAAACACCCCGCCCGGATCGTCGTTCGGCCGCGCCGTGGCGATCGGGATCAGCTCCTGCCCGGCGGGCGTGCGCGAGCGCAGCAGCTCGAAGAAATGCGGCTGCTTCTCGTCCGAAAAATACAGGTGCGCCAGGAACAGGTGCTCGAACAGGTAGCGCGCCACCAGCTGCTCGCGCGCGCCGGACCGGTTCAGATAACGCTCCCACTTCTCCACCGCCTGCTGCTCGCCGGCCGTGGCCTGAAGCTGCGAAGGCTCCACCACCGCGCCCTCGGCCACCCAGGTTTGCAGGGTCTGGAACTGCTGATCTGTCAGGCCGGCAACCGCCCAGGGCATCCCTTGCTGCGGCCGCTCCTTGGCGTAACCGGGGAACTCCTCCATCACCGGGCAGCGATTGTCGCGGGCGCGGGACAGGTCGATCCCATCCGGAATTTTCGCGTTCGGCACCCATTGATGCTCGTGCCCGAGCTCCACCATGCTGAAGAGCAGCGAGGATTGCAGCGGCGCCGCATTGCTCCCCTTGGGCGCGTAAAGCGTCGAGAAAAATCCCTTCTTGCGCCAGTCCGCCGTATTCAGCGCATCGATGCCCAGCCGCGTCGGCTCCAGATCCTTCGGCCGCGTTCCGTCATACACCTCCAGCTTGCTCGCCCCACGATCGACTCCATCCCAGCTGGTCAGCTTGAGCTGGCAGGGCGCGTCGTTGCAGGAATGGCAGGCTGCACACTTGTCGTCGAAGATCGGCTGCACATCGCGCTGGTAATGCACCGTCTGCTGCGCCACCACCGGGGGCGCCACGTCCTTGTAAGCGACGATGTGACTACAGGCGTACGCGATCCACAGCAGGGGAATGATCAGGGAAAACTTGGCGACGCGCGATAAGACCGATTTCCGGGTTTTCATGCCAGCTGCAGGGTGTCCCATTGCGGTTTGTCCATACGACGTCCGGCGCTAGCTTACTCGTGCGCCGGATCTCGTGTTTATGCGCTGCTACACAGGCCAGGAACGGAGGCGCCGGGATCTGGGCGGTTCAGCCCGGCCTGCACTCCGCCCCCTCTTCGCCCATTCGCCGCTCCTCGGGAAAGGCCGGCCAGGTTCAGGGGCAGGGAATCGTATAACGCTTGTGAATCGTCTCGATGCCCTGCAACACCTCATCCGACAGCTTGATCTCGCTCGAGGCGATATTCGACCGCAGCTGCTCCATCGTGGTGGCGCCGATGATGGTGGAGACGGTGAACGGCCGCGAGGTGACGAAAGCCAGGGCCATCTGCGCCGGATCGAGACCATGTGCCTGCGCCAGCGCCAGGTATTCGCCGGTGGCGCGATCAGCCTGTTCGCCGTTGTAGCGGCCGAAGCGCGGAAACAGGGTGATGCGCCCCTGCGGCGGCCGCGCGCCATTCAGGTACTTGCCGGCCAGCACGCCAAAGGCCAGCGGCGAATACGCCAGCAGGCCGAGCTTGTCGCGGTGCGCGAACTCGGACAGGCCGACCTCGAAGCTGCGGTTGAGCAGGCTGTAGGGGTTCTGGATCGACACCGGCCGCGGCAGGTTCTTCTCGCGCGCCAGCCGGAAGTATTCGGCCACGCCCCAGGGCGTTTCGTTGGAGATGCCGATGTGCCGCACCTTGCCCTGGGCCACCAGCTCGGCCATGGCGCTGAAGGTTTCCTCGATCGGCGTGGCGGCGCGGTCGTTGGTGGCGCGGTAGTTGAGCTGGCCGAAGTAATTGGTGCTGCGCGCCGGCCAGTGCACCTGGTACAGGTCGATGGTGTCAGTCTGCAGGCGCTGCAGGCTGGTGTCGCAGGCGGCGAGCACGCTGGCGCGGTCCAGCCGCGGGCCACCGCGAATCCAGGGGAATTCGCCGGGGCCGATGACCTTGGTGGCGATGACCAGCTTGTCGCGCCCGCCGCGGGCCTTGAGCCAGCTGCCGAGGTATTGCTCGGTGCGGCCCTGCGTCTCGGCCTTGGGCGGCACCGGGTACATCTCGG
>Ga0302314_10007863_pt1 | contig 19102 bp, 16 predicted proteins | sample III_Palsa_N2_3_FD_200533 | JGI IMG/M metagenome (GOLD analysis project Ga0302314, IMG submission 200533) | Peat permafrost microbial communities from Stordalen Mire near Abisko, Sweden - III_Palsa_N2_3 | ecosystem: Environmental > Terrestrial > Soil > Palsa > Peat permafrost | place: Sweden...
TGACCAACCCCGCTCTTACCACCCCCTGTGTGATCGAAACCGTATTCGACCGCTTCCCCAAGCCGCCCTGCGCGGAACTGCTGGGCTGGACCCTGCTGGAGGTGGATGAGATGGCGGGCCGGGTGCGCATCGGCTTCACCGCACGGCCGGAGTTCCTCAACCCCGCCGGCTTCGTCCAGGGCGGGTTCCTGGCGGCCATGCTGGATGACGTCATGGGGCCGGCGGCGCTGGTGATGAGCGGCGGCTGGTCGTTCACCTCGACCATGGACATGACCATCAGCTTCCTGAAGCCCGCCCGGCTTGGCCCGCTGATCGGCGAGGGCAGGGTGATCCAGCTCGGCAAGACCATCGGCTATCTCGAGGGCGACCTGCGCGACGAGGCGGGGACCCTGATCGCCCGGGCGACCTCGACGGCGCGGCTGGTGCCGACGGAGGCGCTGGCGACGGGGCGTGGGCGGGCTCCTGCGCTATAATTGCCTGTTTTCAGAGCGCTCTAATTTTCCACCGTTCCCCAGGCCTTGTGCCTGGGGAACGGTGTTAAATGGAGGGTGAAGCGCACCGTGCTCCTACCCGTGAAGCGCCACCCAGGCGGCGACCCAGATCACCGTCCATGAAAACGCCAGGATCCGCAGTCGCAGGCTGAAGCCGGGTCGGAGCAGCCACCAGACCCGGAAAATTGGAAAGGCGATCAGCAGCAGCAGGCTCCAGAGCGGCAGGCGAAGGGCCGGCTTGACGTCCCAGACGCGGGGACCGCCGGGCAGGTATTTGGCGGCCCAGGTCCAGAACCTGTCCATCAGCGGCCGGCGGTTCACCCGTTTGACCCAGGCCGCCACCGTCTCCTGATTCAGCTCACGCAGCAGGCCCGGATGGTTGGCCATGATCGTCGACATCAGCAGGCGGACCGACCGGTTGTGAACGCCGTTCAGCTGCTTCCACCACACCTTGGGCGGCGCGTTCAGCTCAAGATAGGCCTGGCGCCAGGGGTGGCGCGTCAGCATCAGCTCCCCCACGAACTCGCACTGCGCCTGACGCGCCAGAACAGCCTTGATCGCCGGCGGTTGCCGCCAGGCCGACGGCTGCGCGCGCCAGCGATAGTGGCTGATCAGGGTCGGCAGGATGGGATCGGACCGGGGGATGGCGTTTATCGCGGTGGCCGCCATCCATTGCTCGGCATGGGCGGCGCGATCGACCCGGTCCAGGGCGGGACTGGCCAGGATCGTCTCGGTGAGGCGAATGAGGTCTGCGGCGCTCGCATCGCCGGCCTTGGCGAACAGCTGCTTATGCAATCGCGCCAACTCGTCGTTGAACAGGCGCTCCTGTTCCTGGTCGGGGTCCGGTTCGGGGGGCGGCGGCGTCGGGTCCACGGCCCGCGGCGGCGCGGACGCGTCCGGGGCGGCGTTGACCGCCTCCGCCGGGGCGGCCGGCGGTTCTGGCTGGATCTCGGCGGGCGCCGCCGCGATCCGGCTCTGCCGCATCGCCGCATAGGCCAGGGCGTTGTCCCTCGCCGCGCGCAAGGCGATGAAGCCGGCCGGGTCCACGTCCACGTCCATGGCCTTCAGCCTGCGGGTATAGGCCAGCTTGATGGTCCTGGCGTCCTCGGTGGGCTCAAGATCGAGCTGGTCCCAGAAGGGCGGACGCCGGCTCACAGGTAGCGCTCGCCTTCGATCTGATCGATCTGGCCTTCCAGCTCCTTGCGCGCCGTCTCGATGGCCCGGGGCTCCTGCTGGTCCAGCACCGCCTGAAACCGCGAGATCAGCATGCCGACATATTCGCGCCGCTCGGCCAGCAGGGAGGCGTAGCAGCGGTTGGCGCGGGCCAGGGCGGCGGCGTTGGCGGCCTCCTCGCGGGGATGAACCTTGAGGGCCTCCAGCGCCTTGCGCCGCGCCTCCAGGTCCGTCGACGCCGCGCCATCGTCCTCGTCGACGATCACCAGCTGCTTGGTCACGCCGGTTTCGTTGACGGTGACGTCGACCTCGAGCAGGCCGCTGGCGTCATAGCTGAAGCGGCAGTCCAGGGAGACATGCCCCGCCGGTTTCGGCGGCACCGCGACCCGGATCGAGCCGAGCTTGATATTCTCGGCCAGGTCGTGGGACTCGCCCTGATAGACGTTGAACTCGACAAAGGACTGGCCGTCCTGCGCGGTCGAAAAGGTCTTCACCCGGCTGGCCGGCACCACGGTGTTGCGTTCGATGATGGGCGAGAACACCCGGCGCTGGAGCCGGCTGTCCACCCCGCGATCGACGGTATCGACCCCCAGGGTGAAGGGGCAGACGTCGGTGAGGCGGATCTCGTCCAGATCGGCGTTGCGGGCCTTCAGCCCGGCCTGGATGGCGGCGCCCAGGGCGATGGCGTGGTCGGGATGCAGGCCAAAATTGGGAAAGCGGCCGAACATGCGGGTGACCGCCCGGCGCACCATGGGCATGCGGGTGGCGCCGCCGACCATGACGATCTCGCTTAAGCCCTCCGCCTGGGTGCGGCCGTCGCGCAGGGAGCGCAGCACCGGCTCGCGCAAACGGGTGAGCAGGTCGGAGCAGCGCAGCTCGAAATCGTCCGCCGTCACGGTGAAGTCAAAGGCGGTGTCGCGCCACACGATCGAGAAGGGTGCGGAGTCGGCCTCGCTCAGGGCGCGGCGGGTCCGTTCGGCGGCGGCGCGCAGGACTTCGGCGAAGGCCGCCGGATTGTCGTCCCCCAGCCGGGGCGGATCCAGCTTCTCCCGCGCCAGCTTGATCAGGACGGCGTTGAAGTCCTCGCCGCCCAGCCGATTGTCGCCGGCAGAGGCCCGCACCTCGATCACGCCGTCGAAAATCTCCACCAGGGAGACGTCAAAGGTGCCGCCGCCCAGGTCGAACACCAGGAAGGGCTTTTCCTCGCCCAGGGTGTGGATGCCATAGGCCAGGGCCGCGGCAGTTGGCTCGTTCACCAACCGCTCTATCTTCAGCCCGGCCAGTTCGCCGGCGCGGCGGGTGGCCTTGCGCTGGCGGTCGTTGAAATAGGCCGGGACGGTGATCACCGCGCCGGTCACCGGCTCGCCCAGCCACGCCTCCGCATCCGCCTTCAGGCTGCGCAGCACCATCGAGGACAGCTCCTCCGGCGAATAGTCCTTCTTGCCCAGCCGCATCCGCTGGGGCGTGCCCATGAAGCGTTTGAAGGTTGTCGCGGTCTGGTCCGGGTGGGTGGACTGCCGCTCCCGCGCCGCCATCCCCACCAGCAGGCGTCCGTCGTCGGCCAGGCTGACCGCCGAGGGCGTCAGCAGGTCGCCCAGGCTGTTGGGCACCAGCACCGGCTCGCCGTCGCGCCACACGGCCACCGCGCTGTTGGTCGTGCCAAGATCGATACCGATAATCATGCCGGCCCCCTACACCTGCCGGTTCTACCGTGGCCGAACGGGATTTGAAGCGCGGATTTGAGCCGCGATGGTCCGCAAACACAATCTCGTCGCCGCCTCTTGCCTTGCCCCACGGGAAAGGGGGCCAGCTTGCGCACAGACGCCGAATACGGCGCGAATAACTCGCCAAGGGAGGCGACGCATTGGCCCAGGCCAACCTGAGCGCGCGCCCGCGTCTGGGGCTCGCGACGATTCTGACGTTTTCCGCGCCGGCCATTCCGGTGGCCAGCCTGGTCGTCGGCCTGTCGATCTATCTTCAACCCTATATCGCCGAGCATCTGGGGGTGGGCCTGACCATGGTCGGGGTGGCCTGGGGGGCGGTGCGGCTGATCGACATTCCCATCGACCCTCTGCTCGGCGTGGTGATGGACCGCACCCGCACACGGTTCGGCCGTTACCGGCTCTGGCTGGTGGTGGGCGGGCCGATCCTGATGCTGGGCGTCTATATGATGTTCATGGCCCCGCACGGCATTGGCGCGGCCTATCTGATCGGCTGGCTGTTCGTCATGTACCTGGGCATGTCGATCGTGCTGCTGGCCCATACGGCCTGGGGCGCGGTGCTGGCGCCGGAATATCACGATCGCTCGCGCCTGTTCGGCGCGCTGGCGGCGGTGGGTGTGGGCGGCATGCTGCTGGTGCTGACCATTCCGATCCTGGCGCATACGGTGGCGGGCAAGGCGCCGCAGATCGTGCCGCTGATGGGCTGGACGGTGATCGCCTCCATCCCCCTCTGCATCGCCCTGGCGGTCTGGAGGATCCCCGAGACCATGGCGCCGGACGCCGCCGCCGGCCCGCCCCTGGCCGCCCTGCGTGACTATCTCGCCGTGGCGGCCAAGCCGGAGGTGATGCGATTGTTCTTCGGCGAGATGGCCATCGTCATCGGCACGGGCTGGATGACGGCCGTCTATCTGTTCTTCTTCCGCGACAGCCGCGGCTACAATACCCAGCAGTCGTCGATTCTGCTCGGGGTCTACATCCTGTCCGGAGTGGTGGGGGCCCCGGCCACGGCCTGGATCGCCGGCCGGTTCGGCAAGCATCGCACCCTGATGGTGACCACGACCGCCTATGTGGCGGGACTGACCACGGTGCTGATGATCCCCAAGGGCAATGTTCTGGCCGGATTTCCGATCATGCTCTGGTGCGGCTTCATGGCGGCGGGGTTCAGCCTGCTGACCCGGTCGATGGCGGCGGACGTGGCCGATGTCTTGCGGCTGGAACAGGGCCGCACGCGGGTCAGCCTGGTCTATGCCCTACTGACCCTGGCGGCGAAGATCGCCGGCGCCCTGGCCGCGTTGATGAGCTATCCCCTGCTTGACGCCCTGGGCTACCACGCGGTCGATGGCCTGAAGAATACGCCGCAAGCCATCCTGAACCTGGGTCTGGTCTATATCATCGGACCCGGCGTCTTCGTCCTGCTCGGCGGCGCCTGTTTCATAGGCTGGAAGCTGGACGAGACGCGCCACGCCCAGGTCCGCGCGGAGCTTGACGCGCGGGATGCGGCGCTGGGAGAGGAGGGGGCGGTGGTGGGTTTGGCGGCAGCGCAAGCCACTGGCCTGCACCCCTCTACGTCATCTTGAGCCGCGGGAGGAAGTTGGGGCGTCGGCGCTTTCTTCGGCAGCCGCGTAATCCCTCACCCTCCCATCTTCGCTGGGCCCCTCCCTCTCCTCCGGGAGAGGTGTTCCAAGGTAAGTCACGGCCCCTCAGGATGACATAGAGGGGTTGGCTAATCCGCGCCCACGGCCTCCGCCGCCTTGGTCAGCTCAAACCCGCGATACCCCTCGGCCGCCACCTCGGCGCAGGTGCGGCGGTAGCCGGCGCCGATGTAGGGCATGAAGACCCTCGGCTTTCCGGGGATGTTGGCGCCCATGTACCAGGAGGCGGCGCGGGGAAAGAGGGTCTTGTCGGCGACCTCGCGCACATGGGTGACCCAGTCTTCCTGGGTGGCGGCGTCGGCGGCGATGCGGGTGAAGCCGTGCTCTCGCATGTAGGCGATGCAGGCGTCGATCCATTCCACATGCTGTTCGATGGAGTTGATCATGTTCGACAGCACGCTGGGGCTGCCGGGGCCGGTGACGATGAACATGTTGGGGAAGCCGGCGACGGCCAGGCCCAGATAGGCCTTTGGCCCTTCCGCCCAGGCGTCGCGGAATTCCAGCCCATCCAAGCCCTTGATGTCGATGGCCAGGAGCGCGCCGGTCATGGCGTCGAAGCCGGTGGCGAACACCAGGACGTCGATGGGGTAGGTCGCCTCGGCGGTGCGCACGGCGTGTGCGGTGATCGCCTCGATCGGCGTCTCGCGCAGGTTCACCAGGGTCACGTTCGGGCGATTATAAGTCTCATAGTAGCCGGTATCCACGCAGATGCGCTTGGTGCCGATGGGGTGGTCGAAGGGTTTCAGCTTTTCGGCCACAGCCGGATCGGTGACGGTCCGGGCGATTTTTTCCCGCACGAAGTCGGCCGCCTCGTCATTGACCTCGATACTGGTCAGCAGATTGCCCCAGGCAGTCAGGAAGCCGGCCCCGCCGACGCCCCACAGTTCCTCGTAGCGCGCAAGCCTCTCCTCGGGCGTGCCGCCGGGGCTGTTGGCGGGGTTGTTCCCGAACCCCATGCCGGGGCCTTTCACCAGGGCCATATAGTCCGGATACATCTTCCAGAAGGCGGCGTAGTCCGCGTCGGTCAGCGGGGTGTTGTTGGCCGGCACGCTGAAGTTGGGGGTGCGCTGGAAGACGGTGACGTGGTCCGCCTGGGCCGCGATCTGGGGGATCGACTGGATGCCGGACGAGCCGGTGCCGACCACGGCCACCGTCTTGCCGGTGAAGTCCACCCCCTCATGCGGCCAGGCGGCGGTGTGGTAGGTCTCGCCGGCGAAGGTTTCGACCCCGGGGATGGCCGGGGCGCGCGGCGCCGACAAACAGCCGGTGGCCATCACCAGCCAGCGGGCTGAGAGGGTGTCGCCGCGATCGGTGACCACCCGCCAACGGTCCAGGCCCTCGTCAAAGGTGGCCGACAGCACGCGGGTCTCGAACGCGATCATCGGGCGCAGATCGTGCCGGTCGGCCACGTGTTTGGCATAGGCCAGGATCTCCGGCTGGGCGGCGTATTTCTCGCTCCAGCGCCAGTCCTTCTGCAGCGCCTCATCCCAGGTGTAGGAGTAGAACAGGCTGGGTACGTCGCAGCGGGCGCCGGGATAGCGGTTCCAGTACCAGGTGCCGCCCACGTCGGTTCCGGCCTCGAAGCCCTGCACCGAAACCCCGGCCTGGCGCAGCCTGTGCAGCATATACATGCCGCCAAACCCCGCGCCGACCACCACGGCGTCGATCTCGCCCTCAAAGGGGCGCCGCGTCATTTGCGATCCGTCCGCCACGTGAATTTTCCTACCCTTGCGCCCGTCGGCGTCCTTGATTTCAGCTTGTCGCATCAGGGTTTGCGGCGCAAGCGGCCCGCAGACACAGGCGCCTATAAGTGATTTGGCCCCGCATGGGTTTGGGATAGAATGCCTCTGCGCGAACGCTTATCGCCAGGAGACGTCCCTATGAAACGCCTGTCCCGCCGCCAGCAGGTCACCCTGGCCGCCGCGCCGGTTTTTTCCGCCGTCGCCTTGCTGCTGGGCGCTCGCCACAGCTTCGGAACAGGGGATCGGGCGGACAGTATGCTGGGGGTGATTGTCGGCGTCGGCGTGGGCATTTCCCTCACTGCGCTGATGAAATTTCGGCGGGCCTGCTAGGCCGCGGATCGCTTTTGCGCCGCGCTTCTTGAAATTGTAAGAAATATGCGCCATACTGCCTTCCATCGAATATCGCTTTGGTTCGGCAGCTCTCCACGCTTGTTCTTCGGATCGAGCTTCCGAGTCTCTCACGATCCTCTCCGACAATTTGGTCACGTGTTCCTTTTGAGCGCGCGAACATCTCCACCTGAAGGGTGATAATAATGGCTAGCGGCACTGTTAAATGGTTCAACGCCACCAAGGGTTTCGGTTTCATCCAGCCTGACGACGGCGGCCCGGACGTTTTCGTCCACATCTCGGCCGTCGAACGCTCCAGCCTCGGTTCGCTGAACGAAGGCCAAAAGCTTTCGTACGAACTCGAGCGCGACCAGCGCTCCGGCAAGATGTCGGCCGGCCAGCTCCAAGCGGGCTGATTTCGTTTCCGCCGGCTTGCCGGCGGTTCGGGACCGATGGACAGGGCGGCGAAAGCCGCCCTGTCTGCGTCCATTTTAAGATACCTTTCGAAAATCATGACCATGTCCACCCTCGAACGGGCCTACCTCCTCGCGCGCTCCGGCGAATGCAGCGACATGGGAGGCCTCAAAGACCGGCTTAAGGCCGACGGCTGCCGTGCGGTCGACGCCCTGCTGGCGCCGCGCTCCGTGCGCGAACACCTTGCCGCCATCTGCGCGGCGACCTTCAAGGCGGCGCAGCCCGAATAACCCCGCCGGCATGGACCGCCTCGGTCTCGACGACCATTGAAAGCTCAGCCATGCAAACCGCCACCATCTTCAACCACGAAACCGTCGTTCTCGACGGTGATCGGTTCTCGGACTGCGAGTTTCGCGACTGCCGCATGATCTATCGTGGCGGTGAGGCCCCGAAGTTTGACAATTGCAGCTTCGTCGGCTGCGAATGGCTGTTCGAAGACGCCGCCGCCAACACCCTGGCGCACCTGAAAACCATCTGGTCCGTCGGCGGCAAGGCCCCCGTGCAGGCCCTGATCAAGACCATCACCGAGGTCGGGCGGTAAGCCCCTATCCGATCGTCCCGTTCCCCAGGCCTTGTGCCTGGGGCCCATTGGACTCAAGGGGTAGGGGGAATAGCGCGGTGTCGCCCACAGCGCCTACGCGCGCCCGTTCGCGCTCAATAGACCCCAGGCACAAGGCCTGGGGAACGCGTGGATCGGACGGGTCTGTTTAGGGGCTGGCCGTCCGTGACGTCGCCGCCCCAAGCCGCTAATCACTCCCCCATGACCAGCCCTGTCAAAATCTGGCTCTCCGCGGCCTTCCTGCCGGTCTATCGCTGCGGCGGCTGGGCCAGTGTGCGGGTCAGCGACGGCCAACGCAGCGGCCTCGCCGGGGGTGAGCGCAACACCACGGCCAGCCGGGTCGCCCTCTCGGGCCTGGTCGCGGCCCTGCGCGATCTGCCCCCGGGCGCCGTGGTCGACGTCCGCACGACCAGCCCGGAGCTCGCCCCATTCGCGGCCGTGATCGCCAGTCTCGGGACGCAGACCCCGGCCGCCGCGCCTGAAGACGACCTCGATCTGTGGGCGCGGATCATCGCTGCGTCGGCGGGACGGCGCCTGTCCCTGGTCCGGACGCCCGTCGATCCGGCCGCGCCAACCGCCTTCGCCCACGCCTGGGCCGAACTGGCCCGCGACAAGGCGAAGGCCACCGGCGCCTTCACCTCGGCCATCCCCAAGCCGAACCTGGCCAAGGTCCAGGGTTTGGGGTGAGGCGTCCGTGCGTCCTTCGACACGGCCGCAAGCGCGGCCGGCTCGGGATGACGTAGAGGGTGGATGGCGGCGCCGCGGGTGCTAAACCTCCCCGGCGCCCTACGGAGACTCCCATGGAAGGCCCCACCTCCCACTTCTACTTCTCGCAGCGCCTGCGGCTGCATTATGTCGACTGGGGCAATCCCACCGCGCCACCATTGCTGCTGGTGCATGGGGGACGGGATCATTGCCGCAACTGGGACTGGGTCGCCGAGCGGCTGCGCGACCGCTACCACATCATCGCCCCGGACCTGCGAGGGCATGGGGACAGCGCCCATGCCGTGGGCGGCGGCTATGACCAGGCGGCCTATCTCTACGACCTGGCCCAGATCGTCCATCAGACCAAGATCGCCCCGGTGACGATCATTTCCCATTCCCTGGGCGCCGGCATCGCCCTGAACTACTGCGGCGCCTTTCCGGACACCGTGAAGAAGATCGTCGCGATCGAGGGCCTGGGCCCGTCCCCCGCCATGATGGCCAAGCAGGCCAAGCGCACCGTCGATGCGCGCCTACGCCATTGGGTGAAGGACCGCCGCGACAACTCCGGCCGAGCCCCCCGCCGGTACGCCACCCTGGACGAGGCGGTGGCCCGCATGGCCGAGGAAAACCCGCATCTTTCGCCGGAGCAGGCGCGCCACCTGACGGTCTACGGCGCGCACCAGAACGAGGACGGCACCTATAGCTGGAAGTTCGACAACCACGCCCGCTGGGGCGGCGGTGTGGGCGGCCTATCCAATCGGGACCAGCAAAAGCTCTGGGAATGCATCACCGCCCCGGTGATGCTGGTGCGTGGAATGGAGTCCTGGGCGTCAGACCCGGTCGCCGACGGCCGCATCAAGCATTTCAAGGACGCGAGGCTGGTGAACGTGGAGGGAGCGGGGCATTGGGTGCACCACGACCAGCTGAATGTGTTCATGCGGGAGACGGAGGGGTTCCTGGCGGAGTAGGGAGACTGTTTTCTCGCCGCTAGAGCGGCCATCTCCTTCGGGGCAAGGCGGTCCCGGCAGGAGAAAACCTCTTGACCCGGCCCCTGGGACAAACTCGAAACAGGCTTGGGTCGACGATAGGTATTACCCGTGAACCCACGTTTCTTCAGCCCGGCCGAGACAGCGCGCCGGCTTAACGTAAGCACCAAGGCTTTGCGTCTCTACGAGACGCTTGGATTGGTGAAGCCCGTGCGCACTGGCGCCGGATGGCGCACCTACGGACCAGACCAGATGGTCCGCCTTCATCAGGTGCTCGCCTTGAAACACCTCGGCCTGCCGCTCAGGCGGGTGGGGGAGCTGCTTGGCGATGAGCTGGCCGACCTCGATGCGGTCCTGCTGCTGCAGGAGACAGCCCTTCGCGCCCGCATCGCGGACGACGCCAGCCGCTTAGAGTTGCTGGTCGCCGTGCGGCGGCGGCTGGCCAGCGGCGAAACCTTGTCGGTCGACGACCTCATCCACCTCACACGAGAGACCGTCATGACCGACCTTCCGGAACTGCCGAACCACTACCAAGGCAAGGTGCGAGACAACTACGATCTGCCTGATGGACGCCGGGTGATCGTGGCGAGTGACCGCTTGAGCGCCTTCGACCTCAACCTGTGCGCCGTGCCCCATAAGGGCCAGGTGCTGACACAGACAGCGCGCTATTGGTTCGATGTCACCGACGATATCTGCCCCAACCACGTGATCGCCTATCCCGACCCCAATGTGCTGGTGTGCCGGCGTCTTGAGATGCTGCCAGTGGAGATGGTGGTGCGAGGCTATCTGGCTGGGACGACCTCGACGTCGATCCTGACCCTCTACCAGGCCGGCCAGCGCGAGATGTATGGGGTGCGGCTGCCGGACGGGATGCGGCCCAACCAGGCGCTGCCGGCGCCGATGGTGACGCCCACCAGCAAGGCGGCGCATGGCGACCACGACGCTCCCCTGTCGCCGGCGCAGATCCTGGAGCAGGGCCTGCTGACGGCGGATCAGTGGGATGAGCTCAGCGCCATAGCGCTGGCCCTGTACGCCCGCGGCTGCGAGCTCGCCGCCACGCGCGGCCTGATCCTGGCCGACACCAAGTACGAGTTCGGCCTGGACCCCGACGGCCGCGTCGTCCTGGCCGATGAAATCCACACCCCTGACTCCAGCCGCTTCTGGCGCTCGGCGACTTACGAGGACCGCTTCGGACAAGGCGAGCGCCCCGACAGTTTCGACAAGGATTTCGTGCGCAGCTGGGTCGCCGCGCGGTGCGATCCGTACAAGGACCCGATCCCGGAGATTCCGGAGGAGATCATCCTGGCGACCTCGGACATCTACATCGAAGCGTTCGAGACGATCACCGGCCTGCCGTTCGTCAAGCCGGACGCCGGTGAGCCGGCGCCGACGAGGATCCGGCGCAATCTGGCGCGGTTTATGGGGGCTTAGACCGGAGGTGAAGGCGTCTCTGGCAGAGTAGGGCTTGACTCTGGCTCTCTATGTTCCCCAAAAGTTCCGAGGCCTCCTCGCGTAGCCGCGGGAGGGGGACCATTCGCCGAGCGCAGCGAAGAGCGGATGGTGGAGGGGGAAAGCCGCCGCGACGGACCGCGCAGCTTACCTGATTGCCAGTTCGCGCGGTCTTCTGGTCGTACTTGCGATGCGGGCTCACCGCCGTTGTTATTCGTCGCTGATAGTTGGAAACAGTACAGCCGCCGCCTGCCCGCTCCACCGCCCGCTCTGCGGCGGGGGGGCCCCCTCCCGCTTCGCGGGGGAGGTAGGGGCTCACGCGCCGTCGGAATTGCGGTAGTGATGTGACAATGAAAAGCTTCGCAATTTTTGCTCTCGGCTTGGCCATTTCAGCCAGCGTGGCGTCATGGCAAGCCACGGCCGCTAGCACAGACATACCGACCAATATGCGCGGCGTCTGGGGGAAACATGGGCGATGTGATGTCGCGGCCGAACGGTTGACGATCACAGCCCATTCGGCTGGTTGGGGTCGCGGCCCATTCAGCAGAGTTCGGTATGACGCCGAGGATCAGGCCGTCGTCTGGGCGGAGGAGGGCGACGTCGATAATTTTGTCGTTGGGAGGTCGCCCGACCTCCTGGTTCATAACACACAAGGATTCCACATGCCGGGTGCGGAAGGCTATAGGCGATGTGCATCCAAGTGGTCCGGGAAACTTGGCCGCCGAAATAGCTGCCGCCTGCCCGCTCCATCACCCGCTCTGCGGCGGGCGGTCCCCCCTCGCCGCTTCGCGGGGTAGGTAAGTCTTCGAGCTAAGCCGCCTCAGCCTTCACCGCCGCCGTCGGGTCGTAGCTCAGAATCGGCGCCAGCCAGCGTTCGGCTTTCCGCAACTCCCAGCCTTTGCGTTTCGCATAGTCCGCCACCTGGTCGCGGCCGATCCGGCCGACGCCGAAATAGTAGGACTCGGGGTGGGAGAAGTAGACCCCGGACACGGAGGCCGGCGGGCTCATGGCATAGCTTTCGGTGAGTTCCATGCCGGTGTTGGCCTCGGCGTTCAGCAGGCGGAACAATGTCGCCTTTTCCGTATGGTCCGGCTGGGCCGGGTAGCCGGGGGCGGGGCGGATGCCCTGGTATTTCTCCGCGATCATCTGGCCCAGATCGAAGGGTTCGTCCGCCGCATAGCCCCACAGCTCCGTGCGCACGCGCCGGTGCAGGGCTTCGGCGAAGGCCTCGGCCAGGCGGTCGGCCAGGGCGGCGGACAGGATGGCGGAATAGTCGTCGCCGGCCTGCCGGAACCGTTCGGCGATCTCGGTCTCGCCATGGCCGGCGGTGACCGCGAAGGCGCCCATATAGTCAGCGCCCTTAGCCATTGGCGCGACGAAGTCAGCCAGCGCCGCGTTGGCCCGGCCGCTGCCCTTGGCCATCTGCTGGCGCAGGGTGTGCAGGCGGGCCAGCTCGGTGATACGGTCTTCATCCGCATACAGAACGATGTCGTCGCCGTCGGCGTTGGCGGGCCAGAAGCCGACCACGCCTCTCGCGGTGACCCACTTCTCCTTGATCATCCTGTCCAGCATGACCTTGGCGTCGGCATAGAGGTCCCGCGCGGCCTTGCCGACGATCTCGTCGTCGAGGATGGCCGGGAAGTTGCCGGCCAGCTCCCAGCTGGCGAAGAAGGGGGTCCAGTCGATGTGCTGGGCCAGGTCGCCCAGGTCGTAGGCGTCGAAGGCGCGGACACCGAGGAAGCTGGGCTTGGGGGGGGTGTAGCCGCTCCAGTCGATGGCGATCGGGTTGGCGCGGGCGTCGGCGATGGGCGTGCGGACCTTGTCCTCCTGGCCGCGGGCGAACTGCTCGCGCACCCGGGCGTAATCGACCCGGGTCTCGGCCTGCAGCCGGTCGCGCTCGTCTTTGGACAGCAGGCCGGAGACGACGCCCACGGCGCGGCTGGCGTCGAGGACGTAGGTGGTCGATCCCGCCTGATAGGCCGGCTCGATCTTCACCGCCGTATGGGTCTTGCTGGTGGTGGCGCCGCCGATCAGCAGGGGGATGTTGAACCCCCGCCGCTGCATCTCCCCGGCCACGAACACCATCTCGTCCAGGGACGGGGTGATGAGGCCGGACAGGCCGACGATGTCGACCTTCTGGGCGATGGCCTCGTCCAGAATACGCTGGGCCGGGACCATGACGCCCAGGTCGATGACCTCATAGTTGTTGCAGGCCAGGACCACCCCGACGATGTTCTTGCCGATGTCGTGGACGTCGCCCTTGACCGTGGCCATCAGGATCTTGCCGGCGGCCTCGCGCGGCTTGCCGTCCTTCTCGGCCTCCATGAAGGGCATCAGCCAGGCCACCGCCTGCTTCATGACGCGGGCCGATTTCACCACCTGCGGCAGGAACATCTTGCCCGAGCCGAACAGGTCGCCGACCACATTCATCCCGTCCATCAACGGGCCCTCGATCACGTGCAGCGGGCGAACGGCCTGAAGGCGGGCCTCCTCCGTGTCCTGATCGATGAATTCGGTGATGCCGTTGACCAGGGCGTGGCTTAGGCGCTTGGCGACCGGCTGCTCGCGCCAGGCGTGGTCGACGACGCGCTCCGCGCCCTTGTCGTTCTTGTAGCGGGGCGCCAGGTCCACCAGCCGCTCGGTCTGGTCGCCCCCGGCCTTGGGCTTGCGGTTGAGGATGACGTCCTCGACCGCCTCCCGCAGGACAGGGTCGATGTCGTCATAGACGGGCAGGTCGCCGGCGTTGACGATGCCCATGTCCATGCCGGCGTTGATGGCGTGGTAGAGGAAGACCGAGTGGATCGCCCGCCGCACCGGCTCGTTGCCGCGGAAGCTGAACGAGACGTTGGAGACCCCGCCCGAGATGCGCGCATGCGGCAGCATCTGCTTGATCGCCCGCGTCGCCTCGATGAAGTCGACGGCATAGTTGTTGTGCTCCTCGATCCCCGTCGCCACGGCGAAGATGTTGGGGTCGAAGATGATGTCCTCTGGGGCAAAGCCGATCTGCTCCGTGAGCAGACTATAGGCCCGCTGGCAGATGTCGATCTTGCGCCGGGCGGTGTCGGCCTGGCCCTGCTCGTCGAAGGCCATCACCACCACGGCGGCGCCATAGCGCTGGCAGAGCCTGGCCTGTTCCAGAAACTTGGCCTCGCCCTCCTTCATGCTGATGGAGTTGACGATGCACTTGCCCTGCACGCACTTCAGGCCCGCCTCGATCACCTCCCATTTGGAACTGTCGACCATCACCGGCACCCGGGCGATGTCCGGCTCGGCGGCGACCAGGTTGAGGAAGGTGATCATCGCCTGTTTGGAATCGAGCAGGCCCTCGTCCATGTTGACGTCGATGACCTGCGCCCCGGCCTCCACCTGCTGGCGCGCGACCACCAGGGCGCCGTTATAGTCCCCGGCGACGACAAGCTTCTTGAACCTGGCCGAGCCGGTGACGTTGGTGCGCTCACCGATGTTGACGAAGACGGGACGGGGAATGGTCACTTCAATTCATTCTCAAGCTGGCTCAGCGTGGTTCGCCAAGTTTCATAGTCTTCCGAATCCGACCAAAGCTCATCGAGTTCGGAGCCGGCGCCCACTTTGGTAAGTGCAGCAATTGCACTTTGGGGCAGGTCGAGTGGCATTGGCCCAAGCTTACCGATTATACCCGCGTATTCTTCGTCGATCTCGCGACCGGCGCGCGCCGCGGCGACGACGGCTGCGGCGGCTACAGCGGCTGACGCCTCGGGCGCTTCCAAATAGTCGTCGTTCTGCGTCGGCAGGAATGCGGCCCGCACTAGAGCCCAGTTGGGCTCAGCGGAAAGATCATCCAGGAAATCGAGAGCGTCATCGTTCCCGATCGGCTCGTGGCTCCAAGCGCCCATAAATTGCGTTCCTGATCAAACCAGCTCGAACGGTTCAAGTCCCGCCAGCCGCATGGCCACCGGCCGCTCCGGAATCACCCGCGGCTTCATGCCCGCCACCGCCTCGGCCACATGCTTGATATGGTCCGGCGTCGTGCCGCAGCAGCCGCCGAGGATGTTGACGATGCCGCTCTTGGCCCATTCCTCCAAGGAGCAGGCGGTCTGGTGCGGCGTCTCGTCGTACTGGCCAAAGGCGTTGGGCAGGCCGGCGTTGGGGAAGGCGGCGACCATGGTGTCGGCGATCCGCGACAGCTCGGCGATGTGCGGCCGCATCAGGTCGGCCCCCAGGGCGCAGTTCAGGCCGATGGCGAAGGGCTTGGCGTGCTTGACCGAGTTCCAGAAGGCCTCGACGGTCTGGCCCGACAGGGTGCGCCCGGAGCGGTCGGTGATGGTGCCGGAAATCCAGATCGGCAGCCGCTCGTAGCCCTCGTCCTCGAGGTCGAAGATCGCCTTGATGCAGGCCTTGCAGTTCAGGGTGTCGGTGATGGTCTCGATCAGGAAGAAGTCGACCCCGCCGTCGTGCAACGCCTGCACCTGCTCGCGATAGGCGGCGTAGACCTGGTCGAAGGTCACCGTCCGCGCCCCGGGATCGTTCACGTCCGACGACATGGACAGCATCCGGTTCAGCGGCCCGATGGAGCCGGCGACAAACCTGGGCTTGTGCGGCTCCTTGGCGGTCCAGCGGTCGGCGACCTCGCGGGCGATGCGGGCGCCCTGCAGGTTTATGTCGCGGACGGCGGATTCCATTTCGTAATCGGCCTGGGCAATGAAGGTGGCCGAGAAGGTGTTGGTCTCGCTGATGTCGGCGCCGGCGGCGTAATACTGATCGTGCAGGTCGGCGATGATGTCCGGCCGGGTGATGCACAGGATGTCGTTGTTGCCCTTGATCTGCACCGGGTGGTCCTTGAACCGCTCGCCGCGATAGTCCTCCTCGGCCAGGCCTCGGCGCTGGATCATCACGCCCCACGAGCCGTCGAGCACCAGGATGCGCTCCTTGGCGGTGGCCTTCAGCTGTTCAAATCGTTCGGAACGTTGGGTCATTCGCTCACCTCCTCCTTCACGCCCAGGACCCGGCAGATGGCGTAGACCAGGTCGGCGCGGTTGAGGGTGTAGAAGTGGAAATCGGAAAAGCCTTCTTCCTGCAGCTTGGCGCACATCTCCGCCGCAACCGATCCGGCGATCAGCCGGCGGGTGTCGGGATCTGAATCCAGGCCCTCGAACAGCTCGGCCAACCAGTCGGGCACGGGGATGCCGCAAGGGGCGGCCATCTTCTTCAAGCCCTTGAAGTTGGTGACGGGCATGACCCCCGGCAAGATCGGGATGGTCACCCCGGCCTTGCGCACCGCCTCGTGGAACCGCAGGAAGGCGTCGGTGTCGAAGAAGAACTGGGTGATGGCCCGGGTCGCGCCGGCGTCCACCTTCGCCTTCAGCACATTGATGTCGTGTTCCAGGGACGGGCTTTCCGGGTGTTTCTGCGGATAGAGGCTGACGCTGATCTCGAACGGGGCGATGGCGGCGATCCCGGCGGTCAGCTCGGTGGCGTTGGCGTAGCCGTCCTCGCGGGGCTGATAGGCGCCGCCGATAGCCCCGGGCGGATCGCCGCGCAGGGCGACGATGTGGCGGATGCCGGCGTCCCAATAACCCTGCACCACCTCATTCACCTCATCGCGCGAGGCGCCGACGCAGGTCAGGTGGGCGGCGGGTTTCAGGCCGGTTTCCTCGACGATCCGCCGCACCGTCCGGTGAGTGCGGTCGCGGGTCGAGCCGCCGGCGCCGTAGGTGACGGAAACGAAGTCGGGGTTCAGCGGCTCCAGCCGGCGGATGCACTCCCACAGGCTCACCTCCGCCTCCGGCGTCTTGGGCGGGGCGAATTCGAACGACAGGGATTGTGGCGCCCGGCGCATGGCGTGGCGCTGGCCGGCGCGGGCGATGGGACCGAGGGCGGTAAGATGGGGGGCGGGGGCGTTCATGCGGCCTGCCTTTGGTTGATGTCGGATTTGATGGCGGTCCAGATCTTCACCGTCAGTCCCTCGCCCTCGGTGGGCGGCAGGGTTTCGGAGCGGTCGCCGGTCAGGCCGGCGGTCTCGAACCAGCGGGCGATCTCGACGTCGGAGAAGCCCAGCCGGCGGTGCTGATGCGCTTCACGCAGGAACTCCAGTCGGTGCGGGGCGAAGTCGGCGATCAGCAGCCGGCCGCCCGGCGCCACCAGGCGCCCGGCCTCGGCCACGGCGGCGGCGGGATCGGACAGATAGTGCAGCACCTGATGCACGACGACGAGGTCGGCGCAGCCGTCGTCCAGGCGAGTGGCGAAGATGTCGCCGTGGCGCAGCTCGCATTGCGCCAGGCCAGCCTCGGTGGTGTGCTGGCGGGCGATGTTCAGCATCTGCTGTGACAGGTCCAGGCCGATGGCGGCCTTGGCGTGCGGGCCCAGCAGGGTCAGCATCCGGCCGGTGCCGGAGCCCAGATCCACCAGACGTTTGTACGGCCCAGGCCCGGCGGCGTTGCGGATCGCCGCCTCCACCGCCGCCTCGGCGACATAGAGGTTGCGCAGTTCGTCCCAGTGGGCGGCGTTGCGGGCGAAATAGGCGTTGGCGGCCTGCAGCCGTTCGCCCTCTACCGTGCGCAGGCGCTCGGCGTCGCGGGCCAGCACCGGATCGTCCGGCGCGATCTCGCCCAGGGCCTGATCCAGCATAGCGCGGCGCGAGCCGGCGGCGGCGAGGCGGTAGAACATCCAGGCGCCGTCGGGAAACCGCTCCACCAGCTGCGCCTCGGTGAGCAGCTTTAAGTGGCGGGAAACGCGAGGCTGGCTCTGATCGAGGATTTGGCTAAGCTCCATCACTGCCAGCTCTTCCCGCGCGAGCAGCGCCAGGATGCGCAAACGGGTCGGCTCGCCGGCCGCGCGCAGCACCTCAACCGCCTGTCGCGCCGATAGGGTCATGGATCATATAAAGATATCTTTATGTCTTTATGTAAAGCGAAATCGTTACCTGCGCCGGGGAACCGGTTCTCGACGGTTTTGTCACGGCATGGTCAAGCTTTGGGCGCCTTTCTGCAGTTCATTCGTTCAAGGACATGCACGCGGCCTGGATTAGCCGCGCCGCGCCCCTATCTGACGGGTGGCAGGGTTTTTAGGAGCAGCAGCGCCGATGCGTTGGGTATTGATCGGTCTGGCCGGTTTGACGGCCGCGGCCTGCGGGCCCGTGGCGGCGCAGGCGGCTGCGCCCGGCCCCGCGCCCGCCGCCCCTGTGGTGGTCGCCGACCCGTCGGCGGCGGTCTATGACCCCTGGGAGCGCGCCAACCGGGGCCTCTACAGCTTCAACGATGGCCTGGATCGGGCCATCCTGCGGCCGGCGGCGCTGGGCTATAAGCGCGCCCTGCCGCGGCCGGTGCGAACAGGCGTGCGTAATGTGCTCAACAACATCGCCGAGCCCAATGTCGCGATGAACGACCTGCTGCAGGGCCGGGTGGTGCTGAGCAGCCAGTCGGCGGCGCGGTTCGTGATCAATTCCACCGTGGGCATAGCCGGCATCTTCGATGTGGCGCGGCCGATCGGTCTTCCGGCCCACTATGCCGACTTCGGCCAAACCCTGGGGCGCTGGGGCGTGCCGCCGGGACCCTATCTGTTCGTGCCGGTGTTCGGCCCCAGCGACCTGCGCGACGGCGCCGGCCGCATCGTCGACGGCTTTGCCAGCATCCTCAGCCTGCACGACCTGCATGTGACCACCCCCTATCGGGTGGGCATTTCGGTGGTGGACGGCGTCGACAGCCGCCTGGCGCTGGACTCGACCATCGAGCAGATCAAGCACACCGCCACCGACCCCTACGCTACCGAACGCTCCGCCTATCTGCAGAACCGCCGCTCAATGATGATCAATTCCAAACAGGCGGTGGACCAGCTCCCCAGTTTCGACG
>Ga0302314_10007864_pt1 | contig 19102 bp, 16 predicted proteins | sample III_Palsa_N2_3_FD_200533 | JGI IMG/M metagenome (GOLD analysis project Ga0302314, IMG submission 200533) | Peat permafrost microbial communities from Stordalen Mire near Abisko, Sweden - III_Palsa_N2_3 | ecosystem: Environmental > Terrestrial > Soil > Palsa > Peat permafrost | place: Sweden...
GCCTCGCAAGAAACACCTACTTCATGAGCATCTCGATCAAATCGGTCAGCAAGACCTTCGGCAAGTTCGCGGCGTTGCGGGATATCGGGTTCGATATCAAACGCGGTGAACTGCTGGCGCTGCTGGGGCCGAGCGGCTCGGGCAAGACGACGCTGCTCCGCATCATCGCGGGGCTCGAGTTCCCCGACGACGGCCCCTCGGTCATCGAGTTCGACGGGAACGACGTGACCGGCCTGAGCGCCTACCGGCGGAAGGCGGGCTTCGTCTTCCAGCATTACGCGCTCTTCCAGCACATGAACGTCTTCGACAACATCGCCTTCGGCCTCCAGGTCCGCCCGGCCAAGCTGCGGCCGAGCAAGGAGCAGATCCGCGAGCGGGTCGAGAGCCTGCTCGAACTGGTCCAGCTGGGGCCGTTCATCAACCGCTACCCCTCCCAGCTCTCCGGCGGCCAGCGGCAGCGGGTGGCGCTGGCCCGCGCCCTCGCCACCGAGCCGCAGGTCCTGCTGCTCGACGAGCCGTTCGGCGCCCTCGACGCCAAGGTGCGGCGCGAGCTCTGCGTCTGGCTGCGGAAGTTCCACGACGAGACCCACATCACCAGTCTCTTCGTCACCCACGATCAGGACGAGGCCTTCCAGCTCGCCGACCGGGTGGTGATCCTCGGCGAAGGCCGCATCCGCCAGATCGGCAGCCCCGAGGAGGTGAAGAGCCATCCGCAGGACGATTTTGTTCGGCATTTCCTCGGGCTCTCCGAGGAGCTGCATCCGGGCGCTTGGGTGTAGGCTTCTCACGACATCGCTCCCATCGAGGTGGCGAATCGACTCTGGGGGGAATCTAAAGGGGGAACCCCTTTACATCGCAAAAGCTGCCCCCGTGCATCCCGGTCCGCCCCTATCAAGCGCGTTTGATCTGCTCCTGATACGCGCCACCTGAAACCGACGAGCCCGCTCTCCCGCGCTCCTCGCGTCCGCACGGTAGAATCGACCCAGACTCGGCGACCATCCCCCTCCCAGCGGGGCCAGGGGCGCAGCCCCAAAAAGGCACTTCCTAATAACTCAGCTTGTCCAACTTCACCTTCCCCCGGAACACCCAATAGATACACGCCGTATAGGTCAGCACCAACGGCACGCCGATCAGCGCGATCCAGCCCATGATCGCGAGGGTCTTTTGCGAGGAGGCGCCATTGTAGATCGTCAGGCTGTTCTCGGGCGGGATGCTGAAGATCATATTGGGATACATGCCGAGGCCGAAGAGGGCGAGGAGCATGACGATCGAGGCGCAGGAGGAGAGGAAGGCGATGAAATCGCGCCGCAGATGGATCGAGCGGGGGATGTTGGCGATGGCGAGCATGTTCAACACCGCCAGGGCGAAGAAGGCGGGGCGGACCCGGATCACATCGACCAGATGCGGCACGTAGAGGAGCGAGGCCATGGTGACGGTGACGTAGCAGATGATGAAGAAGATGATGCAGCGGTTGACCCAGACCCGGACCTTCTCGTGCATCGCGCCCTCGGTCTTCATCACCAGGTAGATCGAGCCGTGCATCATGAAGAGGGCGACGGTGGTGACCCCCATCAACAGGGGATAGGGGCGGAGGAGGCCGAGGAAGCTGCCGGCGAATTCATGGTCGGCGTCGAGCGGGACACCCCAGGCGATGTTGCCCATCGCCACGCCGATGAGGAGGGCGGAGAGGAGGCTGCCCAGGGAGAACCCGATGTCCCACATCTGCCGCCACCATTTCATCGGCTGCTTGCTGCGGAACTCGATGGCGACCGCCCGGAAAATCAGGGCGACCAAGAGGAGCATGAAGGCGAGGTAGAACCCGGAGAAGGCGGTGGCATAGACCTCGGGGAAGGCGGCGAAGAGGGCGCCGCCGCCGGTGACGAGCCAGACCTCGTTCCCGTCCCAGACCGGACCGATGGCGTTGAGGCCGATCCGCCGTTCCTCGTCGGTCTTGGTGAAGAGATGGAGGGCGCCGACGCCGAGATCGAAGCCGTCGAGGATGGCGTAACCGGCCAGGAGGATGCCGACCAGGACGAACCAGAGGGTGTTGAGATCGAGGTGCATGGGGGATTCCGGTGCGGGCTTAGTTTTCCAGCGGCGGGGGGATCGCCAGCTTGCCGGCGGGATGGAGATCGCTCTCGTCGGGGCCGTGCTGGATCTTGTGGTTGAGGAGGTAGACGAAGACGGCGAAGAGGAGGGCGTAGACCACGCTGAAGAGGATCAGCGAGGCGACGACGGCGTCGGCGCGGACGGTCTTCGAGAGGGCGTCGGAGGTCCGCAGGAGGCCGTAGACGATCCACGGCTGGCGCCCGACCTCGGCGGAGAACCAGCCGAGCTGGTTGGCGAGCTGCGGCCCAAGGACCGAGAGGACGAGGAGGAAGAGGAGCCAGCGGGTTTCGAAGAGCTTCCCCCGCCAGAGCATGTAGAGGCTGAAATAGGCGAGGGCGATCAGGCCGAAGCCGATGGCGATCATCCCGTGATAGGTCTGGAAGACGAAGTTGACCGGCGGCCGGTCGCCGGGGGCGAAGCTGTCGAGGCCGGTGACGGGCGCCTGGGTGTCGCCGTGGAGGAGCCAGCTCAGGCCGCCGGGGACGCCGAGGCCGAAGCGGACTTTTTCGTGGGCGTTATCGACCCAGCCGAAGAGGTAGAGCGGCGCGGGGGCCGAGACCGGATAATGGCCCTCGAAGGCGGCGAGCTTGGCCGGTTGATTCGCGCCGACGCCCTCGGCGCTGTCGTGGCCGCTCCAGAGCTGGATCAGCGAGGCGGCGGCGGCGACGCAGAGCCCGACCTTGATCGAGCCCTTGGCGAAGTCGAGATGCTTGCGGCGCAGGAGGTAGTAGGCGGCGATGCTCACCGTCAGCCACGCCCCGGCCTGCCAGGCGCCGCAGACGGTGTGGGCCAGCCGTTGCGTCATCGAGGGATTGAAGATCATCGTCCAGAAATCGGTGATCTCGGCCCGGGCGTGCATTCCCTCCCCGACGATGTGGAAACCGGCCGGGGTCTGCTGCCACGAATTCGCCACCACGATCCAGACCGCGCTGAAGTGGGCGCCGAGGCAGACCATGCAGGTGGCGAAGTAGTGGAGCTTCGGCCCCACCTTGTTCCAGCCGAAGAGGAGGAGGGCGAGGAAGCCCGATTCGAGGAAGAAGGCGAAGATCCCCTCCGCCGCCAGGGCGCTCCCGAAGATGTCGCCGACGTAGCGGGAGTAGGTGGCCCAATTGGTCCCGAACTCGAACTCCATCACGATCCCGGTGGCCACGCCGATCGCGAAGGTGAGGGCGAAGACCTTGGTCCAGAAGTGGGCCATCTGGTGGTAGAGCGGATTGCGGGTCGCCAGCCAGAGCCCCTCGATGATGACGAGGATCACCCCCAGGCCGATGCTGAGGGGCGGGTAGATGTAGTGGAAGGCGATGGTGAAGGCGAACTGGATCCGGGACAAGATAAGTACATCCATAGTAGTGGCGAACCGGCGCGAGATTACATCGAATCCCGGCGCTCCACTATGCCGATTTTGTCCAAGACTGCGCGGATATTGGAGCCCGATATCCGCCGCAGGGTTTAGGAGCCTTTTCTTTTATGAGGCCGCCGCTTCCGACGGGGAAGCGGAGGTGCCGCGCTGCGCGACGAAATAGGAGCCGATCACCAGAATTGCCGCGACCGCCTGGGCGGCGAGGGTCTCGACGGTGGGGAAGACCGAGAACCAGACGCCGAGCCAATCGGGCATCGCCTTGAGCGCGTCGATGTTGGTGGTCGGGATCCAGTTGGCCAGCTGCATCTCCTGGGCCTGCTCGCCGACCATCACCAGGAGGACGACGCCGAGGAGGATGCCGGTCAGGACGAGCATCTTGCGGTAGGGGAGCCGGCGGTGGGCGACGAAGGTGAGGACCGCGACCATCCCGGAGAGGACGAGGCCGAGGAGGGCGCCCTGGAAGACGATCAGGCCCCCCATCTTGAGGTAGTAGGTCTGCAGGAAGAGGACGACCTCGAAGCCCTCGCGGTAGAGCGAGGCGAAGCCGAGGAGACCGAGGCCGAGGACCAGCTTCCGGCCGGCTCCCTCGCTCCCGGCGGCCTGTTCCTTCATCAGGTCGCGCTTCCGTTTGTGATGCATCGAGATCCAGCCGCCCCAATAGACCTTATGGAAGAACCAATTCATCACCACCAGGAGGACGACGACGGCGAGGAGGCCGGTCGCCGCCTGGAGATTGAGCGCCGAGACGCTCTGGTCGAGTTCATGGACAATCCCCGTCGCGATGAACCAGGTGGTCAGGGTGGCGGCGAAGCCGACGCAGACACCGCCGATGACCGGAAGCTTATGGCTGCTGCGGGGGCCGACCATGTTCGCCATCAACGCGGCCAGGACCAGGATGCATTCCAACCCTTCGCGGAAAACCAGGACGGCGATATCGAAGACGGCGACGGCGGGCGAGGTGCCGGGCTGGGTCGGATCGGGGGAACCGCCGGTCGAGACGCCCTGCCAGATGAGGACCGCCGCCACCACCAGGGCCAGGAGGACGAGGATCGCCTTCAGCGGAATCCCCAGGCGGAGCGGGACGACCGGAGCGGTGGAGGGGAGCGTTTCCGGCGTCGAATCAGAAGCAATGGGAGGATGCATAAGCGGAGGGGCGGACCTTCACCCTAGGGCTTTGCCCGATTTCGCGCTAACGGCGGATTGTCATTCTTTTGCCGCGCCTTGTGGTTTCGAGACGCGATCTGGAGTAGAAACTTGCATCGCTCGCATCGCCGCTTATCCTCACCCCACTCTTTTATGAAAACCCAACTTCTCGGCGCTTCCTCCCTCTTCAGTTCCCGCCTCGCCTACGGCTGCATGCGGATCACCGGCACCTGGGACCGGACGAAGGTCGATGCCGAGGCGGTGCGCAAGGGGATCGCGACGCTCGAAGCCGCCTTCGAGGCGGGCTACACCCTCTTCGACCACGCCGACATCTACGGCGACACCTCGTGCGAATCGGTCTTCGGCGAGGCGCTCCGCAAGCATCCCGATTGGCGCCGCCAGATCACCCTGGTGACGAAGTGCGGCATCCGCTTCGACGACGAGCCGGAGGGGACGCCCCATCGCTGGGATTTCTCCCGCGACCACATCGTCGCCTCGGCGGAGGAATCGCTGCGGCGGCTCGGCGTCGAGACGATCGATCTCCTCCTGCTCCACCGCCCCGATTTCCTCGCCGATCCGGCCGAGATCGCCGCCGCCTTCACCGCGCTGCGCGCGGCGGGGAAGGTCCGCGAGTTCGGCGTCAGCAATTTCCGCCCCTCGCTCCTCTCGATGGTCCAGAGCGCTCTCTCCTTCCCGCTGCTGGTCAACCAGGTCGAGATCCATCCCAACCGGCTGGCCTGCTTCGAGGACGGCACCCTCGACCAATGCCTGGAACGGACGATCACCCCGATGGCGTGGAGCCCGCTCGACCGCGGCCGGGTGGCCACCGGCGCCCAGCCCGATCCCGCCGCCCCCGACTTCGCGCGGCAGACGGAATTGCTGGCCGCGCTCGACGCCGCCGCCGCGGCCTACGGCACCGACCGGACGAACATCGTGCTGGCCTGGCTCCTCTTCCATCCCAGCCGGATGATCCCGGTGATCGGCAGCGTCAACCCGGAGCGGATCAAGTCGGCGGCGAAGGCCGACGAGATCGCCTTCGACCGCGACTCGTGGTACCGCATCCTCCGCGCGGCGCGCGGGGAAAAGCTGCCGTAGATCCAGGGTCTATCCCCGCTCCGCCAGCAGGGCGCGGAGGGCGGCGCCGACCCGGGCCACGACGTCGGCCCAATCCCCCTCGGTCCGTTGGCGGAAGAGCCGCGCCGTCGGATACCAGGGGGAGTCGTCCCGATCCATCATCCAGCGCCAGTCGGGAGCGAAGGGGAGGAGGAGCCAGACAGGCCGTCCCAACATTCCGGCCAGGTGGGCCGTCGCGGTGTCGACGGAGATGAGCAGATCGATCTGACGCAGGCAGACCGCGGTTTCCTGGAAATCGGTGAGCCGGGGGGAGAAATCGCGGAACCGGGTCCACTGCGGCGTCTCCTTGGCGGCCTCTCCGTGTTGCAGGCCGACCCAGCAGAGATCGGGAAAATAGTGGAGCGACTCGAAGAGCTCGATCGGACACGAGCGGTTGCGATCGTTGCGATATTTGGGATTACCGGACCAAACCAAGCCGACCCGAAAGGGCATCACCGGCGTGCGGATCGGCGGCGAAAAAGCGAAGTTCGACGGCGGGATGGCCGTCAAGTCGGTGCCGGCGAGATGGGGAAGCGAGAGGAGCGGAATCTGCCAATCGTAGACCCCGGAGAGGCCCTCGGGGCCGATCACCTCATCGATCCCGGCGGCGCGGGTAAAAAGCCGTTGCAGCGGCGGATCGCAAGCCACGGTAACGGTGCCTCCGCGCGCCTTGGCCCAGGCGGCGTAACGGATGAATTGGATGGCGTCGCCGAAACCCTGTTCCGTCACCAGCAGGAGCTTCTGTCCCGGAAAAGGCCGTCCGTCCCAGCGCGGGATCGGCAGATCGCGGAAGGCTCCATAGTGGACGCGAGCCTCGTAATCGTGGAATCCCTCCTTGAGGCGCCCCAGCGCCAGGAGGGAAAGGGAGCGGTTCCAGCGCAGTTCCGGCTTGGCCTCTCCTCCAGCCAGGGCCTCGGCGCGTTCGTAGAGCCGCAGGGCCTCGGCGGGCCTCCCCGACCGATGCAGGGCGATTCCGTAGTTGATGCAGGCATCGGGATCGGCAGGCCGAAGCCCCAAGGCCATGCGAAAAGCGGCCTCGGCCTGTCCGATCTCGCACCGCTCGAGCCAGAGATTGCCCAAGCCGGTCTGGAGGCCGCCGTATTCGGGATGGCGGGCGATCTCGGCTTGATAGAAACGGAGCGCGGCCTCGAAATCGACGGCGGCCAGCCGCTTCCCCTTCTCGAAGAGGAGCCGTTCCAGATTCTCGGCCACCTCGGCGCTCTCCGGCTTGCCGGCGGCGGCCAGTGCCGCCCGCTCGAAACAGGCCAACGCCGCCGCCTCGTCCCCGGCGTTCTCGAGGCAGAGGCCGAGGTTGTTGAGCGCGGGGACAAAGGCGGGATCGAGCCGCAACGCCGCCTCCAACGCGGCCCGTTCCCCGGCGCGGTCGTGGAGCCGGGCGAGGAGGGAGGCTTGACGAACGCGGAATTCGGGCTGGGGATTCAATTCCGCCGCGCGGGCGTAATCGGCGGCGGCGGAGGCCCATTCCGCGAGCGCCTCTCGGGCCGAGGCGCGATGGAGATGGGCCAGCCATTGGCCGGACCGGGCCTGCAGGGCGCGGTCGAGGAGGGCGGCGGCCCCGGCGGGATCACCCTTCTGCAGGCGGAGGAAACCGGCCAGCGCCAGCGCCTCCCCATTGGCGGGCTCCCGCTCCAGCAGGGCGGCCAGCACCGCCGACGCCTCTTCTTCCCGGCCCGCCTGGAGCGCGGCAAGGATCGTCGGTACGGTCGATGCGACGCTCATGACGGCTCCGCGCCCGCCGTTCCCGGCGCGGCGAAGAGGGAGCGGAGCCGGTGGGTCCAAAGGTGCTCGCGGGCGGTGCGGTGGCGGGCGCGGCTGCCGTAGGCGAGCGCGGCATCGGGATCGGCGAGGAAGCCCCGGACCCGCTCTTCGGCCTCGGCGAGCGAACCGGCGAAGGCGACCTCCCCCTCCTCGTAGCATTGGTGGACATCGGGGCTCGAAAGATTGACCGAGACCCGTCCGCAGGCGGCGATCTCGAAGAGCTTCTCGTTGGCGGTGGCGTCGCGGCCCGAGTTGTAGCCGTTGAGATGGCAGCCGTAGCGCTGGTAGACCGAGGGCAGATCGGGAAAGAGGACATCGGGCCGGGCCTCGACGCCGTAGGAACGCCACTCGTCCGCGCGGCTGTAGACGTCGAGGAGCCCGGCGCGCTGCAGGCGGACGACCAGGGCGGGGCGGTCGAACTGGGTCACCATCTTGATCGCGGCGAGGCCGTTGAGGACCTCGCCCGATTGGTTGAGGACCTCGAAGGCGGCGGGATAATGGGTGGCCGCCCCCTGCAGCAGCGAGGAGGCGGAGGTGTAGGGGAACTGCAGCTTGGTCTCGATCGCTAGCGAGAGGAGCTTCAGGACCGTGGGCTCGCGTGCGATCTGACCGGCGAAGTGGTGGCGGACGAAGACCAGCGCGAGGTTCTGGGCGTAGGCGCGGAGGCCGTCGAGATCGATTCCCAGCGCCAGCAGCTCGAGGAGCCGGGGCGGGGGGGTGGCGATCAGGCCGGGATTGCCGATGAAGGCGGCGCGGTCGGTGATCTCGGGGGCGGCATGGCGGCGGAGGTAGGCGGTCGGGGCGGCCAGGTAGCTGAAGCGGACGTTCCCGAACCCGAGCCGCCGCATCTCATCGAGCTGTCCCCGGCCGTAACAACAGTGGATCACCTTGGGATGGCGGAGCGCCGCCTGCAGGTCGTCGATCGCGCCCGGCACGCAGACGTTGTAGGAAGCCTGGCACCACGACTTCACGTCGTCGTACCAGAGCGAGATCACCCGCTTGACCCGGTCGAGATCGAGCAGGCTCGGCTTGTCGAGGAACCAGTTCAGATCGAGCGCCACCACGGTGTCGGCGGCGGCCTCCTCCGTCAGCTGGTCGAAGCGGGCCGCGATTTTTTTCGCCAGGCTTTCCCCGGCGCTTTCCTCCGGCTCGTCGGGGGTGACCATGCAGAGGGCGCGCAGGGGGCTGCTGTTCTCGATCCGGGCGGCGACGCCGAGCTCCTCGCAGGCCTGGGAGAGCCATTCCGAGGTCTTGGTGGCGCAGGTCGCCAGATCGTGGGTCACGATCAGGACACTTCGGGTGGCGAGCGGTACCGATGGGACGAGGCGGGGGCCGGCAGCGGCTTCCGGCGCGGAGACCGCCGCCTCGGAGGCGGGGGCGGGAAGGAGCCTCACCCAGGGCAGGGAGGCGAGGAATTCCTCCATGGCCGGACGGAGCGGCGGCAGCCAGAGGACGGAATCGAGCCGGAAATGTTGGCAAAGGGCCTGGTATTCGAGGCGGAGGAACTGGGCGACCGCTCCGGTCTGCAGAGCGTCGTCGGGGAAGGCTGTCACGACCTCTTCGACCAGGGCGCCGTCCCGGAGGAGGACGCCGACTTTCCGCCGCCGCCATTCCCGCGCCAGCGCCGTCCCGCGCCGCCAGGCGGCCGCGTCGCGCCCGTCGGCGAAAATCAATAATCCGGTGACCTCGCTCATGGGGAAGGGGCAACGGAGGCCGGGGCCGGGAGCAGGGCCGCATCGTTCTGCACCGCCTCCGCGAGCGCCCGGGCCAAGCGGTCCCGCAGTTCCTCCCAATCGCCGGGGCGGGCGAGGCGGAAGATCCGGGCGGTCGGATACCAGGGGGAGTCGGTCCGGTCGAGGAGCCAGCGCCATTCGGCATGGCGGGGGAGGAGGAGCCAGAGCGGCTTTCCCATCGCTCCCGCGAGGTGGGCCACGGCGGTATCGACGGAGATCACCAGATCGAGCCCGGCGACGACCCGGGCGGTATCGAGGAAATCGCGGCAGCCCGCCACGGCATTGGCGAAGGGGATTTCCCCCGGCGCGGGGTCCTCCCCCTTGAACTTCTGGAGGCTGACCAGCTCGACGCCGGGCAGCTCGCGCAGGGAGGCGAACATCGCGACGGGGAACGAGCGGACGCGGTCCTCGGCGTGGGTGGGGCTCCCCGCCCAGACGATGCCGACCCGCAGCGGAGCGCCGGGCGGACGGACCCGCACGGGCAGGTTGCTCCCTAGATAGGGAACCGGCGCCGGGATCGACTCGATTGTGGGGGTGAAGAAGCGGGGAAGGCTGAGGAGCGGGGCCCAGCTGTCGAAGGGAGGGCGGGGAGGCTGGTTCGGGCCCTGGAGGATGATCTGGTCGATCCCCGCCACACCGCGCAGGAGGCGGGCCAGGTTCTTCTGGCATTCGAGCACCACCCGCCCGCAGCGGGCCCGCACCTGCTCGGCGAAACGGACGAACTGGAGGGTATCGCCCAGGCCCTGCTCGGCGAGGAGGAGGATCGTCTTCCCCGGCATCGGCTCTCCGTTCCACCGCTCCATGGTCAGCTCCTCCGTTCCGAAAAGCAGCCGGTAGGAGGCGAAGCGGTACTCGAACTCGCTCCAGCCCTGCGCGAAATCGCCCTGGAGGAGCCGGAGAGTCGCCCGGTTGATGTGGGTCTCCGGATGGCTCTCCTGGAGCTGCAGCGCCTCCTCGAACAGCGCCATCGCCTCGTCGATCCTGCCCTGCAGACGGAGGGTCACCCCGAGATTGTTGTAGCCCTCGACCAGCCCCGGACTTAGCTCGAGGGCGCGGCGGAGCGCCGTCTCGGCGGTCTCCAGGCGGTTGAGCCGCAGGTGGCAGGTGCCGACCATGAACTGGTACTCGTGGTTGTCGCCGTATTCCTTCGGCAGCCCCGCGAAGAGCGCGGAGGCCTCCTCGAATTGGGACTGGGAAAGGAGGGTCCGGGCCAGGTTGAATTGCGAGGGGATTTGGCGGGGGGCGAGCTTGAGCGCGGCCCGCATGCACTTCTCGGCCAGCGGCCAGAGCTTCATCTTGCAGAGGACCAGGCCGAGGTTGTTCCAGAGATCGGCGTTCTCGGTATCGAGCCGCAGGGCCGTCTCGTAGGCCTCCTTGGCGGCGGGCAGGTCGTCGGTCTGCAAGCCGATCAGGCCGAGGAAGTTATAGGCGTCGATGTCGCCGGGATCGCGGCGCCGGAGCTCGGAGAAGAGTTCGGCGGACCGGGGATATTTCCCCTGCTCATAGAGCTGCACCGCCTGGGTTTTGAGCTTCTTGAGTGAGAGATGATCCATCGGCCGGGGTTGCGGAAAGCGGGTAAAAAGAGGTTCTAGCAGAGTCCCCTTCGTGCGACAATAGAGCCGCCGATGAAAGAAAAGCGCCCCGGAAAGATCGCTCTCGACGCCGCCGTCACCCCCCTTCAGGCCGATCCCTTCTCCGCCCTGCAGGGCCTCGCCGCCGCCGCGCTCCGCCCCCCGCCGCCGGAACTTCCGCAACCCCCTCCCGCCTCGGAATCGGCTCCCGCCAAATCGCGGGGCCGGGTGATCCTGCGGCGCGAGACCAAGAACCGGGGGGGCAAGACCGTGGTGGTGATCTCGGACTTTCCCGGCCCCGGCGCGCTGCCCGCTCCGGCGCTGGAGGAACTGGCGCGGGTGCTGCGCAAGCAGCTCGGCTGCGGCGGAACCGTCGACGGGAGGGAGATCGTCATCCAGGGCGACCGCCCCGCCGCCGTCGCCGAAGCCCTGCGGAAGATGAATTTTTCGGTGGGCGGCGTTATCAGTTGATTCCTTAGGTAAAGCAACTTATATCAGGCTGATGCGCACAAGAACGACTCCCGGCGGGCGGGTCGCTCTGGGGGGAATCCTCGGGGCAATGCTGATCGTTGTTTTCCTCTCGATGGCCGCCGCGCCGGTCCGGGCCGACGACCTCGACGACGCCATGGCCGCCTACATCCATGCGATCCGGGAGCACGATCCCTACGGCGTCCTCCACCTCCTCTCGACCGACCGCCCCTGGCGCTTCTTCTCCTACCGGGCGGGCACCTCGAACGTGGTGACGACCACCTCGTTCACCTATGAGGAGACCCAGGACGAGTTCCTCAACAAGCGCGGCCTCTACTTCGAGTTCTTCGTCGGCACGGATGCCTACCGCTATTCCGACCGGATGAACCGCTATCCCCTCTCCGCCTGGAGCCGCAGCGGGAACAGCTACCGGCTCCCCTCTTACGTCGGCACCAGCTTCGTCAACTGGACCCAGGAAGACGGGCACTGGGTGATCCAGACCATCGCCGACGATTCGCCTTAAAGTCTGCCTAAGGTCCGCTCACGGCCCGTCCACCCGCACCAGGTTCACGAACATCGATTTCTCCCCTCCGGGCGGGAAACCGTCCCCGTTCATCTCCCCCTGGCCGAGGATCATATGGAAGACGACCGGGCCGCCGTCGCCGTCGATGGTGAAATCGACCGATTTCCCGCTCTGCGTCCAGCGGCCCGAGAAGGTCCGGTCATCGTACTTGGACGTGCAGGCTCCCGCCTTCCAGAAGGTGTAGGTATTGGCCGGGGCCTTCGGATCGGACCAGCTGGTGCCGGTGATGTCGAGCTCCGGAGCGGCTTTTGCCGGTCCACAGCCGCTCAGAGCCACCGCCGCCATCAAACCGGCGACGACCAGACACGCCGCGCCGATCAAGATTCCGTTACTGATATCTTTCGAAGCCATCCCATCTCCATTAAAGCATGTATCGGCAGAAGACGCCGGAAATTGAGCCGGTTTTTTCGCAGCTGCCATACTTCCAGAGCGTTGTCAGTTTAAGCAGTCCCAAGATATCGCTCCCATCGAGGTAGCAAATCGACTCAGAGCTAGGGTCCAAGGGGGCGCAGCCCCTTTGCGTCCTACAAGCTGCCCCCGTGCATCCCGGCCAGCCCGTATTCAAGCGCGTTCGATTTGCCGCTGACACGCACCACCTGAAACCCACGAGCCCGCTCTCCCGCGCTCCTCGCGTCCGCAGGGTAGATTCGACCCAGACCCGGCGACCATCCCCGTCCGAAGCGGGCCCACGCCCCTCTTGCATCTGGATTGACCTTCGTCAACCGCTGCCCTACCACTGGTTGACATGGCCCGGAACCCGGTACCCCTCGCGGAATTGGAGAGCCTTTACGCGCTCCCCCTGTTCGATCTCATCGCCCGCTCCCGCGCGGTCTATGAGGCTCATTGGCCCGCCCACGAGGTCCAGCTCTGCAGCCTCCTCTCGATCAAGACCGGCGGCTGCAGCGAGGATTGCTCCTACTGCGCCCAGAGCGCCCACTACACCACCTCCGTCGAGCGCGAGGAACTCCTCAGCCGCGAGAAGGTGATGGAGGCCGCCGAACGGGCCCGCGCCGAGGGCGCCACCCGCTTCTGCATGGGCGCGGCGTGGAAAGGCCTCAAGGAGGGCGACGCCCGCCTCGACCAGGTCTGCGAGATCATCGGCGACGTCGAGAAGCTCGGCATGGAGGTCTGCGTCACCCTCGGCCACCTCGACGCCGGGGCCGCCCGCCGCCTCAAGGCCGCCGGGGTCACCGCCTACAACCACAACATCGACACCAGCCCGGAACATTATCCGAAGATCGTCACCACCCACACCTTTGACGACCGGCTCCAGACCATCGCGGCGGTCCAGGAGGCGGGGATGTCGGTCTGCTGCGGCGGCATCATCGGCCTCGGCGAGACCGTCACCGACCGGCTGAAGATGCTCCAGGTCCTCACCACCTTCGACCCCGCGCCGGAGAGCGTCCCGATCAACTGCCTCACCGCCATCCCCGGCACCCCCTTGGCCCCGCAAAGCGAGGCGCCGGTCGATATCTTCGAGATCGTCCGGCTGGTGGCGCTGGCCCGGCTCCTCTTCCCGAAGGCGAAGGTCCGCCTCTCGGCGGGCCGGACCCGGCTGACCCGCGAGGGGCAGGCCCTTTGCTTCTTCGCGGGGGCCAATTCGATCTTCTTCGGCTCCAAGCTCCTCACCACGCCGAATCCCGAGGCGAACGCCGATCTTCGGCTCCTCCGCGACCTCGGCTTCACGCCTCAGCTGCCCCAGCCGGTCGAGGCGGGCATCGCGGCCTAAACCGGATCGGCGTTGACCCCGGCCCTTCCCTTTCCCTAGTTTCCCCTCATGGCTGGCAAAGGACTCGGACGTGGCTTGGGCGCTCTCATCGGGCAGCCCCTGGCATCGCCGCAGCCGATTGCCGAGAAGGGGGAATCGATCCAGAAGGTCGCGCTCGACCAGGTCATTCCCAGTTCCTTCCAGCCGCGCAAGACCTTCCACCCCGAGCAGCTCGCCGAGCTGGTTGAATCGATCCGCGAGCGGGGGATCATCCAGCCCCTCATCGTCCGGCTGATCAGCGGGAAATACGAGTTGATCGCGGGCGAACGCCGCTGGCGCGCCGCCACCGAAGTCGGCCTGAAGGAAGTCCCCGTCATCGTCCGCTCCGCCAGCGACCGCGAAGTCCTCGAGCTGGCCCTGGTCGAGAACCTCCAGCGCGCCGACCTCAACCCGATCGAGGAGGCCGAAGGGTACGCCCTCCTCATCAACCAATTCCGCCTCACCCAGGAGCAGGTCTCCCAGCGGGTCGGCCGCAGCCGGGTCAACGTCGCCAATGCCGTCCGCCTGCTGGGCCTGGCCGATGAAGTCCGCGCCTGGGTGGCGGGTAACCGCCTCTCCGTCGGTCACGCCAAGGTCATCCTCGGCCTCTCCTCCAAGGAGGAGCAGGTCCTCGTTGCACAGCGGGTGGTGAAGGACGGTCTTACGGTTCGTCAGACCGAGAAATTGGTCGAATCGCTCAAGCCGAACCGGCCGCCCGGCTCCAAGGGGAAATCGCCCGCCAAGTCGGCCCCGGTCAGCGAGGCGACCTGGAACGACCTCGAAAAGCGGCTCCAGCGGACCCTCGGCACCCGCGTCCGCCTCCAGGGGACGACCGAGATCGGCAAGGTCGAGATCCAGTATTTCTCCGCCGCCGAGTTCGACCGGCTGCTCCGCGTCCTCGGCCTGAGCGATCTGTAGAATCGGGGGACGGAGGCTAGGCCTCATCCCTCAATGCCCGCAGCTTCCGCGCGTTCCGCCGCTTCTTGAGCGAGCGATCCCACCGCTTTTTCCGCAGCACCGTGAGCCGGTGCCAGCGGTCGGCCTGCAACGCGTCGGCCTCCCGCAGCAATTGATCGAAGCGGGTGGGATCGGCGGCGACGGCGGCGATCTCCTCCCGGTCCAGCTTCGCGACCAACGCCGCCACCTCGGTGTTCTTCGGCCAATAATGGTCGAAGCCCATCGCATCGACCGCCACGCCGGGGCCACTCTCCCCGACCCAGGCGAGCGCGATCTGCTCGACGAAGTCATTCTGCTCCGGCAGCCGGACGCAGAGCCAATCATTGAGTCGGAGTGCGGCCTGGAGGAGCCGGGCGCTGGCCAGCCCGGCGGGGAAGGCGACCAGCCCCGAGTTATACATCTTGAAGCCGGGTGCCATTCCCCGATAGGCGCTCGCCGCGATCTCCGGTGCCTGCTGGGAGAGGAAGCGGTGGAAGCGGGTGTAAAAGCTCTCGCCGACCAGCCCGTCGAGGTGGGACATCACCCAGGGACGGTTTCCCAGTTCGGCAACTCCTCCGCGATAGTAAGTATCGCTGTCGACATAGATCACCGGCGTTCCCTCCGGATTTTCGAGCGCGTGGCGGAGCAGTAGCTCGATCTTCACCCGATGGGGGTAATCGACCGCGCCCCGTCCGGTGACGATATCGACCTTGGAGAGGAAATGGACCGTGAAGCCCTGCCCCGCGAAGGCCTCGGGCCGGTCGGTATGGACCGCCAGCTCGGCCTCGGGCAGCCGAGCCCGGATCGAGAGGAGCGCGAGGAGCGCCAGCTTGACGAAGCGGTCCCCGCCATAGGCGTAGGTGACGAACATGGGGGGCGCTTGCTTAGACCTCGGTCCGCGCCTTCACGTCGGCCTGGACCGCTTCCCACCATTTATCGAGGAAGGCGCGGCGCTCGGTTCGAACCGCGTCGAGGTCGGCACCCGCCGCGCCCTGCGCGAAGAAGTAAAACTTGATCTTCGGCTCGGTCCCGGAGCCGCGCACCGCCATCCGGCAGCCATCGGCGAGATGGAAGAGGAACATGATCTCCTTCGGGATCAGCTTGCCGTCGACATCGTGGTAATCCTTGGTGCCGAAGTCGTCGATCCGCGTCACCGCCTGCCCGAGGAAGGCGGTCGGCGGGGTCTCCCGATAGGAGGCGAGCAGCGCCTTGATCTGGAGCGCCCCCTTGGCCCCCTCGAAGGTGAGGGTGCCGAGCTTCTCCGTGAAATAGCCGAAGCGGCGATAAATATCGTCGAGATATTGAAGCAGATTCTGCCCCTTCGATTTGGCCCAGGCGGCGACCTCGGCCAGCATCAGTGAGGCGGCGTTGCCGTCCTTGTCGCGGACATAATCGCCGCCCGAATAGCCGTAGCTCTCCTCCCCGCCGAAAATGAAGAAGGTCCCCTTCTCCAGCTGGATCGCGCGACGTTCGGCGAAGGTGAGCGCGTCATAGTCCTCGACGCCGGTCGACTCCTCGTAATTGCGAAGCTTTTCCCCGATGTACTTGAAGCCGGTTAGCGTCTCGACGCACTTGATGCCGTAGCTCTCGGCGATCTTCTTCTGGAGATCGGTGGTGACGAAGGTCTTGATCAACGTCGCCCGGCTCCGGTTCTTCTCATTGAGAATGCCCTGCGCGAAGAGCCGCTCCACCCGGTAGAAGGCGATGATCGAGCCGATCATGTTTCCGGTGATGATCACATATTTGCCCTGCGCATCGCGGACCACCGCGCCCATCCGGTCGTCGTCGGGATCGGTGCCGATCACCAGATCGGCCTGCGCCGCCTCGGCCTGGGCGATGGCGAGCGCCAGCGCCGCCGCCTCCTCGGGGTTGGGAGATTTCACCGTGGGGAAGCGCCCATCGCCCGCCCGCTGGGCCTCGACGATCCCGAAATGAATGCCGAATTCCTCGAAGAGAGTCGGGATGATCTTGATGCCGGTGCCGTGGATCGGGGTGTAGACGATCTTGAGGTCGCTCTTCTTCAGCACCGCCGGTTCGAGCACCAGCGGCTTGAGCGCCTCGATGTAGGCCTGATCGGCCTCGGCGCCGAGCAGCGTCAGCTTCCCCTCGATGGCGGCGCGTTGGGGTGCGACCTCGCCGTTGGCCAGCGCGTTCACCTCGGCGATCACCCCTGAAGCATGGGGCTCGACCAACTGGGCCCCGTCGTTGAAGTAGGCTTTGAAGCCGTTGTCATGCGGCGGATTGTGGCTGGCCGAGATCACGATCCCCGCTTGAGCCTTGTAGTGGCGGACCGAGAAGGAGAGCTGCGGGGTCGACCGCTCCTCGGCGAAGAGGAGGACATCGATGCCGAGGAACTGGAGCTGGTGGGCGCAGAGCTCGGCGAAGGCCCGCGAATAGTGGCGGGTATCGTGGGCGATCACCGCCTTGAGCGGCTGGCCGGGGAAGGCCTTATGGAGATAGCCACCCAGTCCCAGCGCCGCGCGGGCCAGGTTGGTCCGGTTCATCATGTTGGTGCCGACCGCCGGATTCTCGGGAGCGCCGAGGGGGCTGGGAGTACCCATTTCCGAGCGAGTTACTTTTTTGCCAATCGTCCGGCCGCGGATACCGCCGGTGCCGAAGGCGAGGCTCTTGAAAAAGCGGTCGTTGAGCTCGGCCCATTCGCCCGCCTCGACTAACTCGACGATCCCGGCATGGTCGAGCGGCAGCGTCTCGGGCGATGCGTAGACCTTGAGGATATTCTCGACGCTGGAAGGGAGGAGCTTGCCGTCCTGCTGGGCGGCGCGGAGGACGTCAGGGAGGGTGTCGTTGGCCATGACCGCAAACTAGTTTCCGGCGGCCCGATTCGCAAGGACGGCGTTGCGACGTTTCCGTTAAATCCGCGAGAGCCAGCGGATCTTCGGCGCGAGGGCGAAATTGAGCTGCACCAGGATGATGAAGCCGATGCTGACGTAGGTATTGACGAGGCAGAGCGCCGCCCCCACCGCATAGAGCGCCTGTCCTCCCAGGATGCGGCGGCAGATCGCGGCCCGCGCCGACGCCGGCATCTCCTCCTTCACCAGATTCGCCCGCAATGTCCTCGTCCAGCAGAAGAAGAGCATCCCGCCCAGCAGGAGGATATTGAGCCAGTAGACCAGTAGCGCCGTCCGGTAGGTGACGAATTCGGCCAGCAGCCGGGTCGAAAAGGGGAGGATCGTCACCACGAAGAGGAAGGCCATGTGAAGCCAAGTCAGATGGCGGTCGGAGCGGACCAGCTGGTTGAGCTGGCTCTGCTGCCCCACCCAGAAGATCCCCAGGGTGATGAAGCTCATCAGGTAGACCGCCAGTTGCGGTCCCAGAGCCAGGAGCGCCCGCGCCAGATCGGCTTCGCCGTGGATCAACTCCTGCGCCGGGACATGCAATTCCAGGAGGAGGAGGGTCATCGCCACGCCGAAGATGCCGTCGCTCAAGGCCGCCAGCCGCTCGACGCTCTCCCCGGCGATCTGGTTGTAGGCGGTCGCCGTGCTGGGCGGGACGGGCTCGGTTCCAGGAGCGCTCATGGCAGGAATTGCAGGAGGTCGGGCGCCAGCTCGCGGATGCCTTCCTCATAAAAAAACCGCCGCACCTTGCTGACGTAATGGCGGGCCACGCAGCCGGGACGGCGGTGGCGGTTCATGGAAATCTCATAGGTGGGGGGGAGATGGCCTCCCACTCCATAGGCGGAAGCGCTCAGCGCCCAGCAGCTCTGTTCCCTCCAGAAGGAGAGGCTCCTTTCGGCCAGGGGGCTGGAGAGGAACCGTTCGCAGAGATCGAGATTCCGCACCTGCTTTTCCACCAGGCAGAGTCCCACGTTCACTTCCGGCCAAAGGGTGACTCCAAAGGCCGTCGCAGCCTCCTCCGGACTCAGGTTGTAAGCGGAGAACATATCCCGGTTGAACCAGCAACCCGGGCGCTCTCCCGCCAGCCAAGTGAGGATCTCGCGGGGAGGGGAGAAGAAGAGCACGTCGCTGTCGATCAGGATCAATCGGGACGCCTGGCAGAAGTGAGGCCCATCGATGAGCTTCAGGGCCGCCGGATGTGTGCGGCGATAGGCCAGTACGGTGGGATAGCCGCCGAGCTCCCGCTCGATCACCGCATCGGCCTCGGCCCGCGGGATGCTTCGGATGGCGGGAAAGACCCCGCGAATTTTTCGGAAATGGTCCGGCGTGAGCGAGCCGTCGTCATGGAGCACCGCCGGTACGCGGAGCCCGCTTTGGCGATAAAAGCTGGCCAGCATCCAGAGCGCGTCGATCCAATCGTACCGGCTGGTCAGGACATGGATCTCGACGTCCTCGACGGTCCGTTCCGGCAGCGGGAACGGGCGGCGCAGGATGCGGGGCGCGATGCAATAATGGGCGTGGCAGGCGGCGGGGCCGCGGTGCAGATCGCGCTGGATCAGGAGCAACAGGCGGCCCGGCGTCATCGTCCCGTCGCGCCCTTCCGTTTTTTATCGGCCCGCTGCAGCGCGACCGCCTCGTAAAAGCAGCGGGTGCCGATCGAGGTCGAGGTCAGCACCACCGCCACGTCGAAGACGGCGAGGACCCA
>Ga0302314_10007865_pt1 | contig 19101 bp, 21 predicted proteins | sample III_Palsa_N2_3_FD_200533 | JGI IMG/M metagenome (GOLD analysis project Ga0302314, IMG submission 200533) | Peat permafrost microbial communities from Stordalen Mire near Abisko, Sweden - III_Palsa_N2_3 | ecosystem: Environmental > Terrestrial > Soil > Palsa > Peat permafrost | place: Sweden...
AATTGTTGACATAGTTTTACACTTCTGAAATCGGATTTGCTCGTCTCCGCTGTCTCAGGCGTGATTTGACTCCCGACGCATTTGATGCCGCAGCAGATCGAAGGTGACGGCTTTACTATTTCTTCGGCGCAATCGAGGGCGTTCTCCCACTCGCATGCTTATTCCACCCGTGGAAGCGCGAGAAGTCACCGGCATCCCATGCCTCGCGGAGTCCTGGGGTGCTCAGATCCCAGTCTGGGCGGACTTCGCTCGTCACAGCACGCAGATCGCGCCAAAGATCCGCGATCGACGGACGCCCCCAGAACCAGTAGCCGTTATAGATGCTGTAAATCACCAGGCCCGGCTTGAGCACGAGCGTATACGGGATCATCGGATTGTGCTCGGGGTCGGTGTATTCCTGAATGTCGAGATCCTTCTGAACCGTTCGACCGGGGTCCGAAAGGAATGTCCACTGGGCTCCAACTGACGCACGGAATTCCTGCAGAGTGTGGTGATCGTCGGTAGCGATCGTGGCGATCTGCGTGTACGCCACCGCGATCTTCGGGTAGAAGGCGGCAAGCTCGAGGTGCTGAATGTGCTCCTTCGGACAGAAGTGGCCGCGCGCCAGGGTCAGGATCAGCGGGTCATCGCCCTGCAGCTCGCTCAGACTGCGGAGCTGCCCGGCGTGATCGGGGAGCTCATAGTCCGGGAACGCCGCACCGGGCACCATGTCCGAGCGCATCAGTGGCCTCCCTTAACTACAGAATGCCCGTCTCGATGCCAACGGTGAGCAGCCCCGCGCCGACGATGCCCAGCGCCACAAAGAGTGCTGCAATCACCACCCTCGGCAAACCGCCTGGCCCCGAGCCGCTGTCCACGACCGTAGCCACTCTTGCCGGCACCGGCCGCCGGTGCAGCCAGGACCGATCCACCTGCCAGGTCGCCCATTGTGACTCGCGACGCATCGTCTCAAGATCAGGCCTGCGCTTGTTCACTGTGCTCTCCCATTTCCGTCAATTCAATGTGACGATTTTCACGCGCCGTGGCTGGTACAAAGGGCCCACGCTTTGGCTGTGAGTGCTTATTCGGGTCCAGCGGCCGCCGCCCCGCCGGCGGGGCGGCGCACCAGCCAGCACAGGGGAATGACCAACAAGGCCAGCCAACCCGAGAAATAGAACAGGTCCAGGCTCGACAGCAGATAACCCTGGGCAATGACTTCACGCAGCAGCCGCGCCGGCGCCGCGAGCCCGCCAAAGCCAAACCCATGAAGTTGCGCCAGGGCGCCGGAGTATCCGGGGCTTTGCGCCGACAGCGACTCCACGATCCGTGATTGATGCAACGCCTCACGTCGATCCCAGTAGGTGGTCGTGAGGGAGGTGGCGAATCCCGCGCCGACGATGCGCAGAAAGTTGTTGAGCCCCGAGGCGGCCGGCACCCGTTCGGGCGCCAGGCCATCCAGGGCAATCGTGAACAGCGCCACGAAGAACACGCCAAGTGCCACGCCCTGGACCAGCAACGGCATGACAAACACCCAGTAGCTCGCATCTGGCGGGTAGGCCGCGCGCATGAAGTAGGAGATGGCGAAGATCACAAATGAACCCGAGGCAAACCAGCGCGCGTCGTACTTCGCCATGAACTTGCCCACGAAGGGTGCCACCAGCACCGCCGTGATGCCACTCGGTGCGGCGACCAGACCGGCCCAGGTGGCCGTGTAGTTGAGCTGCGTCTGCTGCCACAGCGGCATCAGCACAACATTGCCGAACAGCACCGCATACCCTACGCACAGCGCGAGCGTGCCGAGGGTAAAACTGCGCGACTTGAACAGCGTCAGGTCCACGATCGGATGCGCCTCGGTCAGTTCCCAGATGATCCAGGCGGCCAGGCCCAGTACCGTGACGATGCAAAGCGTGACGATGAGAGGGTTCGAGAACCAGTCCAGATCCTTGCCCTGATCCAACATCACCTGCAGCGCGCCCACCCACACGCACAGCAGTACCAGGCCCACCTTGTCGATCGACAGCTTGCGCGTCGGTGTTTCCGAAGTACGCAGGAAGCGCCAGCAGATCGCGGCGCAGAACAGGCCAACCGGAACATTCATGAGGAAGATCCATCCCCACGGGTAATTGTCGGAGATGTAGCCGCCCAGCACCGGGCCACAGATCGGTGCAACCAGCATGGTCATGGACCAGATCGCCAGCGCCGTACCCTTCTTTTCGGCGGGGAACAGCATCAGCAGCAGCGCCTGGGAGCCCGGAATCATCGGGCCCGAAACGCCGCCCTGCAGAACCCGGAACACGACCATTACCGGCAAGCTCCAGGCGATTCCGCACAGGAGTGATGCCAGGGTGAACAGCACTATCGACAGCACGAAGGTACGCACCACGCCAAAGCGCTGCATCAGCCAGCCCGTCAGGGGCACCGATACACCATTGGCGACCGCGAAGGAAGTGATGATCCACGTGCCCTGATCCGATGACACCCCGAGGTTGCCGGCGATCGTCGGGATCGACACATTCGCGATGGTGGTGTCCAACACCTGCATGAACGTCGCCATGGCAAGTGCCACCAGCGTGATCGTCCGGGCGACGCCGGTGAGTGCGGCATGCCCCGGGGGTTGATCCTTGGAGCCACTCATGGGCGCCGGCTACCGTCCAGCCGCGGCAAGCCTGGCGCTGCCGGTCATCCCGTTATTCGCCGCCAGGATGCGCGAGATCCGCACCTCCACCTCCGGATCGACGCCCAGGCTGGTGAGGACCGGGATGGGTATGTTGCGCACCTGCGAGGCGATCAACGGCCCAGTCGTGTCCCGGATATCCACCGTCACTGTGGTCGAGAGCCCCACGCGCAGCGGATGCGCCTTGAGCTCCTGCGGGTCGAGTACGATGCGCACCGGCAGGCGCTGCACGATCTTGATCCAGTTCCCCGAGGCATTCTGCGACGGCAGCAGCGCGAAGGCATTGCCGCTGCCCGCCGAGAGTCCCACCAGCTTGCCGTGATACCTGACGCTGCCACCGTAGATATCCGAGGTCACTTCCACCGGTTGGCCGACGCGCATGCTCTTAAGCTGCACTTCCTTGAAGTTCGCATCCACCCAGATCGCATCCAGCGGCACCACCGCCATCAACGGCGTACCGGGCGCGACCTGCTGCCCCACCTGTACCGAGCGGCGCGCCACCACTCCCGCCACCGGTGCGACGATACGGGTACGGCGCAATGCCAGGGCCGCATCCCGGACCGCGGCCTCCGCGGCCAATACCTGCGGATTCGTGTCCACGGTGGTACCGTCGATCTGCGCCGTCGTGGCTTTCAGCTGCTCACGAGCCTCCGTCAGGTCCGCCCGTATCTGCACCACCGTATCCTGCGTGTGCGAGAGCTCTTCGGAGGAAACCGCGCCGTCCTTCAACAGATCGGTCCGGCGGTCATAGTCCTGCTGCGCGCGCTTCAAGGCGATTTCGCGGTCGGCAATCTGCGCGCGCAACTGATCCGCCGTCGCGAACAGGGTGCGCACCTCGCGTACTGCCCGGGCCAGTCGCGCCTCGGCATTGCTCATGGCCACCTGCGCATCGGCTGGGTCGAGCTGCAGCAGAGTCTGATTGCCCTGCACGCCTTGAGTGTCGTCGGCGCGCAGTTCCAACACCGTACCGGATACTTCGCTGGTGATCTCAACCAGATCGCCATCGACGTAAGCATCATCCGTACCCTCATAGAAACGCGCCACCATGAACCAGTAGCTGCCGTAACCGATCGCGCCGATGAGCGCCACCAGGCCAAGAATCACCAGGCCGCGACGACGTTTGCCCTGGGGGGCCGGCGCGGTGGTTGCAGAGGTTCTCTCATCGCTCATGACCATCTCCAGTGATTAGGTGCTCAAGGCGCCTGCGGGTCGAAGCTGCCGCCGACGGCCAACAATAGGTTGACGCGGGCGATGGCCTCATCCGACACCAGCGCGACGTGTTCGCGACGGGCACTCAGCACCTCGGTTTCGGCAGTGAGGACCGTGAGGTAGTTGGCCAAACCGGCCCGATAGCGCTCCTCGGCCAGTCGATACGCCGCTTCCGCATCGTCCAATGAGCGCTGCTGTGCAACCAGCTGGGCATCCAGTGCCTCGACCAGGCTGAGCTCATCGGAGGTCTCACGTACCGCCTGCAGCACCGAGCCGTTGTAGGCGGCGACCGCCGCGTCGGACTCGGCGGCGCTGCCCCGATATTCGGCGCGCAGCTCGCCGGCATCGAACAGCGGCAAATGCACCGCCGGCCCAACGCCATAAGTGGTCGAGGCGCCCTGCAACAGTTTGCTCATCATGCCGATCGAGCTCATGCCCGCGAAGGCCGCGAGATTGATGTCCGGATAAAAGGCCGCCTTGGCCGCGGCCTGGCCCGCATGCGCCGCTTCGATCCGCTCGCGCGCCGCCAGCACATCCGGTCGATGACCGAGCAGGTCGGCCGGCAGCCCCGCAGGCAGCGGCAGGATGGCGGCCGGATCAAGCGTCGGGCGCAGGATCTGGCCATAGGCCGCGGCGCCCTGACCCGACAGTGCAGCAAGCTGATGGGTGTCCAATGCCGCGGCCGCCTGTGCCTGCAGCCACTGCACGTGCGCCTCCGGCACCGCACCCGAGGCCTCGCGCACCTCCACATTGGTATCGAGCCCCGAGTGCAGGCGCTCGCGGGCGATATCGAGAATGCGTTGGCGTTGCGCCTCGGTGCGTTGCGCCACGTCCGCCAGTGCGTTGTTGCGATACAGATCGATGTAGGCCTGTACGACCGTGCCGCTCAACGCCAGCCGCGCGCTCGCCACATCGAGCCCCGCGGCGGTGGTCTGCGCGCGGGCCTGCTTCACGAACGAGGCCTGACGCCCCCAGAAGTCGAGGTCCCAGGAAAGATCCACTCCCACACGGCCCTGCCACTGGGAGCTACCGGGATAGGGCTCGGGAATCGGGTCGTGGCCACTCAGGCGTTCGCGTGTTTCATGACCGTTGAACGCCAACGAAGGCAGCAGCCCCGAGTGCGCCACATCCGCCAAGGATTGTGCCTCCTGCACCCTCGCCATTGCCTGCGCCAGGCTCGGATTCTGTGCCAGGGTCCGCTGCATCAGAAGATCGAGCTGTGGATCGTTGAAGGCGCGCCACCAATCGCGCGCCGGCACCGTGACAGCAGCCTGCTGTGCCAGACCCAGAGATTCCGGCGTAATCGGCCGCGGCGGCGGCGGAAGCTTCGGGGGCGTGATGCAGCCCGACAGCGTCATACACGCGGCGATAAGGCCCACAGCTGAGAGACGCAACATTTTCTCCGGCACCCCATATGCACCTCGGGACGGTCAGATCTCAACAGAACGCCGCGCGTCGGAATATTGGACAATGGTATTGCGAAATCGAAAGCACCCGATAGATACCAACGGGCAATGGCGCCAAGGCGAGAGGTGTGGAATGAATGAGCCGTGACCCTGCTGCGCACTTTGGGCATCGATCTACCCATCATCCAGGCGCCGATGGCCGGGATCGCAACGCCCGCACTGGCTGCCGCCGTAGCGAACGCAGGAGCATTGGGCTCAATCAGCGTTGGTGCAACCAACGCTGCGGGTGCACGGGAGATGATCGCGGCGGTGCGCGCCCGGACCGCCCATCCGTTCAATGTGAATGTCTTCTGTCATCGGCCCGCGGTCGCCGACGAGAAGCGCCAGAGCGCGTGGCTCGCGCGGTTGAGCCCGCACTTTGCGCGCCTCGGGATCGAGCCACCGGCAACGCTTTCGGAAATCTATCGCAGCTTCGTCGAGGATGACGCGATGCTGGCGGTGTTCCTGGGCGACAAGCCTCCGGTCGTCAGCTTCCACTTCGGGTTGCCCGCAGCACCTCGAATCCGCGCGCTGCGCGAGGCCGGGATCATCCTCCTGGCCACGGCCACCAATCTTGCGGAGGCCATGCTCGCGGCCCAGGCCGGCGTTCATGCCATCGTCGCGCAAGGCTTCGAGGCCGGCGGTCACCGCGGGGCCTTCGATCCGGATGCCGATGATGACTGCCTGGGGACTCTCGCGCTCACCCGGGTGCTCGTGCGCGCCCTGGACCTGCCCATCATCGCTGCAGGCGCGATCATGGATGGCGCCGGGATTGCCGCAGTCCTGCGGCTGGGCGCCGCCGCCGCACAACTGGGAACCGCTTTCATAGGCTGTCCGGAGTCCGGCGCCGATGTCGGCTATCGCCAGGCGTTGATGAGTGATGCGGCAAACCACACCGTCATCACCCGGGCCATATCCGGCCGACCAGCCCGGTGCCTGCACAACCGCTTCACGGCACTCGCAGCGGGCATCCCAGCCGCCGCGATCCCCGCCTATCCGATTGCCTACGATGCCGGCAAAGCCCTCAACACCGCAGCCAGACTCTGCAACCAGGCGGGGTACGGTGCGCAGTGGGCCGGACAGGGCGCACCTCTTGCGCGACAGTTGCCGGCGGCGGAACTGGTGCGCACACTTGCCGGCGAACTCGAACAATCCTGGAACCCGCAGCGCTACCTGTGAGTCATTCTCAGCGCGGATGAAAGGAGCGTACGGCACGCATCATCAGGGCCAGCAGCAGCACCATACCCACCAGCGCCAGCATGCCGGATGCGGCGACGGAGATTTCCGCGAACTGCGCAATCGATACGCGCAGCCGTGCGGGAATTTGACGGCGATCGATTCCAAATTCCGGGGTTACCACGGCCTGCTCCCTCGCGATTCACTCGCAGCAATCTGTAGTGGGAGCTATAGGCGTTCCCGGGAGCGGCGTCGATGCGGATTCCTGATCCAATGGTATCGACCGATACCATCGTGTCGCGCCCGGCGCAGTTGCCAATACCTTTGGCTGATGGAGGCGGTCGGTCGCCTGTGCTGTGATGCTTCGAAGGCTGCCTTTTCAGGCGCCAAGGAGTCGTCCATGTCCCACCAGCCCGATCAGGAACGCTTCCACGTCGTCCATCCCGAGGATGTGAAGTGGCAGCCGTTCGCCGCGTTTCCGCCGGCAGCGCGGCTGGCCGTGCTGGTCGGAGATCCGACCAAGGCCGGACCGTATGTGATTCGGGTCAAGTTGCCGGGCGGTACCCGGATGCAGCCGCATTCCCATCCCGAGGATCGCATCTACACCGTCATTTCCGGCGTGTTCTATATCGGCCTGGGGAATGAATTCGATGAGAGCAGGCTCATCGCGAATCCGCCCGGCAGCGTGATCGTGCTGCCCGGGGATCAGCCGCACTTTCACTGGGCGAAGTCCGGAGAATACGTAACCCAGGTCACCGCGATCGGTCCGCTGGGACTCACCTACCAGGATCCCGCGGATGATCCGCGAAGCGGTGGGGAAGGCTGGCAATGATACCGCGGGGCCGGACGACGAATGCACCGTGGGCGATCGTCGTCGCCGATGATCACGGCTGCGAATCCGGTCTGCCGCAGTCCCACGGCGTTCCGGCGCCACCGGTGCAGTATTGTTCGCTCAACGGGCGCCGCACGCTCTTTCGGGATTCGCTCCAGCGGGCGCTGCGCATTGCACCGGTATCGCAGGTCATGGTCACCGCGGCGGATGCCTGTCGTTTCCACTGGGAGCCGGCGCTGTGGTTCGTACGACCGGAGCATCGTTTCATCAGTACCGAGTCGGGTATGTCGTGGCTCACGACCGCCTGCGCCATTCTTTCCGTCGCCTACCGGGCGCCGGACAGCATCGTCACGCTGCTGCCCGGTGGCTGCTTCGTCAGCCACGAGGCCATCCTGAGCACGGCGCTGGACAAGGCCATCGCATTGCTGCCCAGGGTCCCGGAGTCGGTGATCAGCCTCGGGATGCTCGATCTGGATGACGGAGTCGACGAGGACTACCTGGTACCCGAAAAGGGTGAGCGGCAATTCCTGCAGCCCCTGCTCGGCATCGCGCGCTGTCCGACTCCGTGGATCGGGCAACATCTGCGCGCCGAGGGCGCGCTGGTGGCCTCGCGGGTGATCTGCAGCTATGCGCGCACGCTGGCGGCGCATATCTGCCTGGTCTGGCCCGGACTCGCCGCGAAACTCATCGAACACCTGCAGGCCGACGGCCGCAAGCGCCTCGACGGCGGCGTGCGGATGAAGATGCCGAAGGGCCTGCCCAAAGCCACTCTGCGCAACCGTCAGTGGTATCCACCCACCCTGCCGCAGCGGGCACTACGGGTCACGGCATGCGGCTGGAGCGGACTGCGTACCGCGCGCGCGGTCGCGCGGATCGGCGCCTTCCTCGACCCCCCCGCGCCGGAGCTACCGGTGCTCTCCCCTGCCCTGCTCGGCGACTTCAGGCCGAAATTCAGCGACCATCTGTACGAGCTGGGCGAGTGAGTTCAACCGCATCTTCTTCATCATGCGCCCGCGATGGGCCTTCACCGTGATCAGGCTGATGTCCAGCTCGCCACCGATCTGTTTGTTCAGGAGGCCACGCAGCACCAGGCTCATGACCTGCTTCTCGCGCGGGCTCAACAGGGCATAGCGCGCGTCGAAGGTCTGCAGCCGCTGCGCCCGCTCCTGCTCCGCCTGACTGCGCCGCATCGCAATTTCGATGGCCCCCAGCACCTCGGCACTCCTGAAGGGCTTGGTGAGGAACTCCACCGCGCCCGCCCGCATGGCCTTTACGGTGATCGGCACATCGCCGTTGCCCGTGACGAAGATGATCGGCATGTCCGGCCGCTCCGCGGCGATGCGCTGCTGGATCTGCAGGCCGTTGAGGTCCGGAAGGGTGTAATCGAGCAACACGCAACTGGGGCCACGTTCCTGTACATGGCAGAGAAACTCCTGCCCCGAGGCGAAGGTCTCCACCCGCCAGCCGGCCGCATCGATCAGCGACTCCAGCGCCTCGCGCATCGACAGATCATCGTCCACCACGAATACGACGGGCTGGGCGATCCTCGTGCCCGAGCTCCGACGTGCCTGGACTTCCCTGTCCTGTGACATCATTTTTGATCCCTTGTGGCCACCGGTTTTCCCCTGGCATTTAACATAGCCTCTTGCTGCGGAAACCCCCATCACAGCTTTCTATGATGCGCGGTCAGCCCCCGATCGGTAAGAATGAGGTCACAGAGGGAGGGCCGAGCATTTTTCGCGTTGCGTTCGTGGAGGACGATGAGAGCTTTCGGGAGTCGCTGGAAGGTTTGCTTCAGGCGGCGGGATACGAAATATTGTCCTATCCGTCGGCCGAGGCGTTCCTGAACTCCGGAGACCTCCACCAGGTCCAATGCCTGATCACGGACTTCGGGCTTCCCGCAATGAACGGTATCGACCTCCTGCAGGCCGTGCATGCCGTGCGCGCCGAGGTCCCGGTCATCCTCGTGACTGCGCGTCCCGATCCGCAGATCCTCAAACAGGCACTGGCAGCCGGTGCAAGCCAGGTCTTCACCAAGCCCATCAACAGTTCGGCGTTACTCGAGGCTCTCGGGCCCCCGAAGTAGTTTGGCGGGCTCCGGGATGCCCAACAGGCCGCACATTTTCACGAGTTCCGCAAAGGACGGCGCGGCCATCTTGCGCATGATCCGACCGCGATGGATCTGCACCGTAACTTCGGAAATACCCAGGGTCGCGGCCACCTGCTTGTTGAGATAACCGCTCACGATGAGCGACATCACCTCCCGCTCCCGCGGCGTCAGGCGTGACGACCTGGCGCTAAGCTCGGCCCGTTGCGCCTGACGCGCCCGCGCCTCGCGGTTCAGCGCGAACGCCGTCCGGACCGCCGCCAGCAGTGCCTCGCGATCCACCGGTTTGGTCAGGAACTCCAGGGCACCCCTCTTCATGGCGCGCACGCTCAAGGGAATGTCGCCATGGGCGGTGATGAAGATGACCGGCAGGTTCGGTCTCGCGGCCAGATGTTCCTGCAACTCGAGCCCGTTCATCTCTGGCAGCTGCAGATCCAGCAACAGGCAGGCCACGCTGTCCGATCGCTGATGGCGCAGAAACGATTCCGCCGAGTCGAAGCTCACCACTGCCAAGCCCAACGCCTCGAGCAATCCCGTCATCGCTTCGCGGACGGAGAGATCATCATCCACCAGGTACACGACTTCCCCGGCTTGCTTCACGCGTCCGCCTCCGCAGGACCCAGGTCTGCGTCAAGCCGGCAGTGTACCAGCGTTATACGTCCAATCTGATCGTCATGCCCACCAGTTCCGCGAGCGAACCCGCTTTCATCTTGCGCATCACCCGGCCCCGATGCGCCTTCACCGTGATCTCACTTATTCCAAGGGTCGCGGCGATCTGCTTGTTCAAGCGCCCCGCCACCACCAGCCACATGACTTCGCGTTCGCGGCGACTCAGGGCTGCATAGCGCTGCTGCAGCCGCCGTGCCTCTTCCTGCCGCAGCAGCGTCGTGTGGCTGCGCGCAAGACCCTCCTGGATCGCATCCAGCAGTGCATCCTCACGAAACGGCTTGCTCAGGACCTCCAGCGCACCCGCCTTCATCGCCTGCACCGCCATCGGCGGATCGCCATAACAGGTGATGAAAATGACCGGCATATGCCCCGCCTGCGCGAGCAGCCGCTGCTGCAGTCGCAAGCCATCCAGCTGTGGCAGCCGGTAGTCCAGTACCAGGCAACTGGGCACCACCGCGCGCGAGGTTGCCAGGAACTCCTCCGCCGAGGCGAAAGTCTGCGCCTGCCAACCCGAGTAGCGGATCAGGCCTTCGAGTGATTCGCGCACCGAGATGTCATCGTCCACGACGAATACCTGCGGGCTGTTCATATGCTTTCGCCCTTCTTCAATTGAGGCCGCCGACCTGGATGGCGCTGTGCAGGGCCGTAATCAGCGCGGTGTCGCTGAACGGTTTGAACAGGCATGCCACCGCACCCTCCCGCAGCAAGCGGGCGCGCAACTCTTCATCCGCGTGCGCCGTGATGTAGATGATCGGAACCGCCACCGAACGCGCGGCGAGGCGCCGGATGAGCTCCGGTCCCCTCATGCCGTGCAACAGCACATCGAGGATCAGGCATTGCGTGTTCTGCACCTGCTCCGAATCGAGGAAGTCCTCGGCCGAGGAATACACCCGGACCGCATAGCCCAACGCACGCAGCAGGTCGGGCAGCGACTCGCGCACCGATTCATCATCATCGACCACGGACACGAAGGCGCAGCTGATCACCACAGGGCTGCCCCAGCGCGGGCCGGCGCCGTCGAATTCGCAAGGGCAGGATCGAACGCGGGCGCCGGCACGGGATTTCTTGGATTGCAGGGAATGCAGAAACAGAACGTTGCCCCGGGACCCTGATTCGCACTTGCCCACAGTCGCCCACCGTGACTTTCGATGATGGCGCGGCTGATCGACAGTCCGATGCCCATCCCGTCGCTCTTGGTGGTGTAGAAGGGCTCGAACAGCCGCGTTTCAGGGGCCGGCAAGCCGGTTCCGGTATCCACAACCGACAACTGCACCCGATCCGGGCCCGCGGGTTGCGTGCAGATGAGCAGCTGTCGCGGATGATCCTCGATGTCGGCCATCGCATCGGCCGCATTCAGTATCAGATTCAGAATGACCTGGTGCAGTTGGATGCGATCCGCGCGCAGCGGCGCCAGCTCCTCGCTCAGCTGCGTCCGGACCGTGATCTGCCGGTGATGCAGGTCGCCGAGCGCCAGGGTGATGGCCTCCTGCGCAACCTCATTCAGATCCACCCTCTCCCCGCTGACCGTCTTTTGGGTGAACAGCGCGCGCAAACGGGTGATCACAGCCGAGGCACGGTTGCCATCGCGCAGCGTGCGTCGCGCCGTTTCGCGGGCGCCGGCAAAATCCGGCGGATCTGCCGCCAACATCCGCAGGCAGGTGCCCGCGTTGGTGATGATTCCGGACAGCGGCTGTTTGATCTCATGGGCAATGGAGGCCGAGAGCGCCCCCAGGCTCATCACCCGGGCGGCATAGGCGAGGTCCGAGCGCGCCTGGGCCAGCGCCGCCTCGCATTCCCGCAGCTGCGTCACATCCTGGATTGCGCCCTGGATCTCCCGGTCTGCCGCATCCGAGGTGGCACGCCACACCACCCGCACGAGGCGGATCGTCCGATCCGGCAGCAGCAAGCGCAGCTCGTAGGTGATGTCGCCCGCGCCCGGGTGCGCCAGCCGGGCACGGAAAGCCGCCACATCCTCCGGGTGTACCCGCGACAGCAACGTCGTGAACTTCGGCCGCTCACTGCTCTTCAGACCCAGGATTTCGGAAAGTTGGGCCGAGGCGCTGAAGTCATTGCTTGCCGGCTGCCAGGTGAAGGCGGCGGTTGCACTCAACCACTGCCCCAGAGCGCAGGCGACGCCGGCATTGCCCGAGTGTTCCGCTGCGCTGGCGGCTGAGTAACCCGGCGAATCTGCGAAGACCATATTCAGGTGCCCTGTTACCAACGGTCCGGATACTTAAATCTCTTTTACCCATATTTATAGTCATAAGGGTTCCTTTTGTCAACTGTGGGATCCGGCGGGTGTGGTGCAAACGTGGTTTTTTGCCGGTGATTTTGGGGGAGAAAGCTTCGCGACCAAACTGTTAGGCGAAAGCGTCATTAGTGTATAGTGGTCGAATGGCAATCACCGGAAGCAGCCAGCAGGCGGTCCTCAACCACCTGCTCGAAAACAAGGCGGGCAGCACGCTGGAGGAGCTGGTGGGCGCGGTCGGGTTGAGCCGCACCGCCGTGAATCAGCATCTGCTGGCGTTGGAGAGCCAGGGGTTCGTCGCCAAGTCGACGCCGCGCAAGACGGCCGGACGCCCACAGCATGTGTACGTGCTCACCGAGAATGGCGCCAATCTCTTTCCCAAGCAGTATTCGTGGTTCTCCAAGCTCATGTTCGAGACGCTGCGCGAGCAGGTCGGTGAAGAGCGCGCCTCACAGTTCATGTATGAACTCGGCGTCAAACGCTCCGCTGCGCTGATTCCCCGACTCGTCGGTTTGAATCGGGCGGAGCGCATCGATGAGATCGTGAAGATCATGAACGAGACCGGGTTCGTGGCCAAAACCTATGGCCCCCCCGGGACCGAGAAGCTGCCGCGGGTCGAGTGCCGCAATTGCGTGTACCACGACCTCTCCAAGCAATATCCGGAAGTTTGCCGGTTTGATATCGGCTTCCTCTCCGGGCTCATGGGTGCCGAGGTCGAACACCTCGCCTGCATGCAGCGCGGCGGAGATGCTTGCCGCTTTCGCTTTATTCCCCCAGCATAAGCGCAGAACCGATGTGCTGCGGGGCAGTAAATGGCAATCGATTTCACGCTCACCAGTGCGCAGCAGCGTTTGCAGCGCAATGCGCGTGAATTCGCGCTCGAGATACTGCAGCCCCTCGTAAGAGCCGCGGACGAGGAGCCCGATACCCAGAAGGCCTTCCAGAGTCTCAAGGGTGCCTACAGCGAGTGTCACAAACTCGGCTTCGCGATGGGCTTTCTGCCCAAGCAGTACGGGGGTGGCGGCGTCAGCAACGTCGACCTGCAGATCGTCGCCGAGGAGATCACCGCGGTGGATCCCGGCTTCGCCACCATCCTGCTGGTGAATGGCCTGGCGCTCATGCCGCTGGTGTGGTTCGGCACCGATGATCAGAAGCGCAAATGGATCGGGGATGCCACCAGCGATCCGCGCGGGGAATTCATCGCCGGGTGGACCGTGAGCGAGGGTGCCGGCGCGCCCGGCGGCACCGCCAATTTTGATCATCCCGGCGCCCATCCGACCGGCATCGGCCTTACCGCAATCCGCGATAAGGGACGCGGCGAATATGTGCTCAACGGCACCAAGCACTGGCCCTGCAACGCCGGCGGCTGGGACCTGCAGGGCGCGAACGTCAATGTCTGCATCGTCCGCACCGACCGGCAGCGCGGCGGCAAGACCGGCCTGAGCGCCATCCTCGTACCGCGCGGGACACCTGGTGTCAGCTACGGGCAACCCATCTCCAAGCTCGGTCACCGCCTCTGCCAGAACAATTCGATCGTCTTCGAGAATTGCCGCGTGCCGGAGGAGAACCTGTTCGCGCACGGCGATGGCGATCTCATCATCAGCAAGGCCTTCACCTGGTCCGGACCCGTGGCGGCCATCGCGGCGGTGGGCGTGGCGCGTTCCGCCTATGAGTACGTGCTCAAGTGGGCCAAGACTCATACCGCTGGCGGCAATCTGCCGATCCTGCATCACCAGGCCGTCGGCTACCTGCTCGCCGAGGTCGCCATGAAAATCGAAGCCTGCCGCGCCTTCTCCTGGAAGGCCGCCCACTATCTCGATCAATTCAACTCCGACGGGCACGCGGTCGGTGCCATGGCCAAAGTGTTCTGCGGTGAGACCCTCTTCCAGGCCGTCTTTCGCGTCATGCAGGCGATGGGGGTCAACGCCCTGGATCGCAACCATCCGGTCGAGAAGTTCCTGCGCGAGGCGGCGGTCTTTCCGCTCTACGACGCGGGCAATATCGGCATGCAGATGCGCAAGATCTGGGGCGTCATGCTCGATGAGGACTTCGATCCGCGTGCCATCGCCGATACCCGCGCGATGCCTTTCAGGAAATCGATGGAAGGAGTGGGCACACTGGTTGTCCCCGATCCCAAGCCCACTCCGGTGGTGCGGGTCGAGCGCCCTCGCGGGCGCCGCAAGAGCTAGACCTTGGTGCAATCGCTGCGGCCGTGCCGATCTGCTTTATTTGCGCCATGAGACCAATCGGCTACTGGCTGTCCGCCGCCCTGCCCTGCCTGCTCGTCCACACCAGTACCGGGGCGGTCGACGATGCCATCAGGATGCCCGCCGGTTACCGCGATTGGCCCGTCATCACCGTGGCCCATGAAGCGGGCAGCTTCAACGACCTGCGCGCCGTCCTCGGCAATGAGGTCGCCATCAAGGCCTTCCGGGGTGGCACCCGTCCGTTCCCCGACGGTTCAATCATTGCGCGCCTGGCCTGGCGCTACGTGCCCTCACCCCAGAACGATGCGGTGTTCGGGCAGACCCAATCCTCGGTCGCCGGTGCTGCGACCAACGTGCAGTTCATGGTGAAGGATTCGAAACGATTCGCGGCAACGGGCGGCTGGGGTTTCGCGCAGTTCGATGCCGGCCAGCCCGTGAAGCCCGCCGCCCTCGCCTCCTGTTTTCCCTGCCATCGGCAGATCACGCCCCAGGATCTGGTCTTCAGTCATTACTCGCCCTGACCGGGCCGCATTGCTCATCTGAGTTTTCGGGTTCGGTTATGCTCTACACCTGTTGGGTTTTCAATCAAATTGCATTGAAGAAAGCGAACAGATTAAGTACTATCCGCCCGGGCCTCCAAGTCCCAGGGATGGATAGTAATAGATGGCAGCGAATTCGGAAGCCGTATCGAATCTCATCACGCTGAGCGAGACGCGCACGCCGGTCGATGCCGCGGGAGTCGCGGACCTGGCGTTACGCGCCGCCGAACTCAATAAGACCATCCGCGACCGCGCCACCCATCCCAATCACCGCAAGACCCTGCGCAAATTCGTGGGGCCCGAGGTCGCCGGCCTGCTCGGGCTCAAGGTCGAGACCCTCTACCGACGGCTGGACCGACATCCCGAGCTGCCTCAAGGACTTACCGCCAATCCACGGCGCCGTGAGTTCGCCCTCGAGGAAGTCTATACCTTGCGCCAGGCCTTCGAGCTGCCCGCAAAGCGCCTGCCCGGCCAGCCTGGTCTGGTACTCTCGATCTGCAATTTCAAAGGTGGGGTCGCGAAGACCACCACCGCCGCACATCTCGCTCAGTACCTGGTGATGCACGGCTACCGGGTGCTGCTCGTGGACCTCGATGCCCAGGCCAGTCTCACCCAACTCTTCGGCATCCTGCCTCACACCGAAGTCGGCGACGACGAGACCGTCCGCAGCTTCCTCGAAGGCCCGCATTTTCAGGGCCGGCCCAATCCCAACTGGACCGCCGACCTGCGGCCGATCGTCCAGCGCACCCACTGGTTCAATCTCGACCTCATTCCCTCGAACCTCGGGGTCTATGGGGCCGAGTTTGCGATTGCCGCGCGGCTGCGCGATGAGGAGGGCTTTGCCTTCCACCGTCCCCTCGCGGAAGGGTTGGCGCCGCTGCGGGCGGACTACGACGTCATCATCCTCGATACGGCACCTTCGCTGTCGTTCATGAATTCTAACGCCATGTTCGCAGCAGATGGGCTCCTGATCACGCTGCCTCCCGCCATGATCGATCTGCAGTCCTCCTCCCTCTTCTTCGATCTCGTCGCGGAGCTCATGGAGGCGTTCAACCGCACCGAGGCCGAACCCAAGGTGTACGAATTCGCCTCGGTGCTGCTCACGCGGGTCCGCAACGAGAGCAACCATGCCCAGATCACCAAGTGGATCCGGCAGTTCTTTCCACAGGAAACCTGCGCCAACGTCATGGTCCAGAGTTCGGCCCTCGAGAAGGTGGGGCCGGAGCTCCTCACTCTTTATGAAGTGGCCGACTATGACGGCGACCGTCGCACCCTCGGGCGCGCGATCGACGCCATGAACGGCGCGCACGGCGAGATCGAAGGCCTCCTGCGGCACGCCCTCATCGCCCAGGCGAAGCGCGCGGGCTTGAGTGAGCCCGCCCCCGTCGTGGTGGACGCCGACGCATGATCAACAAGGCCAAGGAGCGCCGGGCGTTACTCGATGAGGCGCTGTCGGCCCGAGCCACGGTCGCCTCTAGCGAACGCCCTGCTCTCACGCCCCGCCAGCTCGGACCGATCGCCGAGCAGGCCAACCAGTACGCCGAACATGTCGCGGCCCGCGCCAAGCTCTACGACCAGGCCAAGGCCGACGGTCGCCTGCTGCTGGAACTGGATCCGAAGAAGATCCGCGCCACCGAATTCCGCAACCGGCACGACCGCTCCTTGCTCGAGGACGACCCGAAGTTCATCGAACTCACGGCGAGCCTCGAAGCACATGGCCAGGAGAGTCCGATCCGGGTACGCCCCGTCCGCGGTGCCCTGCCCTTCGAGTTCGAGATCGTCGCCGGCCACCGGCGCCACGCCGCCTGCCTGGTGCTCGATGCCCGGGACCCCGGCGGCTTTCCGGTCCTCGCCATCCTCGATGCCGCGGCCGCCGATTCGCGCGACCTGGTGCTGAAGATGTATCGCGAGAACGAGGAGCGCTACGACCTCTCGCCCTTCGAGAAAGGTCGGATGTTTGCCCGTTGGCTCGAGGCCGGTGTGTACGAGAGCCAGCGCGAAATCGCCGCTGGGGTGAGCCTCGGCGAAGCCACCGTCACCAAGTACCTGGCGGTCGCCGCCTTGCCGCCCGCCGTGCTCGCCGCCTTCGGTGACGAGCGACTCATCGCGGTGCGTTGGGCGCCGGCGCTCAGCCAGGCGCTCAAGGCCAACGAGGCCGCCGTGCTGCGGGCGGCCGAGAAGCTGAGTCAGCGTCAGCCACGGCCCGAGCCTGATGTCGTGCTACGCACGATGCTGGTCGCCGCGGCCGATAAGCGCTCGGAGGCCCGCGGTACATCGCGCGAGGAGTCCGTCCGCATCGGCGGCCGCATTCCGCTCAAAGTCGGCTCGGGCCGCAATCGCATCGTGCTCAAGCTGCAGCACGTGGACGAGACCATGCAGAAGCAGTTGCGCGAGGAATTGAAGGATTGGGCGGAGGCCTGGTTGCGCAAGCGCCTGGACAGCCCATGAGGCGCAACTCCCGCCCCGCGATGCTTGAGAACCCCGACCTTTCGGGGTTTTCGCATTTTTGGGCGGCCGAAATTCCACGTTTCCGGCGTTCGGGTCGAACAGCCACACCGGCTGACTTCGCACCCGACGCACGTCTTTCACGCGTGAAACTTTCACGCGTGAAAACCCACCGGGGAAGAGGGAGGGAACGATGCCCGGCACATAAATAAAAAGGCCCCATTGGGGCCTTTTTACCATCAAGGGTCGATTCGCTCGATGCCGCAAATCTAGCCTGGACGTCGCAAATCAAGGTTAGTCGCCCGAATCCCTCGGGTCAACTGCAGCACCCCCCGAATCGGCGGTTCTTCAGCAAATCGTCTGTTTTGGCGAGGGGTTAGTCATGTCCGCAGAAAGTGCCCGCGATCCTCGATCCCGGTTGATCCGGGAAAAGTATTTCAGCCTCAGGCCCCGGCCGCTGGAGCGGTGGCTCTGGTCCCAGGGTGTCCCGCCTGCTGCCGAGCGGGTGTTCTGGCTGCACTGGCAGGCAGGGCAGCAACGCGGCGACTGGTGCTCGCAGATTCCGCTCAAGCGGGTGGCCCAGGAATGCCAGCTCGATGTCTCCACGGTGACCCGTGCCTACCAGGCCCTCCAACGCATGGGCTGCCTGCGGCGCACCGACCCCGGTCGCGATCCGGCCAATCCCTTCCAGCAGGCGACGGCGATCACCGAGGTGCGCGTGCCGCGGCAGCTGCTGGTCGAACTCGACCGCCATCCGTCACGCCGGGCACGAGGGGCGGGACCGGACATCCCGGCGCCGAACGCTGCTTCCCCACCGCCAGAACCGCCGCGCGAGCAGGGCAGCGAGGCCCCCGATCCCTTTGAGGGCATGACCGTGCGCGAACGGATGCGGGCATTGGCACGGCTCACCGCCCTGATGTCGGCAGGCGAGAGTCAGGCCTACCGGCAGGCCCTCAGCCTGCATCAGGAGAGCATGACGTTCGATACCCCCTCCCGGCTCGGACCCCAGGAGCGCGGGGCCGTGCTGCAGTTCCTGGTCACGGCCGGGCGCAAGACCGCCGCAGCATCGTCGCAACCGCAGGCGGGGGTCGCTGTGCCTGCCGACAACTGCGGCCGCGTCAGCGAGCGGCGGCCACTCACCTTGTTCGAGGTTGCCCGCCTCAAGCGGGATATCCAGCAGGCCACCTCGGCCACCGAGGCTGCCGAACTCGCGCGCCAGGTTCTCTGGTCGGTGGAGGAGGGGAGCCTGCGCCGGTTCTCCCCGCTGCATGCCCTGCACATCGCACTGAAGAAGATCCGCGACGGGGCGTGGACCCGACCGAATCGCATGCCGCCGAACTGGTCACGTCACCCCGGCGCGCCGACCCGGCCCGAGTACTGCGGCCGCGCATAACGAATAAGGATCTGTTGGCGGAAGAAGAAGCTATTGAACAGACACTCGGATCACGGCCTGCGGCCGATGGTTGCAAACTCGAACCGGCGCGGCCGGAGGGCAGGGGAGGGCGCCGATCCCCCTCGCAACGGCAGGACAAAGTTGCGTATCCTGTTGATTGTGCGACGGAAATTGGCAA
>Ga0302314_10007867_pt1 | contig 19096 bp, 19 predicted proteins | sample III_Palsa_N2_3_FD_200533 | JGI IMG/M metagenome (GOLD analysis project Ga0302314, IMG submission 200533) | Peat permafrost microbial communities from Stordalen Mire near Abisko, Sweden - III_Palsa_N2_3 | ecosystem: Environmental > Terrestrial > Soil > Palsa > Peat permafrost | place: Sweden...
GATGCGTCGAGTCGCAGTACCAGGCCTTGAGTGCGAGCAGTTCGCCCATCTCGCCGTCAATGAAACGCTTGGCGGCTTCGAGCCCGGGGTCGAATCGCTTCATGTGGCCGACCTGCAGCACCTTGCCAGAGCGCACAACGACATCACGCAGGCGTTCTACCTCCTCGACCGACGTGCCGATCGGCTTTTCGCAGAGCACGGCCTTGCCCGCTTCGAGCGCCTTGATCGACATCGGTACGTGCCACGCGTCGGACGTCGCCACGATCACGGCTTCCAACTCGGGATCGGCCAACATCGTGTCGTAGTCGGTGAAGGTTTTTTGCGGCGCGTAGCTGGCGGCGATCCGCCCGACCAGATCCGGTGCCGCGTCGCAGATGGCGTAAAGGTCGGCGTTGCGCGCCTTCACGCAGGATTCGAGATGGGCGAACTGTGCAATGGGCCCCGCGCCGAGAACGCCGACCCGCAGCCGCCGGGCTTCCTTGGTGATCATCGAAGGCCTCTCAACGTTCGAAACGGCGCATGGTCTCGCGGTTCCGGGCGACGGCGGCGGCCGGGTCGCGCCCCGCCTCCTTCGACTCTTCCTCCAGCACCAGCCAGCCGTTGAAGTGCGGCGCGCCGCGTACGGCTTCGATCACGGCGCCCGTGTCGCAGACCCCGGCGCCGAGCATCTGCCACCGGCCGCCGGCATCGACGTCCTTGAGGTGCACGTAGCGAATGCGATCCCGGTAACTGCGCAGCGTATCCAGAATATCCTGGCCGCCGCGCAGGATGTGGCCGGTATCCGGCACCCAGCCGACGAGGTCGCCGTCGAGCAGCGCGAAGATGCGATCGTAGTCCTCGCGCGAAAACAGCAGCGTGTTGTGGTGCGACGACGGATGCACGGCGACCGGCACGCCGGCGCGTTTTCCACGCTCTGCCGCGCCGTTGTAGAAACGGGCGGCCGCCGCGAATTTGTGGTCGCGCGGCCCGTCCGACATGATCGTGGCACTGCCGAACGACACATGCGCGCCGGGGAATGGTGCCGCGAACGCGATGGCCTGATCGGCGGCGGCGAAATCATCTTCCAGCGCCGACGTTTCGGTGAAGCCGCTGTCGCTGCCGCACGCGTAGGCGACGAGCGTCAGCCCGTGGTCGTGCAGGGCCTTGGCGAATGCTTCGGGCCGGTTGCGGTATGCCCCGATCATCGTGTCGGTGATCTCGATGCCCTGATAGCCGGCGCGGGAAATTGCCGACAGCAGGTCGTCGGCGGTGCCGTGCCACCCGTCGCCCAGCATCTCCCAGGTGAAGGTCTGGCAGCCGACCTTGATCGGCGGCGAAATCTGGCTGTTCATTCCTTGACTGCCCCTTGCGTAAGCCCTTCGATGATGTGGCGCTGAAAGAACAGCACCAGCACGATCAGGGGCACGGTGACCACGACCGAGGCGGCGGCGACGTCGCCCCACGGCACGTAGTACAGGTTGGTGAAGTTGGCAATCCCAACCGGGATCGTCTGATGCTCGGCGGTGGAGGTGAAGGCGAGAGCGAACATGAATTCGTTCCAAGCCGCGATGAAGGCCAGCAGGCCCGTCGTGACCAGCGCGGGGCCGGAGAGCGGAATGATGATCCGGATCAACAGGCCGATCGGCCCGATGCCATCCATCCTGGCGGCTTCATCGAGTTCGCGCGGCAGGGCTTCGAAATACCCGAACAACACCCAGGTGACCAGCGGCACGCCGAGCGCCACATAGGTGATGACGAGGCTCGCGTAGGTGTCGAGCAGCCCGAGGTCGGCGGCGAGCAGATACAGCGGACCGACGAGGGCGATCTGCGGAAACATTGAGACCGACAGGATCATGTTGAGGATGCCGAAGCGCTGGCGGATGCGCAGGCGGGACAGCGAGAACGCTGCCAGCGCGCCGACGGCGAGGCAGAACAGTGTCGTCAGGCCGGCGACGATGATCGAGTTCACGACGTAGAGCTGGAAATGCTTGACGGCGAAGACGTTGTAGTAGTGCTCGAACGTCAGCGGCGACGGCCAGAACGACGGCGTCGACGCCATCAGCGCCTTGTCCTCCTGGAACGAGGTGGACATCTGCCAGATGAACGGTGCGGCCGACCACAGCAGGATCGCCCAGGCGCCCGCGCCGATCAGCGCGCTTCGGGCGGTGCTGCGGCGCGCGATCATCGCGCCAGCCGGACCTGGCGGGCGATGAAGACAACAAAGCCTGCCGCCATCAGCGCTTCGGTGATGAACATCGCCGTCGACAGCGTCGAGCCGTAGCCGAATTGCAGTGTCGAGAACAACGTCTTGTAGCTGAGCGTGGACAGCGTCTCCGTGGAGTCCGCCGGGCCACCGCCGGTCAGCACGTAGACGAGATCAAAGACCCGGAACGCGTCGAGCGCGCGGAACATGCCGGCGATCAGCAGCGTCGAGGCGAGCATCGGCAGGCGGACATACCAGAATGCCTGCCACGCGGTGCCGCCGTCGATGCGCAACGCTTCGATCAGCGAATTGGGAATGGTCTGCAATCCTGCGAGCAGCAGCAACGCCATGAACGGCGCCGTCTTCCACACATCGGCGACAATGATGGTGCCGAGCGCGTGGTCCACCGAGCCATACCAGTTGATGTTGTCGCGGATCAAGCCGATGGAGCGAAGCATCCAGTTGACGACGCCGTGCTGGCCGTCGAACAGCCATCCGAACATCTTCGAGGTGACGACGGTCGGCATCGCCCAGGGCACGAGCATCGCCGCCCGCACGATCGAGCGGCCGACGAAATACTCGTACAGCAGCAGCGCCATGCCGAGCCCGATCAGCGTTTCCAGCGCCGTCGAGACGACCGTGAAGATGATGGTGTGCCGCCAGGCATTCCAGAACAGCGCATCGCCCATGAGCAGGCGGTAGTTCAGCAGGCCGACGAAGTCGTCCTCCTGCGTGACCAGCGACGTGTTGCGCAGCGACAGCCACACGCCGTTGAGGATCGGGAACACCGAGACCGCGCCGAGCGAAATGCCGACCGGCAGCAACAGCAGCCACGGTGTTGCATCCGGCCGGCGCTTCCGCGGCCTGCGGACGGCAGCGCCACCGATCGCGGCGACGCTGCCCACCCGGTCAGGCAAGGATCGTGTTGATTCGAGCATTGGCCGCTTCGAGCGCCGCCTTCACGTTGCCACTGACCAGCGCATTGGACACGCCGGACTGGATGGCGAGCGTCACCTGCGCGTATTTCGCCGTCACCGGGCGTGGCGTGGCGCCGGTGAACACGCTCTTGAGGCGCTTCATGAAGGGCTGCTCCTTGCCCAGTTGCGCGTCTTCGTAAACGCTTGGCCGGGTCGGCGCGATGCCGAGTTGCAGGGCGAAGTGCAACTGCGTCGCCGGCGACGACATCCAGGTGAGGAAGTCGATCGACGCCTCGCGGTTCTTGCTCGACGCATTGACGCCATACTGGTAGCCGCCAAGGCAGGCGGCACTCTTGCCACCGGCGAACGCCGGCAGCGGCGCCACTCCAACCTTGCCGACGACCGACGAGCCCTTCGGGTCCTGCGAGATGGAATAGACGTACGACCAGTTGCGCAGGAATGCCGCATCGCCGCCGGTGAACGGCGCGCGCGACGGCTCCTCGTCCCAGCTCAGCACGTCCGACGGGCTGATCTTGGACTTGTTGATCGTGTCATAGAGAAACTGGATGGCTTCGGCGCATTTGTCGCTGTTGAGCGTGCCGGACTTGCCATCCGCGGCGAGGATCGACCCGCTGTTCGATGCGATGACCTCGACCGCATCGCACACCAGCACCTCGGCCTGCTTGGCCTGCCACAGATAGCCGAATTTTGCCTTGCCGCCTTGCTGCAGGGCGCTCGCGGTCTTCACCAGATCGTCCCAGGTCTCGGGCACCTTCGCGCCGGCTGCCTCAAGCAGATCGGTGCGGTAGTACAGCATGCCGGAGTCGACGAACCACGGCAGCGCGGTCAGCTTTTCCTGGTAGGTGCAAGCCGCGATCGTGCCCGGAAAATACTCGGTGCGGGAGGCCGCCGGGAAATACTCGTCGAGCGGCAAGGCCCAGCCGGCGCCTGCCATCTCGGCGATCCACACGACGTCCTGCGTGAACACGTCGGGCGTGCCGCTTTTTCGCACAAGCTGCTGCACCAGCGCCTGATGCACTTCCGTCGAGGCGCTCGGCGGCGGCAACTCCACGTAGGTGACGTGAACCTTGCCTTGCGACTGGTTGTAGGCGTCCACCACCTCGGCGATGGTTTCCTTGCCGAAGAACTTGGCGCTGGTGAAGGTGATTTCGGTGCGGCCCGCAGCCCGCGCCCGGCGGGGCCCCCCGATCAGCGCGGCACCTGCCGCGAGCCCGGCGCCGAGCAGCTCCCGGCGCCCGGCGCCAGTCTGCGCAACGGCCGCCGCAGAGGTCACGTTCCTGTCGGTCATCATTTCACTCCCTGATCGGCGGACCCGCCGCCATGCTTATTTTCCGCAGTCTTTGCTGCCTTCGTGGTGTTCGTCAATCGAAAACCGCGGATTGCGGCATAAAAACGCACGTACGGGCTTGAGACGTGCGGATGATTGCGGCACAAAGGCGCAGCGGCGGGTTGTGGGAGGAACATCAATGGGCAAGCTCGGCATCGGCGTTGTCGGCTGCGGCAACATTTCGATGACCTACATGCGCAACGCGGCGCTGTTCCGGGATCTGGAGCTGCGGGCGTGCGCCGACCTCTCACCCGATCTGGCGGCGACCAGGGCCAAGGAATATGGCGTCCGTGCCGAGACGCTGGACCGGCTGCTCGCGGCGGACGACGTCGATCTGGTACTGAACCTGACGGTGCCGAACGCGCATTTCGATGTGTCGATGGCGGCGCTGTCGGCGGGCAAGCATGTGTTCACCGAGAAACCGCTCGCGACCACGGCGGAGAAAGGCCGCGCACTCGTCGCGGAAGCGGCGCGTCGCGGGCTCGCCATCGGTTCGGCGCCGGACACGTTTCTCGGCGCCGCGGGGCAGCTTGCCCGGCATCTCGTGGATGCGGGCGTCATCGGCAGGCCAGTGACGGGAACCGCCTTCATGATGGGGCGCGGCATGGAGCACTGGCACCCCAATCCGTCATTCTACTACCAGACGGGCGGCGGACCGGTGCTCGACATGGGCCCCTACTACCTGGCGATGCTGGTGAACCTGCTGGGCCCGGTGAAGCGCGTGCTGGCGATGGCCTCGACCGGCTCTCCCGAGCGCCTGATCACCGCCGCGGGGCCGCTCCAGGGCACGCGGTTCACGGTCGGGACGCCGACCACGATCAATGCGCTGGCTGAATTCGCCGGCGGCGCCCTGGTCACGATCGGGATGAGCTGGGACGTGTTCCGCCATTCCATCCCGCCGCTCGAGCTGCACGGAACGGAAGGCTCGCTGCGTTTGCCGGACCCCGACACGTTCGGCGGCACGCTGGCGCTGAGCACGCGGGGTGACGACTGGGAGGAGCGGCCGACCGGCACCGCGCTGTACGGCGCGATCAACTGGCCGTACGACAAGCCGGACCGCGCGAACTATCGGATGCTCGGGCTCGCCGATCTGGCCCGTTCGCTCAGCGAAGGGCGAGCGCCGCGTGCGTCGGGGGCACTGGCGTTGCATGTCCTCGAGATCATGGAGGCGATGCTGGAGGCGGCAGCGTCCGGCACCGCCCGCACCATTCCGGCCGACGCGCCCCGGCCGGCAGCGCTGGGGGACGACGAGGCAGCCTCGTTCAGAGCCTGATCCGACGTTCCTCTCAGCCGCGGTGCAGCGAGATCATCTTGATCTCGGTCATCGCCTCCAGCGTCAGCTTGCCGCCCAGCCGGCCGATGCCGCTGCGCGTGCCGCTGCCGCCGCCAAACGGCAAATGCAGCTCCCAGTAAGTGCTGGAGTTGTTGATATTGACGATGCCCGCCGGAATTGCTTCGGCAACGCGCAGCCCCCGCTCGGTATCACGGGTGAACACGCCGACGCTCAGGCCGTATTCGCTGTCCAGCGCCAGATCGAGCGCCTCGGCATCGTCCTTGAAGGACAGAACCGGCACGACTGGCCCAAACGTCTCCTCGCGGTTGACCTTCATCGCGCGCGTGACGTTGCTCAGCACGGTGGGCTCGAAGAACAGGTCGCTGCCGAGGTCCGGCCGCGCCTTGCCGCCGATATGCAGTTTTGCGCCCTGCGCCAGCGCGTCTTCCACATGCTCGGCGACCTTGGCGACCACTTTGGGGTTGTTGAGCGGACCCATCGTGGTCCCCTGGTGCAGCGGATCGCCCAGTACGACGGCGCGGGCATGCTCGATCACTTTGTCGACAAACCGGCCGGCGACGGCTTCGTGCACCAGCACGCGGCCGGTGGCGGCGCAGACCTGGCCCGCGTTGATGAACGCGCCCCCTGCGGCGGCCGCGGCCGCGCGGTCGATATCGGCGTCCTCGAACACGATGACCGGGCCGTTGCCACCCAATTCGAGCAGCATCGGCTTGCCGGCGCCGCGTTCGGCGATGCGTCGGCCGGTCGCGGCACTGCCGGTGAAGCCGATGCCATGCGTGCCCGGATGCGCCACGATCTCGTCACCGACCGTCGCGCCCTCGCCAATGACGAGGTTCAGCACGCCCGGCGGCAAGCCCGCTGCCTCGATCGCCCGCATGAGTGCCACAGCGACGGCCGACGTGGTGGGCGCGGGCACCCAGACGATGGCGTTGCCTGTCGCGAGCCCGGGCGCCAGATACTCCACGGGAATGTTCACCGGAAAATTCCAGGGCGTGATGACCGCATAGACGCCGCGCGGTTGCCGGATGGTCAGCACGAGTTTGGTCGCATCCTCGGCCGGGATGGTCTCGCCGCGCATCTGCCGCACCAGTTCGGCCGCAAGGCGGAACCCGTCCGCCGCCTTCGTCACCTCGCCGACGGCCTGCGCCAGCGGCTTGCCCTGCTCCTCGCTGAGCGTGCGGGCGATCGCGGCGCGACGGGCGTCGATGCTGGACGCGATGGCGACGCACATCTCCGCGCGCGCCCATACCGGCCTGGCCGCCCAGCCCGCGGCTGCCGCATTCGCAGCCGCGACGGCGCGTGCGGCGGTTGCGCGGCTGCTCTTGGGCAGGTGGCCGATCGTCTCGCCGGTGGCCGGATTGCGCACCGGCATGGTCTCCGTCTCGCGCTCCCAACGCCCACTGATACAGTTCTCATAGATGGGCATCTGCAAAGTCATCGTCGTCTCCGTTCGATCAGGTATGACGCCGAGCCCATCCGCGACGCCGAGGGGGACCGGCTGGCGAGGATCCTGCGCCTGGTTATATCCAAAGTAACATAGCGATCCTGCTGGATCGCGTGCCGGTTGCCAAGCCCGGGCGCTGCCCCCACCGCCGGGTCAGGGGGCCGGCAAGGCGAGCACCGGCTTGTCCTGGAAACTGTCCGGAAACAGCCGCTTCAGACTCTCGACCTTCGGGATGTCGTTGTAGGCGATGTACGGCTGGTCGGGATGCCGCTCCAGATAATCCTGATGGTAGGCCTCGGCCGGATAAAAGCCGTTCAGCGGATCGACACGGGTTGCGATCGGGCGGGCGAACACGCGCGACTGGTCGAGTTGCGCAATGTAGGCGGCCGCGGCGCGGTGCTGGGCAGGATCGGCGGCGAACACTTCCGAGCGATACTGGGTACCCTCGTCCGGGCCCTGCCGGTTCACTTCGGTCGGATCGAGCGCGACCGAGAAGAAGATCTGCAGGATGCGACCATAGGAGATCTGCGTCGAGTCGAACTGCACCTGCACCGATTCCGCGTGCCCGGTGTCGCCCCCGCTGACCGTCTCGTACTGGGCGGTTGCCGCGGCGCCGCCGGCGTAGCCGGCGAGCACCTTGCGCACGCCCCGGACATGCTCGAACACGCCCTGCACGCCCCAGAAGCAGCCGCCGGAGAGCACCGCCGTCTGCAGCCCGCCGCCGGCAGGGACATCGACGGCCGGCGCCGGCAGCACCTGCCCAGCGCCGTCGGCGCGGGCGGGCAGTCGCCCGAGCCACAACGCGGTGGCAAGCGCGACGGCCACAACCAGCGCCATCGTGGTGCCGGAGAGGCGGCGCAGGCGGTCGGAGAGCGGGGGTCGGGTCGGCATGGCGATGTCTCCTCCGGTGTCGGACGCTCGGGCGTCCATAACCTTCGACCAGCGGCGGCCCTGGCCGTTACAGGAGCCATCGCCCCCTCGCACCCGATGTCTAGCGCGGCGGGCTGGCATCGTCATGCATATTTGGATATAACGGTGGGATGTCCGAAAACGCCGCCCCGAAGCGTCATGTGCAGATCGACGCCACCGAGTTGAGCTCGGTCGAGGTCGTCGACGACGGACGCCGGCTGCGTTTGCGCCTGCGCGACCAGGACGGCAGGCCGGCTGCGGTGTCGCTTCCGGTCGCGTGCCTGAACACGGTGCTGACCGCCTTGCCGCGGTCGGCGGACGATCTGCTTGCCGGCGGGCAGGGCCAGGTTCATCGGCTCGACGGTTGGTCGCTGGGCCAGGACGCGGACGGCCCACTGCTGACGCTGCACCTGCCCGACGGCGCGCGGATCACGCTCGCGATCAAATTGTGGCAGATCGCGGCGATGGCCAGCCTCGCGGGCCAAGCAGCCGCGCCGCCGCTTGGCCGGCTGCACTGAGGGCGCGGAACAATCGGGCCGATATGGTTGCGGGGCGGCTCCGGCACACCAACATCGCATCGGAACGAACGACAGGGAGAGCGTGATGGCGAAGATGCGCGTCGTGCAGGTGGCCCATAAGGGCGGCCCGTTGGAACTGGTCGAGCGCGAGTTGCCGGAGCCGAAGCGCGGCGAGGTTCGCGTCAAGGTCCAGGCTTGCGGCGTCTGCCACAGCGACGTGATCGCCAAGGATGGGCTGTTTCCCGGGATGCAGTACCCGCTGGTGCCTGGGCACGAAGTGGCCGGCATCGTCGACGCGGTCGGCGCCGACGTGGTGGGCTGGAGCGTGGGCACCCGCGTCGGCGTCGGCTGGTTTGGCGGGCATTGCGGCCACTGCGAGCCGTGTCGCCGCGGCGACATCATCGACTGTCGCAACCTGAAGATCCCGGGCGTCAATTACGACGGCGGCTATGCCGAGGCGATGATCGCACCGGCGGACGCCCTGGCCCTGATCCCGGACGGGCTGCCGCCGGCCGAGGCCGCGCCGCTGCTGTGTGCCGGCGTCACCACGTTCCACGCGTTGCGGGAAAGCGGCGCACGTCCGCCCGATGTCGTCGCGGTGCTCGGGATCGGCGGGCTCGGCCATCTCGGCGTGCAGTTCGCGGCGAAGATGGGGTTCCGCACCGTCGCCATCGCCCGCGGCGAGGACAAGGAGCCGCTGGCACGCAAACTCGGGGCGCATGTCTATCTCGACAGCCAGACGCAGGACGTGGCCGCCGAACTGCAGAAGCTCGGCGGCGCCAAGACGATTCTGGCGACCGTCACCAACGCCCGCGCGATGAGTGCGGTGATCCCTGGCCTCGCCGTGCGCGGCAAGCTGATCGTGCTCGGCGTCGACATGGAGCCTCTTCAGGTGTCCATGTTCGACCTGATCGGCGGCAGCCGCTCCGTCGTCGGCCACGCCTCGGGGGCGTCGATCGATTCGCAGGACACGATGGCGTTCAGCGCGTTGAGCGGCGTGCGGCCGATGATCGAGACGGTGCCGCTCGAACACGCGACCGCCGCGTTCGACAAGATGATGCGCAACGAAGCGCGCTTCCGCATGGTGCTGACCACCGGCCTGTAACGAGGGTTCGCCTACCCCGCAACCCGGTGCGGCACATACGGCTCCTCGAGCGCGGCGATCTCCTCCGGGGTCAACTTGAGGGACAGCGCTGCAACGGCATCGTCCAGATGCTGCAGCTTCGAGGCTCCGACGATCGGCGCGGTCACCGGCAGCTTCTGCGCGACCCATGCCAAAGCGACCTGCGCCCTCGGCACGCCCCGCGCCTTGGCGACCTTCGCGACCTGCTCGACCACCTGCCGGTCGGCATCGAGCGTCGCCGTGTAGAGGGTCTTGCCGAACAGGTCGGTTTCCTGACGCTCGCTGGTTTGGTTCCAGTCGCGGGTCAGCCGGCCCCGCGCCAACGGGCTCCACGGCAGCACGCCGATGCCCTCGGCGCGGCACAGCGGCAGCATCTCGCGCTCCTCCTCGCGGTAGAGCAGGTTCAGGTGGTCCTGCATCGTCACGAAGCGCGTCCAGCCGTTCAACTCGGCGACGTAGAGCGCCTTGGCGAATTCCCAGGCGGCCATGTTGGAGGCGCCGATGTAGCGGGCCTTGCCCGCCTTCACCACGTCATGCAAGGCCTCCATCGTCTCCTCGATCGGCGTCAGAGGATCGGTGCGATGGATCTGGTAGAGATCAACATAGTCCGTGCCAAGCCGGCGCAGGCTGTTATCGATCTCCGTCATGATCGCCCGGCGTGACAGGCCCTGCCCGTTGGGGCCTGGGCGCATGCGCGCCCAGGCCTTGGTGGCGATCACCACCGCGTCGCGCGTCGTGAAGTCCTTGAGCGCCCGCCCGACGATCTCCTCGCTGGTGCCGTCCGAATAGATATTTGCGGTGTCGAAGAAATTGATGCCGAGATCCAGCGCACGCTTGATGATCGGCCGGCTCTTCTCGTCATCCAGGGTCCACGAATGCGCACCGCGACTGGGCTCGCCGAACGTCATGCAGCCCAGGCACAGGCGAGAAACATCCAGGCCCGTACTGCCGAGTTTCACATAGTCCATGGTTGTCCCCTCTTGTCCGGGATCCCCGACAGGGGTCCGAGCGATCGCGTTGCGGCAAACCCCACCACGTTGGGTTCTTGCACGCAACCTGCTTTCTGGGCAAACTCCATGGTCCCATTGGCCTGGTGGCCGATCCGCCGCTCCGAATCTGGCTCGTTCGGCAAAAGCGCGCTAAAATCCCGGGCTGAGCCATCGCGTGGAAGGATGCTGCCTTGACCGATCAGCCTTACGCCGTCACGCGCAGTGATGAGGAATGGCGCAAACTGCTGACGCCAGAACAATATCACGTGATGCGATCGCACGGGACCGAGGCACCCGGCACCTGCGCGTTGCTGCTGGAAAAGCGACCCGGCCGTTTCATCTGCGCCGGCTGCGACCGGCCCCTGTTCGAGACGCAGCGCAAGTTCGAGAGCGGAACGGGCTGGCCCAGCTTCAACGACCCGATCGAGGGCGCCGTCGCGACAACCACCGATCACAGTTACAACATGGTGCGGACCGAAGTGCACTGCACGACCTGCGGCAGCCATCTCGGCCATGTCTTCAACGACGGACCGCCGCCGACGCGGCTGCGCTACTGCATCAACGGCGTCGCGATGAATTTCGTCGCAGACTGACCGGCCCATCAGCACGTCGCCTCTCACGAGGTCGCCGGCGCCCATCGGGTGACGATACCCATCGGACAAATTCCCGAGCGCCCTGGCGGAACAAGTGTACCCTCCGTCGCGTTGGCTCGGCGGGCGGTGGAGCATCTGGTGGTGGCGACCCGGGCGAACTGGAAGGGCTTTCTCAAGCTCGCGGAGCTGACCTGCCCGGTGGCGCTGTATTCCGCGGCTTCGGCGACGGAGCGGATCGCCTTCCACACGCTCAATCGCGTCACCGGCCATCGCGTGCATCGCCGGTTCATCGACGAAGCAACGGGCAAGCCGGTGGAGGGCCCCGATCAGGTCAAGGGATACGAGGTTGGCCAAGATAAGTACGTGATGCTGGAGCCGGCAGAGATCGCAGCCGCCGTGCCCGGGAGCGACAAGACGCTGGCGATCCAGGCTTTCATCCCATGCGCGCAGATCGACGATGTCTACTTCGACCGGCCTTACTACCTCGCACCGGCCGACGCTGCCGCGGGCGAGGCGTACGCATTGATCCGCGAGGGCATGCGCAAGCGGCAGGTTGCGGGCCTCGCGCGGACGGTGTTGTTCCGGCGCGTTCGCACCCTGCTGATCCGAACGCACGGATGCGGCCTGACCGCGACGACGCTCGATTTCGACTACGAGGTCCGTTCGGCGCAGGACGCGTTCGACGGCATCCCGGAACTCGGCATCAAGTCCGAAATGCTCGATCTCGCCAAGCACATCATCAAGACGAAGCGGGACAGCTTCGACCCGAGCCGGTTCCACGACCGCTACGAGGCGGCATTGGCGGAGCTGGTCAAGGCCAAGCTTGACGGCCGGCCACTGCCAGCGCGCCCGACGCCGCAACCCACACAGGCCGCTGACCTGATGGCAGCGCTGCGCCAGAGCGCAACCACGGCCGACAAGACTGGCACGGATTCCGACCAGCCGAAGGCAAAGCCCAAGCGCGCGAAAGGTGCTGCGCCGCGGCGCAGCCGCAAGGTCTGAGCATTGGTTGCCGAGCTGCGTCGCCGCTGGCGCAAGCGGGCGCCCGCGACGATTCGCTCAGCGACGCCTCGGCCGATCGGGTTCCGTGGCAATGCTTTTCCGGAGCGCGTCCATGATGTCCACGACGTTGTTCGGACGCTCCGGTTGCTCTTTCACCCTGGGCGCGCCGCGCCCCTTCTTCTTCGATGCGATGATCTCCAGCAGCCGCGCCTGTACCGGATCGGCGGTCATCTCCGGATTCCAGGGCTTCGTGTGCTGCTCGATCAACGTCGTAACCATCGTCAGAAGCCTGGAGTCCAGCTTGCGGGGCGCAATGTCGCCAAAATAGGTCTCCGGGTCGCGCACCTCATCGCCGTAGCGCAGGGTCCAGAGCACGATGCCGCGGTCGCGGGGTTCCAGCATGACGGCTCGTTCGCGGCGATAGAGGACGAGACGGGAAACCCCGACCATGCCCGTCGCCGCCATCGCATCGCGAATGACGGAAAACGCTTCCACGCCCACAGGGTCGTCCGGCGCCAAGTAATGCGGCCTGTCGTACCAGATCCAACCGATCGAATCACGCGGAACGAACATTTCGACGTCGATCGTGCGAGTGCTTTCCAGAGCGACCGCGTCGATGTCGGCATCCTCGAGTATCACATAGTCGTCAGGCCCACTCTGGTATCCCTTCACCTGGTCACCGTCATCAACCGGCTTGCCGTTCTCCGCGTCCACGTATTCGGCGCGGACGCGATTGCCCGTTGCACGATTGAGGGTATGGAACCGCACTTTCTCGCTCTCGGACGCGGCAGGCGTCATCGCCACGGGGCAGGTTACAAGCGAGAGCTTCAGATATCCCTTCCAGAATGCAGGGCGTGCCATCGAGTCCCACCTGTCGCTGATCGCAGCCCCTGGAGAACCAGCCTGGATGCAACTTGGTTCCCCACCCCTTGCGCAGCGGCGGCGGGCGGCCCCGTGACATCACACGACCACGGATCTGGCGCTGCCGATGCCCAGCCGGTCGGCGATGTGGCCGGCCAGATGGTCCGCATCGCGCGCCACGCTGGAGAAGCGGCCAGACCCCCAGGTGTGCAGCCAGGGAAGACCAAGGAAATACAGTCCGTCGTGCGGGCTGACGCCGCGCACATGGCCGGGATTGCCGCGGCCGTCGAACACCGGCACCTCCAGCCAACGATAATCAGGTTGGAAGCCGATGCACCATATCACCGCGGCAATCCCCGCATCGCGCAGCCGCAGCGACCGCCGCTCCTCGCCCGGCTGCCACAGCGGGACATAGCTGCTCGCCGCAGGGGCGGCGATACCGGCCTTGGCAATGTGCTTGTCGATCGCCGCGTTGATGCCGTTGTACGTCTTGTCGGCAGTGTCGAGGCTGGCGCGCAGGTTCGCGTCGAACACCAGCGTGTCGTCGTCGAGATCGGTGAGCCGGCCATATAACTCCATGCCCTCGCGCGCGAACCTGCGCAGGTCGATGTCGCGGCCGCCGTCGCGGCCGGTGACGTAGTGGTTGGTGTTGTCGCGCACCCCCTCACGCAACGGATGCGCCTGCACCGGCATGTCGTAATAGCCCATCTCCGCGAGCCACGTGACCACGTCCTTGCCGCGATAGAACCGCGCGCAACGCGGCGCGTCGCCGACCGCGAGATGCACGCGGCGCCCGGCCAGATGCAGGTCCTCGGCGATCTGCGCGCCAGACTGGCCGCTGCCGACCACCAGTACGGCGCCGTCCGGCAGCGCCGGTGAATTGCGATACTGTTCGGAGTGAAGCTGCGTGATGTCGCGCGGCAGACGCTCGGCGAAACGCGGAACGATGGGCTGCTGGTAGGCGCCGGACGCCACCACCACCTGGGCTGCCGTCAACTCGCCCTCCGACGTGACGACCTCGAAGCCGCCATCCTGTCGGGGCGTCACGCGCCGCGCCGCCACGCCCTCGCGCAGCGGCGCGTTCACGCTGGCGGCGAAGCCTGCCAGGTACTGCAGGATTTCGTCCTTGACCATGAACCCGTCGGGGTCCGAACCGCCATAGGGATGGCCGGGAAGCTGGCACTGCCAGTTCGGCGTCACCAGGCAGAAACTATCCCAGCGGCGCGTACTCCAGGTGTGCAGCGCACGATGCCGCTCCAGCACGACATGCTCGATGCCGCGGCGTTGCAGGAAGTAGCTCATCGACAGGCCGGCCTGTCCGCCGCCGACGATGGCGACGGCATGATGGGAACGCGCGGGAGTGGGCATGGCGATCGCTCCGGTCATCAATCCTTGAATGCCGTGATGCGGACAGCCGCACCCGGCACATCGGCAAAACAGTCGGCGACCTGCTCGATGCGCGCGAGTTGCGCCATCGCGCGGATGCAGGGAAATCCGTACTTCTGCTGCACACGGTCGCTGGCGATGCCCAGGGCGGAGCGGCTGCGCTGCACGAACTCGGCGAGCGGGTAGAGGGCGCCCTGCGCGAAATGCTCGCGGATCACCAACGACGGCGAGTAGCAGGTCTCGACGGTGCCGTCGGGCCAGGCGATGTCGAAATGCATTTCAGGCACCGGCTGTCTCCAGCATGGCCGTGTAGGTGGGGAGATGCGCGCGCGCCACACGCTCCCAGGTGAAGCCGGCCGCGATGCGCAGGCCGCTCGCCACGAGGTCCGCACGACGGGATGCGTCGCGCGAGGCGCGCATAGCGGCGGCGATCGAACCGGTGTCGTCGGGGTCGCACCACGCCACATCCTGCGCGCCGAGATACTCGGTGAACGGTGCAATGCGCGGCGCGACAACCGGCACGCCGCTGGCCATCGCCTCCAGCACGACGAGACCGAAGCCTTCCTTGAGCGACGGGAACACCAGCGTTGTCGCCGCACGATACAGCGCCGGCATCAGCCGGTCCGGCAGCGGGCCGGCGAGCACGACGGCTTCTGACGGCAAGTTGGTCTGCGCAAGCACTGCAGCGAAACGGGCCTGATAGGCGCCGTGATCGAGCAGCGAGGCTCCGCCTGCGATAACCAGCGTCGAACCGTTCTCGTACACCGCGCGGAAGGCTGCGAGGATGCGCAACGTGTTCTTGCGCGCCTCCACGCCGCCGACGGCGAGAAACATCGGCGAACCCGTCGTCAGCCCCAGACGCGCGCCCAGCTCGGCGTCGCCGACGCCCGGCCGCGGAGAATAGCGATCGACGTCGACGCCATTGCCAATCACCGCCGCGTCGCGGCCGAGATTGTGTTGCAGCCAGTCCTGCCACACCCGGCTGACCGCCAGCAGACCGCCGGCTGCCGTGATCGCGCGGCGTTGCAGGGCGGCAAGCTGTGCATCGGCAAAGCTGTCGACGTGGTGGACGGTGCGCACGAAGCCGGCGATGAGCCGCTGCCCGGCGAGATTGGCGAGGGCGTTGCCGGAGATGCCGTCCTGCGCGTGCCAGATGTCGAAGCCCCGCCGCGCCGACGGTGCAAAATACGCGCAATAGTCGCGCACCCGCGTCTGCACCAGGTTGAGCGTGCCGGTGCCGGCGGGTGAGGCGGGAATGCACGCCGTTGCACAATGCGCCGCGCGAAAGAAACCGTTGCCGGCGGCGTCGGGCGCATGCAGCACCACGTCGTGACCCAGGCGCGCCAGTGCGTCACCCAGTTCCAGCGCGTGCACCACGCCGCCACGCGGATTGGTCGAATGCGCCAGAATCGCGATGCGCAATGGCCGGGAAACGTCGCTCATGCGGGGCCGCAGCCGATCAGCGCCTCGCGCGAAAAATCCCAGATCGTGTCACGCGCCTCGCCATCGGCGATGTCAATGCGTCGGTTCGCCGTGACGGCGCCGATGTCGGCGGCGGCAATCCCGCGCGCGGCGAAACGCGCCAACACCTCCGGCACTCGCGAAGCCGGCACGGCCAACATGTAGCCGAAACTTGGGAAGGTTTGCAGCCAGCGGTCGATCGGCACGCCGGCGGGGTGTGGAATGCCCGCCACGTCGACCACTGCGCCGACGCCGGAACATTCGGTCAGCATCAAGAGGGTGCCGATCAGGCCGCCCTGGCTGATGTCCTTCGCCGCCGCGGCGAGGCCGACCTCGGCGATGGCGGGCAGAATTTCGATGTCGCCACGCAGACGGGCGGGTGGCGCGTCGGTCGCCGCGTCCCAGTTGGCGAACGGCTCGCGGTAGCGGCCACGCAGGTCGATCGCGGCCACCAGCCGGTCGCCCGGCCGCGCATCGAACGAGGTCAGCAGGCGGCGCGCACGGCCGAGAATGGCGACGGACAATTGCGGGCTGTCGGACGCCAGGTTGGTGTGGCCGCCAACGATCGGCACGCCGAACGCCTCGGCGGCCGCGCGCAGCCCGGCCAGCAGCGCGTCGGCGCCATCGGCTCCGTGCGCCCATACCGCGTCCACCACTGCCAGCGGGCGGCCACCCATCGCGGCGACATCGGCGACGTTGACCATGACGCCGCACCAGCCGGCGAACCATGGGTCATGCGCGACGAAGGCGCTGATGAAACCCTCAATCGCCAGCAGCAGAAAGCCGTCGCCATCCGGAATCGCGGCACAATCGTCGCCGACCGGCACGGCACCGGTCCCGGACAGTCCGAGCCACGCAGCGGCCACGGCGATGTCGCGCTTGCCGGCAATGCCGCGCCCGGCCCGCAACGTCGCCGCCAAGTCTGCCAGGGCAGCGGACCCGAGCATCAGGCGGCGCGCTTCAATAGCGCGACGAACCCGGTTTCGGGATCGGCGATCGGCGGATACTGCGTCAGATCCGCCTGCATGAGGTGATGCGGGCGGCCGTGGAACGAGACGTCGCCGAGCGACTGCCAGTGCAGCCGCTGGAACAGCAATACGTTCTGGCTCTGCACATGGGCGAAGAAGTGCCGGCAGCCGCGCGCGTGCGCCGCGCCGACCGCAAGCCGGATCAGCGACGTGCCGATTGCGCCCACCTTGCGGCACTCGGGCGCCACGGCGAGGCGCGAGCCCCACCACACGCCCGGTTCGGCCTCGTGGATGCGTACAGTGCCGACCACCATGTCGGGGGCGATGCCGAGCGAAGACAGGGCAACCAGCGGAATGGCCACGCGGTCGATCGCATCGCGATCGTCGCCGGAGAAAATCCCCTGTTCCTCGCAGAACACTTTGCAACGCAACGCCGCGGCACCTTGGTGCTCCCAGCCGCCGGTGGCGAATTTCACGAAATATTCGGCGGACAGGAACGCCGGGAACGGATCGAAGATCATGCGTGCAGCCTCCGCTCATAGGTGGAGAGCGCCGAGCAGGCGCCGCATTTGCCGCAACCCGCCTTGATGTCGGTGGCGCGAAGGCCGCCGGCCTGCAGCATCACTGCGAGCGGTTGCAGGATTGCGTGCATGAAGTCGGGCGACGGACCGGGCCGGCTTTCCAGCGGCGTGCCGGAGATCGGCACGAACGGCACCACGAACGGATACACCCCGATCGCCACCAACGTCTCGCAGGTACTCAGGATCGCCTCGGCGCTGTCACCGAGGCCGGCGAGGATGTACGTCGACACCTGACCTTTGCCGAACACGTCCACAGAAGCCCGGAAGGCGGAAAAATACCGGGACATGGGCACCTGCGCCTTGCCAGGCATGACGCGCGCCCGCACCTCCGGCGTGACGGCTTCCAGATGCATGCCGAGCGCATCGACGCCGGCCGCCTTCATGCGCGCGAACCAGGCATTGTCGTCCGGCGGTTCGCACTGCGCCTGGATCGGCAGATCCACCGCCGCCTTCACCGCCGCCGCGCTCTCGGCCAGGATGGCGGCGCCACGGTCCTTGCCCGGCGGCGTACCCGTGGTCATCACCATGTGCCTGACGCCGTCGAGGTCAACGGCCGCCTTGGCGACCTCGGCCAACTGCGCAGGGGTTTTCCGTTCGATCGTGCGGCCGGCGGCAAGCGATTGGCCGATGGCGCAGAACTGACATGTCTTGGTACGGCTCTGGTAGCGGATGCAGCTTTGCAGCACCGTCGTGGCCAGCACGTCGCGGCCGTGCAGGACGGCGATCTTGGAATACGGAACGCCGTCGGCGGTCGAGAGGTCGTAGAAGCGCGGGCGATGCGGGAAAGAAACCTCGCCGAGCACCACATCGTCGCGCAGCACGCGGCTGCGCCCGGCGGCATCGGGCCGTTCGATCAGGTACGGGCTTTGGAACGCCGGCGCGGTGTGCACCGGCACCATCACGGTCATGCCGTCGATGGTCATCGCCTTGTGGTCGGACGGGCCGGCGCCGCCACGCCGGCTCTCGTGCCCGGCCCTGGCATCGACCAGCCGGGCGCCGAACGACTGTAGTTCGTTGATGAGCTGCTCAGTCGGTAGCGGCGTCGAGGCGGGCTGCGTCATCGCGCACACTCCCTTCGAGGGGCGGTGGAACATCGGACGGCTCTGCAGCGCGGCGCATTGCCGCCGTGGGCCGATCATCGAGCAGCAGGCTGAGGAGTTCGGGGCGCGCGTAATGGCCAACGGAATCCATCATCCGCTTGCGCTTGGTGATCAGCGTCATGTCAAGGTCGGCAATCAGGATGCCTTCGCCCTGTGTCAACGGCGGCACCACATGGCTGCCCTCGGGCGAAATGATCGCCGTCATGCAGCCGCCGGTCAGCGCCCGGCGCAGGCGTTCGTCGGGCGAAATCCTGGCAATCTGCGCCTCGGTCAGCCAACCGGTGGCGTTGACGACGAAGCAGCCGCTCTCCAACGCATGGTGGCGGATGGTCACTTCGATCTGCTCGGCGAAGATCGGCCCCACCAGGGCGCCCGGGAACTGGGCGACGTGGATCTCCTCGTGCTGCGCCATCAGCGCGT
>Ga0302314_10007868_pt1 | contig 19096 bp, 18 predicted proteins | sample III_Palsa_N2_3_FD_200533 | JGI IMG/M metagenome (GOLD analysis project Ga0302314, IMG submission 200533) | Peat permafrost microbial communities from Stordalen Mire near Abisko, Sweden - III_Palsa_N2_3 | ecosystem: Environmental > Terrestrial > Soil > Palsa > Peat permafrost | place: Sweden...
CTCTTGAATTCCGCGCCGTCCTCGCTGATGGAGCGACTACCGGGCAGAGAAAAAATCTGGAAACCGCCCGAATCCGTGAGCACCGAGCGCGGCCAATTCATGAAGGAATGGATGCCGCCGAACCTCTCGAAGAGCTCCACTCCCGGCCGCAGCATCAAGTGATAGGTATTGGCCAGCATCACCTGGGCGCCGCTCTCTAGAACGTCTTCGCGCCGCTGGGCGCGAACCGCCGCATGGGTGCCGACCGGCATGAAGGTGGGGGTAAGAACCTCGTTGTGCGCCGTTTTGAAGCGCGCTGCGCGAGCCCGGGAGCCCGTCGCCGTCCGCTCCAGTTTGAAATCCAGTCTGGTCATGCGCGCGCACGGTATCACGCACTACGTCGCACTGCGACAGAACGGCCCATGCACACCCCTCACACGCGGATCCTCGGGGCAACTCTCAATGCACCATCAGTCAACGGATTACGGTCGACATCGCAACCCAGGCCAAGCCTCACTCCAATCGTCGCCTCATCGCAACAAGTCGCGAGCCTCGTCACATTTCGGCCGCGTCACCTCAAGTTTGCAAACGTCGGCCCGATACAACACTCGCACTACGGCATTGCGGGCTCAGCTCTGGCGTCCCGCAACGCGCAATTTTTTGCTGACACATTCCATCAATAGCGAGAGACCAGGACCTCATGAAAAAACTTATTGCAGCCACCGCTTTGACAGCGGCGGTAATTCAGGCGCCGGCATACGCACAGAGCCTGGACACCGTGCTCGGCGGCATCGACTTCAGCGTTCACGGATTCGCTACCGCCGGCGGTGTCGTGACCAACACCAACACAGCGGAATTCGTGCGCGGCGACGAAACGTCCGGCGCTGACAAAACTCCGACTGAGAATGTCGATTCCAACCTCGGAGTGCAGGCTACCGCGCGCTTCAACTCCTGGATCTCGGCAACCGTGCAGGTGCTCGAGGATGCATCGATCCAGACCGACCCCATTGCCTGGGCGTATGTGAAGGTCGACCCCATCAACAGTCTGTCGATCAAGCTCGGTAAGCTGGAAATGCCGTTGTTCATGATTTCGGATTCGCGCGATATTGGTTACGCCAACAACTGGGTGCGTCCGCCGAACGAGGTCTACGCACTGAGCCTGAACGAGGAACTCAAGGGCGGCGAGGCCACTTATACAATTCCGGTGGGCCCCACCCACTTGTCGGGAACTGCTTATGCCGGTAACAGCACAGCCTACGCGCTGGGCACGAGCTACCCCTCGTGGGAAGTGCGCGGCGGCGAACTGCGGTGGGAAAGCGACTGGGTCACCGTACGCGGCGGCTACATGAGCGAGCAGAATGATTTGAAGCCCTTGCTTGGTTTCCCCGAGCACGACAAATACACCTTCACTGGCTACGGGCTCTCGACGGATCACGACAACATCGTAGCTCAGGCCGAATGGGTGAAACGTACATCTGCAGGATATGCGGCCATTGTCAACGCTACCGGCTGGTACGTCCTTGGCGGTTACCGCATCGGCAAGGTTCTACCCTACCTATCCTATGCCTCGACATCGAAATCCGACATCCCCGCGCCTGAGAATCTCTCCGGCAATCAGAACACCAAGGCGGTGGGCGTGCGTTGGGACTTCCTGCAATCGGCCGACATCAAGTTCCAATTCGAACGCGTCGACACGAAAGGTGCCCAGGGCATCAGCTTTGTCGATCAGACGCCTGCCTTCGGTAACGACACGGTCAGCGTGACCACGCTTCTCGTCGACTTCGTGTTTTAAGGAGCAACCACATGAAGAAAACAATATCTATCGTCGTGGTCGGACTCCTGCTGTCGAGCGCCGCGCTTGCGGACGTGGTCGTCGTGGGAAATCCGGCGGCCGCCGCCCTCACCAAGGATCAGGTGTCGGACCTCTTCCTGGGAAAGACCAGCGGCATGAAGCTCGTGGATCAGCCTGAGTCTTCGAAGATCAAGGCTGAATTCTACGGCAAACTGGGGCACGATCTTTCGCAGGTGAAGGCCACCTGGTCGCGCCTGATTTTCACTGGAAAGGCTCAGGCGCCGAAGGAAGTTTCCGACTCCGCCGCCGTCAAGAAAGCCGTCGCCGCCGATCCCACCACGATCGGTTACATCGACAAGTCCGAGGTGGACGGCACCGTCAAGGTGCTGTCGACACTGTAACGAGCGAACTCGGGCCGCGATGGCGCGGCCGTGACATCGCGATCGAAACCGAGGCCGTCGTCATGACGGTCTCGGTCGTTTCAGTGGCTTCGCGACCGCATCTCGCCGCCCCACACCACCTCCACGCAGGGATTCGCACCGAGGTTGTAGCAAAGCTCCGCCGGTCTTTCGATTCGATACAAAGCGAAATCCGCCCGCTTGCCGACTTCCAAGGTACCCACTTCGTTTTGCATCCCCAGCGCGCGCGCGGCATGGCGCGTAGCTCCCGTGACCGCTTCCTCCGGCGTCAAGCCGAACAGGGTACAGGCCATGCTCAGTGTCAATAGCAGTGATGTGCAAGGCGAGGTGCCGGGATTCGAGTCGGTGGCAACGGCCATGGCGACACCAGCCTCACGCAGCAAAGGCACCGGCGGCGGGACGGTTTGGCGCAGCGTGTAATACGCACCCGGCAGCAACACGGCCACGGTGCCGGATGCCGCAAGCGCCGCGGCGCCACCGGCACTCAGATATTCCAGATGATCCGCGGACAGCGCGCCATAGCGAGCCGCCAGTTCGGCCGCCCCCATGTCGGTCAGCTGACCGGCATGCAAATGGGCGGGCAAACCAAACTGCCGCGCGGCGCGCAACAATACTTCGGTCTCCGCCAAGGTGAAGGCGATGTTTTCACAAAAGGCATCCACCGCATCCACCAAGCCTGCGCCGACCAATTGTTCAAGCCACGGGCCGCTGGCCACCGCCACGAATTCGGCGCGCTTTTCTCGGTATTCCCGCGGCAGCGCATGCAATCCCAAGTACGTGGTCCTGACGGTCAGCGGCAGCCTTCGGCCCAATTCGCGAGCCGCTTCCAACGCGCGACGTTCGGTATCGAGTTCCAACCCATAGCCCGACTTCACCTCGATTGTGGTGACTCCCTCGGACATCAGGCGTTCGGCTCGCAGCATGGCCGACTCCAGCAATGCGGCGCCGCCGGCGCTACGCGTGGCATTGACGGTGGCTTGAATGCCGCCGCCCGAGCGCGAGATCTCCTCATAGGACGCTCCGCACAGGCGCATCTCGTACTCTTCCACGCGGTTGCCGCCGTAGACCAAGTGCGTGTGGCAATCGATGAGTCCCGGCAGCATCCACAGGCCCTTGCAGCTCCGCACCGGCACCTCCAAAGCACCGGCCTTGGCCATGGCCTCATCCGCCGAACCGATCCAGGCGATGCGGTCGCCCTTCACCGCCAACGCCGTATCACGCAGCGCGCCGTACGGATTTTCATTGCCGACCATCGTGGCGAGATTAGCCCCGACCCACACCCGATCCCATTCTCGATTTGCTGCTGTCTGCACGTGATTAGCCTACTGTTTGCGGTTACCGCCATGATACGGCACGGGACCACCGGCGACCGGCGTTCCCTGCTATGCTCCCTATACAGGTATAGGCAACATGACCCGACAGTACCATTTGGAATCGGTTCTTCTAAACCAAGGCTTCGCGCAAAATGTGCGGCTCACGGTCGCGGAAGACGGCTACATCAGCGCCATCGAGCGCGGACCCCCTGGCCCGGGTCCTGACGGCCACGGCGGCGCGCCACCCACACAGCCTGAGCGCATCAGGGGCATTGTGGTTCCCGGCATGCCCAACGCGCACAGCCACGCCTTCCAACGCGGCATGAAGGGCAACACGGAATATCGCCTCTCGGCCCGCGACAGTTTCTGGACCTGGCGCCAGGCCATGTACGCTCTGGCGAACCGCATCGAGCCCGCCGATTTGCAGGTTCTGGCGACTCAATTATTCGTCGAAATGCTGAAGGCCGGCTATACGTCGGTGGCGGAATTTCACTACCTGCATCGACAACCCGACGGTGAAAATTATCCCGGGGACAACACGCTATGGGCGGCCACAACCCAGGCGGCGGCGGTGACCGGGATCGGCCTCACCTTCCTGCCGACCCTGTACCAGACCAGCGATTTCGGCGCAGCACCCCTCAAGAAGGAACAGGCCCGCTTCGCCACGGATACCGAGCATTTTCTGCGCGCCGTGGAACAGCGCGTCTCCGCCGAGCGGCGGGCCGCGCCCGCTACGCTGCGCACCGGTGCTGCCTTCCACAGCCTACGCGCCGTCCCGCTGGACACGCTGCGCCACGTGGCGCGGGCGCTGCGCGCCATGGATGCCACCCTGCCGCTGCACATTCACGTATCCGAACAAATCAAAGAAGTTGAAGCCTGCCAAGCTCACACGGGCCGTCGGCCGATCGAGCTGCTGCTCGACAGCGGCTTGCTCGACGAGCACTGGTGCCTGGTCCATGCTACGCATGCGAATGTCGCGGAAATGAAGGGCATGGCAGCGGCCAAAGCGGCCGTGTGCCTGGCCATCACCACCGAAGCCAACCTGGGCGATGGCTTCTTCGACGCCGCCCGGTTCTTGAAATTTGGCGGACGCATCTGCGTGGGCTCGGACAGTCAGGCCACGGTGAACCCGGCCGAGGAGCTGCGTTGGATGGAGTATCAGCAACGATTGCGCAAGCGCCGCCGCGGCGTCCTGGCGGATGCCAAAGAGTCCCACGCCGGGACTCGCCTCTGGCGTGATGCCGCATTGCACGGTGCGCAGGCGCTGGGCCAGCGCGCCGGCGAGATTGCCGTCGGTCACCGTGCCGATTGGCTGGTGCTCGATCGTGAACACCCCACCATGGTCGGCGCCCCCGACGCTAACGCACTGGACCATCTCGTGTTCGCGGGCGGCGATGCCGCCATTCGCGATGTCATGGTGGCCGGCCGGTGGGTGGTGAAGGATCGGCATCACGCGGCCGAAGTACACCTGAAGAGCGAGTTCGCGCAACTCATGCGTCGCCTCGCGGCAACTCACTGAGCCCGCTTACGCGCCGCCCGCGAAGTGGCGCACCATGTGAGTGTCCTCGTACATCACGCCGTCGATCAGCAAAGAATCCGGTTCGCGGCCGAATGGCGTGAAACCCAGGGAGACGTACAGCGCCATGGCCGCCGCGTTGCCCGAGGTGACCGCCAGGGTCACCTGCCGCACCCCGTCCATGGCTTCCAGCACCGCCAATGCCTCGGTGACCAACCGCTTGGCGAGGCCCGCACCGCGCTGTCCAGGTGCCACGTACATGGCGCGAATGAAGCCCTTGTGCCGGGTCTTGCGCATCGCTTCGCGGCCGACGCCGATCATGCCCACCAGGTCAACGCCGACGAAGGCCCCCAGCATGATGCGATCCGTCAGAAACTGCGCCACTGCGGCCGGCGACGTGTCGCATTCCTCCTCGTAGCTGGAACTGAACGCGCCGGGGCTGTCGCGCAGGGCCTGTAACCGCAGCGCCTGAAAGCGGTCCGAGTCACTCGCGAGTAGGCGGCGGATGTTCATGCGACATAGTATCCGCAACCCCAGAAACCCTAGTTGACCATACCTGTATATACAGCCTATGCTATTCCCATGGACAAGGCATTTGACTCGCTGCAGCCCCTTTACCTCAAGGTGAAGCGCCACATTTTGGACAACATTGGCTCCGGGAAATGGGCCACCTCGAGTCGGGTGCCCTCCGAAAACGATATCGTGAAGACCTTCGGCGTCTCGCGTATGACGGCGAATAGGGCGCTCCGCGAGCTGCGCGACGAAGGGGTTCTGGTGCGTATTGCGGGCGTCGGCAGCTTCGTCGCGGACCGGCACGCCCATGCACATCCCCTCGAGATTCGCAGCATCGCCGACGAAATTCGCGAACGCGGCCACGTGCATCGCGCCGACATCATTTCCCTCGAGCGCGTCCGCGCCGCGACCGAACTCGCCGAGAATTTCGGCGTGGTGCCGCGCACTGAGCTGTTCTGCTCCGTCATCGTGCACTTCGAAAACGATCGCCCCGTGCAACTGGAAGATCGCTACGTATTGCCGAAGTTGGCGCCGGACTATCTGAAAATGGACTTCAGCCAGACCACGCCATTCGATTATCTGTCCAAGGTTGCCCCCCTGCAGGAAGCTGAGCATTTGCTGCGAGCCGTCATGCCGGACGAGCGCACCCGCAAGTTGCTGGCCATGAAGCGCGATGAACCCTGCTTGTTGATGATTCGGCGTACCTGGTCGGTGGGCCAGATCGCTTCAGTCGCGCGTCTCTATTATCCCGGCTCCCGATATGAACTATCTGGGCGATTCCGCCCCTAAAGGAAACATCATGCTTGCCCCACAGAAATCCCGAGTCATTCGCGCCGCCCGCGGCACCGCCTTAAGCGCTCGTTCGTGGATGACCGAAGCACCGCTGCGCATGTTGATGAACAATCTCGACCCCGACGTGGCAGAAAACCCCTCGGAGTTGGTCGTTTACGGCGGCATCGGCCGCGCCGCGCGCGACTGGAACTGCTACGACCGCATCGTCGAGACCTTGAAAATCCTCACCGAGGAGGAGACCCTCCTGGTGCAGTCGGGCAAGCCCGTCGGCGTATTCCCCACGCATGCCGATGCCCCGCGGGTACTCATCGCGAACTCCAACCTCGTGCCGCATTGGGCCACTTGGGAGCATTTTCACGAACTGGACCGCAAGGGGCTGGCCATGTACGGCCAAATGACGGCAGGCTCCTGGATCTACATCGGCAGCCAAGGCATCGTGCAGGGCACCTACGAAACCTTCGCCGAAATGGGCCGTAAACACTTCGGCGGGAAACTCGCCGGCAAGTGGGTATTGACCGCGGGGCTCGGCGGCATGGGCGGCGCTCAGCCGCTGGCCGCCACCATGGCGGGAGCCAATATGCTGGCGGTGGAATGCCGCCAGAGCCGCATCACCAAGCGCCTGGAAACCGGTTACGTAGACGCACAGGCCAAGTCTCTCGACGAGGCGTTGGCCATGCTCGACGGCGCGAAGCAGATCGGCAAACCGCTGTCCGTCGCCCTGCTCGGCAACATCGTCGACGTCCTCGAGACCTTGTTGGCACGCGGTATCAAGCCGGACGCCCTCACCGATCAAACCTCGGCGCATGACCCGGTCAACGGTTACCTGCCGCAGGGTTGGACCGTGGAGCAATGGGACGAGCGGCGCTTCGCCGACCCCGCCGGCACGGCGGCGGCAGCGAAGCTCTCCATGGCCAAGCACGTCGAACTCCTGTTGAAATTCCAGGCCATGGGCCTGCCGGTATTCGACTATGGCAATAACATACGCCAAGTCGCGCTCGACGCCGGCGTCAAGAATGCCTTCGACTTCCCGGGTTTCGTGCCCGCGTACATCCGGCCCCTGTTCTGCCGCGGCATTGGTCCCTTCCGCTGGGCCGCACTCTCCGGCGATCCCGAGGATATTTACAAGACCGATGCGAAGGTCAAAGAGCTCATCCCGGACGACCCGCACCTGCATAACTGGCTGGACATGGCGCGTTCGCGCATCCACTTCCAAGGATTGCCCGCGCGCATTTGCTGGGTGGGCTTGGGACAACGCCATCGCCTGGGACTGGCCTTCAATGAAATGGTCGCCAGCGGCGAATTGTCCGCGCCGGTTGTCATCGGCCGCGATCATTTGGATTCGGGTTCCGTCGCCAGCCCGAACCGCGAGACCGAGGCCATGCTGGACGGCTCCGATGCGGTCTCCGATTGGCCGCTGCTCAACGCGCTGCTCAATACCGCGAGCGGGGCCACCTGGGTATCTCTGCATCACGGCGGCGGCGTCGGCATGGGCTATTCGCAGCATTCGGGCGTCGTGATTGTCTGCGACGGTTCGCAAGCGGCGGCGCGACGCGTCAAGCGCGTGCTGTGGAACGATCCGGGCACCGGCGTCATGCGCCATGCCGATGCCGGCTACCAAATCGCCATCGACTGCGCGCGCGAACAGGGATTGAATCTTCCGATGATCGAGCGCCCATAGTGAGCTACACCTTGGAATTGCGGGCCGGCGAGCTTTCTTTGAGTGCATTGCGCCGAATCTACCAAGCGCCGGTCGCACTCGAGCTTAACGCAGACGATCGCGCGCGCGTCGCCCGGGCCAATGCGCTGGTAGAGAAAATCGTGGCCGTGGGCGATGCCGCCTACGGCATTAACACCGGTTTCGGTCTACTGGCTCAGACCCGCATCCCCAATGAGCAATTGGAACTACTGCAGCGCAACCTATTGCTCTCGCACGCAGCGGGCGTGGGCGATGCGTTGCCCGACGCCGTGGTGCGGCTGATTCTCGCATTGAAGATCAACGCTCTCGCGCAAGGGTTTTCCGGCGTGACGCAGACTCTCATCGACGCATTGGCGGCGCTGCTCCAGCATGAAGTCTATCCTGTGATCCCCGCACAGGGCTCGGTGGGCGCCTCCGGCGATCTTGCACCGCTGGCGCACATGAGTGCAGTGCTTTTGGGCTTTGGCAGCGTGCGTGTCGCCGGCAAGGTGTTGCCCGCGGCCGAAGGGTTGAAGCTCGCGGGTCTCACGACTGTTAAGCTGCGGGCCAAGGAAGGACTGGCCCTCATCAACGGTACTCAAGTTTCCACGGCACTCGGTCTGGCGGGCCTCTTCGGTGCGGAGAATCTTTTCGCCGCCGCGGTGGTTGCCGGCGCCATGTCGGTGGATGCCTTGAAAGGCAGCGACTCGCCCTTCGACGACCGCATTCACCAAGCGCGTGGCCAGCGAGGCCAAATCGCCGTGGCCGGCGAATACCGCCGCCTCCTTGCAAATTCCGCGATTCGCGCCTCCCACCTGGACTGCAGCCGCGTGCAGGATCCCTACTCGTTCCGTTGCCAGCCGCAGGTCATGGGTGCGTGCCTCGACATTCTGCGCAACTGCAGCGTCACGCTCGGCATCGAAGCGAATGCCGTGACCGACAATCCCTTGCTGTTCGTAGATCAGGGTGACGTACTGTCGGGCGGCAACTTCCACGCCGAGCCCGTGGCGTTCGCCGCCGATACGCTGGCGCTCGCCATTGCCGAGATCGGCAGCCTGTCGGAGCGCCGTCTCGCCGTGCTGGTCGATCCCAAGATGAGCGGCCTTCCCGCGTTTTTGGTGGAGAACAGCGGCCTGAATTCGGGATTCATGATTGCGCAGGTCACCGCAGCCGCCCTGGTATCTGAGAATAAAGCCATCGCCACACCCTGTAGCGTCGACTCGATCCCCACGTCCGCCAATCAAGAAGATCACGTCAGCATGGCCACTCACGCCGCACGTCGCTTGGGTCCCATGCTCGAAAACGCCGCCGGCGTCATCGGTGTGGAACTGCTCGGGGCCGCGCAGGGCATCGACTTTCACCGCCCAGCGCGCTCCTCACGTACCCTCGAGCTGGCGCACGCCGCCGTGCGCGCAGAGGTGCCCTTCTACGATGCAGACCGCTATTTCGCCCCGGACATCGAAGCGGCCAAGCGTCTGGTGACAGCGGGACACTTTGCGTCCTTCGTCACCGGTCTGCTGCCGAGCGAGGCCACGTGAGTCGGCGCGTAGGGCGCCTGAGCGCGGCCGTGGCGCTGCTCGCCGGTGTGCTACCGCCCGCACTCAGCCATGCCGTGGAAATCAACCTCGCCACCATGAACTGCGCCAGATACGAAAACGATATGCTGCAGTCAAATTTGCCGGGATACACCACCGATCCCATCGACACGGTCATGTGGCTGTTCGGATATTCCGTTGCGAAGTCCGGCGACCGCGTGATGTATGGCGATTCGCTGCGGGCGTATGGGTTCGCCCTGGACAGCGAATGCAAAAGCAATCCAAGCTCGAGCCTGCTCGTGGCTGCCACCACGGTTAAATCCAAACGCGACAACCCCATGGATTTAACGCGTCTCGATTGTGCCACCTTCGAAACCCGGCATCAAAACTTGCGCAAAGCAGACCCGGAAAGCGCGGCCACACTGACCATGTGGATGTTCGGCTATGCAGTGGGCCTGTCCGGAAGCCATGTGTTGGACGCGGGTTTACTGGAAAAATTCGATTCCTCGTTGGGCGATCACTGCGCGCAACATCCCCAAGACAGTCTGTTCGACGCCTTGAGCTCGGCGAATGCGGCGGTGCCGGGCCTGCCTCTGAATCCGGTACCCAAACCAGCGCCCAAGGCGGCCGCAAAACACTGACGCTCCGCACGCTCAAACTCCTACGCGATTTGGGCCGGTCCGCCGTATACAGCCGCCACGCGCCTCATGGTCTACTGATTCCATGGGCGGAATGTATACACTTTGGAATAAATGGTTAGGGCCGACGGTGCTGTGCTGCACTTGCATGGCCTTACCGGCGGTGGCCGCCGCTCCGCTGGAAAAAGTCGTCAATCGCACGGCACCGCAGCCCACAGCGATCGCCGCTTCCGGGCATAACGCTCCTCTTGATTTACGCCCCCCGCCACTGACGGGCGCGGCCGGCGCGCACTTCGCGGAATTCGGTCGTCTCAACGACACAGGCGGCGATAACCGCCTCGCCTCACTCGGCGCCGCCATGAATCAAGAACGCGCAAGCAATAGAACTGCAGCGTTTATCCAACGTTTTCACCGCGAGGGCCTGCCCCTCGCCCGTCTCTGGCAAGGCCATGCCGCCGTGGTGAGCTTGGGGTTGAATCCCAAAGGCAAACCGGGGCTGTGGTGGGTGAAACAAACGCACTAATGGCGTCGGTTGCACGACGTCGCCCCGGGGGTCGCTGCGACTGTACTACCCTATGCAAGCGGGCTAAAGCGGTCCGTTAGGGTTGTCCGTCGTTGGCGGCGATGCGTGCGTCGAGCACGGAGAAGTAGTATTCCAGCAGGTGATGTCCCTTCAAATACACGAACATAGTAAATGACGAATGAAAATGACTCACCACAAAACTTCTAACCATAAAATTCTCCCTGTCGACAACGGTCCCCATGCAGCCGCACCGGCTGGGAAATCCCCTACACTTGGCCGCAGACGCCGGTTGCGATTGTGGCCCCTAGCCGGCCTGACGCTACTTATCGGCCCGTTTACCTTGGCCGACGACTTCGAAAGCGTATCTTACGATCCCGCTACGGATGAATTAGTTATCGTCGTCAATTACAGCGGCACCAACCCGGATCATCAATTCACTTTGAACTGGGGTGATTGTCAGACGAAGGATGATAATCAGAACGAGCTCTTTGGCGACCTCATCGATCAGCAATCACGGGACGCTGCCCGCCAGGACTATCGCAAAACGTTGAGATTCAGTCTGGCCGCCGTGGACTGCCGACCCGCGACGCTTACTCTCCGCACCGCCCCGAGGTTCCTCGCGACCGTCACTATTCCGGCGAGTCGCTCTAAACGCTAATGCCGGACAGCCGCCGCGCATGCGACAGACGTAAATCCACTTCCGCTTCCGCCTGCGCCCAGTCCTCTTCTTCGTGACCGGCTGCAAACTTGCGTTTCTCGGCCAGCAAATAGGCGGCCATTTCAATCATGCTGCGCCGCTCCCTTTCGGATACGACCAACGGGGGGCTAAATCGCAGAGGAAAGAAATTGTGCGTTGGCTTCGGAGGCAAAGAAGTCATCGGTCTCTCCGTAGGGTAATCGCAGTAGTCTGAAAGGGCGCCACCGCGGAAGACATCGGTCAAACGCTGACACGCATGCGGGAATCCTCCGACACGCAAATCACGGCGCGACTGCCGTCACTTTTTGCTGCAGCGCCGTTAAGTTTCTTTGGGCGAACCGTTGGACCGGCAACTTGCGTTGCCGGTCTCTCCTGAATGGAAGCTAGATTAGATGCGCTTGGCGCTCTCAGCTCTTTCCGGGTTTGCGGTTTTGATCGTTGGCCTGTTGATGACCCCCGCTTTGCTGATGACCGCTCTGTTGATTACGATCGTCGCTGCGGCCGCCCTGCTGCGACCCTGGCTGCCCGGCCTGCGACCCTGGCTGCCCGGTCGACTGTTGGCTTTGGCCCCCAACTTTGCTCTTCTGGTCTCGATCTCGTTGATCCTTATCAGCATTTCCCATGTTCTTATCGTCTTTTATGTTGCCACTAGACATGAAAGATACTCCTCGGTTGTTGATCCCAGCGCCTTCACCTTAGGCTTACCTACAAGGGGGTCTAATCGGAACCGAGGATGATTGTCCGTAGGCCTTATCTCACGGGGGATCTCCTACCCCAACGTGAGATAACGGCCTAATGAGGCGCCTACGAGTGTCAGGCGCCCAGATTCAGAAGTGCCGCATTACCGCCAGTCGCCGTCGTATTGACCGTCAGCGTGCGTTCATTGGCGAATCGGCTCACGTAATGCGGGCCGCCCGCCTTCGGCCCGGTCCCCGACAGACCGCAGCCTCCAAACGGTTGCACGCCCACGACCGCGCCGATCATGTTGCGATTGACGTAGGTGTTGCCAATGGCGGTGCTCGCAAAGATCTCACGCCAAAAAGACTCCAATCGGGTTTGCACCCCTAAAGTCAGGCCATAGTTGCTGGCACGAATGGACGCGAGCACTTTTTGGATGTCGCTCGCTCGATATCTCACCACATGCAATATCGGCCCAAACTCTTCCCGGGCGAGCTGCGCAGCATCCTGTAACTCGATGAGATGCGGCGCGACGAAGCTGCCCTGGGCATGATTGTCCGAGAGCTTGCAGGCCTTGATAACCCGTGCCTGCGCGCGCAGGGTTGCCACATGCCGCATCAACGCATCGGCCGCGACCGGCGTAATTACCGGCCCTACATCGGTGCGGAATTCGGCGGGATCGCCGATTACCAATTCATCCATGGCACCCGCCAGCATTTCCAGCATGGTGTCTGCGATGTCATCCTGCAGAAACAGCAGGCGCAATGCCGAGCATCGTTGGCCCGCGCTCATGAACGCGGAACTCACCACATCGTCGATGACCTGTTCAGGTAATGCCGTCGAGTCGACAATCATGGCATTCAAGCCACCGGTTTCCGCGATGAGCGGCACGATGGCCCCACTGCGAGCCGCCAGCGCTCTATTGATCGTCAATGCCGTCGCGGTCGAACCGGTCATGGCGACTCCCGCGAGCGCAGGGTGAGCAAAGGCGACCTCGCCAAACTGGCGGCCGCGACACGGCACCAGCTGTAAGGCTCCCGTGGGAACACCGGCTTCATGCAGCAGCCGGACGAAGCGCGCGGCGATCAAGGGCGTGGGCTCCGCCGGTTTCGCGACCACCGCGTTGCCGGCGGCCAGTGCAGCCGTGACCTGCCCGGCGAAAATGGCCAAAGGGAAATTCCACGGACTGATACAAGCGAATACACCGCGCCCATGCAGCGACAATTCATTGAGCTCGCCGGTCGGGCCAACGAGCTGGGTTCCGCCGGCAAATTGTTCACGGGCGTGCAGGGCATAGTACCGACAGAAATCAATGGCCTCGCGTACTTCGGCAATGGCATCCGGAAAGGTCTTGCCTGCTTCGCGCACCAGCAAGTCGTAGAAATCCGCCGATGATTTTTCGAGCAGATCCGACGCCGCCTCCAAGCGCTCGGCCCGGGCACCGCCTCCCAGCGCATCCCAGTCGCGTTGCGCTGCGCCGCTGACGTTGAACGCAGCAACGATCTCGTCCGGCGTCGCATCGCGCGCGTGACCCACCACATCTCGATGGTCCGCAGGGTTCAACACGGGATGCAGGTCCCCAGGTGCGGAGACACCACCGATCAGAGGCCCCGCCACATGTTCATAGGAGCGTCGCGACGCCAAGTCATTGCGCAACTCACCGAGTACCTTCGGATTCCCGAGGTCCCGTCCGCTGGAATTGCGCCGGTTCCCATACAAGTTGCCGGGAATTGCCAAGCGAGGGTTCGCCAAGGTCTCGTACCGCTCTAGTTCCGAGACCGGATTGCGCACGATGTCGTCGACCGCAACCTCTTCATCCATGAAGCGATTGACGAAAGACGTGTTGGCCCCATTCTCGAGCAAACGCCTGACCAGATACGCCAACAGATCCTTGTGCTCGCCCACGGGGGCATACACGCGAACGCGCGGGAAATTCGGGATCTGGCGTGCCGCCTCGGCATATAAGAGCCGGCCCATGCCATGCAATCGCTGGAATTCGAACTCGGCGCCTCGCGGCGCCATTTGCAAAACGGACGCCATGCTGTGGGCATTGTGAGTCGCGAACTGTGGAAGGATGGTGCCCGTGTGAGCGAACAGACGGCTCGCGCAGGCCAAATATGAGACATCCGTGGTGTTCTTACGCGTGTACACCGGATATTCCTCGAGGCCGCGCTCCTGACTGCGCTTGATTTCGCTGTCCCAGTAGGCGCCCTTCACGAGGCGCACCGTCATGCGCCGCCCGGTGCTGCGGGCCGTGGCCGCCACCCAGTCGATGACGTCCAGGGTACGCTTACCATAGGCCTGCACCGCCAGGCCCAGGCCCGGCCAGGCCCGTGTCGTTCCATCCGCCGCCAACGCTTCGACGACGTCCAAGGAAAGATCCAAGCGATCGGCCTCCTCCGCGTCGATGGTCAGCTGCACGCCGAGAGCCGCCGCACGCTGCGCGAGCTTCTGAACCTGCGGCACCAAGCGCTCCATCACCAGACCCCGCTGCGTCAGTGAATAGCGCGGCTCCAAAGCCGACAATTTAATGGAAATGCTCGAAGCTTCATGCGGCGCTCGGCCGCCCACCGCGGACCCGATGACATCGATGGCATGCTCGTACGACTTGAGGTAGCGCTCGGCGTCGTCGCGCGTTCTCGCTCCCTCGCCCAGCATGTCGAAGGAGCACAAGCCCACATCGGATTCGCGCGCGCTGCGCGCCAGCGCCTCCTCGATGGTGCGTCCCACGACGAATTCTCCGCCGATGATGCGCATGGCTCGGCGCACCGCCAACCGCACCAGAGGCTCGCCGGCTTTCCGCGTCAGCTTCTTAAACCATCCCGTCGCGTCGGTCTTGATGCCGGGGTCGAGTTCGAGGATGCCTCCGGTCAGCATTAACCCCCAGGTCGAGGCGTTGACGAACAGCGACTCCGACTGCCCGGAATGCGCGGCCCAATCTCCCGTGGCCAACTGCTCGGCGATCAACCGGTCCGCCGTCGCATCGTCCGGAATGCGCAGCAGCGCCTCGGCAATGCACATGAGGGCTATGCCCTCCTGATTCGACAGGCCGAATTCCTGGAGAAAGGCATCCAAGAACGGCCGCTCGTCGCGACGCGCCCGCGCGCCCTGCACCATGGCCCGCGCAACCGGCACGGCCCGCTCACACTGATCTGCCATGGGCTGCAGGCTCTGCAGGAGTCGCTTGACCGCGATCTCTTCCGGCACAAGGCCGTTCTGGCGCATGGTCTGTCGCAGCAATTCCATATCGGAGGTGGGGTTGGGCGGGCTCACATTGGCGGCCATGGATACTTCCTAAAATAAAGAGAGACTGAGGCCGGGGACGGCCGTCAGAGAGTTAAAGCGAATTATCGTCCAGGGTCGCGAGGAACACCAAGGGCGGCCCGGTGGCCGCCGCGCCCAGCACCGCGGCGTCGCCGGGCGTCAGTACGGCGAGATCCCACTCGTTGAGGGTGGTGGACTCGCCGTTTTGATACTCCAGGGATAGCGGTCCGGTAATGGGAAATACCAGCAAAGTCTCCTGAATCGATTGCAGCGCCCGCGGTTCCCGCAGGCGTTCGACCCCTGCCCTCCAGCCCGGCACGGAGTTGGACACCATTAAATTCAAGTCGGTGCAGGCGCCGTCCAACAATTCGCAGCCCGTGGCGGCGCCACCGTCGAATTCCGCCAGGTCCCCCACGGCGAGAAGATCTTTCTGGTGCGATCCATCAAAGGTCAGCCGGACTCCGGAACCGCGCAGCAGCACCATACGCCGCTGGTAGCCTGCGAAATTGGAAAAGGGGCCGGACACATCGATTTGCGCCACGCTCACCCGCCAACGGAATGTATCGCCCGCCGCCGGCACTCGCAGGGCTTCGTGAGTAATACCCCCGCCGTTCTTCCAGGGCACCGCGGTAAAGGAGGATTTTCGAAGGATCTGCATGCGGAAAAGCATACAGATTTTGCTCGAGCCGTGGGGCTGCCGCCGGAAGCGCCGCTCAACAAATCGGCTGTAATTTCCTAGCTGACCGGGTACGCCCGGCCGGGTACGCCTGGCCGCGGAGGCCTTTCCGGCCGGATCGGCCTGTTAGCGCTGCCAGAAGCTAACCAGGATGTAGACCAGGGCAATAACGGTCAACCCCAAATGTCCCAGCCTCATACGCGACTCGGCCAACAAATCGTTCGCGGCTGGTTCGCGCTGCAGCCAGACTTGAAGAATCGCGGTCATGAACAGCATGTGGGGAAACCTTACGATAGGGACTCATACAATAAGGACGCGCCCCTCCTCGGGTTGTGATGGCTATCACAACTTCAGCTACGCTCTAGAAGCTTGGGAGCGTCACGCGGACGCGAGGAGCAGCGATGTAACAGAATGTCTAGAAACGGCGGCAACTCAGGCCGTTCGATATCTCAATATCTCCGCCAAGAGAGTAACGGCCGGCGAGGACTGACGTCGACTGGGGTAGTACAAATGGTATCCCGGAAAGGGCGGGCACCAATCTTCGAGCACGCGCACGAACGTGCCCTTCGCAACCAGTCGCGTGACGTGATCTTCCATGAGGCAGGCCAGCCCAAATCCGTCGGTCACTGCTTTGAGCACCAGCGGCACGCTGTTGAAGACGAGCGGCCCATCGGCGCGAATGTTCAGCTCGCGGCCATTTTTGCCGAACTCCCACACATAGAGACCGCCATGCGCAATGCGGGTCCGATCCGAACCGCCACCATATCGCGCGCCACTTGTTCTCCCAAGCGAATCCCCGCGTCGAATCTCGAGGCGACGATGTCCATGAGCGCGGAGTCGACGGAAATTTCCAGCTTCACCTCGGGATATTTGCGCAATAGCTTGGAGGCCGCCGGCCAGAGAAGGGTCTCGGCCGCATGCTGACTGGTCGTGATTCGAATATTTCCGGCAGGCTTGTCTCGCAACTCGCTGAGCGCGGCGAGCTTGGTATCGATGTCGTCGAACGCCGGCCGCAGTGTTCCAAGTAATTGCTCGCCGGCCTCGGTGGGCGCGACGCTGCGGGTCGTTCTTGTCAGAAGTTTGAGGCCCAGCCGGGCTTCCAGCCGCCTGACGGTTTGGCTCAGGGAAGACTGAGAGGTCCGCAACCTTGCCGCGGCGCGAGTAAAACTGCGTTCCTCGGCTACCGCCAAAAACACAGTCAGATCGCCCAATTCATCCCGCCGCATTTATAAGCTCCAGATATAAGTGCATGTCCAATTTAGCATCTAGTCACTATGCCAACTAGCGCTTAGATTGGACTCACGAAATTCTTACCGCTAACCAACGCGGCAACCCTCGGAGACTTTATGCAAAAGCGCTATTTAGGAAAAAGTGGATTGGAAGTGTCGGCCATCGGCTTCGGCTGCATGGGACTGAATTTCGCCTACGGGACTGCAATGGACAAGAAGGATGCCATTGCGTTGCTTCGCTCCGCTTTTGACAGCGGTGTTACGTTTTTCGACACCGCGGAGGCTTACGGGCCATTCACCAACGAGGAAATTGTTGGCGAAGCCTTGGCTCCCATGCGCGACAAGGTCGTCATCGCGACCAAGTTCGGCTTCAAGGGCGGCGTACCGGCGGCGGGCCAGGACAGCCGACCGGAGCGCATCCGCGAGGTTGCCGAAGCTTCGCTCAAGCGGCTGAAAACCGATCGCATAGACCTACTGTACCAACACCGCGTCGACACTACCGTGCCCATGGAGGACGTGGCCGGCTCTGTTAAAGAGTTGATTCGCGAAGGCAAGGTCAAACATTTCGGCATGTCCGAGGCCGGCGAGCAATCGATTCGTCGTGCGCATGCGGTGCAGCCGGTGGCGGCTCTGCAAAGCGAATATTCGCTGTGGTGGCGCCAACCCGAGGAAGCCGTACTGCCCACTTGCGAGGAGTTGGGGATCGGATTCATACCCTTCAGCCCCCTCGGCCGAGGATTCCTCACCGGCAAGCTCGATGCGACCTCCTTCGGCAAGGATGATTTCCGCAATAATCTTCCCCGTTTTTCGGCGCAAGCGAGACAAGCGAACCAAACTTTGGTCGACCTCATGAGCAAGATCGCGGGCGCAAAGAAGGCAACCCCGGCGCAGATCGCGCTGGCATGGCTACTGGCCCAGAAGCCGTGGATCGTGCCGATTCCCGGCACCACAAAACTGCATCGCCTGCAGGAGAATCTCGGCTCGGCCGATGTTGTGCTCACGGAGCGTGACTTGGCGGACATCGAAGAGGTTCTCGCCCAGGTGACGGTGCAAGGCGATCGCTACCCCGCGCATTTCGCGGCGGCCGCCGGTAAGTAGCCGCGGCGTGATGGGTCCGGCATCCGGGCCCACGCGCACCAACCTGGTTCGGTGCTGCCTGTTTTGGGCTAACCTTTGCGTCCCATGCTGGCCACCGGCCCCGGCATCGTGATCGGCCTCGTGGCAGCCTCGCACTGGCTCCTGGAGCTTTTCGTCCACCGCGCCGCGTGGTCAAGACGGAGGGGCGACTTTTCTTGCGTCATGAGGTTGCGCTAGCCTCCAAGTTAACGCGATTAACCAATTGATTCCAATCAAGATTAATCGCCCCAAAACGGCAATCGGCGGACAAAAAAAGGCCTCGAACTCTCACGAGTGCGAGGCCATATCTTTAGATACTTCTTATTTTATTATTCGGCTGCTTCAGTGTCCCCCGCCGGTACAGAGTCGTCAGAGTCGCCCATACCCCCGCTCACATCCATAAAGGATCGGCGGCGGCTGTCGTCAAACGCACGTCGGCGACGCGCATGATACGCGAATCCGGTGCCCGCGGGAATCAGGCGGCCAACGATTACGTTCTCCTTCAAACCCCTTAGGTCGTCCTTCAGACCCCGAACCGCTGCCTCGGTGAGGACGCGAGTGGTTTCCTGGAACGAAGCCGCGGAAATGAAGGATTCGGTGGCCAAAGACGCCTTGGTGATGCCCAACAACATGGGTTCCCAAGTCGACTCGTGCTTGCCTTCCAGCTTTTGCTTCGCAATGACGTCGAGCAACCGACCGCGATCCATCTGTTCGCCGCGCAGCAACGCCGAATCGCCGGCA
>Ga0302314_10007870_pt1 | contig 19093 bp, 20 predicted proteins | sample III_Palsa_N2_3_FD_200533 | JGI IMG/M metagenome (GOLD analysis project Ga0302314, IMG submission 200533) | Peat permafrost microbial communities from Stordalen Mire near Abisko, Sweden - III_Palsa_N2_3 | ecosystem: Environmental > Terrestrial > Soil > Palsa > Peat permafrost | place: Sweden...
CACTCCCACTACAAGTGGGTGGCGCTGACCAACACCACCGTCGGCATGCTGCTCGCCACGATCAACTCCTCGATCGTGCTGATCTCGCTGCCCGCGATCTTCAACGGCATCAAGCTCAATCCGCTCGAGTCCTCGAACACCAGCTACCTGCTGTGGATGCTGATGGGCTACATGCTCGTCACGGCCGTGCTCGTGGTCACGCTCGGCCGGCTCGGCGACATGTTCGGCCGGGTCAAGCTCTACAACATGGGCTTCGCGATCTTCGCGGTCTGCTCGGTGATCCTCTCCCTCGACCCGTTCAGCGGCGGCAAGGGCGCGCTCTGGCTGATCGGCTGGCGCGTGGTCCAGGCCGTCGGCGGCTCGATGCTGATGGCCAACTCGGCCGCGATCATCACCGACGCCTTCCCCGCCGAGGAACGCGGCATGGCGCTCGGCATCAACATCGTCGCCGCGCTCGCCGGCTCCTTCATCGGCCTGGTCCTCGGCGGCGTGCTCGCCTCCTGGGACTGGCGCTCGATCTTCTGGGTCAACGTCCCGATCGGCGTGCTCGGCACGATCTGGGCCTACAAGTCGCTGCACGAGACCGGCATCCGGCGCAAGGGCAAGATCGACTGGTGGGGCAACATCACCTTCGCCCTCGGCCTGTCCGCGATCCTCGCCGCGATCACCTACGGCATCCAGCCCTACGGCGGGCACACGATGGGCTGGACCAGCCCGTGGATTATCAGCGGACTGATCGGCGGCGTCGTGCTGCTGATCGTTTTCCTGCTGGTCGAGTCCCGGGTCGACGAGCCGATGTTCCAGCTGAGCCTGTTCCGCAACATCGCGTTCTCCAGCGGCAACGCGACCGCGTTCCTGATCGCGGTGGCACGCGGCGGACTGCAGTTCATGCTGATCATCTGGCTGCAGGGGATCTGGCTGCCGCTGCACGGCTACAACTACTCGGACACCCCGCTGTGGGCCGGCATCTACCTCGTGCCGCTGACGATCGGCTTCCTGATCTCCGGACCGGTCTCCGGACGGCTGTCCGACAAGTTCGGCCAACGCGCGTTCGCCTGCGCGGGCCTGCTGCTGATGGCCGTGAGCTTCGGCGGAATGCTCGCGCTGCCGACCAACTTCAGCTATCCGGTATTCGCGATCCTGATCTTCCTCAACGGCGTGGGCGGCGGCCTGTTCTCCGCGCCGAACACGTCCATGATCATGTCCAGCGTCGGCGCCAGCCAGCGCGGCTCGGCCTCCGGCATGCGCGCCACGTTCCTGAACGCGGGCAGCCTGTTCTCCATCGGCGTGTTCTTCTCGCTGATGGTCGTCGGCCTGGCCAGCGCCCTGCCGAACACGATCGTCACGCAGTTGACCGCGCAGAACGTGCCCGTCGCGATCGCCCACCAGGTCGCCGCGATCCCGCCGGTCGGCGTGCTGTTCGCCGCCTTCCTCGGCTACAACCCGATGCAGCAGCTGCTCGGCACGAAGGTCCTGGCCGGCCTGCCCGCGAAGAACTCGGCCACGCTCACCGGCCACCAGTTCTTCCCGAACCTGATCTCCGGGCCCTTCCACCACGGCCTGATGATCGTGTTCTGGCTCGCCATCGGCATGAGCCTGGTCGGCGCCGCCGCGAGCCTGGTCAAGGCCAGGAAGACCGAAGCCGTCGGCTGACCCGCACCGAATCGCACCGCCCCGCCGCGCACCCCTCCGTGCGGCGGGGCGGTGTCACATCTCCGTCGTCCGCAGGCTTTCGCAGGCGATGAGGATCAGCTCGACGAGGTCCCCGAACCGCCGCTCGTCCTCCTCGAAGATCTCCCGCCCGGCCTCCGCGATCAACGGGTAGGCCTCGCTATCCACTCGCTCGTCCCGGCGCTCCAGGCTGTAGCTCTCGTCCCCGGCCGCCTTCGCCTGGATGACCGCCTGCTCCTCGATGCAGAAGCCGATCACGAAGTTCTGCAGCAGCACGCTCGCCTGCATCGCCGAGCGCACGGGGAAGCCCTGGGCGACCATCCGGGCCAGCCTCGGTTCACTGCGGCGCAGGATCTCCACGTCGGTCAGCCTCGTGCCCGCCGCCATCTTCGCGCCGTCCCGATGGCGCAGCAGTTCCTCGCGGGCGATGCGCCCGTACGCGGCCATCCCCTCGCGCCAGGGTTCGTCGATGGCCCGCTCGGCCATGCGAAGGCTGATCCGCCGCCAGACCTCCGTGCCCATCTCGTCCAGCAGGTCCTGCTTGCTGCGCACGTGCCAGTAGAGCGCGGGCGCCTGCACGTCGAGCCGCGCCGCCACCTTGCGCAGCGTCAGCCCGTCCAGGCCCTCCGCGTCCAGGGTCTCCAGTGCCGCTCGCACGATCTCCGCCTTAGCCAGTCCCTTGCTCACGCTTGACAGTTTAACGCTGTTAAGCGCATCCTGGGGACGTTGGAACTTAACAACGTTAAGGAGTCGTGGTCAGCATGAAGGCAGCAGTGCTTCGCTCGGCCGAGGGGCGGCCCGAGTACGCCGACTTCGCCGAGCCGGTGCTCGGCGAGGGGCGGGAGTCGGTCGAACTGGTGGCTGCGGGCCTGCACCAGATCGTGCGCTCCCGGGCGCACGGCCGGCACTACAGCAGCACCGCGAATCAGTACCCATTGATCCCGGGCGTGGACGCGGTGGCCCGCACCGCGGACGGCACGCTCGTCTATACCGGCTACGTCGACGCGCCCTACGGCACCATGGCCGAGCGGATGGCCGTGCCGAACTCCATCCGCAACGCGCTTCCCGCCGGGACCGAGCACCGCGCGGCGCAGGTCGCGGGCGGCATGAACCCGGGAATGTCCTCCTGGCTGCCGCTCAAGTCGCGGCTCACCGAGATCGACGAGCTGGGCACGGTCGCCGTCGTCGGCGCGACCGGCGCCTCCGGGCTGCTCGCCGTGCAGAACGCCCGCGACCTCGGCGCGCGCCGTGTCATCGCCATCGGCCGCAACGAAGCAGCGCTCGAAAAGGCGCGCGGCTTCGGCGCCGAGACGGCCCGGCTCACCGAGGACCGCGAAGAATCGGTCAAGGCGATCCGCGAAGCGCTCGGTGACGAGGCGCCGAGTCTGGTGCTCGACTACGTCTGGGGCGCGCCCGCCGAGGCCACGTTCGAGGCGCTGGGCCGTCTCGAGGTGCGCGAGGACTCGGCGTCCGACACCGCGTACACGCAGATCGGCTCCCTGGCCGGGCCGAACGCCGCGCTGCCCTCAGCGCTGCTGCGCAGCCGCCGCATCAAGATCGTCGGCAGCGGTATCGGCTCGGTGAGCATGGCGTTCCTGCTTCAGGAGCTGCCCGCGTACGTCCGGCGGATCGCCGAAGGGCGGGTCGAGGTCGCGGTCGAGACCTACCCGCTGAGCGACGTGGCCCAGGCCTGGACGGCGAAGTCCAAGGACAACGCGCGCATCGTGCTGACGGCCTGAGCCACGTCCGGCTCGCTGCTCAGAATCAGTGCTTGTGCTGGAATCCGCTCTCGCGCAGCAGCCTCGTCGCCTCGGCCTCGGTGCGCGGCGCCGGAACCGTGACGCCCGGAGGGAGCTGACGTGCCAGCAGGTCCGCGTAGACCTCCTGCAGGTGCGACGGCCTACCCGCGGAGGGCGTGACCGCGCCCGAGGCGGGCACGACCACGCCGCTGAGCGGGTCGTCCGTGCGCGGGGTGGCCAGCGTCAGCACCCCGCCGACGTCCACCGCCGCCGCGTCCCGAGCCGTGAGCGGTGAGAGCCCCCAGCGCAGCTCGATCGTCTTGAGCACGCTGGTGTGGTCGAAGGGCGTGCCGCCCGCCGGCACCCGGTAGACCGTCCCGGCCGGGATCAGCGGCGAGATCAGCACCGTCGGCACGCGCGGTCCGAAGCGGGTGAAGTCGAAGCCGTACTCGCCCGCGGAGTCGTCCGGCGGCGTCGCGGTCGTGGGCGGCGGCACGTGGTCGTAGAGGCCGCCGTGCTCGTCGTAGGTCACGACGAACAGCGTGCTGTTCCAGCCGGGGCCGTTGCGCAGCGCCGTGTAGACGTCGTGGATCAGCTGCTCGCCGAGCGCCACGTCGTAGTTCGGATGCTGGCTGTTGCCGGTCGCGCTCCAGGACGGCTCGAGGAAGACGAAGCCGGGCAGGTTGCCCGAGGCCGCGTCCTGCTGGAAGTCGGTGAACTCGCCGAAGTTCGCCTCCGGGGCCGCGGCCAGGTCCGGGAAGGTCTTCTGGGTGAGCGGGGGCGCATCGTAGCCGTAGACCTTCCAGGAGACCCCGGCCTTCGTCAGCGAGGCGCAGATCGAGGGCGAGGTGAAGGTCTTCGTCTTGTCGTCCATGTGGCCCTGGCTGGTGCCGGACAGCGCGAAGGCGCGGTTCGGCAGCGTCTCGGTCGGCACCGAGCCGAACCAGTGGTCGCATACCGCGAAACCCTTGGCCAGCGCAGAGATCACCGGCAGCGTCTCGGGCGTGAAGCACCCCATGACGTCCTGCGCATCGGTGCCGCTCACGATCGCCCAGCCCTCCTTGGCCTCCCAGCCGAGGGTGTACGCGTAGTCGGTGACGAAGCCCTGCATCGTCGCGGTCGGCGGAGTCGGGGCGGTGTTCGAGCCGAAGATCTGGCTGTTCGTCGCCGCGTAGCCCTCGCCCGGGTCCGCGCCCGGCATGAAGTAGGCGTTCGGGGTCGTCGGCGTGATCGGGAAGACCGGCACCGCCGCTCCGGTCGCGCCCGGATTCGACTCGCTGCCGGAAAGCCCCTCGAAGGGCTGGCCGCTCGGCGAGACGTTGCCCGAGTCCTGATACAGGTACCCGAGCATGTGGTCGAACGAGCGGTTCTCCAGCATCAGGACGACGATGTGCTCGATCGCGCCGAGTTGCGAGGCCGCGCCCGCGGTCGTGTCCGCAGTCATGTTCTTCGGTCACCTTTCCCTATGGCTGCCCCGAGTCTGCCACGACTAGGTGACAGAAAATGCACAGTGCGTGAAACAGCGGGTGCGCAGGGTCGATCAATGCTCGTCAGCGGCCGACCGGACGCCAGGGGATCGGCGAGGAGAGCACCATCGTGGAGGACGGGGTGCCGTGCTCGGCGAGCCGGTCGATCAGCTCCTCGAACTCGGTCATCGTGCGCACCGCGACGCGCAGCAGGCAGCAGGAGTCGCCGGTCAGCCGGTGCACCTCGAGGACCGCCGGATCCTGTTCGAGCACATGCGGGTGACGCAGCAGGCAGTTCGGTCCGTAGCAGGACATCCGCACCAGCGCCGCGACCGACCGGCCGACCTTCGCCGGATCGATGTGCGCGTGGTAGCCGGTGATCACGCCGTGCTCCTCAAGACGCCGCACCCGCTCGGCCACCGCGGGCGCGGACAGGCTCACCCGGCGGCCGAGTTCGTTGAAGGACAGCCGCCCGTCCCGCTGCAACTCGTCGATCAGCAGCCAGTCGGTTACGTCCGGAAACTCGATGCGGGTGGACACCTTTCGATCATAAAGCGAGTTGCCCCGATCCGCCCTCGGCGGCCATTCAACTTTCGCCGCCGCTGCGGTTCGATGAAGGCCATGATGACCGATCAGGCGGGGCGATCCCGCACGGCCGTGAGCGAGTACGCCCAGTATGCGTGCCTCGACGAACTGCTGAATCTGCAGTGGCCGCGCACCGAGGCTCCGGCCGAGTTGTCCTTTATCGTCACCACCCAGGTGATGGAGTTGTACTTCAAGCTGCTGCGCCACGAGTGGGACGCGGCCTGCGCGAAACTGGACGCGGACGACGTGCGCGGCGCCCTGACCGACCTGCGTCGCGGACACGGCGTGCAGGACGCGCTCACCGCCTCGTGGGACGCGCTGCGCACGCTCACCCCGGCCGAGTTCGACGAGTTCCGCGACGCGTTCGGCGCCGCCTCCGGCCTCCAGTCGGAGCTCTACCGCGACCTCGAGCAAGCGCTCGGCGTGCCCTATCCGAGCCGACCGGAGGTGCCCAGCCTTGAGCGGTCCGCGGCGAGGCTGCTGGAAGCGCGGGGTCTGGCCGATGGCTGGCGCGAGGTCTACGCCCGCTCCGCCGACCATCCGGAGCTGATCGACCTCGGCGAGGCGCTGTTCGACGCGGCCGAGCGCTTCACCCGGTGGAAGCAGCGTCACCTGCTGTCGGTGTGGCGCTCGATGGGCGCGAAGAAGGGTTCGGCCGGCACGTCTGGTGCGGAGTGGCTGGCCCGCGGCGTGCATCAGAAGTACCTGTCAGAGCTCTGGGACATACGTACGGAGTGCTGGGCATGATCTCTTCGTCCATGGGCGTCCGCGCTGCCGCCCTCGACGCGGCCAACCCGCTCCGCCACTGCCGCGAGCGCTTCCTGCTTCCCGAGGGTGTGACGTACCTCGACGGAAACTCGCTCGGCGCCCTGCCCGCCGCCGTGCCGAATGCGATACAGGACGCGGTCGTCCGGCAGTGGGGCAGTGGTCTGATCGGTTCCTGGTTCGCCGAGGACGCGGCCTGGTGGGGCCTCCCGCAACGCCTTGGCGACCACATCGGCACGCTGCTTGGTACGGGGGAGGGGCAGACCGTCGTCGGCGACTCGACGTCCGTCCAGATATTCAATACCCTGACGGCGGCGGCCCGGCTGCGACCGGACCGAGACCTGCTGCTCACCGACGCCGGCCACTTCCCGACCGACGCCTACCTCGCCGACTCCGTGGGCGAGATGCTGGGCCTCGAAGTACGCCGCGTGGCGCCGGAGCAGCTACGCGAGGCGCTGGAGAAGGACGGCGCGCGCACGGCCGTCGTCGCGTTCCCGGCCGTCGACTTCGCGACCGGCGAGCGCTGGGATATTCCAGGTCTGACAAAGGCCGCTCACGAGGCGGGCGCGCTGGTCGTCTGGGACCTGTGCCACGCGGCGGGGGCGCTGGAGCTGGCGCTCGACGCGTGGAACGTCGATTTCGCCGTCGGCTGCACCTACAAGTACCTGTCCGGCGGCCCCGGCGCCCCGGCGTTCGCCTACGCGGCGCGGCGCCACCACGAGACCATGCGTCAGCCGCTCACCGGCTGGACCGGCCACGCCGATCCCTTCGCCATGCGCGCCGCGTACGAAGGCGCCGAGGGGATCGGCAGAGCACGCATAGGCACGCCGACGGTACTCTCGATGCTTGCGCTGGAGGCGGCGATCGGCGCGTTCGACGGCGTGAACATGGCGATACTGCGGGCGCAGAGCCTCAGCCTGACCGGGTTCTTCATCGAATGCTGCGACGAGCTGCTGGACGGCCTCGGCTTCGAGATCATCACGCCGCGCACGCCGGATCGTCGCGGCAGCCAGGTGACGCTTCGTCATCCGGATGCCGCGACGTTGGTACCGGCCGCGGCCGAGCGCGGCGTGATCGGGGACAAGCGTGAGCCGGACTTGCTGCGCTACGGATTCAACGCGCTCTACAACACGCACGCGGACGCGTTGCGCGCTGTGGAGACGCTTGTCGACTTGGTGAAGCGCTAGGGCAGCCGCCAGTCGACCGGCTCGGCGCCGAGCGACTGCAGCGCGCTGTTGGCCCGGCTGAAGGGGCGCGAGCCGAAGAAGCCGTAGTCGGCGGAGCGCGGGCTCGGGTGCGAGGACTCGATGCACGGAACGCCGGGGCCGAGCAGCGGACGCAGATTGCGCGCGTTGCGGCCCCACAGGATCGCGACGAGCGGCGTGCCGCGCCCCGCGAGAGCCGTGATGGCCTGCGCTGTCACCGCCTCCCAGCCCTTGTCCTGGTGCGAGTTCGCGCGGCGCGGCGTGACCGTCAGGGCTCTGTTGAGCAGCAGCACGCCGCGCTCGGCCCAGGGGCTCAGATCGCCGTTGGCCGGGGCGGGCAGGCCCAGGTCGTTCGCGTACTCGCGGAAGATGTTGACCAGGCTCTCCGGAATCGGCTGCACTTCCGGCGCGACCGAGAAGCTCAGGCCCACCGCGTGGCCCGGAGTCGGGTACGGGTCTTGGCCGACGATCAGCACCCTGACGCTGTCGAAGGGTTGCTGGAAGGCGCGCAGCACCTGCGGTCCCGGCGGCAGATAGCCGCGGCCCGAGGACAATTCGGCGCGCAGGAACTCGCCCATCGCCGTCACCCGGCCCGCCACCGGATCGAGGGCCTTCGCCCAGCCTGGGTCGACGAGTTCATGGAGGGGTCGTGCTGCCATCAGTTCTCCTTCGCTGGGCGCATGTTTTTGTCGGTGGTGATCGGTAGCGTGCTTCGGGTCGGGTGGTCCGGCCGGTTCAGCGCGAAGGGCGGTGGTCTGAGGTGTTGCGCTCGTACAAGTTTCAGTTGCGTCCCACGGTCGGCCAGGCTCAGTCGCTGGGCGAGATGCTGCGGGATCACTGTTCGCTGTATAACGGGGCGTTGGAGGATCGGAAGGGCGCGTACAAGCACCGGGGTGTGACGGTCAGCTACCGTCAGCAGTCGGCGCAGCTCAAGGAGATTCGGGCGTTCGATCCGGAGCGGCAGGGCCGCTGGTCGTTCTCCTCGCAGCAGGCGACGCTGCGCCGTCTGGATGCGGCGATGGCCGCGTTCTTCCGGCGGGTGAGGAACGGGGAGAAGCCGGGGTACCCCCGGTTCAAGCCGGTGGCCCGGTTCGACACGGTGACCTTCCCGGAGAACGGGGACGGGTGCCGCTGGGATTCCCAGCCTGGGCACGCGGATACGCGGGTGCGGTTCCAGGGTGTCGGGCACGTGCGCGTCAACCAGCACCGGCCGGTCGAGGGGGTCGTCAAGACGATCTCGATCACCCGAGAGGGCGGCCGTCGGTACGTGGTCTTGTCCTGCGACCGGGTGCCCGTCAAACCTCTGCCCCCGACCGGCAGCACGGTCGGGATTGATGTGGGGATCGCGAACTTCCTGGCCGACTCGAACGGCGGGTTCGTCGAGAACCCGCGGCACGCCAAGGTTGGCGCCGACCGGCTGGCCGCCGCGCAGCGTCGCCTCGCGTCCTTCCCGAGGAAAAAGGCGGCCGACCGCAGCCGTCGGCATCGCGCGGCGGTCGAGAAAGTCCGCGCGTTGCACGGGAAGGTGCGTCGGCAACGGCTGGACTTCCACCACAAGACCGCCCTGGACCTGGTACGCGCGCATGGCGTGATCGCGCACGAGGACCTGAGTATCGCGAACATGGTCCGTGCCCCGAAACCTAAGCCCGACCCGGAGAACCCGGGCGGGTTCCTGCCGAACGGCGCCGCCGCGAAGGCAGGCCTCAACAACTCGATCTACGATGCCGGGTGGGGAGGATTCATCTCGATCGTGACCGCCAAGGCACGGTGTCCATTCAAAGCGTGCGCCGGACGGACCATGATCCCCGTGGACCCCCGCAACACTTCCCGCACCTGTCCCGCATGCGGGCATGTCAGCGCGGAGAACCGGCCCGACCAACCCACCTTCGCCTGTGTCGCGTGCGGCTACGCCGACCACGCCGACTCCGTCGGAGCCATCAACGTCCACCAACGGGCCGGGCAGGCCCATCGCCACGCCACACCGGCCTAGCGAAAAGCCCCGTCGATCACGGCGGGGAGTAGTCACGGATCGGAAGCCTACCGCCACCTGCGGACCGGAATGAGCCGGTCCGGCAACTCGATGGTGCGCTCAGGGCTCTGTGACGAACAGGCGGCTTCTGGCTGCCCGACGCGGATGTGAACGGCCGACCCGCAGCGTGTGGTGATCACGCGGCGAATCGACCGCATCCCTCTATCGCGCGGTGACTTTCCGGAGCCGAAGCGCCGGTCTCTCCGGGCATCAGACCGAGTCGGTCGGCTCGGCGTCCTGGGCCTCATCGTCGACCGGGTCGGCGGCGAGGATCTTGTAGAGCGCCTGGCGGGCCTTGACCAGCACCTGCTTGGCCTCCTCGCGCTGGCCGGCGGTGCCGACCTCGTTGACCTGGCGGGTGGCGGCGATCAGCTGGCCCATCAGCTCGCGGTAGTTCAAGAACTCGCTCAGGCGCGTGTCCTCGGCGCCGACCTGCCAGAGCCGGGCGAGGTGCTCGGCGTTCTGCTCGGCGTGCTCGCGGCCGGCCGCGGTGAGCGCGAACAGCTTGCGCCCGTCGCCGTCGGTGGGCTCGATCAGGCCCTCGTCCTCGAGCTGCGAGATCGCCGGGTACACGGAGCCTGAGCTGACCCGCCACAGGCCGCCGGTGCGCTCGTTGATCTCCTGGATGATCTGGTAGCCGTTGCGCGGCTGCTCGCTCAGCAGCGAGATGATCGCCGCGCGCACGTCGCCGCGTCCGGCCCGGCCGCGCCCGCGGCCTCGGCCGCGCGGGCCGCCGCCGAAGGGGCCGCCGAAGCCGGGGCCGAAGTCCGGGCCGAAGCCGGGACCGGGGCCGAAGGACGGCGGGCCCGGCGGCAGGCCGAAGCCTCCGTGGACGTGGTGGCCGTGCCGGCCGCGCGGTCCGCCGCCGAAGCCCTCTTCGCCGCGACGACGCTCCTCGCCGCGACCGCGGTCGCGCTCTTCGCCGCGACGACGGCCGCGGCGCTCGGGGTGCGGGCCCTCGAGGCCCGATTCGAAGTTCCTCATGATGAAGTCTCCTGGGGGTATGCGGATCACAACTGATCCTGTCGAAGCATCTCTTCGACGTGTTAACGATATATCGTTAACACTCGGAACGCAAGCCCTCGTCGGTCGAGCGGCTACCCTGGACGCAAATGACCACGTCAACCAGCCCCGAGTCGTCCCTCGCCCGCGCCGAGGACGCCGCCGCCGCGCCCGCGCAGCGGCACATCCGCACCTTCAAGCCGCGCCGCGGCCGGATCACCGCCGCGCAGAACAGCGCGCTCGACCGGCTCTGGCCGCGCTGGGGCTTCGAGATACCGGCCGAGGGCGCCGAACTCGACCTCGCCGCGCTCTACGGCCGGGTCGCGCCGCTGCAACTGGAGATCGGCTGCGGCATGGGAGACGCCGTCGCGGCGATGGCCGCCGCGCGGCCCGAGCACGACTTCCTGGCCGTCGACGTGCACACGCCCGGCCTGGGCAACGTGCTGCGGCTGGCCGAGCGCGGCGGGCTGACGAACGTACGCGCGGCCTCGGGCGACGCCCTTGACCTGCTGCGCTCGCAGCTGCCTTCGGACTCCCTCGAGGCCGTGCACCTGTACTTCCCCGACCCGTGGCCCAAGGCCCGCCACCACAAGCGGCGCATCGTCCGGTCCGAGGTCATCGCCCTGATCGCCGACCGGCTGCGCTGCGGCGGCTCGCTGCACTGCGCCACCGACTGGGCCGAATACGCCGAGGAGATGCTGGCGGTGCTGTCCGCCGAACCCTGGCTGCGCAACCGCTACCCGGGCTTCGCGCCGCGGCCCACGCACCGGCCGGTCACCAAATTCGAGGCGCGTGCCGTCAGCGAGGGGCGCGAGGTGTTCGACCTCTCCTTCACCAGGATCTGACCGCCCGCGGCTGTCGGACCCCTTCGATAACCTCTCCAATCAGGCACGAGGACAGGGAGAGCGGATGTCGGAGACGACGGAACTGGTGCTGGTCCGGCACGGCGAGGCGGTGGACAACGTGGAGTTCCTGGCGAACCGCACCGGCTCCTGCCGCGGGCTGACCGAGCGCGGGCACGGCCAGGCGGACCTGGTCGCGGCGCGGCTGGCCAAGCAGATGACCGGAGCGCGGCCCTTCGACGTGGTCTGCCACTCCCCGATACGCCGCGCGGCCGAGACGACCGAGCACGTCCTCGCCGCCCTCGGCCCCGGTGTCGCGGTCGAGACCGTGCAGGACCTTCGCATCGCCGATCATGGAGAGGATGGCCAGCATCCCTGGGACGTGCAGACCAACCTGATCGGCACGATCCCGCCGCTCGACCCGGAGACCCCGCCCACCCCCGGCGCCGAGAGCTGGCAGGCCTATCTGGACCGGTCCGGGCGTGCGCTGCTGGACATAGCCGCGCGGCACGAAGGCCGACGGATCCTCGTCGTCGCGCACGCGGAGACTTCAGCGTCCGCGCTGCACATCTTCATGCGCTTGCCCGTCGGCGCCTCGCGCTGGACCTTTCCGCTGATCAACCACACGTCGCTGAGCGGTTGGCGGCACCTGCGCTCGCCGCTGCCCGGCGCCGACCCGGCCGGTCAGTGGGCGCTGGTCTACCTCAACGACGACACGCACCTGCCCGAACCCGACCGCGTCTGGCAGCACGGGCAGTGGCAGGTGAACGGAGGGAACTGAGCCGCGCTCAGACCTCGCGGTAGTGCTCGACCGTCGGGTCCGCCGCGAAGTAAGGGCCGATCAGGGCACGCCACTTCGGGAAGCGGTCGGACTCGCGGAAGTTGACCGTGTGCGCCTCCAGGCTCGCCCAGCCGACGCTCAGCCGGTAGCTGGTCGGCCGCTCGACGCCACGGCCCAGGTGCGCCCACTCGAAGCCCTCAGTCTGCGCGAGAAGTTCCTTGGCCTCGGCGTACGCGGCCTCGAACTTCTCCGCATCGGCCTCGGCGATGGTGAATTCTGCCTCCTCGACGATCATGCGGACAGCGTACATTCCCGGGCCGCCACCGGGTAGGAGTACGCACATGCCTGATGTGGTCGACGTAGACGCGCAAGACCTGTTCAGCGGCCTGCCGCAGCGGTACGACCTGCTGGCGGAGATCTTATCCTTCGGCCAGAACCGCCGATGGCGGCACGCGATGGTGGACGCGGCCGTGCGCACCGCCCCGGACGCGGTCCGCGTGCTGGACGTGGCCACCGGCACGGCCGGGGTCGCGCTGCACTGGACCGACCGGGCGCGGGTGCAGGTCACCGGCGTGGACCTGACCGAGCAGATGCTGCGGCGCGGCCGGGAGAACGTGGCCAGGCAGGGCAGGAGTGACCAGATCAGGCTGCTGCTGGGCCGGGCCGAGCAACTGCCCTTCCCGGACGCCTGCTTCGACGCCGTCACCTTCACCTACCTGCTGCGGTACGTCGACGACCCGGCGGCCACGCTCGTCGAACTGGCCCGGGTGCTCAAGCCCGGCGGCGCGCTGGCCAGCCTGGAGTTCGCGGTCCCCGGCAACCCCGGCTGGCACGCGGCCTGGGTCGGCTACACCCGCGGCGTGCTTCCGGTCGCCGGGATGCTGACCGGCGGGCGCGAGTGGGCGCGCGTCGGCAACTTCCTCGGTCCCTCGATCAGCGGCCACTATCGCGCGCACCCGGTCGAGGGCATCGTCGGATACTGGCGCGAAGCCGGGATCGAGGATGTGCGCACCAAGCCGATGAGCCTCGGCGGCGGCCTGGTCATGTGGGGCCGCAAGACGTCCGACGAAACAGATGGCTGACGCTCCCCGCGCCGCGTTCTACGCGCGCGGCGGTTCGCGCGCCGCCGACTGGCTCACCGTGCTGCACCCGCCGTACACCGCCTGGCACGTGGCCTACGTGGCGATCGGCGCGGCCCTCGCCCCGCGCCTGGACTGGGCCGTGTGCTGGCTGAGCCTGGCCGCTTTCCTGCTCGCCGTGGGGGTCGCGGCGCACGCGCTGGACGAGTGGAACGGCCGTCCGCTCGGCACCGGGATCAGCGCGCGGGCACTGTGGACGGCCGCGATCCTCAGTCTCGCCGGGGCCGTCGCGCTCGGGGTCCTCGTGCTCAGGCACTCAGGGCCCGTACTCATCCCGTTCATCGTGGTCGGCGTCGTGCTGGTGCTCGGCTACAACCTCGAGCTGTTCGGCGGAGTGCTGCACACCGACCTCGGCTTCGCCCTCGCCTGGGGCGGATTCCCGGTAGCGGTCGGCTATGTCGCGCAGGGGCCTCGCTGGACGCTGCCCGGCACGGTCGCGCTGGTCTTCGCCGTGATCGCGGCGAGCGCCCTCTCGGCCGCGCAACGCAGGCTCAGCACCCCGGCGCGGTCCTTGCGGCGCAAGGCGGTCTCCGTCACCGGCAGCATCGAGCTCGCGGACGGCACGACGCAGACCATTGATCGCGCCACGCTGCTGGACCCGCTCGACGGAACGCTCAAGCTGCTGTCCTTGGTGGTTCCTGTACTCGCGGCGGCACTACTGCTGGCGCGCTGGGCCGGTCGATAGCGCCATCGGTGACGATTCCGACCAGCCCGATCAGCTCCGCGCGCACCGCCTCGTCGGCCAACGGCAGCTCACGCGCGTAGCCCGCCGCCTCACGCCCGAGCGTACGAATACGCTGCTCGACGGCCTCGCGCGCGCCGCTGCGGATGAGGACGGCGCGCAACTGCTCGACCGCTTCATCCGTTCCCTGCGATATGAGCTCGGCCAGCGCGTTCGCCCCGTCGGACCCGGACCGCGCGACGGCCTCGGCCAGCAGCACGGTCCGCTTGCCGTCGCGCAGATCGTCGCCCGAGGGCTTGCCGGTCGCGGCCGGATCGCCGAACGCGCCGAGCAGGTCGTCGCGCAGCTGGAAGGCGACGCCGAGCGCGTCACCGTACCCGGCGTAGCCCGCGAGCAGCTCTTCCGAGGCGCCGGCCAGCGCCCCGCCGAAGCGCAGCGGCCCGGTTGTCGTGCAGGCGGCCGTCTTCGCCCGCGCGACCTCGAGAGCGGCCTCGGCGGACGGCTCGCCGGAGGCCTGCGTCAGCAGGTCAAGGTACTGGCCGTGCATCGTCAGGGCGCGCATATCGTCGTAGACCGGCCGGGCGCGGGCGACGGACTGCGCGGGCAGCCCGCAGGTCCGCAGCAGCTGGTCGGCCCAGACCAGGCACAGGTCCCCGGCGGTGATCGCGGCCGAGACGCCGAAGCCCGCGCTCGAGCCGTGCCACGCCGCGCGCCGGTGCCTGCGTGCGAACTCGCGGTGCACGGCCGGGGCACCGCGCCGGGTGGCCGAGCCGTCCATCACGTCGTCGTGGATCAGCGCGCACGCATGTAACAGCTCCACGACCGCCGCCGCCCCCACCGCCCCGCGCGTCGGCCCGGCCCCTGCGCCGCGCCAGCCGAGCAGCACGAAGCGGGCCCGCAGCCGCTTGCCGCCGCGCAGCACGAGGTCGGCGACCGGTTCGCCGAGGCCGCCGGCGAGTGTTGGAGCCTCGGCCAGCCGGTCCGCGAAGAAGCCGCGCAGCACCTCGTCGATTTCGCCCGCCGCAGTGTCCACCCCTTCCGTCTACACCCGTGAGCGGGGGTCCGGCCAGAGCGCAATGGTTCTTGTCAGTGCCCGGTGGCATGCTGAGCCCCATGACGAAGCGCGACATGAACAGCACAGACGAGCGCGAGGCGCTGCTCGGCTTCCTCGATCGCCAGCGCGAGGGACTGCGCAACGCCGCGTACGGACTGACCGAGGAGCAGGGCCGCGGCGCCCCCTGCGCGAGCGCCCTGAGCGTGGCCGGGCTGATCAAGCACATCGCCGCCGCCGAGCGTAACTGGGCCGGGCTCATCCGGCAGGAGCATCGCGGTGGGGACGTCGCGGCCCACCTGGCCTCCTTCCAGCCCGGCGAGACACCGCTCGCCGAGCTGTTCGCCGAGTACGAGCGGGCGGCGAAGGAGACCGACGAGACGATCCTCGCGGCCGAGAGCCTCAACGAACTCGTCCCGGTGCCGCAGGACGTCCCCTGGTTCCCGAAGGACATCGAAGCCTGGACCGTCCGCTGGGTGCTCGTGCACCTGATCGAGGAGACCGCTCGGCACGCGGGCCACGCCGACATCGTCCGCGAGACCGTGGACGGCGCGACGGCACTGGAACTGCTCGCCGCGGTCGAGAACTGGCCGGAGAGCGAGTTCGTCAAGCCCTGGCGGCCCGAGCAGTAGCCCGAACATGGTCATCGGGGCAGGTGGGGAGGGGGTCTCCGGGGCTGGGCGAAGATAACGATTCACAGACGGGTGCGAGGTCTGAGAGCGCGTGGCAACGGAGCGTGCCGACTGATCGAAGGCGTATCTGCGCACCCTGAGAATCCTGCGTTCAGGGCGCTGACCGGCGCCGGAGGGCGCGGCGGGGACCCGGTGGGGCCGTATGGATTAGACCAATCGCCGGGCCCTGAGAATGGGGGTGTCTGCCCAGGTCGCCGAGTGGATCGTAATCAATACGCTACCGGTCGCATGCGTACGGTAGTGAGGTGGTCTCAGTGAGGGTATGGTCCCGGGCACATCAGACCTCGACTTTGAGGGGGGCCATCGTGACTCAATCCCTTCAGCGCGCCGACCTGGACGTCGGCCCGAATCCCTTCGACGCCGACTCCGTCTACCTCGAGAAGACCCTGCGGCATGAGCCCATGGAGCTCGGGCTCGACGACTCGGTCTCGCTGCGCACACTCGCGATCATGATCCTGCGCGCGTACGTCGCGTGGCTCATCGTCCTGTTCATCTTTGAGATTTTCGGCGGCATCGAGGTATCGCACGGCTCCGGCCCGGGAGTGGCCGTGTTCGGCTTCATGCTGAGCGTCGTCGTGTTCTGGGTCGTGCTGCTGCGCTCGAAGGTCACCGAGCCGATCGGGGAGTGGCGCGCGCTGCTGCCTGACCGGGCCGGCGACGCGGAGAACTACTTCAAGATGATCCGCACCGTGCTCGGGCGCAGGCAGCTGCCGCTGCGGGCCGACGAGATCCAGGAGCGGCGCGTCGCGCTGTCCAATACGAACGGCGTCGTCAAGCACGTGATCGTGATCTCCGAGAACGAGTATCAGGCCTATGTGACGGTGTTCGGCTACGGCACCAGCCTCTACGTCGGCTGGCAGATGTGGCGCAGGCGGTCCGCAGCCCAGCTGCTCAAGCGCGCGCTGGTCGACCGGGTCACCGCCTCGAGCCTCGTCACCGCGATGCTGCGCACCGACCGCGCCAGGGCGGTACGCGAGGCCGTGCACCTCGCCTGCCGCGAGGCGCTCTACGCGACCCCCGACTCGGCGCTGTGGGCGCAAGCCGGGCAGACGGGTGGGCTGCCGCAGATCGAGCTGGAATCCGCGCTGCTCGGGCCGACCGCGGCGAGCCCGTCGCTGCCGGGCGTCAGTGCGCCGAGTCCCTCGCTGGCGCCGCCGACAGCCCCGGTGCCCGCCGCCGAGCAATACGCGCAGCCCGTGCAGTACACGCGACCCGTGGAACCGCGTACCGAGGCCGAGTGATCCGAGCAGACGCTGGGTGGGGGAGGATCCGATGGCGGACGAGTTCATGCTCGGTACGAGCGCGGGCGCGAGCCACTGGGTGTGGACCGGCGCGCGGCTCTACGCGGACGGCGGGATCGACGCCACGCTCCGCTATCCGGATCTGACCCCGGAGCAGCGTCGGCAACGCGTGGCGGATCTGGAGGCGGCGTGGCTGGCCGCGCAGTGGGAACCGCCCACGGCCTCGGCCAGCCATCGCTTCGAATTGCGGTTCTCTACCGACGCCGAAGCGCGCAGGATCCAGGTGGCATTGCTCGTGCGCGTCGTCGCGGCGATGCGGCAGGAAGCCGAGGAGCGTGCGCGCAGGTGCCTGCACCGCGCGGCCGATCCGAATGCGCTGCCACCGCACGTGAGGGCCCGCCCGATCAAGGAGGAGCAGGAGTTGCGCACCTGGCTCGGTTCGCCGAGCCCGGTGGGCTCCTTCGTCGAGATCCACAAGCATCTGTCCGCCCTGCGCATCACCCGCGGCGGGTCGCCGCTGCCGTACGCGGTGCGGCACGGCTACTTCGGCACCGGTGCGGCGTGGGACGTGTGGTGGCGGGAGTTCGCGAAGCTGGACTTCCCGGCCGTGCTCTGCGTCGGATTCGATCCCTACGACGCCAACAACCCCGACTTGCGCCGGGAGCTGCAGCGGCGCACCGGTGTCCTGGAAATGCTGGCGACGCGCGGGGTGCCATCGCCGCTGAACCCCTACGACGTGCCGCCGGATCCCGCAGCGCAGGCGGCGGTGGGCGGCTATCAAAGGGCACTGGCACGGTACGCGGGCTCTTGCTATCGGCTACGCGTCGCGCTGGTCGGCGAGAGAGAGGCGCCGGCGACGCTGCTCGCCGCGCTGGCGGGCACGCTCTGCGCGGAGCCCGGCGCGGTGCTCCCGGTGCGGCCGACCGGACCTGAGTTCGCCGAGGCGATCCGCGAACATCAGGCGCTCGGCGCGCCCTGGCTGCCCCAGTCCCACCAGCAGACCATGCCGGTGGCACCGGACGTGCTGGACCGGCTGCTGCACTCGCTGGTGGACCTGCCCGAGGCCGTCTCCGCGCTGAGCCTGCCCATCCACTGGCCCGGCAGCCCCGCGTGTTTCGACGACCTGGGTGATTGAGGAAGAGGAATCATGTCCGAGACGATCATCATCGAGTCCGCGGACGCGGACGCCCCGCTGGATCCGAAGCTGCTGCGCGAAATCAGGAATCTGCTCGACGAGGACGACGACCTCGATGTCGGACTGAGGTTGACGAACCGCCCGCCGGCGCCCGGTGAACAGGGCGGGATTCCCGTGGCGCTCGAAGTGCTGTCTGTCACGTCGACCGCCATCACGCCGTTCGTCTTGGTGCTCAGGACCTGGCTCGCCAATCGCAGTGCCACGATCGAACTGCGATCCGGTGACCAAAAGATCAAGCTCACCGCCCAGAACGGGGACGTTCAAAAGCTGATCGCGGACGTCACCCGACTTCTGGCCCGGGATCAGCCGCCGAAATGACCGAGCCCGTCACGCGCTGGCAGGCCCTGCTCGTCGGCGTCGCGAGCAGCCTGGATCCGAACGGCCGGGGCTTCACCCAGTCGCTGAACAGCCAACTGGAGCTCGCGCGCGTCCTCAGCCGGAACATGCCGGGACTGGCCCGCGACGATCTCACAGTGCTGCCGGAACCCTGGCACGCGCACGAAATCCTCGACAAGCTCGCGGAGCTCAACGAGCAGCACGACGCCGATGGCGCGGCCGGACGAACCCGCCCCGGCCTGCTCTTCTACTACTGCGGCCACGGCATGACGCACGAGGACGGCAGCCTGTACCTGAGCACCGTCGAGACGATCGACAGCGATGTGAAACGGCGACGCACCGGGCTCGCGCTGAGCGAACTGCTCGGGACCATCTACGCCACCGAGTTCAAGCGGCGGCCCGTGGTCCTCATCCTGGATTGCTGCTTCGCCGGACTGGCCTGCGAGGAACCGAAGGCCAAGCGCACGCATCTGCTGATGGCCGTCGGCCCCGAGATCAAGGCCACGCACTCACCGAACGGCGTCGGTCCGACGCACTTCACCGGGGCGCTCGTGGACCTGCTGCGCACCGGCGATCCTGAGGCGGGGGAGTGGATCGATCTGGAGACGGCGTACCAGTGGATGGCGGCGCGGGGCGTCGCCAAATAACACGAGACGCGGCGCCCCCAAAAAA
>Ga0302314_10007871_pt1 | contig 19091 bp, 12 predicted proteins | sample III_Palsa_N2_3_FD_200533 | JGI IMG/M metagenome (GOLD analysis project Ga0302314, IMG submission 200533) | Peat permafrost microbial communities from Stordalen Mire near Abisko, Sweden - III_Palsa_N2_3 | ecosystem: Environmental > Terrestrial > Soil > Palsa > Peat permafrost | place: Sweden...
GGCACGGTGGCCGGCAGCGCCGTGTCCAACGCCAACGTCAATTGCGTCAACACCTACAGCGTCGGAGGCACGCTGTCGGGATTGACCGCCGGGACGCTCGTGCTTCAGGACAATGGCGGGAGCAATCTGGGGCTGACCGTCAACGGCTCGTTCTCGTTCACGACGCCGGTCGCGGATGGCGCGACCTACGCCGTGACGGTGCTGACCCAACCGGCCGGGCAGGATTGCACTCTGACCGGAGGATCGGGCACGGTCGGGGCCGGCAACGTGACCACGGTGTCGGTCATCTGCGCCGGCGCATGGACCTGGATGAGCGGCGCCATCTTGCAGGGCACCGCAGGGACCTATGGGACCCTCGGCACGCCGTCCCTGGCCAACACGCCGGGGGCCCGCTACGCGAGCGTCACGTGGACGGACTCGGCCGGCAACCTCTGGCTGTTCGGCGGCGCGGGCTACGACAGCAACGGCGACAATGTGTATTTCGACGACCTGTGGGAGTACACCATCGCCGGCGGCTGGGCTTGGATCGGCGGATCGGCGACCACCAATGTGGCGGGGGTCTACGGTGTGCAAAACATGCCCGCGTCCACCAACGCGCCGGGGTCGCGCAGCTCCGCGGTGTCGTGGACGGACTCGGCCGGCAACCTGTGGCTGTTCGGCGGCTACGGCTACGACGTGAACGGCACGCTCGGCAACCTCAACGACCTGTGGGAGTTCAGCACGGCGCAGGGGTGGATTTGGGTCGGCGGCTCGAGCACGGAGGACGCCTACGGGGTCTATGGCACTCAGAACACGGCTTCGCTGAATAATATTCCTGGTGCCCGCAACTCGGCAGTCTCTTGGAGCGACAGCTACGGCAACTTCTGGCTGTTCGGCGGCAACGGCGAGGCGCAATCCGGCACCGGCGGCTCGCTCAACGACCTATGGATGTTCAATCCGATACAGGGCTGGACTTGGGTATCCGGTTCGACCGGCCTCGATCAGGTCGGCAGCTACGGCGTCAAGAACACGCCGAGCGTCAATAACGTGCCGGGTGCGCGCCAGTTCTCGAGCGGCTGGATCGACGCCAACAATAATCTGTGGGTGTTCGGCGGCCAGGGCTACGACTCGTCCGGGCACCTCGGTTACATGAATGACCTGTGGGAATACAACCCGAGCGGCAAGACCTGGACCTGGGTTTCAGGCTCGAGCACCATCGCAGCCCTCGCGGTTTACGGCAGCAAAGGCGTCCCCGCTGCAGGCAACGTGCCCGGCGCACGCGACAATGCCGACGCTTGGATCGACAGCTCCGGTAATCTGTGGCTCTTCGGCGGATTCGCCTACAACTCGACCGGAACGCAGGGGAGCGTCGACGATCTGTGGAAATACAGTCCGACTGCGGGCACTTGGACCTGGGTAGCCGGATCGTCGACCGCGGATGTGGAAGGCGTCTACCCCTCCACCAAGGGAAAAACGGCTGCAAGCAATGAACCGGGCGCCCGCAACTCAGCATCCGCGTGGACGAACCACGCGGGCGGATTCTGGGTGTTCGGCGGGCAGGGCTTCGACTCGACGGGTGCGGGCGGCCTGCTCAACGATCTCTGGGAGTACGTGCCCTGAGGTGAAACCGGCGGGGGCTTCCGGGTGAGCCTGCGCATCGTGCGTCTCGGATCCGAGCGGCACCCGGACGAGGGGCTGCGCATCGGCACCGTGCGACGGCCGCCGCGCGGCGTGGCGAAGCGAGACTACGCGCGGCGGGATTTCTTCGATGTCTGGCTCCCGCTGCTTGCGCCGAGCGAGGCGCTGCTCCATGAGGCGAAGGCCGCCGGCGCGGTGCAGACCGCCGTGGCGGACGAGCGTAGCTGGCGCACGTTCGTGCGTAAGTTCCGCAGCGAGATGAAACAGCCCGAGGCCGCGCGTACGCTCGACTTGCTGGCCGCCCTATCGCATGCCACGCAGCTCTCGGTGGGCTGCTACTGCGCCGACGAGTCGCATTGCCATCGCAGCATTCTGCGCGAGCTGCTCACTGGACGCGGCGCCGCAATCGCTGCCGACGACTTCCCTATTTCCGCAAAAAAGGCTCTGTAGGGCATTTACCGACAGGCGGTCACGGTCGGTACTTCTAGTAGAGCGCGATGCGACGGTCCTATCCTCGCCTAGAGCGCAGAGTGCGGCCTGCGAACACGGCGGCGGAGGAGAAGGATAATGAAGCGTCTAACCCTGGTTTTCGCGATGGCTGGCGCCGTGGCGGCAGCCTCAACTGCTCTCGCGTCCGACTGGAAAGCGCAGCCCTTGGCAGTGAAACGCCAGATGGTCTCGCAAATGGTCTCCTGCATGAAAAAACGCATGGCCACCGACCGCCTCATCTCTTATAACCAAGCTTCCAAAGAGTGCCGTGAAACCGTGGAAGGCCAGCTCGAGAAGAGCACGTCCGGCCCGCTGGTGGCTGCGGACACGGGCGTCGCCAAGTAGAGCACCGCGCCGCCGCACGGCCCGCGTATCCGGTAACATGCGCGGGTGAGGATCGTCACCTATAACGTCAATGGGATCACGGCGCGCCTCGGGAATTTCCTGCGCTGGTTGACCGAACGAACCCCCGATGTGGTCTGCCTGCAGGAGTTGAAGACGCCGCAGGAGAAATTTCCAGAAGGCGCAATCCGCGAGGCCGGCTACGGGGTGATCTGGCACGGCCAGAAGAGCTGGAACGGCGTTGCCATTCTCGCCCGCAATGCCGAGCCCGTGGAAATCCGGCGGGTCTTGCCCGGTGATCCGGACGACGTTCACAGCCGCTACATCGAAGCGACCGTGCATGACCTCACCGTCGGCTGTCTCTACCTGCCGAACGGCAACCCGGCGCCCGGCCCGAAATACGATTACAAGCTCAAGTGGCTCGCGCGGCTGTTGACGCATGCCGCCGCGCTCGCTGCGAGCGAGAAGCCGGTGATTCTCCTCGGCGACTACAACGTGATTCCCACCGAGCGCGACGTCTACAAGCCCGAGCGCTGGGTGGACGATGCGCTGTTTCGCCTCGAGGTGCGCGAAGCGTTCGCGACGCTCCTCAAGCAGGGCTGGACCGATGCGCTGCGCACGCTCCATCCCGACGAGACGATCTATACGTTCTGGGATTTTTTCAGGAACGCGTATGGGCGCGATGCCGGTCTGCGCATCGATCATTTGCTGCTCAATGCGGCGCTCCTGCCGCGCTTGACGGCGGCCGGGGTCGACCGAGATGTGCGGGGCTGGGAGAAACCGAGCGACCACGCGCCGGTCTGGGTGGAGTTGCGGAGCTGATGCCGTGACATTCGACGCGCTACACCTCGCCCGCGCGCAGTTCGCGTTCACGATGTCGTTTCACTTCGTCTTCCCCGCGTTCTCGATTGGTCTCGCGAGCTATTTAGCGGTGCTCGAGGGCCTGTGGCTCAAGACCTCGAACTCGTTGTATCTGGACTTGTTCAGGTACTGGGTCAAGATCTTTGCCGTGGTCTTCGGCATGGGCGTGGTGTCGGGCATCGTCATGTCCTATCAGTTCGGCACGAACTGGTCGGCATACTCGAACCGGGCGGGGCCGATCATCGGCCCGCTCATGGCTTACGAGGTGCTCACCGCGTTCTTTCTCGAGGCGGGATTCCTCGGGGTCATGCTGTTCGGCATGACGAAGGTCGGCAAGGGTCTGCATTTCTTCGCCACGTGCATGGTCGCGTTCGGCACCCTGGTATCGGCGACGTGGATCATCAGCGTGAACAGCTGGATGCAGACCCCCGCGGGCTTCAGCGTCGCCGCGAACGGTCAATTCGTGCCGTCGGGCGCGTGGTGGCCGATCATTTTCAGTGCGAGCTTTCCTTACCGGCTGGTGCACACCGTCATCGCCGCCTACCTCACCACGGCCCTGACGGTGGGCGGGGTCGGCGCCTGGCATCTGCTCAAGGACAAGGCCGACCCCTACGCGCGCAAGATGTTCTCGATGGCCATGTGGATGGCGGCGCTCGTCGCACCGGTGCAAATTCTAGCCGGCGACCAGCATGGTCTGAATACGCTCGAGCACCAGCCCATCAAAGTGCTCGCCATGGAAGGAGACTTCGACCCAAGTCCCGACGGGGCACCGCTGGTGCTCTTCGGCTTTCCGAGCGAACGCGACGCGACCGTGCACGACCGGCTCGCGATTCCCCGCCTGGGCTCGCTCATTCTGCGGCACGACGCGCACGCGCCGCTCGGCGGACTCACCGATTATCCGCGCAGCCGCTGGCCGCCCGTGCCGGTGGTGTTCTGGTCGTTTCGCATCATGGTGGGCCTCGGTGTCTTGATGCTCTGCCTCGGCCTGTGGAGCCTGCTCGCGCGCGCCCGCAAGCGACTTTACGATTGGCGGTTCCTGCACCGCGCAGCACTGCTCATGAGCCCGGCCGGCTACGTCGCCGTCGTCGCGGGCTGGGTGACGACCGAAGTCGGACGGCAGCCCTATACCGTGTACGGCGAATTGCTCACCGCCGAGTCGCTGTCCCCGCTCGCCGCGCCTGCCATCGCCACCTCGCTCGCGGTGTTCGCACTGGTGTACTTCACCGTATTCGGCGTGGGCGCCGGCTATATCGTGCGCATGATGGGACGGCTGCCGACGCCGCAAGAGCTCGAGCCTCCGCACATTCCGCAGCATGCCGCGGGTATCACCCCGGCCTCCGCGGTCGATCGCATCGCGCCGCCGGCAGGTGCCCCGTGACCTTCGATCTGACCATCGTCTGGGTGCTGATCATCGCGTTCGCGATCCTCGCGTACGTCGTGATGGACGGATTCGATCTCGGGATCGGGATTCTGTTTCCGACGCTCGCAGTCGGGCCGGAGCGGGACCACGCGATGAATGCGATCGCTCCGGTTTGGGACGGCAACGAGACCTGGCTCGTGCTCGGCGGCGGCGCGCTGCTCGCGGCATTTCCGCTCGCCTATTCCATCATCTTGCCCGCGACTTATCCGCCCATGATCGCAATGCTCCTCGGCCTGCTCTTCCGCGGAGTCGCGTTCGAATTTCGCTGGCGCGACGCGGCGCATCGTCCGTACTGGGACGCGGCGTTCACGCTGGGATCGCTGGTCGCGGCGCTTTCGCAAGGCATCACGCTCGGCGCCATCCTGCAGGGGATCCGGGTGGCGAACGGCGCCTATGCCGGCGGTTGGCTCGATTGGCTCAGCCCGTTCACTCTATTGACCGGCGTGTCGCTGGTGCTCGGGTACGCGCTGCTCGGCTCGACCTGGCTCATCTGGAAAACGTCAGGACAGGGGCAGGCGCACGCGCGCCGTCTCGCAATGAAGCTCGCGGTCGGCACCGTGACGGCCATGGCGGCGGTAAGCATCGCGACGCCCTACTTGCACTACGACTACTGGCGCCGCTGGTTCTCGATGCCGAACGTGCTGTTCACCGCGCAGGTGCCGCTGCTCGTCATCATCACCTCGGCGATTTTCGTGTGGGGTCTGCGCCGCGGCGCGGAGCGGCTCCCCTTCCTCATGACCCTTGCGCTGTTTCTTTTGAATTTTGTCGGACTCGGGATCAGCGTATTTCCATATCTCGTGCCCCGCGCAGTCACCATCTGGGATGCCGCCGCGCCCGCCGCGAGCCAAAAATTCATGCTGGTCGGCGTCGCCGTGATCATGCCCGTGATCATCGCCTACACGAGCTGGGCTTACTGGGTGTTCCGCGGCAAGGCGGACACGCACGGGTACCACTAGAGTGAATGGGTACCGCCGATTGAGCGCTTTCGCTTGATGAGCACCGCCGGGCCGTGGTGGAAACGGCTCGCCTGGATGGTGGGAATCTGGTCGGCGAGCGTGGCTGCGCTCGGGCTCGTGAGTCTGGCGTTGCGATTCTGGCTCAAGGCGGGCTGAATCTGCCCGCCGGGCTTCGCCTAGAACGGCGAGCCTTCCATGTCGTAGCTGCGCACGCGCCCCACCTTGGCGACGGCGTGCTGCACCTCGGGCCGCGCGAGCACCGACTGCCAGCGCGCGCGCATCTCGAGATCACGCGGCGTGGCTTGCTCGGCTGTGTAGGTCTGCACGTTGCCGAGCGCATTCTGGCGCATGTCCGGGTCGAGCAGCTGGCGTTGCAACTCCTCGGCGGCGCGGTCGAGTTGATTCGCGATGATCAGATCGCTCAAGTAGCTCATCGGGGCCTCGTCGCGATGAGCGCTTAAATATGTCAAGGAGCGCTCGACCTGCGCGGCATCGCCTGTTTGTGTTGCGATATCGAGCTTCACGCCTTCCACGCGCATATCTCCGTAGGGGCTCAAGCCCGTGGTGATCTGCGCGAGCACCGAGCTCGCATCCGCGGAACGAGCGAGATCGCAATCGACCTCGGCGAGGTCGATTGCAGCGCCGACATTGTCGCGGTCGTGCTCGAACTGCCCGGCGGCCTCCTTGAGCTGCGCGACGCCCTCGTCCCACAGCCCGAGATCGAGCAGTGCGAAGGCTCGCTCGGTGAGCAACTCGCCGTACTCGGCGAGGTAATCGACGAAGCGCCTTTCCGGATAATTGGTGTCGCGGATCTCGGCGATGGCGTCGTCGGCGATCGCCAGCGCGGCGGCGGCATGGTGGCGGCGCATGAGCGCCGCCATCAACAGCGCCTTCACGCGTAACGAATTGGCGCCGACTCCATCCTGGGACTGCAGGCGCTTGATTTGCCGGTCGGCGGCCGCCTCGGCGTCGAACGCTTGGGGATGTCCGGCGACCACGCCGTCAAACCGACGGTCGGCTCGGATTTCAACGAGGACCAGCGGATCGGTGATGCGAGCGGAGACCTCAGCCGCTGTGGATTGCCGCCCCTGCGCGATGAGCAGCAGCATGAGGTCGCGCCAGGACTCGCTCGGCTCGATATCCCACTTGAGCTTAAAGTTCGCCGCATACAAGGACTGCAGCAGCGCCAGAGCCGTGGCGCGGGGTAACTTTGACTGGCGGTCCAGGACCTCGGTGAGATAGTCCTCATCGATACCGCCCAGCCGATCGGGCCACTTCTGCGCGAGGGCTGTCAGCACCTGCGCGAGCAGCGGTTGATCGTCCGACTGCGAACCGATGTTGACGAGCGCGAGCAGGTCATCGGCGGTTGCCTGGGGCATGGCCGCCGCGCGGGTCATGTAGCCTCGCGCCAGCGGCCACTGGTGCAGGCCCATCTCGGCTCGGCCGGCGGCAAGCAGCGCATGATACTGATCGCCGCTCGGCAAGCTCGCGAACGAGCTCGCATCGATGACGGATTGCAGGGCGGCCAGACCCGCGTCAACTTGCTGCTCCGCTATCAGGCGCAGCGCATCGTCGAGGCGCCGGCTCGCGGGCTGCGACGCGGGCTCAGTCGCGGGTTGGGTCGCAGATTGAGACGCCGAGGGCGCGGCGGCGGGGGCAGGCTGTTTGGCCCGCTGTGCATCCTGTGGAGGTTGGGCGCTGCAGGCCGCGAGCACCAGGACCGTGAGCCACGGGTGAGTTCGAAATGACGGCAAATCGGGGTCCAGCCTTTCGATATCGCGGGCAGCATTGAACCCGCCGGCGCAGGGGAAAGCAAGCGGGCCCGAGGCGGCTCGGGCGGGACGCCTGCGGTCACGCCTTGACCGCGCCTGCGGTCACTCCTTGACTTCGTCCGTCCAGACGCGAAACACCTGCAGGTAATTGGGCCCGAACGCCGTGCTGATGGCGACGTCGGCCGCGTCGCGTCCGCGGGCGATGAGGATCCGCCCGATGCGCCGCGCGTTGTTGCGCGGGTCAAAGGTGTGCCAGGCGCCGCCGATGTACGCTTCGAGCCATCCGGCGAAATCCATCGGCGCATCGGCCACGGGCACCGCGATGTCGCCCAGATAGCCCGTGCAATAGCGTGCCGGAATGTTGAGGCAGCGGAGCAGCGTGATCGCCAGATGCGCAAAATCTCGACACACGCCCTGCCGTTCGGCGTAGGCCTCCGCGGCCGTTTTTGTCGGGCGCGCGAAGTGATAGCCGAAGCAGACGTGCTGGTTCGCAAAATCGCACACCGCCTGGACGCGTCCCCAGCCCGGCGTCATGCCGCCGAACAGCCGCCACGCCTCGTCCATCAAGCGCTCGGTCTCGCAATAGCGGCTGCCGAGCAGATACACGAGCGCCTCGTGCGGCAGTGACTCGACCGGATGCTCCTGCGCGTGGGTGAATTCAGGCTCGGGCAGTCCGGAGTCCTGGATGAGCGCATCGGAGGTCAAGCGCATGCTGCCGGCGGGCGCGAGAATGCGTGTGCAACGGTTGCCGAAGCCATCCAAGTAAGTATCGAGCGGGACCACCGGATCCGTGACGAGCGCATCAGGGACGAGCAAATCCGGAAGACGACTCGGATGCACCTGCAGCATCAGAATCATGGGCACGGGTTGCGGGCAGTTGTAGACCAGTTCGTAGCCGAAACGAATTTTCATGGAGTCTCTCTCAATGGCCGCTCTTTATGTCACCTGCCGCGTCGAAGGCCCGTAGGACCCGCTTGCGATTCGCCGTAGGCGTCCTGCCATGCTCTCGTCCCTGTCGCTGAGCAGCCGCCGATCGGGTGTGCTCGACGCCGTCCGTCGGTCATCCGCCGACATCAAGCTCCTGCGGCGACCGATCGCTTACAATCGAAGTTTGCGCATAATGCGGCAGCGGCCTCGAGGCGCCACCGCAGATTTACCACGGCGTCCACCACGAACCATAGCGCGCCGCGCCCTGAAATAACGATGAAGACTTTTCACTGCAGCCACTGCCAGAATCTGGTGTTCTTCGAGAATATCCGCTGCCTCAACTGTGGGCACTCCCTTGCCTTCCTGCCGGATCGGCGCCTCATGGCCGCGCTCACGCCCGGCGAGGACGGCCGGTGGAAGGCGGAAATCCCGCCGGGCGACTCGCGTCCCTATCGACTGTGCGCGAACTACGATCAGGTGAGCGTGTGCAACTGGGTCGTCTCCACGGACGATCCGAACGACTTCTGCCGCTCGTGCCGCCTGAATCGCATCATTCCCGATCTGTCCTCGGAGCGAAACCGGGTCGCCTGGTTCCGGCTCGAGGTCGCGAAGCGACGCCTGCTCTATACACTCATGGGCCTGGATCTTCCCATCGAGCCCAAGAACGGCAACAACGGCGGCCTGGCCTTCGAGTTCCTCGAGGACTCGACGGACGGCGATGCCAAGCGCGTATTGACCGGCCACGACAACGGCCTCATCACCATCAACATCGCGGAAGCCGACGATGTGCATCGCGAGCGGCAGCGCTCCCTGCAGAAAGAGCACTATCGCACGCTTTTGGGGCATTTCCGCCACGAAATAGGGCATTATTTCTGGGACCAGCTCATCGCCTACGGTCCGCTCCTCGAGGATTTTCGCGCGCTGTTCGGCGATGAGCGCGCCGATTATCAGAAGGCGCTCGACCGGCATTACGGCGAGGGGCCGCCGGCGCGCTGGGAGGAGAGCTTCATCAGCGCCTACTCCACCATGCACCCGTGGGAGGACTGGGCAGAGTCCTGGGCGCATTATCTGCACATGGTGGATGCGCTGGAGACGGCCGGCGCGACCGGGCTGGCGCTGCGGCCGAAGCGTCCGGATGAGCCGCGAATGCAGCCGCCGCCCGATCCCCTGAGCCCGAACTACCGCGATTTCGACGCCATGATCGAGGCGTGGCTGTCGCTCACCTACGTGCTCAACAACTTGAGCCGCGGCCTCGGGCTCCCGGACAGCTACCCGTTCGTGCTCTCCGCGCCCGCCATTCGCAAGCTCCGTTTCATCCACGACACCATCAACGCGCACCGCGAGGCGCACGCGCCGGCCGCGTCCGCGGCGTGAGGTCGACGCTCGTGCCGTTTCCCTCGCCTGCGGCTCGCGTGCTATACACGAAGGCCTTCCCCCTGGAGCTCACCCGGTGTCGATTCACGTAGCGCTCAACCATTTGATGCATTACCGCTACGACCGTCCGGTGATGCTCGGCCCGCAGATCGTGCGGCTGCGGCCGGCGCCGCATTGCCGGACCCGCATCCTCGCCTATTCGCTCAAGATCGAGCCCGCCGAGCATTTCATCAACTGGCAGCAGGATCCGCAGGCGAACTACCTCGCCCGCGTCGTGTTCCCGAAGCCGACCCGCGAATTGCGCGTCGAGGTGGATCTCACCGCCGAGATGGCCGTAGTGAATCCGTTCGACTTCTTTTTGGAGCCTTACGCGCAGCATATCCCGTTCCGCTACGAGGCGACGGACGAGCGCGAGCTCGGACCGTTCTTGCTCACCGGCCCGGCGACGCCGCTGTTCACGCAGTATTTGGCAGGCGTTCCGCGCGAGCGCCGCGCCACCATCGACTTCCTGGTGGACATCAATCGCCGCGTCGCGGGCGATGTCCGCTACCTGATCCGCTTGGAGCACGGCGTTCAGCCCCCGGAAGTCACGCTCGAAAAGCGCTCCGGCTCGTGCCGGGATTCGGCCGAGCTCCTGGTGCAGTTGCTGCGCCATTTAGGGCTCGCCGCCCGCTTCGTCTCGGGTTACTTGATCCAGCTCGTCGCTGACGAGAAATCGCTCGATGGTCCCTCCGGACCGAGCCGGGATTTCACGGACCTGCATGCCTGGTGCGAGGTGTACTTGCCGGGCGCCGGATGGATCGGCCTCGATCCCACGTCCGGGCTGCTCACCGGCGAGGGGCACATCCCGCTCGCGTGCACCCCGGAGCCCTCCGCCGCGGCACCCTTATCGGGCGGTGTGGATCCGTGCGAGACCCAGTTCGAATACGCCATGAGCGTCGCGCGCATCTGGGAGGCGCCGCGGGTCACGAAGCCTTACTCAGAATCGCAGTGGACGGCCATCGATGCCGTGGGTAAAGGCATCGACGCGCAGCTCAGAGCAGGCGACGTGCGCCTCACCATGGGCGGGGAGCCGACCTTCGTGTCGAGCGAGGACTCGCGCGAGCCCGAATGGAACACCGAGGCGCTGGGCAAAAACAAGCGGCGGCTCGCGGCGGAGCTCTTCTGGAAGTTGAAGGCGCGCTACGCCCCGTCGGGGCTCGCGCATTTTGGCCAGGGCAAGTGGTACCCGGGCGAGCAGCTGCCGCGCTGGTCGCTGAATTGCTTCTGGCGCAAGGACGGCGAGCCGATCTGGACCGAGACCGCGCTCATCGCCGACGAGGAGCGCCGCTATCCCGAGGCGCACGCCAATGCCGCGCGGCTGCTCGCGGCGGTCGCGGCGGCGCTCGGGGTCGGCGCGGAGCACGTGTTCCCGGCCTACGAGGATGTGTTCTATTACGCATGGCGCGAGCGCAAGCTCCCCGCCAATGTCGATGCGATCAATTCCAAGGTCGCGGATCCGCTCGAGCGTGAGCGCCTCATGCGCGTGTTCGAGAGCGAGCTGGATGCGCCGGTGGGCTATGTCCTGCCGATTACCCGGCCGGTCGAGGACGCGCCCTGGCGGAGCGGGCGCTGGTTCCTGCGCCGCGAGCGCTGCTACTTGATTCCCGGCGACTCGCCCATGGGGCTGCGGTTGCCGCTCGATTCGCTCGCCTGGGTGGAGCCGGCCGACTTTCCACATCTGTATCCGCCCGATCCCAATCAGGGCTTCGCGCCGCTGGCACCCTATCGGGAACTACGCGAGCAGACGGGCGCCAAACCCACGGGCAACGCGGTCCCGAACGATACTCGCGCAAACACCGCCAGGGCCGCCGAGACGAAGCCCGCCGATGTCGTGCGCACCTCGATGTGCGCCCAGGCGCGCCATGGCGTGCTCTATGTGTTCATGCCGCCGACGCGCAACCTCGACGATTACCTCGAAATCGTCGCGGCGGTGGAATCCAGCGCGAAGTCGCTGCGGCAGCCCGTGGTAATCGAGGGCTACGAGCCGCCCGCGGATCCGCGGCTCGCAAATTTCAAGGTGACGCCCGATCCCGGCGTGATCGAAGTGAACGTACAGCCGACCGCGAGCTGGGACGAGCTCGTCGATCTGACCACGCATCTGCACGAGACTGCGCACGCCTTAAAGCTGCGCTCGGAAAAATTCATGATCGACGGACGGCACGTCGGCACGGGCGGCGGCAACCACATCGTGCTCGGCGGCGCGACGCCCGCGGACTCGCCCTTCTTGAGACGCCCGGATCTGCTGCGCAGCTTGATCTCTTACTGGCAAAATCATCCCTCGCTCTCGTACATGTTCTCGGGACTGTTCATCGGGCCCACGTCGCAGGCGCCGCGGGTCGACGAGGCGCGCAACGATTCGCTGCACGAGCTCGAGCTCGCCTTCAAGCAATTCCCCGCGCCCGGCGAAGAGGCGCCGCCGTGGATCGTGGACCGCTTGCTGCGCAATCTCCTGATCGACGTCACGGGCAACACGCATCGCGCCGAATTCTGCATCGACAAGCTGTACTCGCCCGATTCCTCGACCGGCCGGCTGGGGCTTCTCGAGCTGCGCGCCTTCGAGATGCCGCCGCACCCGCGCATGAGCCTGGTCCAGGCGCTCTTGCTGCGCTCGCTCGTCGCACGCTTCTGGCGCGAGCCCTATGCACCTTCGCGGCTCGCGCGCTGGGGAACGCAGCTGCACGATCGCTTCATGCTGCCGTATTTCATCTTGCAGGATTTCTCCGCGGTGATCGAGGAACAGAGCCGTGCGGGCTTTCCCCTGCGGCTCGAGTGGTTCGCGCCGCATTTCGAGTTCCGTTTTCCGAAGCTCGGCGATCAGGTGCTGCGCGTCGCGCAGCTGGAGCTTCGCCAGGCGCTCGAGCCGTGGCACGTGCTGGGCGAGGAAAGCACCGCCGGCGGCACGGTGCGCTATGTCGACTCCTCGCTCGAGCGCGTCGAACTCAAGGTGACGGGGCTCGCGCCCGAGCGCTATGTCGCGACCTGCAACGGACGCGCGCTGCCGTTGCGCGCGACCGGGCGCGAAGGCGAATACGTCGCCGGTGTGCGCTTCCGCGCCTGGCAGCCATGGTCGGCGCTGCATCCCAAAATCGGCATTCATTCGCCGCTGACATTCGATATAGTCGATACCTGGATGCATCGGTCGGAAGGTGGTTTTCGATATCATGTGGTTCATCCGGGCGGCCGCAGCCATGAGACCTTTCCCGTGAACGCGTTCGAGGCCGAGAGCCGACGTCTCGCACGCTTCTTTCGCATCGGCCACACGCCGGGTGCTGTGCACCCCGAACCCGCCGAATCGAGCAATGAATTTCCCTTCACCTTGGACCTGCGCGATCCGCCGAGCCGGTGAGCGACCCTAGACTCCAGAGCTACCGGAGCGACCCGCGTCGCTACGACGAGCTGTTGGACGGCGACGGCTGCGTGCGCAACCACTGGCGCTCGCTGATCGACGGCGTATTCGAGGACGATGCGCGCGCCGCGCGCCGCGCCACCGAGTTCACGCGGCGCATGATCGTCGAGAACGGCATCACGTATAACGTGTACGCCGACGCGCAGGGCCGCGACCGCCCCTGGATCCTCGATCCGCTGCCGTATCTCATGACGGCGGAGGAGTGGCAGAACATCGAGGCGGGCGTCGCGCAGCGTGCGGCGCTGTTGAACGCGGTGCTCGCCGATCTGTATGGGCCGCAGGATCTGCTCGCGCAGGGCGCGTTGCCCGCGGAGATTCCATTCGGGCATTCGAGCTTCCTGTGGCCGTGCATGGGCGTACGCCCTCCCCAGGATCGCTGGCTCTCGCTGTATGCGGTCGACCTCGCGCGCTCGGCCGACGGGCGTTGGTGGGTGCTTGCCGACCGCACGCAGGGGCCGTCGGGTCCGGGCTATGCGCTGGAGAACCGGCAAATCGTGCGCCGCGCATTTCCGCATCTCGCGCAAGTCATGGATGTGCGCCCGCTCGGCTCGTTCTTCGCGGCATTGCGCGCCGAGCTATTGCGCGACGCCGGCGATGAGCCGGTGGCGGTGGTGCTCACGCCGGGCTCGTTCAACGAGACGTACTTCGAGCATGCCTATATCGCCCGCCAGCTCGGATTTCCCTTGGTGGAGGGTCACGATCTCACCGTCCGTGACGCGCGGGTTTACCTGAAGACCCTCGCCGGGTTGAAACGCGTGCACACCATCCTGCGGCGGCTGGATGACGATTTCTGCGACCCTGTGGAGCTGCGCGCCGATTCGGCGCTCGGCGTGCCGGGGCTGCTCGCGGCAGTGCGCCTCGGCAACGTGTTCGTCGGCAATGCGCTCGGAAGCGGTGTGCTCGAGTCCGCGGCTTGGCTCGGCTTCCTGCCCTCCATCGCCGAGCGGCTCCTCGGTCAGCGCCTGATCCTGCCCTCGGTCGCGACCTGGTGGTGCGGCGAGCGGCCCGCCTTGGAGTCGGTGATCGCGAATCTCGAGAATCTGGTCATCAAGCCGACGTTCCCGGATCAGAATCTCGACGCGGTGTTCGGCAGCGATCTCGACGCCGCGGAGCGCGAGGCGCTGGTCGCGCGCATACGTGCTCGCCCTTACGCCTTCGTCGCGCAGGAGCATCTCGCGTTCTCGCAGGCGCCGGTCTGGTACACGAAGAGCTCGGACCGTTTTTCGGCGCGTGCGCTCGGCATCCGCGTCTATGCGATCGCAACGCCTGGAGGCTACCGCGTCATGCCCGGCGGCCTCGCGCGCTTCGCGTCGGATGCGCACGCGGAGGTCGTGTCCATGCAGCGCGGCGGCGGCAGCAAGGACATCTGGGTGCTCTGCGATTCCGACGAGGCGGTCGAGGAATCGACCGCGCCCATTGCGCGCATCGATCGGGCGGCGTCCCGCACAAGTCACCAAGACCTGCCCTCGACCCTCGCCGAGAATCTGTTCTGGATGGGGCGCTACGCCGAGCGCTGCGAGTTCAAGATGCGCATGCTGCGCGCCACCCTCGGCCTGCGGCGCAATCTCCCCTTCTATTCGCAAGCCAACGAGATCTGCAAGCATTACGGCGCCGCGCGTCTGTTCGATGCGCAGAAGCGCTTCACGCTGAGCGGGGACGTGGGGCGCCTCGGCGAGTGCGCGGCGCGGGTGCGCAGCAGTCTGTCCGCCGAGAACTGGCGCGCGATCACGGTGCTCACGCGCGACTATCGGCGCGCCGAGCATGCGCGGGCCGACGCGCGCGAGGCGCTCGACGGATTGCTGATCTCGCTCGCGGCTCTCGCCGGCTTCGCACATGACGACATGACCCAGGACGACGGCTGGCGCCTGATGATGATCGGCCGGCGCCTCGAGCGGCTGCTGTTCCTGTCCGCCGTGATCGCGCGCCGCCTTGCACACGCTGCGACGCCGCTGCGGCAGGAGCTCGAGTGGCTGCTCGAGCTCGGCGACAGCGCCATCACCTATCGCAACCGTCACCGGGCGCCGCCCGTATGGTCGTTTACCTTGGACCTGCTCGTGTACGACGAGCGCAATCCGCGCGCCCTCGCCTTCCAATGGCGCGCCATCAATACACTGCTCATCGAGCTGGCCGAGTCGCTCGGCACGCGGCCGCAGGACGCCCTGTACGGACCCATCTCGCAGCTGATCGCGATGAAATACGCGCCGCTCGGGAGCGAGCCCGAGCTGTCGCCGGAGTCGCGCAGCCGCTTCGCCGCAGGACTCGAGAGCCTCAATGGAGCGGGCGCAGCCCTCTCGGAGCAGCTCACTTCGCAGCATTTCTCGCACGTCGACTACGAGGTCGGCGCGGTGTCCGCATGATGCGCTACGCGGTGCGCCACGCGACGCTGTACGAGTACGACGGCGACGTCGCACATTCGCATCATCTGCTGCACTTGAAGCCGCGCGAGTTTGCCTATCAGCGCTGTCTCGACCACGCGCTCAAGCTCGATCCCGCGCCGAGCGCGGAGCGCGCGGATCTCGATGCCTTCGGCAACGACATTTCGCGGCTCGAATACGATCGATCGCACGATCGCTTGTCGGTGATCGCGGAGATGACGGTCGAAATCTTCGCGCGCGAATCCGGGCCGCTGGATTCCTGCGACCCCTGGGACGATTTGCGCGAGCGCCTGCGCTATCATGCGGCGCCGCTCTCGGCGGCGGAGCTCGAGGCGTGCCGCTATCGCATGCGCTCGGACCACGTGCCCATCAAGCAAATCATCTGGGATTATGCCGCGGATTGCTTCGCGCCGGGTCAGCCGATCGGCACCGCGGCGCATGCCTTGATGCGCAAAATTCATCGCGAGTTCAAGTACGCGCCGGGCACGACCAACAACCGCACCTCCATCACGGAGGTGCTGAAAAACCGGCGCGGGGTCTGCCAGGACTTCGCGCATCTCATGATCGGCGCGTTGCGCGCCGGCGGTCTCGCGGCGCGCTACGTGAGCGGCTACATCCGCACCGTGCGGCCGGGCGGCGCGGCGGCCATCGGCGGCGATGCCTCGCACGCCTGGGTGTCCGTGTACTGTCCGCCGCTCGGCTGGGTGGATTTCGATCCCACCAACGACTGCCTCGTCGGCGAGGGCCACGTGACACTCGCTTGGGGACGCGATTTCGGCGACGTCTCGCCGCTGCGCGGTATTCTGTTCGGCGGCAGCAAGCATAAGCTCAGTGTGGATGTGCGGGTGCAGCCGCTGGATTGAGAGCTGCTCGGGGCGATCAGTGCGCCGCGCTCGCGAGCTCCGCCTTCAACAGCCAGCCCTGATCGATGAGCCATGCATGAATCGCATGCGCATCGTCCAGCGAGAGCACGTCGTCGAATCGTCCCATGCCTTTGACGGAGTACGCGCCGCCGAGCACGATGGAATCGAACAGCGCGTGCGTCACCGGCGTGATGCGCCGCAGATCGGGCAGGTTGCCGCGGCCCATCACGTGGCAGCGCGAGCAATAGCGGTTGTACAGCACTTCGCCCGCGGCGATCTGCCGCGCATCGGCGGGACGCTCGGGGAGCTCGGGCATCGGCACGTCGGTGCGCAGCGGCGGCAATTGCGGCGGCGGACCGCCCAGCTTCAATGCGATGATGCGTCCCTCGTTGCCGTATTTGTAGGCGGCGGACTCGGGATCCAGCGGCGCGCCCAGGATCACCCCGCCGCCGCCATAGCCCGCGACGATGGCGACATACTGCGTGCCGTTCACCGCGTAGGTCACGGGCGCCGCCAGCATGGAGCTGCCGAGCGCGATCGAGGCGATCTTTTTGCCGCTGTCGGCCGCGTAGGCATTGAAATAGCCGTTGGCATCGCCCTGGAAAACGACGCCTCCCGCAGTCGCGATCACGCCGCCGTCAAAGCTCGTCGCGGTCGGCGTCTCCCACAACACCCGGCGCTCGGCAACGCTCCATGCGCGCACGAATCCGCGCGAGGCGGGATTGGTCTTGAGCCCTCGCTCGAGCTGCGCGAGCGGCGGCAACCGGCCGTAAAGAGAGCGCATACCTATCGGATCGTAGAGCTCAGGGGGAAGCGCGGGCGTCGTGAATTGCCCTTCCACGAGTCCGGCGCGCCGATCGCTGGTCTCCATGATGATGTTGCCGCCTTCGATGGCCGGCAGGAAGGTGACGCCGCGCGTCGGGTCAAAAGCCATGGGCTGCCAGGTGTGGGCGCCGGCCTCGCTGGGGAACACGAGCGCCGGGCCGTGATCGTAGTCGGCGCTCGCATCGACGCGCGGCCGTCCGCTCTTCGGATCGATGCCGTGGGCCCAGCTCACGAAGGCGAAGGGCTGCGCGGAAATGAGCTCGCCCGTGGCGCGATCGAGAACGTAGTAGTAGCCGTTCTTGGGAGCCTGCATCAGCACCGCTCGCCGTCTGCCGTCGAGCTCCAAGTCGGCGAGCACGAATTTTTCCGTGCTGTCGAAATCCCAGCGATCGCCCGGGGTGGTTTGGTAGTACCACGCGAGGGTCCCATCGTGCACGTGAATGGCGACGATGGAGGCCGCGTAAAGCTCGTCCCCGCCCCGGCGCCCCGCGAGGTGCAAGTTATAGGGAGCGGCGTTGCCCGTGCCGATGTAGACGAGGCCCAGAACCGGGTCATAGGCCATACCGTCCCACGCCGTGCCGCCGCTGCCGGCTTCCCAGGGATGTTTGGGATCCCAAGTTTTCACGGCGGCTTCGAGATGCGGCTGATCCTGCGGACCCAGCGCGGGGTCACGCGGCACGGTATAGAAGCGCCAGCGCAGACCTCCAGTCTTTCGATCATAGGCGCTTACATAGCCGCGGACGCCCGCGAAATCGCCGCCGCCGTTGCCGATCACCACGAGATCGCCGGCGAGAAGCGGTGCGCCCGTGATGGTGTAGGGTTTTTTCGGACTGCGCGCGACCAGCGTGTCGACTTTCCATAGCCGCCGCCCCGTGCGGGCGTCGACGGCATGCAGCCAACCGTCGAGCGCGCCCACGTAAAGCACGCCCTGGAACGCGGCGAGCCCGCGATTCACGGCGTCACAACAGGCGTAGCGCGCCCACTGACCGTCGATCTGCGGATCGTAGGTCCAGAGCTCCTTGCCGCTCGCGGCATCGAGCGCGTACACACGGCCGAGGTTGCTGCTCGCGTACATGACACCGTCGATCACGAGCGGCGTCGACTCCTGCCCCCGATAAGTGCCAAGCCGATAATCCCACGCGAAGCCGAGCCGCGCGACGTTGCCTATATTGATGTCCGTGAGCGGCGAGAAATAGGTGCCCGCGCCGTCGCGGCCGGGCGCGACCCAGTCGGCCGGCGCCGGCGCCGCGAGTCGCTGGGGCGTCACATCGGCGGCGCTGTCAGGCGGTGCGGTTAGACCCGGCGTCGCGGCGCCCGATACTTCAGGGCCCGGCACGGCGGCGCCCGCGAAAGCCAGGAGCGCAGTCACAACCACCGCGCACGATGGGAACGTGCGCCTTCGCATATTCATCGACACGCGCCGCCGGCCGTCAAAACTCGGCGACAGCCGGAATGATCTCGCGTCCGAAGACTTCGAGCGGTGCGCTCTCGTGCACGTTCGGCAGGTTGAATATGGCGTGCTGCACGCCCACCGCCGCGAGCGCCTTGCATTGCCCGATCACGTCCGCGGCGGAGAGTTTGCCCTTGCCGAGCTCCACCGTGCCGATCGTGGTCTTCTCGATGGCATCGTAGTTGCGTCCGAGGCGGTCGCAATGCTCGCGCAGGATGGCGAGCTTCGCGCGGACGGCGTCAGGGCCTCCGAACAGGTTGCAGGCGTCGCCGTACTGCGCGACGAGGCGCAGCGTCTTCTTCTCGCCCCCGCCGGCGATGAGAATCGGTGGGTGGGGGCGCTGCAGCGGCTGTGGCCGGCAGAGCGCGCGCT
>Ga0302314_10007872_pt1 | contig 19090 bp, 21 predicted proteins | sample III_Palsa_N2_3_FD_200533 | JGI IMG/M metagenome (GOLD analysis project Ga0302314, IMG submission 200533) | Peat permafrost microbial communities from Stordalen Mire near Abisko, Sweden - III_Palsa_N2_3 | ecosystem: Environmental > Terrestrial > Soil > Palsa > Peat permafrost | place: Sweden...
CCCGCGTCGCGATGACCGTCCGAGCAGCGGGGGTGGCGGGTTCCGTCGCGATGACCGGCCGTCCGGTGGTGGTGGGTTCAACCGCGATGACCGTCCGCGCAGCACCGGTGGTTACAACCGCGATGACCGTGGCCCGCGTCGCGATGACCGTCCGAGCAGCGGGGGTGGCGGGTTCCGTCGCGATGACCGGCCGTCCGGTGGTGGTGGGTTCAACCGCGATGACCGTCCGCGCAGCACTGGCGGTTACAACCGTGACGACCGTGGCCCGCGTCGCGATGACCGTCCGAGCAGTGGCGGCGGTGGGTACCGTCGTGACGACCGCCCGTCCTCCGGTGGTAGTGCCGGTGGCGGGTTCAACCGGGATGACCGGGGTCATGGGGACGAGCGGCGCGGCGAGCCGGTTCGGCGGCTGCCGATCGACGAGGACGTCACTGGTCACGAGATCGACGGTGATGTCCGCCAAGAGCTGATGAGCCTGCCGAAGACGCTGGCCGAGGATGTCGCCAAGAACCTCGTCATGGTTGCCCGGCTGCTCGACAGCGAGCCGGAGGAGGCGTACGCCTACTCCCGTGTCGCGCTGCGACTGGCGTCCCGTGTGGCCGCCGTGCGTGAGGCGGCCGGGTTCGCGTCCTATGTGACCGAGCGTTACTCCGAGGCGCTGACCGAGTTCCGTGCTTCGCGCCGGATGACCGGTTCGGCCGAGCTGTGGCCGGTGATGGCGGACTGCGAGCGTGGTCTTGGACGTCCGGAGCGGGCCCTGGAGATGGCTGGCGCGCCGGAGGTCAAGCAGCTGGACAAGGCCGGGCAGATTGAGATGCGCCTGGTCGCCGCCGGTGCCCGCAGCGACATGGAGCAGTTCGACGCTGCCGTGGTCACCCTGGAGTGCGCTGAGCTCGGTTCGCACTCCGTGCAGCCGTGGACGGCGCGCCTGCGCTATGCCTACGCGGAGGCGTTGATCGGTGCGGGTCGGGCTGACGAGGCCCGGGACTGGTTCTCCAAGGCTGCCGAGGCGGACCAGAGCGGTTCCACCAACGCCGCCGAGCGGCTCGCCGAGATCGACGGGATCGAGTTCGTCGACACCCTCGACCCCGAGATCGAGGTGGAGGACGAGGACGAGAACGAGGACGAGGACGACGACGTGCCCGCCGACAAGGGCGTCCAGCAGGACGACGTGGTCGATGAGGACGTCGATGAGGACGAGGACGACGAGGAAGAGGGCGGGGGTGGCGAGTTCGCCTCCGGTCACGGCGAGGACTACTACGACGACGACGAGGAAGAGGACGAGGAGGAAGGCTTCGCAGCCTCCCCCGCCGCTCCCTTCCTGGAGCCCGACCAGGGACGCCGTAACTGAAGTGGCTGACTGGCTGACTGCTTGACAAAGGCCCGCACCGGGCGGTTTCCGTGGGAGTTTCCACGGGAGCCCCGGGTGCGGGCCTTTCGTCGGTATAGGGGCGGCCACAAATGAGTGTTCACGCGTGACCGCGGAATCGTTTCTCCGTTGAACCTGGCGTGACAACCCTTGCTTCCGGCCTTGCTTCCGGCGTCGACCTGGCGCGTGCCCAGCGTCCGCGCCGTTCCCGACGCCGTCCCACTCAGGAGCCCGTGTACGCGCTGCTCGCCGAGGAGTGGCAGCAGAGCGGCCGACTCGTCCCAGGAGAGCGCGACCAGGAGTGGGTTGAGCTGACCACCCGCGACATCTGGCACAGGTAGCGGGTAGCGGGTAGCGGGCGGCGGGCGGCGGGCGGCGGTTGTCAGCCGAGCAGCAGGCTGCGCAGGACCAGGCCGGTGGCGGGCTTGGGGCCGAAGGAGGTGGACTTCCGGGGCATGGTCACGCCCCGCTCGGCCAGCCGGCGGACCACGCCCTCCGCCACCGGTTGCAGCAGCACCGCCGTTGCGCCGCGCTGCGCGGCCTCGCGCACGGCCGCGTCGGTGTCGTGGACGTAGCCGATGTGCTCGGGGGCGTCCGGGACGTTCCACACCCGGTCGAGCAGCACCGAGTGCAGCACGGTGGCGTCCAGGCGGCGGTACTCCTCGGGCCGGTCGGCCGGGACGGCGGCCTCCAGGGTGGTCCGGTCGGGCCCGGTGACCAGCCGGAACTCGCTGCCGCTGGTCAGTACGAAGGCGTTCTCTCCGGCGGCCTTGGCGGCGTGCTGGGCCTCCAGCGCCGCGTCCTGGCCGGGCAGCGGTTCCGACACCGTCCAGGCGTCGCGGGTGAGCGCGGCGAGGGCGTCCGGCAGTGGCAGTTGGTGCAGCACCCGGTGGATCGCGCGGACCCGCAGCGGGTAGCGGGCGGTGTCGACCAGCAGCACGAGTCCCCGGTCCCAGGGGCTGTGCGCCAGGTAGCGGTGCTCGCGCTGGAGCCGCAGGTACATGGCCCAGCGGTGGTGCCCGTCGGCGATCAGCGCCCGGCAGGTGGCCAGGTCCCTGGTGACGGTGGCCAGGTCCCTGGGGGCGGTGACCGACCAGAGGCGGTGGGTGGTGCGGTCGCTGGTGGTGGTGGTGAGCAGCGGCTCGGTCCCGGCGACCCGTTCGATGACGTCGGCGGCGCTGCCGTCGCCTCGGTAGGTGAGCAGGATGGGCTCCAGGTTGGCCTTGGTGGTCCGCATCAGGCCGACCCGGTCGGCGACCGGTCGGGGCATCACCTCCTCGTGCGGGAGGACCACCCCGGCCTGCGCTCCGCTGACGGCCAGCGCGCCGATCAGGCCGCGTTGCAGCGTGCCGCCGTCCTCCGGGGGCGCCTGCTGCTCGTAGACGTAGAGCGCGGGGGCCGGGTCGGCGGTGAGGACGCCGTTGCGCTGCCAGTCGGCGAGCAGCGCGGCGGCGCGCCGGTAGCCGCTCTCGGCGGTGGGCTCGGGCCGGGGCAGGATCAGCCGGACGACATTGTGCGGGTCGCCCGTCTCCAGCCGCAGCCGTCCGTCCGCGTCGACCACGTCGTACGGCGGTGAGGTGACCGCCGCCAGGGAGCTGACCCGCCCGGGGTTGTAGCGCAACCCTCGGAAAGGGGCCAGCGACAGCCCGGCGGCGGCCACCCGGCCCGCGTCGCCGTATCGGGAATCTCCTGCGTCGTCTGCACTGACTGCGCTCACTCTGGGCATGTTAACCGGGTATGCGCGGTTGACTGATCATCGGACGGTTGTCGGCGGACGGAGAGGGGTCGCAGATGTGGGAGCGGGCACGCCACGAGGAGGGCACTCCGAGTGAGGGCGCTCCGAGCGGGGACGTGTACGAGTGGTTCCGGCGCGGCAGCGGGCTGCTGGCCGACGGGCATGCCGGGGCCGCCATACAGTTGCTGCTGCGGGCGGCCGAGGCGGAGCCGGGGTCGACGGCGATCCGGGAGACGCTGGCCAGGGCGCAGTTCGACGCCGGGTCGTACGCGGCGGCGCTGGAGAGCTTCCGGGCGGTCGCCCAGGCCGACCCGGCGGACGACTACGCCCAGTTCGGGTGGGGGCTGGCGGCGGCCAGGACCGGTGACTTCGAGGAGTCAGCGGTGCATCTGGCGCTGGCGGTGGCGATGCGGCCGGATTCCAAGCACTACCGGGCCGCGCTGCGGCAGACCCGGGCGACGCTGAAGGCGCGGGCGGGCGGGTTCGGTACGGTCGGGGGTGCGCCGGACGGTGTGCATGACCAGGACGAGCAGGACGAGTAGAGAGACAGGACCCATGCCTGACCTTCCCGAGGCCCCGGCTGACCAGTCCACGGCTGACCAGGCCCAGGCCGACCAGACCCTCCCGCTGTACCGGCGCTATGACACGGCGCTGCTCGATCTGGACGGCGTGGTCTACGCCGGGCCGAACGCGATCGACCACGCCGTGGAGTCGCTGACCCGGGCCGGGTCGGAGGGCATGCGGCTGGCGTACGTCACCAACAACGCCTCGCGGACCCCGGACACGGTCGCCAAGCATCTGACCGACCTGGGCGTCCCGGCCGGGCCCAGCGACGTGATCACCTCCGCCCAGGCGGCGGCGCGACTGGTCGCGGACCGGGTGCCGAGCGGGTCGCCGGTGCTGGTGGTCGGCGGCGACGGGCTGGTCGAGGCGCTGCGCGAGCGCGGGCTGAAGCCGGTCCGCTCGCTGGACGACAGCCCGCTGGCGGTCGTCCAGGGGTTCGACCCCAGCGTCGGCTGGCAGCAGCTGGCCGAGGCCAGCTATGCCGTCGCCCAGGGGCTGCCCTGGGTGGCGTCCAACACCGACCTGACCATTCCGACCGCGCGCGGCACCGCTCCCGGCAACGGGACGCTGGTCGCCGTGGTGCGCACGGCCACCGGGGCGGAACCGCAGGTCGCGGGCAAGCCGCTGCCGCCGATGCACCGGGAGACCATCATCCGCACCGGGGCCAAGCGTCCGCTGGTGGTCGGCGACCGGCTGGACACCGACATCGAGGGCGCGTCCAACGGCGGCGTGGACAGCCTGCTGGTGTTCACCGGGATCGCCAAGCCCGGGGACCTCCCGGCGGCACCGCCGGAGCACCGGCCGACGTACGTCGCGGCCGACCTGCGCGGGCTGCTGCGCGTCCAGCCCCCCTTGGCCGCCGGCGACGACGGCTCGCAGCGCTGCGGCGGCTGGACGGCGACGGTGCGGGACGGCGTGCTGGAGTTCGGCGACGAGCGTGGCGAGGACCCCTACGACGGGCTGCGGGCGCTGTGCGCGGCGGTGTGGGCGGCGGCCGACGCCGATCGGGGCGGGGCGCCGAGCTGGGACAAGGCCTTGACCGAGCTGGACCTGTGAGGTTGTGAGGTCTGTGGGGTCGTGGGGTCTGGTGAGGCCGTGAACCGGGTCAGAGCAGCTTGCGGAGCTGGAGCAGGTCGCGGATGCCGGCCTCCAGCTTGACCCGTCCGGACGCCCAGGCCGAGGCGAAGTTCAGCTGCCCGCCGACCAGTGCCACCAGGTCATCGCCCTTCATCGCGAGCCGGATCTGTGCCCGTTCCTCCGGCCGGCCGGGGCTCTGTGTGATGTCCTGGATACGGCCGTCGCGAAGGCGTCCGGAGAAGGTCACGTCGAGGTCGGTGATCCAGCAGGTCAACGAGCGGTCCATGGCGGCGGCGCTGCGGACGTCGCCCTGTGCCTTGCCGAGGTTCTCGCTCAGCTGGATCAGTGCCGCCCGGCACTCGGCGGAATCGGCCATGGTGCGGTGTGCTCCCGTTGTCGTGGAGGGCGCCGTGGAGGGCGCGAGTCCCTGCGACGCTACCGCAGCGGGGGCGCGACGGGCGTGGATGGCAGGAGTGGAACGACTAAGCGGTAGCGTCTGGTGGGACGGTCCCACGGGCACGACGGGAAGCGAGAGAGGAAGGGCCGGATGCGCGACATGCTGCGTGACTACCTCAAGTTGGCGGCCGGGGCCGCGCTGGGGGCGGCGGAGGAGGTTCGACGCCTCGCTGAGGCGGGCACCCGCGAGCTGCTGGAGCGGTCCGGCGTGGACGCCGAGGAGCTGCGCGGCCGTCTGCCCGAGCCGGTCCAGTCGCTGGCGGAGGACGTCGTGGCGGCCGGGCGGAACAACTCCGAGCTGCTGATCGGCCTGCTCCGCTCGGAGGCGGAGAAGGCGTGGAGCCGGGTCGGTGACGGCATGGTCCAGGTCGGCGTGGTGCTGGAACTGCTGGAACGTCAGGTGCGGCACCTCCAGGGCGGCGGTGAGGACTCCCCGGCGGACGGCGAGTCCGCGGCCCAGCCCGACGACGAGCCGCAGACCCAGCCGGGCCCGAAGCCCACGCCCAAGCCCGGCCCGAGGCCTGGTCCCGGGCCGAAGCCGGCCTCGCGGGCGGAGCAGGCCTTCCCGACCCCGGCCGCCGCGCCCCGACCGGCCCCTCGGTCGGCCCCGCGCCCGGTGCGGGTCGTCGTCGACGAGGACGGCGCCCCGGACGCGGCCGAGGCCGCAGCCGCCGCAGCGGCCCGGCGGCGGGCCTCCGTCCCGGGACTGCGCAAGGCCGCCGCCACCGCCAAGCAGGCACAGTCGCCGGCAACCCCGCCCCCCACGGACACGGACGCCCCGGGCGCGAAGCTGCCGGCCAAGCCCGCGTCCGCGCGGAAGGCCCCGGCGGCGAAGAAGGCGCCAGCAGCGAAGAAGACGTCGTCGGCCCAGGCCCCGGCCGCCACCGCCACCCCCGCCGTGAAGCCTCCGGCGAAGAAGGCGGCGGCGAAGAAGACCGCTGCGCGGCAGCCCGATGCCGCAGTCGCCCCGGCGAAGCGGGTTCCAGTGGCGAAGAAGGCCCCCGCCGCCAAGCAGACCGCCGGCCCGACCCCGGCCAAGAAGACCGCGAAGAAGCCCGTCCCCCGAAAGCCCACCACCGATGCCTGACCCAACCCCCCAGACCCCGCCCACCCTCGCTCCGGCCCCACCCCTCACCGCCACGCCTGCCCCGGGTGCTGCGCCGCGCCCCGGCCCCGTGCCTCGGCCCGGCGTGGTCCCCGGCCCGGGGGCTGCCTTCGCCGGGCCCGTCCCGGGCGTCGTGCCCGTCGCGGGTGCTGGGCTGCGACCCGGCCCCGCCGGGGCGGGGTTCGTGGAGGAGACTGGGGTGGCGGCGGTGGATGAGGCGTTGGCGCGGTTGGAGGGGTTGGCGGAGGTCGCGGCGGAGGGTCATGCGGAGCTTTTCGAGAGCGTGCATGAGCAGCTGCGGCAGACCCTGGCCTCGCTCGACCAGCCGCACCCCTGACCGCACCCGTGACCGCTGACCGACTGCACCGCTGACCGCTGACCGCTGACCGCTGACCGCCGAGAGCCGACGCCGGTCGGCGTGGGTGGCGGGGCCGTACCCGATACCGACTTCGCAGGAGCTGAACCGCACGTGGCAGTCGCACGACGCCGTCTGGACGCCGAACTCGTCCGCCGCAAGCTGGCCCGTTCGCGGGAGCACGCCAGTGAGCTGATCGCCGCCGGGCGGGTCAGCGTCGGCGGAGCGACGGCGACGAAGTCGGCCACCCAGGTGGAGACCTCGGCCGCGGTGGTGGTCAGCAAGGACGACAACGACCCCGACTACGTGTCCCGCGGCGGCCACAAGCTGGCCGGCGCGCTCGCCGCGTTCCTGCCGCAGGGCCTGGCCGTCGAGGGGCGGCGCTGCCTGGACGCCGGGGCGTCCACCGGCGGGTTCACCGACGTGCTGCTGCGGGCGGGGGTGGACCGGGTGCTGGCCGTCGACGTCGGCTACGGACAGCTCGCCTGGTCGCTGCAGAGCGATGAACGGGTGATCGTGATGGACCGGACGAACGTGCGCGAGCTGACGCTGGAACAGATCGGCGGCGCGCCGGTGGATCTGGTGGTGAGCGACCTGTCGTTCATTCCGCTGGGCCTGGTGCTGCCCGCGCTGGTGGCCTGTACCGCCGCCGAGGGGGACCTGGTGCTGATGGTCAAGCCGCAGTTCGAGGTCGGCAAGGACCGGCTGGGCAGCGGCGGCGTGGTCCGCAGCCCGCAGCTGCGGCAGGAGATGATCGAGAAGGTGGCGGCCCAGGGCGCGGCGTTGGGGCTGGGGGTGCGCGGGGTGACCGCGAGCCCGCTGCCCGGGCCGTCCGGCAACGTCGAGTACTTCCTCTGGTTCCGCCGCGACGCCGACCCGCTGGATCCCGCTGAGGCGGGTCGCGCGGTTTTGGAGGGGCCGCAGTAGGCAACCGGTAAGGTCGGAAGCCATCGCCTGCCAAGTATCCGTTACTAGGGGGAGGCACGGCCCGGTCGGCGTGGACCGGTCGTGCTGGAGGGTTCCATGACTGACCGTACTGTCTTCCTGCTCGCTCACACCGGCCGCGAAGAGGCCCTGATGAGCGTCGAGTCCCTGGTCGAGGGGTTGCTGAAGGCGGGGATAAGGCTGCGGGTGCTCGCTGCCGAGGCTCCCGACATGGGGTTTCCGGCCGGGGTTGAGGCGGTGCCGACCGGGCCGGGGGCGGTCGCGGGCTGCGAGCTGATCCTGGTGCTGGGCGGCGACGGGACGCTGCTGCGCGGCGCGGAGCTGTCGCGCGAGTCGGGGGTGCCGATGCTGGGGGTGAACCTCGGCCGGGTGGGCTTCCTGGCGGAGGCGGAGCGGGACGACCTGGCGAAGGTCGTGGAGCGGGTGGTCGAGCTCGACTACGAGGTCGAGGAGCGGATGACGCTGGACGTGATCGTCCGGACCGACGGCCGGATCGTGCACACCGACTGGGCGCTGAACGAGGCCTCGGTGGAGAAGGCATCCCGCGAACGCATGATCGAGGTGGTGACCGAGGTGGACGGCCGTCCGGTGTCCAACTTCGGCTGCGACGGCGTGGTCTGCGCCACGCCGACCGGGTCCACCGCGTATGCCTTCTCGGCCGGGGGACCGGTGGTGTGGCCGGAGGTGGAGGCGCTGCTGATGGTGCCGATCAGCGCCCACGCGCTGTTCGCCAAGCCGCTGGTGACCTCGCCGAAGTCGGTGCTGGCGGTCGAGGTGCAGCGGAAGACGCCCAACGGCGTGCTCTGGTGCGACGGTCGGCGGACGGTGGAGCTGCCGGCCGGGGCCCGGGTGGAGGTCCGCCGGGGCCGGACCCCGGTCCGGCTCGCCCGGCTGCACCGCGCGCCCTTCACCGACCGCCTGGTGGCCAAGTTCGCGCTACCGGTCACCGGTTGGCGCGGAGCCCCCGAACAGGGCTGACGCCGTCCGCCGGGGTCGGAATCACGGGCGCTGGCGCGACCGCGCGTTCAGCGCCGCGTGCTTGGCCCTGAGCGCGTTCTCACAGGGTTCGCAGATGATGACGACCTGGCCGGGCCCGGAGTTCTGCTCGACCTGCCCGGCGATCCGGCCGACCCGGTCCTTGTCGCACTGGCAGCACCAGCCTCGCGTCCGCTCAGCCCGGGTCACTGGGCGGGGACCAGGCAGGGCGCGTGCGCCCGGGCCGTGTCGAGGGAGTGACAGCGTTCGAGGTGCAGTCGCCAGGCGAGGTCGTCGCGGCAGATCCAGTCGTCGCCGTACGCGACGGTCGGGGCGTCGGAGTGCTGGCCGCGCCCGTAGTCGCAGGGCTGACCGGTGGTGAAGGTGAGCCGTTCGAGGAACGCGGCGTCGTTGGGGTGGGTTCTCATACAACGGCCTCCGTCGTGTGGGTGAGGGCAGCGGCGAGCCAGGTCGCGCCGGTGAGCTGACCGGGCAGGTGCGGCCGGTGCAGCCAGCGGGCCAGGTACGGGTCGATGCCCAGCCCCGGGAGCACGATCGACGTGCCGCGCGTCAGGAGCCGCACGCCAGTCGGCCAGTGCGCCGGGCTGGTGCCGGTGGTGATGGGCCAGTAGGTGACCAGGGACCGGTCTGAGATGACGACGGGTCCCAGGTGCGCGCGGGTCTCCGCATCGGCCGTGAGGCGGGCCAGCAGCGGTACGCCCTGCCCGGTGGGGATGCGGACGGCGTCCCAGTCGATCCCGGCGTCGACCGCCTGATCCCAGGCGCTCATGACCCGTCGGCCTGGTGCTCGGGGCAGGCAGTGACAGCCCACACGAGATCCTGACCGGGCCGGACCTCGGTGCGGACGTGTCCGGCTGACAGCAACTCGCTGTCGTGTCGGCCGCAGACGATGCAAGCCAGGGCGTGGAGCTGGGCATCGGAGTAGGGCGGCGTTGCGGTGGCTGCGCTGGGCATCCTGAACTCCCAAGACGAGGGTTGGAGCCGTTCCCGCCCACGATGGCGGACCCGGTCAGGTGGACGAAGGTGCACGATGTCGGCAGATGGCACGACTACTGACGAACAGTCAACGGCCGCGCGCCGGGGTGGGACGATCGGGTAGGCGGTACCCGCATACGGATATGTGCTGCGCGCATACGGAGGCGGTATCCGGGCACGCGAAACCTATGTTGGGGCGGAAGATTGAGAGAGCAGGCGGCGCTTCTTGCGGCGTCCCGTGCGGGGGACTACGGCCGGGTCATTGAGCTGGCCAGGCGAGTAGCGAGGATGACGCAGGGCCAGTTAGGGCAGGCGTGCGGATTGTCGCAGTCAGCTGTCTCCCGTCTGGAGAAGCGCGGGACAGGTGCCTATTCCACGGATGTCCTGGCGGCAGCAGCAGCCCACCTGAACATTCCGGCGGCGTGGGTCGGTCTGGCGGCACGGAACGGAGAACGTGGAGAGACGGGAATTCCTTGGTGCGGTGGCGATGGCCGCCGTGCCACCCGTCCTGGCGGCGCTGCCGTCGGCGGACAGCGGGCAGGCACCGGCGTTGAGGCTGAGCACGACCGCCTACCGACGGTTGGACGCGTCCACGTCGTCCAGGGACCTCATGGATCCGGTGCAATCCCACTTGCGGCTGATCCAGACGATCGCCCAGGGAGCGTCCGTCGCACAGCGGAGCAGGCTGGCGGCAGTCGGCAGCGAGGCCTCCAGCTTGGCGGGGTGGCTGGCGTGGGACATGGGGGACCACGGTTCCGCACGAACCTGGTACGGCTCGGCCATCAAGGCGGCGCGATCCAGCGGGGACCCGCTGCTGGCCGCATATCAGGCCGGTAGCCTCGCGCAGTTCGAGGCTCACGCGGGCAACGCCACGCAGGCCCTCGGCCTGGCGGCAAACGCCCGGCTGAGCCTGGGGGCGCAGCGCCCGGCCATCGCCGACGCCTGGCTGTCCTCAGTGGAGGCCTTGGCGCATGCCGCCGCCGGTGACCGTCACGCAGCCGACCGGGCTCTGATCGCCAGCCGGGCGGCAGCAGAGCGCGCGCCCTTGGAGGAGTTGCCCCCGTGGCCGTGGGTGTTCGCATTCGATGAGACCAAGGTGGCCGCTTGCCGCGTGACCTGTGGCGCGCACCTCGGACTGCCAGACTGGGTGCTGAGTGATGACACCGCCGCGTTGAACACCGGCCACGCCAAGCAACGTGCGCTCCTGGTTCTCGACATCGCCGCCGGGCACATGGCCGCCGGACGGCACGACGCTGCCTTCGCACTCGCGTCCAGAGCCGTGGATACCGCCGTGCGGTACCGATCCGGGCGGATTGTCGAACGGGCGCGTGCGCTCCGCCGTACCCTCACCACCAGCACTCCGCCGAAGGTGGTCCGTGAGTTCGACGAACGCCTGCACGACGTCTACCTGTAGAAGGGCGCATGATGCGTATAGGGATCACCGGTCACCGAGGACTGAACGGGGACGTTGAGCGGCAGGTGAGGGCGCTGCTGGCCCAGGCCGTGGCCACCTACGACGCAGGGGAGTTGACCGGTGTGTCCTGCATCGCCGACGGCCCCGACGCCTGGTTCGCTCAGGCCGTCCTCGACCACGGCGGTCGACTCGAAGTCGCCATCCCCGCCGAGCAGTACCGTGACGCGCTGCCGGAGTGGCACCACCCGGTCTACGACAACCTGCTGCGCCGTGCCGCTGACGTGCACCACACCGGCCTCACCGCCTCGGACTCCGCCGCGCACATGGCAGGCAGTGAGGTGCTGGTCGGCCTGGTGGACGAACTCCTGGCCGTCTGGGACGGTAACCCCGCCCGAGGGTATGGCGGCACAGCGGACGTCGTGGCCTATGCGGAGCGCGTGGGTGTGCCAGTTCGGGTGCTGTGGCCTGAAGGCGCTGCACGCTGAGCTGACGTCCACGGTGACGGGGATGGATCAGGTGAGCGACTCGGCGAGGGTTTCGGCGGGCGTGAAGACCATGCTGTGTATGGGAGCCATCTCCGCCATGCGGGCAGCGTCGGCGGAGGCCGCCTGGCCTTCGGGGGAGGCGAAGGCGGCGCGGAGGTCCTCCATCGAGTCCCACTCCAGCTCGGCGATCAGGTAGTACGGATCGCCGCCGCGCACCGGGGAGGCGTCGCGGGCGACGGTGTAGCTGCGCAGCAGCGGCAGGTGGTGGGCGAGCGGAAGGTGTACGTCGCGGTAGTACTGGTCGAACGCGACCGGGTCGGCGGGGGTTCCGTAGAGGACGATGAGGCGGGCCGTCATGGCGGTGCTCCTTTTCGAGATTTTCGAGATTTTCGAGATTGGTGACACCGATACATACCGGCGAGGGCGCCGCGACTCATCGCGCCTTGCGTGAGATTTCCGCAGGCGCGGACAGCGATACCGGTCGGCGCCCGGTCACGGTCCGTGGAGCTCGATCTCCCAGGCTTCAAACGGCGGGTCCACTGTGTAGGAGGGGTCGCAGCGGCGGCGGATCCACTGCGCCGCCCGGTACTGTGCAGCGCCGTCATCGGTCGTCTGGCCGTCGTCGTCGACCTGCAGGACATTCGCGAAGACGGCGAAGACCATCTCCAGATCGGACCCGTACTCAAGCAGGTGAGCACGGTAGTCGATCCCTTCCAGCAGGTCGACGTCCACGGTGCCGTTGCCGAGGTAGAACGCGAAGAACCGCAGGGCCGCTCGTACATCGGTCGAAAGATGCGTCATGCGCTCCATCCTCATCCGAGGGACGCTTCACGGACTCCCCTGTGCCACTGCGTGGGGACGCCCCCGCCGGCCTGCTGGGTACATTGTTCCCCGGCATGGGGACCGACGGAGCATCCGTCCATCACTTTGGACCACTACGCTCACTCATGCCGGGAGCGGGAAGCCCGCTCGCGGCGGCCGAGGTGGACCGGGGAGGGAAGTTTCTCGCCGAGCGCCCCCTAGCAAGCGGGAGAAGTCGAGTGGATCAATCCGATCGGCAGGTCAAAGGGGTTAGGCGCGGGATGCTGGAAGAGATGCGGATACGCGCACTCGGCGTGATCGACGATGCGGTGGTCGAGCTGTCGCCGGGCTTCACCGTGGTCACCGGGGAGACCGGGGCGGGCAAGACCATGGTGGTGACCAGCCTGGGCCTGCTGCTGGGCGGACGCGCGGACGCCGGTCTGGTGCGCAACGGCGCGGAGCGGGCGGTGGTCGAGGGGCGGGTGCTGCTCCCGCCCGGTTCGCCGGTGGCCGCCCGGGCGCTGGAGGCCGGGGCGGAGCTGGACGGCGATGTGCTGCTGCTCAGCCGGACGCTCTCGGCCGAGGGCCGGTCGCGGGCGCATGTCGGCGGCCGTTCGGTGCCGATGAGCCTGCTGGCCTCGCTCGGCGAGGACCTGATCGCCGTGCACGGGCAGACCGACCAGCAGCGGCTGCTGGCCCCGGCCCGGCAGCGCGGCGCGCTGGACCGCTACGCCGGCGCGTCGGTGGCCGAGCCACTGGTCGGGTACCAGCAGGCCTACCGGCGGCTGCGCGAGGTCGGCACGCTGCTGGAGGAGCTGACCACCCGGGCCCGGGAGCGGACGCAGGAGGCGGACCTGCTGCGCTTCGGCCTGGACGAGGTCGCCGCCGCCGAGCCGTTGGCCGGGGAGGACCTGGAGCTGGCCGAGGAGTCGCAGCGGCTGGGTCACGCCGACGCGCTGTCCTCCGCCGCCAACCTGGCGCACGGCGCGCTGGCCGGTGACCCGGCCTCGCCGGACGCGCTGGACGCGGGAACGCTGCTGGCGCAGTCCCGGCGGGCGCTGGAGGCGGTTCGACACCACGACCCGCGGCTGGCCGCGCTGGCGGACCGGCTGGGCGAGGTGGGCTATCTGCTCGGCGACATCGCCGGGGACCTGGCCGGGTACGCCGACGACCTGGACGCGGACCCGGCCAGGCTGGCCGCGGTCGAGGAGCGCCGGGCGGTGCTGGCGCACCTGGTGCGCAAGTACGGCAGCCCGGACGGCGGCCTGGCCGAGGTGCTGGAGTGGGCCGAGGACGCCGCGGTGCGGCTGACCGAGCTGGACGGGGACGACGACCGGATCACCGCTCTCGAAACGGAGCGGCAGTCACTTCGGGAGCGGGTGTCCGGACTGGCGGCCGAGCTCACCGCCGCCAGACAGGCCGCCGCCGAGGTGTTCGCCAAGGCGGTCACCGCCGAGCTGACCGAGCTGGCGATGCCGCACGCCCGGGTCAGCTTCGGGATCACCGAGGCCGACGACTTTGGTCCGTACGGCATCGACGAGGTGGAGGTGCTGCTCGCGCCGCACCCGGGGACCCCGCCCCGGCCGATCGCCAAGGGTGCCTCGGGCGGCGAGCTGTCGCGGGTGATGCTCGCGGTCGAGGTGGTCTTCGCCGGGGCCGACCCGGTGCCCACCTATCTGTTCGACGAGGTGGACGCCGGCGTCGGCGGCAAGGCCGCGGTCGAGGTCGGCCGCCGGCTCGCCCGGCTGGCTCGGACCTCGCAGGTGATTGTGGTCACTCACCTGCCGCAGGTGGCGGCGTTCGCGGACCGGCACCTGGTGGTCGAGAAGACCGTGGACGGCACGGTCACCCGCAGCGGGGTGACCACGCTGTCCGACACCGACCGGGTCAGGGAGCTGTCCCGGATGCTCGCCGGTCTGGAGGACTCCGAGCTGGGCCGCGCCCACGCGGAGGAGTTGTTGGCCGCCGCGCGAACGGGCGTGGTGCCACCGAACGGGTGACGGAGCATCCGGTGCTGACGCCGACTGTCCAAGAACCCGGCCGAGCTGGCATCGTGGAGCAGCCGCGACCCGGCGTGATTCGAACCGAAGTGAAGTACGCGAACGGGTACCCCGCGGCGAACCCGCGAACCGGGACCCGCAGACTGGTACGCGCGGACCAGGACACGCGGACCAGGACACGCGGACCAGGACGCGCGCCCGACTACCAGCAGGGCCGACCGACGAGAGGGAGACGACGCCGACCGTGGAGCACACATCCGCAGCCTCGACCGGCCAGTTGCATGCCGTACTCGTCCTCGCCGGGAGTTCCGGTGGGATCGGCGCGCATGTCCGTTCCCTCGCCCAGGGCCTGAGCGCGCACGGCCTTGAGGTGACGGTCTGCGGACCGGCCGAGACCGACGCACTGTACGGCTTCTCCGAGACCGGGGCGCGGTTCCACCCGGTGGAGATCACCCCGACGCCGGGGCCGCGCACCGACGCCGCCGCCGTGGGCGAGCTGCGCCGGGCGTTCGCCCGGGCGACGCTGGTGCACGCGCACGGGCTGCGGGCGGCGCTGCTGTCCGATCTGGCGCTGCGGACCGCCCGGGCCGGGACCCCGCTGGTGGTCACCTCGCACCACGCCAACCTGGCCACCGGGATGGAGCGGCGGCTGCTGCGGCTGATGGAGCGCCGGGTGGCGCGGGCCGCGGACCTGGTCCTGGGGGTGTCCTCGGACCTGGTGGCCCGGGCCCGGACGCTGGGCGCGGCCGACGCCCGGCTGAGCCCGGTGGCCGCGCCGCCGCTGCCGCTGCCGGCCCCGGCGGACCGCCGCGAGCAGGTCCGCGCGGAGCTGCTCGCGGAGAAGGACAGCGAGAAGGACAGCGAGAAGGACAGCGAGAAGGGCGCAAAGAAGGGTGCGGGGAAGGGTCAGCAGCGGGACGGCGAGCGGCCGATCGTGCTGGCGGTGGGGCGGCTGATCCCGCAGAAGAACTTCCACCTGTTGCTGGACGCCGCCTCCGGCTGGCGCGGCGCGGGCGAGCCGCTGGTGCTGGTGGCCGGGGACGGGCCGGAGCTGGACGCGTTGCAGGCGCGGGTGCGGACCGAGCGGCTGCCGGTCCGGATGCTGGGCCACCGGACCGACATCCCGGACCTGCTGGCCGCCGCCGACCTGGTGGTGATCTCCTCGCGCTGGGAGGCGCGTTCGCTGGTCGCTCAGGAGGCGCTGCGGGCGGGAGTGCCGCTGGTGGCCACCATGGTCGGCGGCCTGCCGGAGCTGGTCGGCGACGCGGCCGTGCTGGTGCCGCCGGGGGACCGGGCCGCCCTGTCTGACACTGTGTCAACTCTGTTGGCGGACCCGGGCCGGCGGGCGGAGCTCGCGGCGGCCGGCCCGCCGCAGGCGGCCACCTGGCCGGACGAGGCGGCCACGGTGGCCCAGGTGTTGAGCATCTACGACGAGTTGACCTCCGCTGTCGCGCGCTGAGAACTGACAGGCTGAGAACTGACGGTCAGTCAGCTCGCCTCGGTGAGCGTCACTGTGAGCGTTCCGTCGGCCGCGGCGGTGACGGTGACGGTGGTCAGGTCGGGCACGGTGACGGTCGCGCCGTGGGCGGCGGCCGACGCGCCGACGCCGACCACCCGCATCCCGGCGGCCAGTCCGGCCGCGACCCCGGCCTCGGAGTCCTCGAACACGACGCAGTCCGCCGGGGCGACGCCCAGCCGGGCCGCGCCGGCCAGGAAGCCCTCCGGATGCGGCTTGCTGGCGGTGACCTGCTCGGCGGTCACCGCGATCGCGGGTACCTCCAGCCCGGCCGCGCCCATCCGGGCCTGGGTCAGGGCGTCGTCGGCGGAGGTCACCAGCGCGTGCCGGAGGTCGGCCAGCGAGGCCAGGAACGCGGGCGCGCCCGGGATCGGCACCACGCCCTCGGTGTCGGCGACCTCCTCGGCCAGCATCCGCTCGTTGTCGGCGTGGTTCAGCTCCATCGGCCGGTCCGGCAGCAGTTCGGCCATGGTGGCGAAGCCCTGCCGCCCGTGGGCGATCCGCAGTACCGCCTCGATGTCGTCGAAGCCGTTCGCGGTGGCCCAGCGCTGCCAGACCCGCTGCACCGACCGGCTGGAGTCCACCAGGGTGCCGTCCATGTCGAGCAGCAGGGCGCGGGTGGTGAGCACGGTCACGGCCGGGGAGGCGGCGGTCTCGGTCGGGGCGGGCATGGCGCTCCTTGGTTGAGGACAGGTCTTTGTTCCTCAACTATACAAATATGCGGAGGGTCCGGCCGGGCAAGCGCCTTCAGATGCCCGGGACGCCGCCGGCGGCGGTCAGCCGCAGCGCGGTGTCGATCAGCGGGACGTGGCTGAAGGCCTGCGGGAAGTTGCCGACCTGCCGCTTCAGCTTCGGGTCCCACTCCTCGGCCAGTAGCCCCACGTCGTTGCGGATCGCCAGCAGCCGGTCGAACAGGTCCCGGGCCTCGTCGATCCGGCCGATCATCGCCAGGTCGTCGGCCAGCCAGAACGAGCAGGCCAGGAACGCGCCCTCGTCGCCCGGCAGGCCGTCCACGCCCTCGCTGTCGCCGCTGGTCGGGTAGCGCAGCACGAAGCCGTCCGGGGTCATCAGCTCCCGCTGGATCGCCTCGATGGTGCCGATCACCCGCTTGTCGTCCGGCGGCAGGAAGCCCATCTGCGGGATCAGCAGCAGCGAGGCGTCCAGCTCCTTGGAGCCGTAGGACTGGGTGAAGGTGTTGCGCTCGCGGTCGTAGCCGCGCTCGCAGACGTCGTCGTGGATGGCGTCGCGCAGCTCGCGCCAGCGGTCCAGCGGGCCCTCGTGCGGGGTCTCCTCGATCATCCGGATGGTGCGGTCCACCGCCACCCAGGCCATCACCTTGGAGTGGACGAAGTGCCGGCGCGGGCCGCGCACCTCCCAGATGCCCTCGTCCGGCTGACGCCAGTGCTGCTCCAGGTAGCTGATCAGCCGTAGTTGCAGCACGTGTGCGTGGTCGTTGCGGACCAGGCCGGTCATATGGCCCAGGTGCAGCGCCTCCACCACCTCGCCGTAGACGTCCAGCTGGAGCTGCGCCGCCGCGCCGTTGCCGATCCGGACCGGGGTGGAGCCCTCGTAGCCGGGCAGCCAGTCCAAGGTGGCCTCGGTCAGCTCGCGCTCACCCGCGATCCCGTACATGATCTGCAGGTTCTCCGGGTCCCCGGCGACCGCCCGGAGCAGCCACTCGCGCCAGGCCCCGGCCTCGTCCCGGTAGCCGGTGCGCAGCAGCGAGGACAGGGTGATGGCGGCGTCCCGCAGCCAGGTGAAGCGGTAGTCCCAGTTGCGGACGCCGCCGATGTCCTCCGGCAGCGAGGTGGTCGGGGCCGCGACGATGCCGCCGGTGGGGGCGTAGGTGAGGGCCTTGAGGGTGATCAGCGAGCGGATCACCGGCTCGCGGTAGGGGCCCTGGTAGGTGCACTGGGCGACCCACTCGCTCCAGAACTGCTCGGTGTCGGTCAGCGCCTCCTCGGCGTCCGGCTGGTCCGGGGCGGACAGGTGCGAGGGCTGCCAGGTCAGTGCGAAGGCGATGCGCTGGCCCCGGCTGACGGTGAAGTCGGCGTAGGTGGTGAGGTTGCGTCCGTAGGTGTCGGCCTCGCCGTCCAGCCAGACCGAGTCGGGCCCGGCGACCGCGACGGTGCGGGTGTTCTCGCCGTCCTCGACCTTGTGCACCCAGGGCACCACCCGGCCGTAGGAGAAGCGCATCCGCAGCGCGGAGCGCATCCGGACCCGGCCCGACAGGCCCTCCACGATCCGGATGATCTGCGGCTCGGTGGTGCCGCCGTGCGGGCCGCCGGAGACGTGCCGCGGCGGCATGAAGTCGATCACCCGGACGCTGCCCCGGACGGTGTCCCACTCCTGTTCCAGGATCAGCGAGTCGCCCCGGTAGCGGCGGCGGGTGGCCGGCTGGGCGGGCGCGGCGGCGGTCGGCGGCAGGATCCGCAGTTCGCCGCTCTCCTCGAAGACGTTCGCGGCCTGTGCCCGGGCCGCCCCCGACACGCCGCCGGACCGCGGGTCCAGCGGCCGGTCCGGGTCGGCCGGGCCGATCCGCCAGAAGCCGTGCTCGTCGGTGCCGAGCAGCCCGGCGAAGACCGCGGGGGAGTCGAACCGGGGCAGGCACAGCCAGTCGACCGCGCCGTCCCGGCTGACCAGGGCGGCCGTCTGCATGTCGCCGATGAGTGCGTAGTCCTCGATACGGGCAGCCACGGGATCTCCACTTCGCAGGGTGTGCGCCGGATCGCCGAGGAGGGCGGGGGAACGGCCCCGGCGGCGCGGGTGGCCGGGCCGGGTCGGCGGCTGTGCGGGCTACTGGGCAGTCGTACTGGGCAGTCGTACTGGACGGTCGTACAGGGCGGGCGCTACGTCCGTGCAGGATACGACGCAGGCGGGGCGGGTGGTGACGATGGTGATCACGGCACGCCGGTCGGCGACCGGTCAAAGACCTGTCGGCGACCCGTCAACAACCGGTCGACGGCTGCGGAGCAGCGGCGGAGACGGCTGGCCAGCCGCGGGTCGGCGGCCCGCCGCCGGGGCCCTGCGGCCGCCGGAGCGAACGTCCGACGCGCCGTGCGAACACGATCGCAATGGCTCACTGTTACCCTGGTATCCCGTGGACAGGTGCGCTGCACCGCCGCTGACCCGCCCCTCAGGGACCGCCGGGTACTCAAGACGCGACCACGGGAGCCCCCTCTTGGCACAGCCCCATTCCGGTTCCACCCGGAACAGTACGACGACCAAGCACCTCTTCGTCACGGGCGGTGTCGCCTCCTCGCTCGGCAAGGGGTTGACCGCGTCCAGCCTGGGGGC
>Ga0302314_10007874_pt1 | contig 19088 bp, 17 predicted proteins | sample III_Palsa_N2_3_FD_200533 | JGI IMG/M metagenome (GOLD analysis project Ga0302314, IMG submission 200533) | Peat permafrost microbial communities from Stordalen Mire near Abisko, Sweden - III_Palsa_N2_3 | ecosystem: Environmental > Terrestrial > Soil > Palsa > Peat permafrost | place: Sweden...
CACCAGATGATGCCGAGGCTGTAGACGGTGCCGCCGAGCCCGATCACCCGCCCGGGACCCCAGCGGGCGATCAGCCGCCCGGTCAGCAGGAAGGCGAAGAACGGGACGACGAGGGGCCCGGGCGCGATCGCCAGCCCGGTGCGCAGCGCCGACCAGCCCCAGACCTGCTGTTCCCAGAGCACGATCGAGAGCAGCATCGAGCCGAAGGCGATGTTGAACACGAACACGGCCACCGAGGAGCCGGTGAACGCGCGGTTGCGGAAGAGTGACGGCTCGATCAGCGGGTTGTGGTGGCGCATGAGCCGGAACACGAAGGCGGCCAGCAGCACGACGGTCGCCACCAGGGCCAGGACCGTCCGGAGCGAGCCCCAGCCCCAGTCGTTGCCCTGCACGAGGGCCAGGCTCAGCAGCCCCACCGCCGCGGTGATCAGGACCGCGCCGAGCGCGTCCGGCCGCTTGACCGGGTGCCCGGGCACGTTCGGCAGCCGCAGCCAGCCGATGACCGCGGCGGCCAGGCCGATCGGCACGTTGACGAAGAAGATCCAGCGCCAGCTGGCCGCGACGAGCAGGCCGCCGACCACCGGGCCGAACGCCGCCGCGGCGCCGCCGAGCGCGGTCCAGGTGCGCACCGAGCGCTGGCGCTTCTCCGGCGGCGCGGTCGCGAGGATCAGGCTCATCGAAGTCGGGGTCAGCAGCGCCGCGCCCGCCGCCTGGATCACCCGGAAGACGATCAGCATGGTCAGGCTGGTGGACAGGCCGCACGCGGCCGAGCCGAGGGTGAACACGAGCACGCCGATCAGGAAGCCGTTCTGGCGGGCGCGCCCCTCGGACAGGCGGCCGAACAGGACCAGGAGCGACGCGTAGACGATCGCGTAGGCGTTCAGCACCCAGGACAGGCTGCCGAGGCTGCTCACGTGCAGGTCGCGGGCGATCGTGGGCAGCGCGACGTTGACGATGAAGACGTCGAGGCTGGCGAGGATGACCCCGGCGCAGACGATGGTCAGCACAAGCGCCGGCGAGGCGTCTTGTTTCCTGAGCTGGCTTAGCGATGGCATAGTCAGGAATCTACCATGCTGGCTTAGCATTCGCTATGTCAGCTAGACTGGGCTCATGCCCGAGGCCACCGCACCCGCAGTCCAGATGATCGGCCCGCTCGGTCGCCGCGACGGCCCGACCAACGCCTATTGCCCCATCGCCCGGACGCTCGACGTCGTCGGCGCCCGCTCCGCCTTCCTCATCCTGCGCGAGGCCTTCTACGGCTCGACCCGCTTCGAGCAGTTCGTCGACCGGGCCGGCATCAGCGAGCCGGTGGCGTCGGCCCGGCTGCGCGAGCTGACCGCCGAGGGCCTGCTCGAGAAGGTCCCGTACCGCGAGCCCGGCCAGCGCACCAGGAACGAGTACCACCTCACCGAGAAGGGCGCCGACCTGTTCCCGGCGCTGGCCGCGATGATGGCCTGGGGCGACCGCTGGCTGTTCCCCGACCGGGCGCGCGTGCACCTCACCCACGCCGGCTGCGGCGGCGAGATCGGCACCGCGCTGACCTGCGACGCGGGCCACGAGGTCAGCGCCGGCGAGGTGCAGCTCGAGGCCAGGAAGCGCGCCGAGTCGACCGCGCCCCTCGAGGGCAGCACCGCTCCGTAACAGTACTTTTAGGCGACGTGGTCGAGGCCGGCCCGAGGCAGCCGGTCGGCAAGCTCGCCGGCCAGGCGGTCGAGTCGCGGGCCGCCGCCGTCGGCCGCGTCCTTCCTGGCGTTGAACAGGCGGACCCACAGGCCGGCCGCCCAGGCGTCCGCGATCTCGGCCTCGGTCCACCGCCCGCCGGCGGCCCGCTGGTAGGCGGCGATGAAGTCCGCGCTCTGGGCGACCGCCGCGGCCTCGCCCGTCGCCCCGGCGGCCGGCCACACCGCGGCGGCCTGGACGGCAAGGCAGCCGGCGATCCGGGGGTCGAAGGGGCGGGACTTGATGACGACGGGCCGGCCGTCGGTGAGCTCGGCGCCGATGACCGCGGACCGGTGCCCGGAGCGGAAGAGCACCCGTGCGGGGCGGGCATCGAGGTAGCGGTCGCACCAGTCCGCGAGCGCCGCGTCACCGAACTCGGCGTTATCGAGCACTGGGTCATCGAGCACGGGGACGAGTATCCCGCCTCCCGTGCGGCTCCGGAAATCGATCGTGCTGAAGATTTGACCGGCCATGGCCGGTCAAATCTTCAGCACGAATTGGATCTTGGTGCTTATATCGGGATAAATCCGGCGCGGGGTGTGCGCCGGGCGCCGGTGGCTGGTCGCTGGTTAGCCGGCCGGTGGTTAGCGAGTGGTTAGCGAGTGGTTAGCGGGCGGCGGGGTGCCAGGGGAGGCGGTAGGCGCGGTAGGTGTTGACGCCGGTCGGGAACTGGGCGTTGAAGGTGAGCTTGCCGGAGGGGCTGAACTCGGAGAAGTACGGGAGCGAGCCCCAGCCGACGAACTCGCTGCCGCCGCCGAGGACCTGGACGTTGCCCTGCGAGGGGGCGCTCAGCCCTTCCGGCTGGTTGTTGGCGGCGACCAGGGTGGCCACGTGGGTGCGGAAGTTGACCTTGACGGTGATCGCCCGGCTGTAGGGGAGGTCGACGAGCGTGTCGGTGCTGGTGTTGGCGGTGCCCGCGGCGTCGTTGTCGAAGAACGTGAAGACGCCGCCGGGGTGGGCCTCGGGGTCATGCTGCCAGGCGAAGATCTTCCCGGCGTTGTCGAGCACCTGGCCCTTGGCCGCGGTCAGCGTGAACGAGCTGTCCTTGCCGCCGAGCCGCCAGAGGATCTTGCCGGTGCGCGGCGACACGTCGTAGGTGGTCCAGGTGTCGCGCCCGTCGATGAGCAGGGTGCCGTCGGTGTCGAGCTTGACCGCGTTGATGTGGAACCAGTCCCACGGGGTGGCCGCCGTGGCCGACAGCGGCTGCTCGCTCTGCGCGTAGGGAACGTGGTCGGCGCTGTCCCACTGCAGCAGCACCTTCCCGGTCTTGATGCTGATCTCCTGGGCGATGCCGTCGATGACCGTCTGGTCGGCGGCCCCGCCGATCGAGGTCAGGTTGGCGGTGGCCGTGGTGTAGGCGAGGATCAGCGCCGTGTTCTGCGGGGTGATGAGGAACTCGTGCCCGTCGGCCGAGAGCCCGTTGCCCGCCTTGACCGTGGCGATTAGCTTGTAGTGCGAGTTGTAGATGTAGTCGGTGCCGGTGGAGACCCCGCCGAGCCCGGTGCCCTGCCAGAAGGTGAGCACCGGCTTGCCCTCGTAGGTCTGGGTCCGGAAGTCGGCGTCCTCCTCCCCGGCGGGGGCCTGGTGGAACCAGATGACCTTCTTGCCGTTCGGGCTGAGGATCTCGGCGCCGTTGGCGTAGGTGGTCGCGTCGCCGAACGGCGCGATGAAGATGTCGCCTCCGCTGTTGCCGCCCTTGTCGGTACCGATGGTGACCGGAGGCGGCTTCAGCGCGGCCGAAGCGGACCCAGCCGACGCTGCCGACGCGGGCGCCGCTCCGGCGAGCGCACCCGCCGTAAGGGCCGCCGCGACCGCGGCCAGCGCACTGACACCCCAGGTTTTCTTGTGCATCGTTGCATAGCTCCTATCACCGGGTGATCGTCCGGATGGAACTATATAGATCGATTTGGTGGGAATCTAGTGCGATCTGGCGGGAATAGACGGAATACAAGTGCGTCAGCGATATCCCTGAGCCTGGAGGGTGAACAGCTCGGCGTACTGTCCGCCCGCGGCCATCAGCTCGTCGTGCGAGCCAGCCTCGATCGCGCGCCCGCCCTCAAGGTAGATGATCAGGTCGGCCGTCCGGACGGTGGCGAACCGGTGCGAGACCAGCAGGGTGACGGTGCCGGCCGCCCCGGCGTAGCCGGCCGCGGCCGCGGCGTAGCGCTCGAACAGGGCCTGCTCGGCGTGGGCGTCGAGCGACGCGGTCGGCTCGTCCAGCACGACCAGCAGCGGTTCCGGCGACCGCATGGCCCGGCCGAGCGCGAGCTTCTGCCACTGGCCGCCGGAGAGGTTGTGGCCGCCGGTGTAGGGGCCGCCGACGTAGGTCGCGAGCCCGGACGGCAGCTGGCCGGGCAGCTCGGCCGCGCCGGCCCGGTCGAGCGCGGCCAGCGCCAGGGGCTCGGAGTCCAGGGTGGGCAGCTCGGCCACCCCGACCGACTCCACCGCGGGCAGGCTGAACCGGGAGAAGTCCTGGAACGCGGCCGTGCACCGGGACCGCCAGGCCTGGTAGTCGATCGACGCGAGGTCGACGGAGTCCACGGCGATGGACCCCGACGTCGGCCGGTACATCCCGAGGAGCAGCTTGACCAGGGTCGTCTTGCCCGAGCCGTTCTCCCCGACGATGGCGACCGTCGCGCCGGCCGGGAGGAATAGATCGAGGTCAGTCAGCACGGCCCGTTCACTCCCTGGGTAGGAGAAGGAGAGCTGACGGAGCGCGATCCCGGACCCCAGCCGGGCCGGGGCCCGCTCTTTTCCGGCGCCCGCGAGGGCGGCGGCGTGGTGGTCCTCGAGCCACAGCAGCCGGTCGGCGGTGGTCAGCATGCCGAGCAGGACCCCGGAGCCGGTCGCCGCCGACGCGAGCTGGGTGCGGGAGCGGCGGATCAGCGAGACCGTCATGAGCACGGTGCCCAGGGAGATCGCGCCGTCGGTCGCCCGGACCGCGACGAACGCGATCGCCGCCATCAGCCCGGCCGCGTAGAGCAGCCAGCCGGCGGCCTGGATGGCGAGCACGCGGCGGGCCTCGGTGGCGGTTTGACGGTTCAGGGCCTGGCTGAGGCGGGCGTGCTCGGCCGCCAGGTGCGGGGCGAGTCCGTAGCTGCGCAGCTCGCCCGCGGCCGACGCGGACGCGGACAGGTCGAAGAGCAGGCCGGCCAGGCGGCGGTCGGCGGCCATCGCGTCCTCGGACCGCTTGGTGACCTTCTTGGCCAGCCGGTCGGCGAGCAGCGGCGGCACGGCCGCCACCGGGAGCAGCAGCAGCCACGGCGAAACCAGGAGCAGCAGCACGAGCAGGGCGATGATCCGGGCCGCGGCCGACGCGTTCTGGACGACCCGCCGGGGCGCGCCGGCGAGCGAGCGGCGGCCGGCGTTGAGCTGCTCGACGTTCGCGAGGTAGTCGGGGCGCTCAAGGTGCTCGAGCCCGGGCACGCCGCTGATCAGCTCGATCAGCTTGCCGGTCCGGTAGACCGCGATCCGGTCGGCCACGGCCATCGCCTCGGTGGCGCCGATCGCGGTCAGCACCCAGGCCAGGCCGAGCAGCACGGCGACGACCGCGACGCCGGCCGCGGTCTGGCCCGCGTCGCCGGCCAGGGCGCCGTCGACCAGCAGCCGGTAGCCGAGCGGGTAGCAGGTGCCGGCGACCGAGCCGAGAACGAGCAGCACGGTGATCAGCGCCATCCAGCCGGGGGCGGCGCGGAACCCGTCGAAGAACAAGATGGACGCCAGGCGGGCGAAGCGCTTCGGCGAGGGGCGCTTGTCCGGCGTGGTCTCGGTCATGAGGCGAACCTCGCCGCCTGGACCCGGTACATCTTCGCGTACGTGCCGCCCGCGGCGACCAGGTCGTCGTGGCTGCCGCTCTCGGTGATCACGCCGCCGTCGAGCACGTAGATGCGGGCGGCGCGGCGCACGGTGGCGAAGCGGTGCGAGATCACCAGCGTGGTCAGCCCGGCGGTGATCTCGTGGAACCGCTCGTAGAACCGGGCTTCGGCCCGGACGTCGAGCGCGGCCGTCGGCTCGTCGAGCACCAGGACGCGGGCGCCGTGGAACGTGGCGAACAGCGCCCGGGCGAGCGCGAGGCGCTGCCACTGGCCGCCGGACAGCTCGGCGCCACCGGGGAGCTCGCGGGCCAGGACGGTGTCCCACCGGTGGGGCAGGGTGTCGATGACGTCGGCGAATCCGGACAGGCGGGCCGCGCGCTCGACCCCGTCCCGGTCGCCGGCGTGCTCGAGCGCGCCGAAGGCCACGTTGTCGTAGGCCGTCAGCGGGTAGCGCACCGGGTCCTGTGGCATCAGCGCGATCGCCCGCTGCCAGCGGGCCGGGTCGAGTTCCCTGACGTCCGTCCCGTCCACGGTGATCGCACCGGCGGTCGGGTCGCGCAGCCGGGACAGGAGGCTGACCAGGGTGGACTTGCCCGCGCCGTTGACCCCGACCAGCGCGGTGGAGGTGCCCGCGGCCAGTTCCAGGTCGACGCCGGCCAGGACCTCGGCGGTGGCCGCCGGGTAGCGGAACCGGACGCCCTCGAACCGGACCGCTGCGCGCGGCGCGCCCGCCGGGTCGGTGGCGCCGTCCAGTGTTGACGGCGGCACCAGGTCGCGCTCGAGCCGGTCGGCGTCGGGCAGCCCGGCCAGGGTCCAGGCCAGGGTGATGTCGTCGAGCGACACGTTGCCCACGGCCATCGTCACCGCGAGCATGGGCAGCATGATCGCGGCCGAGCGCAGCCCGAGCTCGTGGACCCGGACCGCGTCGGTGATCGCGACGATCGCCAGCGCGAACCCGGCGGCGACCACCGCGAAGCAGGCGGCCGAGCGGCGGTGCAGGCCGCGCAGCCCGGCGTGCCCGGCCCGGATCGCCTCGGTGAACTGGCTCGCGTACCGGCTGGCGACGAAGGCGGCCAGGCCGAACACCCGGACTTCCTTGGCGTCCCGGGCCTTGGACCCCACGCCGGTGAAGTACCAGGCCCGGCGCATCGCCGTGGTCTGCCCGCGCATGTCGATCGCCTGCCGGAGCACGGAGCTCAGGACGACCCGGCGCACCGCCACCCACATCACCAGCAGGAGCAGGCCCAGCCACCAGAAGTACGCGGCGATCACGGCGCAGCCGACGACGCCGGACAGCCGGCTGGCGACCAGGCCGACCCAGGTGACCGGGGCGTCGCCGGGGAAGAAGCCGGTCAGCGACCCTTCGGCCGAGGCCAGCCGGTTCAGCGTGTCCTGGTCCTCCAGGTGGGCGACGGTGGCCGGCGCGGTGACCGCGTGCAGCAGCCGGGCCTGGAGCTGGCCGGTGATCCGCTGCCGGGCGGCGACCGACAGCGCGCCGCCGATGGGATCGAGGACAAGCGACCCGCCGTAGAGCAGCGCGGCGGCGACCAGCGCGGCGATCAGCCGGTGCCCGGCACCTGAGGACATGCCGTTCTCGACCGCGGCCGGGATGGCGCCGACGATGAAGCCGAGCGCGGCCACGACCAGCGGCCCGTCGAGCGTGTCGGCCGCCGCCCAGGCGAGCACGGCCAGGCTCAGCGGCTTGCTCGACGCCCACAGCAGCCGCCACGACTGCCGCCCGCTCGGCCGCCCCTGGTCGGTGACCAGCCGTCTTGCCCTGGCGATGACCACGGCTCGCTAACTTACTTCGCCACCCCCCGATGAGGGAAATTCATTTGCGGTGAACGGACCGGGGGCGCTCCCCTACCGGTCATCTCCTATCACCGGCTCGGGGAGCGTGCCCGCGTTGTACTCGAGCAGCCGCCAGCGGCCGCCGGTCACCGACAGCACCGACCAGGCGCAGTTGGACAGCGGGCCGAGGACGCCGATCCCCTCGGCCGGGAAGCCGAGCAGGCGCTCCATCCCGATGCGGAGCGCGGCCCCGTGGCTGACCACCACCCCGAGCGCCCCCGCGTCCAGGCCGTCGGCGAGCCGGGTGATCGCGGCGCTCATCCGGTCCGCGACCGCCTCGGTCGTCTCGCCGTCGGGCGGGCTCCAGGTGGCCCGCTCGGCCGGGTAGCGCTCGTTGATCTCGGTGTCGGTCAGCCCTTCCCAGACGCCGCCGAACCGCTCGCGCAGTTCCTTGTCCGCCGTGACCGCCAGGCCGGTCAGCCGGGCGAGGGGCGCGGCCGTCCGCTGCGCGCGGGACAGGTCGGAGGCGAAGATCGCCGTGGGGCGCAGGGTGACGAGGCGCCGGGCCGCGTACTCGGCCTGAGCCTCACCGGTCTCGTCGAGCGGGATGTCGGTCTGGCCCTGGAACCGGTGCTCGGCGTTCCACGTCGTCTGGCCGTGACGCCAGAGGACGAGCCGCTTCGCCGCGCTCAGCGCTCGTCTCCGGTGCTCGCGGCGCCGACCGCGAAGACGGCGGCCGGGAGCACGATCTCCGGGCAGTCCTTCCAGATCCGCTCGAGGGAGTAGAAGACCCGCTCTTCGGAGTTCTGCACGTGCACCACGACGTCGTTGTAGTCGAGCAGCACCCAGCGCCCCTCGGCCTCGCCCTCCCGCCGGGTCAGCGTCGCGCCGGCCTGCTTGAGCTTGAGCTCCACCTCGTCGACGATCGAGTGCACCTGCCGGTCGTTGGCCCCGGAGCAGAGCAGGAATACGTCGGTGATCGCAAGCTGGTCACTCACGTCGTAGGCGACGATGTCGCCCGCCAGCTTGTCGGCCGCGGCGAGCGCGGCGATCTCGGTGAGCTCGATGGCCCTGGGGGTGGCAGTCACGTGTCTAACTCGGCCTCCTCGGTCGGGGTTTGCTACTCGCAAGCATCTCACGTTCACGTGAACGGGCTCGCCTCGAATATTTTGTCCGGCGGTTTCGAGACCTGATCCGCGCTTTACGTTCTGGTAAATCTCGCCGGAAACCCTTGACCTGAATATGTAAGTACGGTCAACTAACAAAAATTCCACTGGGCGGACCCGTTCATCGCACAGAGAAGAGACCTGGATGAAGAAGAAGATCGCGAGCCGCTTCTGGGGCGGTATCGCGCTCGCGGCCGTCGCCGCGCTGGCCCTGGCCGGGTGCGGCAGCAGCGGTTCGTCGTCCGGCGCCGCGGCTGGCGGCACGACGACCCTCAAGCTCGTCGTCGCCGACTACGGCACCGGCCCGGCCAACGCGAGCGCGAAGTACTGGGGCACCATCATCACCGCCTTCGAGGCGTCCCACCCGAGCATCAAGGTGAACGTCACCTCCATCCCCTGGACCAACTTCGACCAGCAGGTCCAGACGATGATCCAGAACAAGCAGTACCCGGACATCACCGAGGGCGACTACTTCTCCAACTACGCCCAGCAGGGGCTGCTCTACTCCGCCTCGGACGTGCTGTCCGACCCCGGGAACCTGCTGCCGGCGTTCAAGGCCCAGGGAACCTACAACGGCGTTCAGTACGGGATGCCGTTCACCACCTCAAGCCGCACGCTCTTCTACAACAAGAAGCTGTTCGCGCAGGCGGGCATCATGACCGCCCCGAAGACCTGGGCCGACGTCGAGGCCGACGCCGCGAAGATCAAGAAGCTCGGCAAGATCGGCTTCGGGCTCCCGCTCGGTTCCGAGGAGGCCCAGGCCGAGTCGATGCTGTGGATGCTCGGCGACGGCGGCGGGTACCAGACCGCCGGCAAGTACACCATCAACAGCCCGGCCAACGTCGAGGCCTTCACCTTCCTCAAGGGAATGGTCGCGGCGGGCGACACCGAGCCCGACCCGGGCACCGTCGACCGCACGCCCCTGTGGGAGCAGTTCGCCCAGGGCAGCATCGGCATGATCAACGGCTCGCCGGCCCTCATCCCGATCATCCAGTCCGCTGGCGTCCTGAAGGCCGCCGACTGGACCTCGGTCCCGATCGCGGGCAAGGCCGGCCCGCTGACCACCACCCTCGGCGTCTGCGACAACGTCGCCGCCTTCAAGCCGAACGGTCACGAGGCCCAGATCAAGGAGTTCCTCGACTTCGCGTACCAGGACAAGTACCAGCTCGCCTTCGACAACGAGTACGACCTGCTCCCGGCGACGACCACGGCCGCCAAGGCACTCGCCTCGAACCCGGTCTTCGCGCCGTTCCTCACCGCGCTGCCGAACTCGGTGCAGTACCCGAGCGACACCGCCTGGGCCAACGTCAAGACCAAGATCCAGGACACGATCGGCACCGCGGTCACCGGCAGCCCGACGACGGTGCTGTCGCAGCTTGAGCAGGCCAGCACGACGGCCAGCTGAACTGGCAGCATCTGATTGATTCGGCGTGGGGCCCGGGGGTCGCCCGGGCCCCACGCTCCCGACCCACATTGAGGATGATCTCGATGCCCGCCCTCCGCCGCCTGACGCCACTGCTGTGGCTCGGCCCCGCCATCGCCCTCATCGGCGTGGTCGTGCTCTGGCCGGTCGTGGTCATGGTGCAGTCGTCGTTCCAGAACATCGGCGGCGACGGCTTCGTCGTCGGCTACGACGGCACCGACGACTTCCGCACGCTCTTCGACGAGCCCGACTTCATCTCGGTCCTTGAGCGCACCGTGCTCTGGGTCGTCATCGTCGTCGCCGTGACCGTGCTCATCTCGCTGGCCCTGGCCCAGCTCTTCAACCAGACGTTCCCCGGCCGCACCGTGACCAGGTGGGCGCTGATCATCCCGTGGGCCGCCTCGGTGATGATGACCGCGCTGATCTTCCGCTGGGCGCTCGACCCGAACGTCGGGGTCATCAACGTGATCCTGCACCACCTGGGCGTGGTCAAGCACCTGGGCTCGAGCCAGGCCTACTGGCTCGGCAACCCGACCAGCGCCCTGGCCTGGATGATGGCCGTCGCGGTCTTCGTCTCGCTGCCGTTCACGACCTACGCGATCCTGTCCGGCCTGCAGGGGATCCCGGGTGACGTCTACGAGGCCGCCGCCATCGACGGCGCGACCTCGTGGAAGGGCTACCTGGCGGTCACGCTGCCGCTGCTGCGGCCGGCGATCCTGGTGGCGACGCTGATCAACGTCATCAACGTCTTCAACTCCTTCCCGATCATCTGGGAGATGACCCGCGGCGGGCCCGGCTACGAGACCGCCACGTCGACCATCTTCATGGTCGAGCTCAAGCAGGGCAATGTGGGCGAGTCGGCGGCCATGTCGGTCATCAACTTCCTGCTCGTCATCGTTATCGTCGTGGTCTACCTCGGCACTACCCGCTGGAAGGAGCAGGTCGACCGATGAGCGCCGCGACCCTGCCCGCCCCACGTCCGCGGCGGCACCTGCGCACCTGGATCGTCGCCGGCGCGGCCTACGTCGTCGCCCTGATCTTCCTGCTGCCCTACCTCGAGATGATCGTGATGGCCGGCCGGCCCAACGACGAGCTCGGCGACCCGACCATCTTCCCCAAGCACTTCACCTTCTCGAACTTCACCACCCTGTGGTCGGGCACCGGCCTGGGCGGCAGCATCGGCGAGAGCCTCCAGATCGCGGCCGGCGCGACCGCGATCGTGCTGCTCGTCGCCCTGCCCGCGGGCTACTACACCGCGCGCCACCGGTTTCGCGGCCGCTCCGGCTTCCTGCTCCTCGTGCTCGCGACCCAGATGTTCCAGCCCGCGGCCATGCTGGTCGGCGTGCAGCGGGAGTTCTCCGACTTCGGCATCGCCTCGACGCTGGCCCTCATCATCGTCAACGCCGGCTTCAACCTCGCCTTCGCCGTGTGGATACTCAACGCCTTCTTCTCCTCGATCCCGGTCGAGCTCGAGGAGGCGGCCATGGTCGACGGCCTCGGGCGGGTCGGCGCCCTGCTGCGGATCACGCTGCCGCTGGCCGCGCCGGGCATCGTGACCGCGCTGATCTTCACCTTCATCTCGGCCTGGAACGAGTTCCTGGTCGCCCTGACGCTCAGCCTCGGGGAACCGACCTCGCAGCAGCCGCTGACGGTCGCGATCAACCAGTACATCGGGGAGTACTCGGTCGACTGGGGCCACCTGTTCGCCGCCGGCCTGGTCGCCACCGTGCCGGTGATCATCCTGTTCGCCTTCATCGAGCGGCGCGTCGTGGGCGGCCTCACCGCGGGAGCGGTCAAGTGAGCACGGGCGGCGTACGCCCCCGACCGCTCCGCCCCATCGGCAAGCTCCTGGCCGAGGACACCAGGCGCCACCACCGGGCGCTGATCCTCCAGCACCTGTTCGCGGCCGGGCCCGCCTCCCGGGCCGATCTCGCCCGCGCCACCGGCCTGACCAGGGTGACCGTCTCCGACCTGGTGGGCGCGCTCATCGCCGACGGCCTGCTCGGCGAGCTCGGCGCGCCGACCGAGATCAAGGTGGGCAAGCCGCCGACGCTGGTGGGCTTGCTGGCCGATTCCGCCCACATCGTGGCGCTCGACCTGTCGCCCGACGACCGCATGACCGGGGCGGTGCTCGGCCTGCTCGGGCAGGTCAAGGCGCGGGCCGAGGTGCCGCGCAACGGCGCCTGCGGTGAAGAGGCGGTCCAGCTCGCCGTCCGCCTCGCCCAGCAGCTGCGCGCGGCCACCGACCGGCCGCTGCTCGGCGTCGGCGTCGGCACCCCCGGCATCGTCGACTCCCGCGGCGTCGTGATCGACGCGCCCAACCTCGGCTGGGCCGACGTCGACCTGACCGGCGCCTTGCGCCGCGAGCTCGGCGCCCCGGTCTACGTCGCCAACGACGCCAACACGGCGGTCCTGGGCGAGTACACCTTCGGCAAGACGACGGCGGCCGACCTGATGCTGCTGCGGATCGGGACGGGCGTCGGCGCCGGGCTCCTCGTCGGCGGCGCGCTCGTCCAGGGGCACACCTCGGCGGCCGGCGAGATCGGTCACGTGGTCATCGACCCGGCCGGCGCGCGCTGCGCCTGCGGGCGGGCCGGCTGCCTGGAGACGGTGCTGGCCGTCCCGTCCCTGCGCCGGGGCGACCGCTCGCTCGCCGCCGTCGGCACCCTGCTCGGCGAGGTGCTCGCGCCGGTGATCGCCGCGCTCAACCTGCGCGAGGTCGTGCTCGCCGGACCGCTGCAGCTGCTCGACGGCGAACTGCTCGAAGCCCTCGACTCGACGGTGCGCGAGCGGGTCATCGCGGCCTCGTCGGCCGAGCTGGTCGTGCGCACGACACCGCTCGGCGACGACGTCGTGCTCGTCGGCGCCGCCGTCTTGGTGCTGTCGGCCGAACTGGGCGTCTCGTGACCGCTGATCCGGCCCCCTCCCGGCGCCCGCGGGTCGGCCCGCGGGTCGGCCTGCGGGTCGGCCTCGACATCGGGGCGACCAAGATCCTGGGCGCGGTCATGGCCGCCGACGGCACCGTCGTCGCCCAGGCCAGGGAGGCCACCGTGCCCGGTCCCGACGGGATCCTGGCCACGGCGGCCACCGTGCTCGACCGCCTGGCCGGCGCGCTCGACGGCACGCTGCCGCCGACCGTCGGCATCGGGATCCCCGGGATCGTCGATCCGGTCCGCGGAACCGTGAGCCACGCGGTCAACCTCGGCCTCGGCAGCGACTTGTTCCCGCTGGCCGACCGGCTGGCCGACCGCACCGGCGCCACCGTCGTGGTCGAGAACGACCTCAACGCGGCCACCTGGGGCGCTCACGTGCTCAGCGGCGACGACGACCTCGCCTACGTCAGCCTCGGCACCGGCCTCGCGGCCGGCTTCGTCCTCGGCGGGGTGCTGCGGCGCGGTGCCCGCGGCGCGGCCGGCGAGATCGGCCACGTGCCGGTCAACCGGGTCGACACGCTCTGCTCGTGCGGGCAGCGCGGCTGCCTGGAGCTGAGCGCCTCCGGCTCCACCCTGTCGGCCGCCTGGCCGGTCGACGGCGGGGCATCACCGGCGACCGCCCTATTCGCCGCGGCCGCGGCGGGCGACGCGCGGGCGGTAGCGGCCCGCGACGGTTTCGCCGCCGGGGTGGCCGACGCGATCCGGATGCTCGGCCTGGCGGTCGACCCGGTCGCGATCATCATCGGCGGGGGCGTCACGCACCTGGGCGGGGAGCTGCTCGGCGTCGTGGTCGCGGCCTTGCGGGCCCAGGCGGCCACGTCGCCGTTCCTGGCCGCGCTCGACCTGGCCAGCCGGGTGCGGCTGGTGCCGGCCGGGGTGCCGATCGGCGCCATCGGCGCCGCCATGATCGGGGACGCGCGGTGAGCGCTCACGCGGATCACATGAAGGGAAGCCGCTGATGGAGGTCGTGCCGCTCGGATCGGACGATGAGATCGCCGCGGTCGCGGCCGGCGTCTGCGAGGCGGTCGTGCGGGCCAAGCCGGCCGCGGTGCTCGGACTCGCCACCGGGTCGACGCCGCTGCCGACGTACCGCGAGCTGATCCGCCGCCACGCGGCCGGGACCGGCCCGTCCTACTCCTCGGTGACCTGCTTCAACCTCGATGAGTACGTCGGCCTGCCGGCCGGGCACGAGCAGAGCTACCGGGCGACCATCATCCGCGAGCTCACCGACGCCCTGGGCATCGCCCGGGAGCGGGTCAACGGCCCCGACCCGAGCCCGGACCGCCTGCCGACCGCGGGCGAGCGCTACGAGGCGCTGATCGAGGCGGCGGGCGGCGTCGACGTGCAGCTGCTCGGCATCGGCTCCGACGGCCACCTGGCGTTCAACGAGCCGGGCTCCTCGCTGGCCAGCCGCACCCGGATCAAGACGCTCACCACCCAGACCCGCAAGGACAACGCCCGCTTCTTCGACTCGCCCGCGGACGTGCCCGCCCACGTGCTGACGCAAGGGCTCGGGACGATCCTGCGGGCCCGCCACCTGCTGCTGATCGCCACCGGCGCCGGGAAGGCGGACGCGGTCGCGGCCGCCGTGGAGGGGCCGGTCTCGGCGTCCTGCCCGGGATCGGCGCTGCAGCTGCACCCGCACGTGACCCTGCTGCTCGACCCGGCCGCGGCGGCCCGCCTGGAGCGGCTCGAGCACTACCGGGAGGTGTACGCGGCCAAGCCGTCGTGGCAGGGCCTGTGAGAACGTCTGCGGGAATCAGGTAGCGGCGCCCGGGGTGACCGATCCCCGGGCGTACAGGCCGCGCTTGCCGATGTACTGGACCACGCCGTCCGGGACCAGGTACCAGACCGGCTCGCCCGCGGCCACCCGGTGCCGGCACTCGCTGCTCGATATCGCCAGCGCGGGGATCTCCACCAGGGAGACCTTCCCCTCCGGCAGCCCCTGGCCGGTGAGCCGGTGGCCGGGCCTGGTGCACCCGATGAAGTGCGCGAGCGAGAACAACGCGTCGACGTCGTGCCAGGTCAAGATGTTGGCCAGGGCGTCCGCGCCGGTGATGAAGTACAGGTCGGTGTTGCCGCCGCTGGCGTCGCGCAGGTCCCGGAGGGTGTCGATCGTGTAGGTCGGCCCGGGCCGGTCGATGTCGACCCGGCTGACCGAGAACCGCGGGTTGGAGGCGGTCGCGATCACCGTCATCAGGTAGCGGTCCTCGGCCGGCGACACGACCTTCCCGTCCTTCTGGTACGGCTCTCCGGTGGGCACGAAGACGACCTCGTCGAGGTCGAAGATGTGCGCGACCTCACTCCCGGCCACCAGGTGGCCATGGTGGACCGGGTCGAACGTGCCGCCCATCACGCCGACCCGCCTGCGCCGGTTAGCCAACGGCCATCTCCTTGCCTCGCGAGGGCCTCTCGCGGAGGGCCTCATGGTATCGAGATGGTACAAGAACGCGGCGGGCCGAAATTGTTCCGGTGATCCTGCGGAGTTACGCCTGCCGGCCGATGCGGGCATCCGCCAGGAAGAGCTACCATTCGAGATATGACTTCAGTTCCCGATCGGGCACGAGTCCGGCTCACCGGCATCTCGCCCCGCGCCTACGAGCACCCCGCCGACCGCTCCGCGCTTGTCGCGCTGCGCAAGCTAAGCGGTTTCGACGTGCTGCTGAGCAAGCTATTCGGTCTCTTCAACGAACGCGCCCTCCGGCTGATGTTCCTGGCCGGCTCGGTCAAGGCGTCGGAGCGGCAGTTCCCGCACATCTACGCGCTCGTGCGGGACGGGGCCTACATCCTCGACCTGCCGGACGTGCCCGAGGTCTACATCATGCAGTCCCCGATCGTGAACGCCATGGCGATCGGCCGGGACAAGCCCTTCATCGTGGTCACCACCGGCCTGGTGAACCTGAACGACGAGGAAGAGCTGCGCTGGGTCATCGGCCACGAGCTCGGGCACATCCTGTCCGGGCACGCCGTGTACCGGACGATGCTCCTGCTGCTGATCCAGCTGGCCACCCGGGTCGCCTGGATGCCGATCGGCTACTTCGGGCTGCGGGCCATCATCTGGGGCCTGGAGGAGTGGTTCCGCAAGTCCGAGCTCTCCTGCGACCGGGCCGGCCTGCTCGCCGGCCAGGACGTGGAAGCGGCCCGACGGGCGCTGATGAAGCTGGCCGGCGGCCCGATGCTCTCCGAGCTCAACCCGGACGCGTTCCGCGAGCAGGCCCGCGAGTACGACGCGGTCCCCGATCTGCGGGACTCGGTGCTCAAGCTGCTCCAGCTCCAGGGCAACACTCACCCCTTCGCCGTCGTCCGGTTCGCCGAGCTCGACCGCTGGGCGACCAGCGGCGAGTACGAGGCCATCCTGTCGGGTGACTACCCGCAGCGCAGCGACGACCGGAACGCCTCCTTCACCGACGAGGTGCGGAACGCGGCCAAGTCGTACCAGGACAACTGGAGCCGCTCGGAAGACCCGCTGGCCGGGATCTTCCGCGGCGTCGCCGAGACCGGCGGCCGGGCGATGTCCGGCCTGTTCGACCGCTTCGGCGGCAACAACCGCGGCTCGGGCAACGACGACAACTAGCGGGTTGCTTGGCGCGGGCCCCGCTCGACGCCCTTCGGGGGCGTGGAGCGGGGCCCGTGGCCGGTCACGGCTATCGGGCGGCAGCTTCGTCGCCGCGGGGACCCGCGGCGGGCGCTTCGTCCTCGCCGGCCCGGATGGCCAGGGCCTCGGGGAGCATGTGCTGCATGTACGAGACGTCGTTGGGGTGGTCCTGGCGGTTCTTGCCCCAGCCTGAGTCGCGGCGGTACTGCTGGGGCCAGTCGGTCGCGGTGATGGCCTGCTCGTCGACCGGCTCCGGCCGCTCGCAGTCCGGGCCCACGTAGAGCGCGTCGGCCGGGCAGTAGAGCTCGCACAGGAAGCAGGTCTGGCAGTCCTGCTGCCGGGCGATCACCGGGTGGCCGCCGGGGACCGCGTCGAAGACGTTGGTCGGGCAGACCTTGACGCAGCGGTCGCAGTCGATGCACCGGGACGCGATGACCAGCTCGATCATGACGCCACCCGCCCGGCCGCCTCGGGTTCGCGCACGGGTTCCACCGCGGTCATCACCTCGTCCAGGCCCCAGGTGCGCACGGTCGCGGTGAGCCCGGGGTCACGGTCCGGGGCGTCGACGCGGTGATGCATGCCCCGGCTCTCCGGCCGGGCGATCGCCGAGCTCAGCACCCAGCGGCCGGCCGCGATGAGCGCCGCCGTCTCGCGGGCGCGCAGGGCGTCGCGGCCGGTGCCGGGTGGGCCCGGGTTCGCCGAGCCGGGATTTTCCGGACCGGGGTTTTCCGGACCGCTACGGGCGCGGGCCGGCAGCTGGGTCCAGAGATCATCGAGCCGGGCGAGCGAGCGGCGCAGGCCCTCGCCGGTGCGGAACATGTTCTTGTCGAGGTCGTTCAGCTCGCGGGAGACGATGCGGCGGACCTCCTCGGTGTCGGCGTCGGTCCAGCCGCCGCCGGTACTGCCGGTCCCCCTGGTGCGGCCGCGGCCACTAATGCTGCCAGGGCCGCTGATGCTGCCGGTGCCGGTGCCGCTGGCGGTGATACTGGAACTGCCGGGAGCTGCGGAACTGCCGGGGCCGACGAAACTGTGGGCCAGCCGACGCGGGTCCGAGCCGGTACTGGGGGCGGGTTCGCGGGCGGCGCGGCGGGCGGCGGCCCGGCCTGACCAGGTACCGGAGGCGACGCACCAGGCGGAGTTGGGCTGGCCGCCGCCGGAGGCCGCGCCGACGATCGGCTGCCTGCTGGCGACGTCGCCCGCCGCGTACAGGCCCTCCACCCCGGCCTCGCAGTCGGGGCCGGTCAGCGCGATGCCGCCGGTCCCCCGGATCGTGCCCTCGCCGCGCAGGGTGACCGGGAACGGGTCAGTGAACGGGTCGATGCCCGAGCGCAGCAGCGGGAGCAGGAAGTTGGGCTGGACGTGCGGCAGCCGTTCCCTGGTCTGCCTCGGCATCCGGTCGAGTACGACCGTGACCGGGCCCCGGATCAGGGCCTTCGCGATCATCGGGAGGCCGGTCTGGAAGCTCGCGAAGGGCAGCTCGTGGCCGTCGCAGTCTCGGTAGGTGCCGTACATGAACGGGAACGCCCTGGTCATCGTGGAGTGCGCGGCGGCGAGGGTGTAGAAGCAGGAGAACTCCATGCCGCTGAACCGCGCCCCGGCCTCGGCCGCCATCAGGTGACCGTCGGCGGTGTTGTTGTTCGCGCCGAGCAGCCTGGACAGGAAGGCAGTGCCGCCGGTGGCGAGGATGACGGCGGAGGCCCGGCAGCTCCAGGTCCCGCCGGCCTGCAGCCGGAGGCCGGACGCGCCGGCCACCGACCCGTCGCCGTGGCGCAGCAGCCCGGTCGCCGGATGGTGGTCGAGGATGGTGACGCCGGCCCGGCGGACCCGGGCGCGCATCACCCGCATGTACTCCGGGCCCCGGACGCTGGTGTTCCTGACCGGCTGGCCGTCCCGGAACGGCCACCGGTAGTAGGGGTCGAGCTCGGGCAGCCGCTGCCAGGCCGTCTCCATCGTCCGGTACATCCAGTCCGGCTCGGTCAGGTCTCCCCCGGCCCGGGTCCGCGCGGCGACCTCGGCCTCCCTGGCCTCCGGCGGCAGGTACCAGTGGCCGACGCCGGCCGTGGCGGTGACGCCGGAGGTCCCGCAGTACCCCTTGTCGACGAGGATGACGTCCGCGCCCTGCTGGGCGGCGGAAAGCGCGGCCCAGGAGCCGGCCAGGCCGCCCCCGATGACAAGGACGCCGGCGGTCAGATCGGCATGATCGGGCAAGCGGATCTTCTCCTCGGGGCGAAGGCCGAAAACCCTACTATTATGATTCAATTTATAGGATTTGAAAACCCCTGTACGGAGGCGGCGTGGGGCGCCGACGGCCGGAGCGCTCGCAGAACGGGACGGGATCGTCGGAGCCGTCGCCAGGGAGCGGCTGGACGGCGTCGATGACCGCGTCGAAGGTGGCCGGGGCGTAGCCCGACAGCCACAGGAGGGCCTCGGCCTGCTGGGCCGGGGTGAGGTCGCCGGGCTGCCCCATGCGGTCTTCGGCGGTGATCTCGTGCGCGGCCCGGGCGGGTGGGGTCAGACTTGGGTCATGGTCATTCCTTCGTGGAAGCGAGGGAGTGGCCTTAGGGCCGTCGTGGTGTTCCAGCACCGCGGCGGCCCGCCTTGACTCGGGGACAGGCGAGGCGTTGGTTTCAGGCCAATCGCACGGGT
>Ga0302314_10007875_pt1 | contig 19087 bp, 17 predicted proteins | sample III_Palsa_N2_3_FD_200533 | JGI IMG/M metagenome (GOLD analysis project Ga0302314, IMG submission 200533) | Peat permafrost microbial communities from Stordalen Mire near Abisko, Sweden - III_Palsa_N2_3 | ecosystem: Environmental > Terrestrial > Soil > Palsa > Peat permafrost | place: Sweden...
CCATCGCGGTCAACGCCTCCACCGCCTTCATGAAGTCGCACCACGGCAACCCGGCCCTGCTGCAGGTGGCGGCGGTGCACGGCTACACCTCGGCGATCTGGTGGGCCGTCGGCATCCTGCTGGTCTCGGCGGCGATCGCCTTCACCTTCGTCAACGCCGGACCGCAGGCCACCACCCCGGTGGCGGGCGGCGTGGGCGAGGAGATCGGCGACGTGTCCGTCCCGGTCGTCATGCACTGACGTCACGTCACATCCCAACAGCGGCGCCCGCCTCGCATGTCGAGGCGGGCGCCGCTGTTCTGTCCGATATTGCGTTGCGCGGCGATCGCCGGCCGTGGCTAGATGGTCCCTGTGACCGGCAGCCACGCCGGTCCTGGGCGGTGGAGAGGAGGCAGTCACCATGCGGGTCGAGTCGATTCGCGGGCGCGTCAACGCCCGCACCTCCCCCGGGCGACGCCCCTCCACCGCCTGTCAGCTGATCTGAACACACCGCACCGCACCGGCCTGCCCTTTCCGCACGGCCATCCCATACTTGAGTTGTCCTTCCGACCGTGGAGGTCGTTTCACCATGTCGTACACCGAAGTCCCCGGCGTCCGGGTTCCCATCCGCATGTGGACGGACCCGGCCGCGGTCGAGAGCCAGGCCATGCAGCAGCTGCGGAACATCTCCTCGCTGCCGTGGATCAGCGGCCTCGCCGTCATGCCGGACGTCCATCTGGGCAAGGGCGCGACCGTGGGCTCCGTCATCGCCATGAAGGGCGCGGTCTGCCCGGCGGCGGTCGGCGTCGACATCGGCTGCGGTATGAGCGCGGTCAAGACCTCGCTCACCAGCCGTGACCTGCCCGACGACCTCGGCCGGCTGCGGTCGAAGATCGAGCAGGCGATCCCGGTCGGCCGCGGCGCCCATGCCGAGGTGGTCGACCCGCGCAAGCTCCACGGCTACCAGACGGCGGGCTGGGACGACTTCTGGTCCCGTTTCGACGGCGTCGCGGACGCGGTGAAGTGGCGGCGCGAGCGGGCGATGCAGCAGATGGGCTCGCTCGGGAGCGGCAATCACTTCATCGAGTTCTGCACGGACACGTCCGGTTCCGTCTGGCTGATGCTGCACTCAGGATCCCGCAACATCGGCAAGGAGCTGGCGGAGCACCACATGGGCGTGGCCCGCTCGCTCCCGCACAACCAGGGCCTGGTCGACCGCGACCTCGCGGTCTTCATCGCGGACACCCCGCAGATGGCCGCCTACCGCGAGGACCTGTTCTGGGCCCAGGAGTACGCCAAGCACAACCGGGCCGTCATGATGGCCCTCTTCCAGGACGTGGTCCGCAAGGAGTTCCCCCGGGCGAAGGTCGCCTTCGATCAGGTGATCAGCTGCCACCACAACTACGTCAGCGAGGAGCGCTACGAGGGCCAGGACCTGCTGGTGACCCGAAAGGGCGCGATCCGGGCTGGCTCGGGTGAGTTCGGGATCATTCCCGGCTCGATGGGGACCGGTTCCTACATCGTCAAGGGACTGGGCAACGAGCGGGCGTTCAACTCCGCGTCGCACGGAGCAGGCCGGAAGATGAGCCGGTCGGCCGCGAAGCGCACGTTCGGTGTGCGGGACCTGGAGGAGCAGACGCGGGGCGTGGAGTGCCGCAAGGACTCCGGCGTCGTCGACGAGATCCCGGGCGCGTACAAGCCGATCGAGAAGGTCATGGCCCAGCAGACCGACCTGGTCGAGGTCGTGGCCCAGCTCAAGCAGCTTGTCTGCGTCAAGGGCTGAGGCGTGGCACGAGTTCGGTAGTGGGCGCGGGCCGTGAGGGTTCGCGCCCACAACCTCCCGCTCGGGTACCGGGACCGTCGGCTCAGTGCCAGTCGCTGATTTGTACGTCCCGTGGTGCGGGCGCGCCCTCGCCGGTCTCCAGCAGGGACTTCAGGCTCAGCAGGAACGAGCCCCACTTGGTGCTGCAGTGGTGCATGAACTCCACCGGCTCTTTCCAGCCCTGGTGCTCGAACAGCACGATCGTGTAGTCCCCGTCCTGGCGGAGGTGCCAGTCGATCGTGGTCCCGATCCATTCCTCGGGGCCGTCGACCACCCGCCACACCACCCGCTCGGAGGGCCGGAGCTCGACGACCTCCATGTCGAAGCCGCCGACCGGGAAGCGGAACTCGAGGACGCCGCCGACGTCGCTGCTCCCCTTGGTGTCGGTGGTCCACCAGTCGGCGAGGCCCTCGACGGTCGTCAGCGCGTTGTACACCTTCTCCGGTGTCGGGGTCTTGACCCCGATCCTGTGCAGAATGTCCGCCATCTCGACTCTCCTTGGTCCGATCGGTTCCGATGTCAGTCCTGTTGGGTGCGCTGGATCGCCTCGGCGATCCGCTTGATCCGCTGCAGCCGGGCGTCCCATGCCGCCCCGACCGAGGTCAGCTGGGCCACCGCGCGGGCGAGCTGGGCGTCGTCCACCCGGTAGCGCTTCTCCCGGCCCGCCGGTGTCGACCGGACCAGGCCGGCCCGGTCGAGGACGCCCAGGTGCTTGGCCACCGCCTGACGAGTGACCGGCAGCTGCTGGCCCAGCGTGGTCGCGGTGCCGCCGCCGTCGACGAGCAGCAGGTCGAGCATTCGGCGCCGGGTCGGATCCCCGATCGCGGACCAGAGGTCGTCGTCGACCGTCTCCGGAGCCGCGGTGCTCACCTCCGCACCTCCAGCGTTGCGACGTACGGTGCCAGCCGCGGCAGGTAGAAGGCCCAGCCGGTCACGTGGTCCTGGTACTGCTGCTCGAGGAGGGCGACCTCCCAGCCCATCTCGCGGAAGCCGGTCTCCGTCATTCTGAGCAACGTCCCACCGCCCGACGGGGTCAGGTCGAAGGTGACCAGCAGTGAGTTGCCCTCCGTCGCGGTCTCGCCGACCGGATGCGTCCAGCGGAACGAGAAGGTTCGCGGCGGCTGTGCGTCGACAACGGTGAACTGCACCACTGTCCCGTCTCCGTCGCGGTCACCGAAGACGATCTCTCCGGTCGACCCGGGCGTCGCCTCGTACCGTGCGTCGTCCGGCCACCACTCCTTGAGGTGGTCGGGGCTGCTCACCACCTCGAAGACGGTCTCGGGTGACGCCTCGACGTAGATCTCACGCTCGATGGTTCCGAACTCCATGTCAGCCTCCTGCAACCTTTGGTTGCGTATTACCTTATCCGGAGGGCAGGCATAGCGCAACCTTTGGTTGCATGTAGGAGGATGTCTCGACCTGTGGAGCGGCAGTGACAGGCCGATGACGAGGCAGTCGAGCCCGGAACTGGGCCCGAGAGGCCCTGCGTGTCACGCCACACCCCCGAACCGACTCCTCTGGTTGGCCTCCGCCACCCGCGCCGACAGCTGTTCCTGTTCAGTGGCAGGGCGCACATGCGCGGGCATCGCGTCCCACTCGACGCCACCGCCAGGGCGACGAAGATACAACCGTCCTGAGATCACGTCGGATACCACGGCCGTGCGCTCCATGCGGGTGTCGACGACCCACGAGCCAATCGCCGGAAACGGCAGGTCCCCTGCTGCCCTCTGGCTGTGCTCCCCGGACCGTGCCACCTGCTCGCGCTCGGTCTTCACACGCGGCGGCCATGGCAGCGGCAGCTGTTGGGGAGCGGGACCGCTCGCGCAGACTCGCGGAAGAGTCGTACGAATTGGCGCTACGGGTCCGCGAAATCAATGACCGACCCGGTTGGCTCTACTGGCTGGATCCAGTGAGGGCGAAGCTGAACCTGGGGGAAGCAGCCTATGCTGCCCGGGACTGGTCAGTTGCTGTAACCGCCCTCCAGCCTCCAGGTTGGAGGAGGCATGGCCGAGGGCCCCATCGGCAACGACGTCTTCGCGGGCGGAGTGCTTGAGCGCATTCCGCCCGCGAACCGGTGGTCCGCCGACGTCAGTTGGAGTGGGGCGTCAGGGTGACGTCCTGACGCTGGTCCGCCACCGTCCGGATCTCGGGGACGAAGGAGGAGGGCGTCCAGTGCAGGTGGACCAGGGACACCTCCACGGTGGCCCGGCCGGGCGCCGCCCCGAGGTACGGCCTGCCCTGGTTGCTCCAGGTGTGCTCGCGCCCGTCGCAGACGGCGGGTGCGCTGTCCCCGACGCTGCTGGAGGTCGTCCCGGTCACCAGCGCGCTGTTGACCACGGTCTGGTCGGCCCACTCGGGTGAGCACCGGTAGGTGCCGGACAGCGCGACGGTTCCGTCCTGGGTGATCACCCCGTTCGGGCCGGAGGACACCGTATCGGCGTCACCCGCCGCGACCGCCGGGCCGGCGGCCCAGGTGAGCAGGACCCCGATGGTCCCCACGACAGCAAGACGACCTCGCACGACTACCTCCTGTTGACGGTGTACGCGCATACAACTACCGCGAGCATGTCCGTGAACCCGGCACCCTCACCCGCATGGCGGCGAGTCGCGGGTGGCGGGCCCCATGTCCGGGGCCCGCCACCGGTGCGGGTCGGGTCACCAGATCCGGACGCGCTCCGCGGGGGCGAGCCAGAGCCCGTCGCCCTCGGTCGTGCCGAAGGCCTCGTGGAACTCGTCGAGGTTGCGGACGATGTTCGCCCGGAACTCCGCCGGCGAGTGCGGGTCGATGGTGAGGTACTGCTGCTCCTGCTCCTTGCGGGTCTTGGTGCGCCAGCAGTAGGCCCAGTTCATGAACAGCGCCTGCGGTCCCACGCCGTTGCCGTTGCCGTTGCCGTCGACGGGCGCGGGCGCGCCGTCGAGCGAGATGAGGTAGGCCTTGTGGGCGATGGTCAGGCCGCCGAGGTCGCCGATGTTCTCACCCACCGTGAGCGAGCCGTTCACGAACTGCCCGGGCAGGGCCCGCGGCGAGAACCCGTTGTACTGGGCGATCAGCGCCTTGGACTTCACCTTGAAGGCGGACTTGTCGTCCGCCGTCCACCAGTCGTTGAGGTTGCCGGCGCCGTCGTACTGCGCCCCCTGGTCGTCGAAGCCGTGCCCGATCTCGTGGCCGATCACGGCGCCGATGCCGCCGTAGTTCTCGGCCGGGTCCCCTTCGGGGGAGAAGAACGGCGCCTGCAGGATGGCGGCCGGGAAGCAGATCTCGTTCGTCCCCGGGTTGTAGTACGCGTTCACGGTCTGCGGCAGCATGAACCACTCGTCGCGGTCGACCGGGGAGCCGATCTTGGCGAGCTCGCGGTCGGCCTCGAAGGCAGCCGCCGCGCCGGCGTTGGCCAGCAGGTCGCCGGGGGTCACCTGCAGCGCGGAGTAGTCGCGGAACCGGTCCGGGTAGCCGATCTTCGGGCGGAAGGTGGCGAGCTTCTCATAGGCCCGCTCCTTGGTCCGGTCCGTCATCCAGTCCAGCTGGGAGATCGACTCCCGGTAGGCCCGGAGCAGGTTGCCGACCAGTTCGTCCATCATCGCCTTGGACGCCGGCGGGAAGTGGCGCGCGACGTACTCCTTGCCGACTGCCTCGCCCATCGCACCCTCGACGAAGCTGACGGCGCGCTTCCAGCGGGCCCGCAGCTCCGGGGTGCCCTTGAGCACGCGGCCGTGGAACTCGAAGTCGGCACGGACGAACTCGTCGGACAGGTACGGCGAGGCGGCGCGCAGCACCCGGACGGTCGTCCAGTCCCGCCACTGCTCGATCGGCACCTCGGCGAGCACGGTCGACAGATGGGCCAGGTAGGACGGCTGCCGGACCAGGGTCTCGGCGATGGTGGCGTCCGAACCGCCCAGGGCCGTGATGAAGGCGTGCCAGTCGAACTCGGGAGCGAGCTTCGCCAGCTCCTCCAGGGTGGTCAGGTTGTAGGTCTTCTGCACGTCACGGGTCTCGGAGCGCTCCCAGTGGCCGGCGGCCAACCTGGTCTCGATCCCGAGCACCGTCCGGGCCGCGGCGGCCGGGTCCGGGTGCTCGCCGAGCCGGAACAGGCTGGTCAGATAGCCGGTGTACTCCGCCCGGATCTCGGCGAACTTCTCCTCGCGGTAGTACGACTCGTCGGGCAGCCCGAGCCCGCCCTGGACGATGTTGACGATGTACCGGTCGGAGTCGCGGTCGTCCGCGTTGACGTACTGTCCGAAGAGGCCGGAGCCGCCGGTGCGCTGGAACGCGCCGAGGAACGCGGCCAGTTCCCTGGTGTCGCGCAGCTCCGCGACGGCCTGCAACTGCGGCCGCACCGGGTCGAGGCCCAGCTCGGCCACCGCCGACTCGTCCAGGAAGGAGGTGTAGAGCGCGGCGATCTTGCGCGCCTCCTCACTGCCTCCTTCGTCGTCCGCTCCAGGACCGGTCGAGGCGCCCTCCACCAGTTCTTCGATGATCGTTCTGACCTGTCCCTCGGCCGCCTCGGCGAGCTGGGCGAAGGGTCCCCAACTCGACCGGTCGGCCGGGATGTCCTCGGTCTGCAGCCATCCGTCGTTGACGTGGCCGAACAGATCGTCCTGGGGTCGGATACCGGGGTTCATGCCCGCTCGGGCGTTATCAAGAATGCTCACCTCTGCAGCCTATGCGAGCAGCGGCGCGGACCGGCTGCCTACGGCGAATGCGGGTTCGTCTGCGCGGGCGCCAGGCTTGGTGGTGCGGGAGGTGGGGAAGAGGTCAGGTCATGGACGACTCGATCGATGGGCCGCAGGGGGTCGCTTACGGACCCAGCGGGAAGCTGATGGATGTCCACCGGCCGGTGGGCGACCCCCTGGGGACCGTGCTGCTGTGGCACGGCCGGGCCAGGGAGGAGCGGGACGTGCTCGCACCGCTCGCGCGCCAGGTCGCCGACCTCGGCCTGCTGGTGCTGGTCCCCGACTGGCGCTCGGACGAGGCCGACGGCGGCTGGACGCACCTCCATGAGTCCGTGGACTTCCTCCGCGGCCACGCGGCCCGCTGGGGCGGCGACCCCGACCGGGCCGTACTCGCGGGCTGGTCGCTCGGCGCGCGGGCCGCGCTGGCGACGGTGCTGCGCCCGCCCCGCCGGGGCTGGCACCCGGCCGCGGTGGTGGCCGTCGCGGGCAACTACCTGACCTCCCACGATCCCCGGATGGGCCCGCCGGCGATCGAGGACCTCGCCGCGACCGAGCAGCCGCCGCGCCCGGTGTGGCTCGTCCACGGCACCGGGGACGCCGTGGTCGGCGTCCGCTCCGCGCGGGAGTTCGTCCCGGCGCTGGAGCGCCACGGCTGGCCGGTCACCTACGCCGAGTGCGACAGCGACCACGCCGGGGTGGTGCTGGCGGAGTACGACCCGGCCCTTGGCCGCTGCGGCCCTGCGGTGTCCGAACGCGCCGTGCACGCGGGCCAGGTGACGGCGCAGATCATCGCCAAGGCCGCGGCCGGTCTGTGACCGCGACTCAGGCCGGCACGACCGGGGCCTCGACCGGCGTCTCCACGGGGTGGCGGGGCGCGGGGATGGGGAGTTGCCGGTCCGGAGCCGCGGCGGGGTAGGGCGTCGAGATCAGCGTGTACTCCCCGCCCAGCTCCTGCACGGCCACCTCGGAGGGCTCGTGTCCCATCGCCAGCTGCATCGCCGCCCAGGGGAAGTTGACCCCGCAGCGGGACAGCTGGTGCAGTCCGCCGGACGGGCGGGTGTTGATGTCGAGCAGCACCGGAACCCCGTCCCGGTGCCGGAACTGAATGTTCGTCAGATAAGTGAGGTCGAAGGTCTCGGCGAGGGTCCGCGCCGGTTCCAGGTACGCCGGGTCCAGGGTGAAGCCCCGGCGCCGCCCCTCCTTGCTGCGGGCGACCGCCCCGCGCAGCCGCCCCCCGGGGTCGACCAGGCAGTCCACGGACACCTCGGGTCCGGCCAGATGGGGCATCACCAGCCAGTCGACCGGCTGCGCTCCCGGCGCCTCGTCGGCCGCGCGCTCCAGCGCGTCCACGACCTGGTCCACCTGCACGTACCAGCTCGGCGCGCCGGTCAGCCGGGCCAGGGAGAACGGCTTGCGGGACAGCACCCGGAAGCCCTCGCCGCCCGCTCCGGTCACCGGCTTGAGGCAGGGGGTGCCGCCGTCCGCCTCGATCGCCGCGACCGCGTCCCTCAGCGACGCGGCGTCGCGCACCCGCCACCACGGGGGCACCGGCAGTCCGGCCGCGCTCAGCGCCTCATAGGCCACGGCCTTGTTGCTGAACAGTTCGATCGCGGCCGCGGGTGGGCTGACCACGGTCGTGCCCACGGCCGCGAAGTCCGCCCGCCGTTCCGCCACCGCCTGCTGGTTGAGCCGCGGCAGGAACAGGTCGATGCCGTTCCGGCCGCAGTAGTCGAGAGCGAACTCGACATACGCGGCGGGGGAGAGCTGGTCCGGTTCGAGCGAGGAGACGTCGGCCGCGCGCAGCACGGGTGAGTCGGGATCGACATGGGTGGCGTGCACGTCCAACGCGATCCGGTCGGCGTTCTCCCGCAGCAGGGCGATGAAGAAGGCGTTCTCGGCGTAGGTGCGGTTCAACCAGATGCGCAGCGGGTCGTTCACAGCGGTGTCTCCAGGACGAAGGCCGGCAGGGCAGGGGGAGGCTTCGTGGTGACACTGGCGCACGGGCCCCGGGGCTGGGGGTCCGTGGCCGTGGTCGGGTACGACGTGTGCGCAAGGCAGGGGTGGGACACCCTGTGCCGCGTGGTCGTGGGCGTATCAGATCATGCCGGGGGGCGGTTGCGCGAGTGGCAGTTCGCGGTTGCGCGCCCATGTAACCGGGCGTTCACACGGCGCGGGGTGGCGGGTGCCCGGGCCGTGTGCGTGACCTGGGCGGATCACCCCGGTCACGCACACGGCCTCTGTGTTCAGTCCTTCGGGAAGTCCTCTTCCCAGAACTCGGCCGCGCCGCGCGGCGGGGCGGCGGGGCCGCCGTGCAGATCGTGCTCGCGTCCGCGCAGTTCGACGCGGCGGATCTTGCCGGAGACGGTCTTCGGCAGTTCGGCGAACTCCAGGCGGCGGACCCGCTTGTAGGGGGCGAGCTGCTGCCGTGCCCAGGCGAGGATCGAGCGCGCGGTCTCGGCGGTCGGTTCATGGCCGGGGGTGAGCGTGACATACGCCTTGGGGACGGAGAGGCGGACCGGGTCGGGCGAGGGCACGACGGCGGACTCGGCGACCGCCGGGTGCTCGATCAGGACGCTCTCCAGCTCGAACGGTGAGATCCGGTAGTCCGAGGACTTGAAGACGTCGTCGGTGCGGCCGACATAGGTGTAGTAGCCGTCGGCGTCGCGGAAGGCGACGTCGCCGGTGTGGTAGTGGCCGCCGGCCATGGACTCGGCGTGGCGGGCCGGGTCGTCCTGGTAGCCCGTCATCAGCCCCAGCGGGCTGCTCTCCAGGGGCAGGCAGAGCTCGCCCTCCGCGCCGTCGGCGGTGACCCGGGCCCCGGTCAGCGGGTCGACCAGGGCGACGGTGTAGCCGGGGAGCGGCACGCCCATCGAGCCCGGCTTCAGCGGCTGTCCCGGCGGGTTGCCGACCAGCGCCGTGGTCTCGGTCTGGCCGAAGCCGTCGCGCAGGGTCACGCCCCAGGCATCCCGCACCCGTTCGATGATCTCCGGGTTCAACGGCTCACCGGCACCCACGAGTTCACGCAGCGGGATCTTCCACTGGCCGAGGTCCTCCATGATCAGCATCCGCCAGACCGTGGGCGGTGCGCAGAAGGAGGTCACCCCGTGCCGGACCATGGCGTCCAGCAGCGGTTTCGCCGCGAACCTGGGCTGATTGACGATCAGGATCTCCGCGCCGGCGTTCCAGGGCGTGAAGAAGTTGCTCCAGGCGTGCTTGGCCCACCCGGGGGAGGAGACATTGAGGTGGACGTCGCCCGCGTGCAGGCCGATCCAGTACATGGTGGAGAGGGACCCGACCGGGTAGGAGCGGTGGGTGTGCTGCACCAGCTTGGGGCTGCTGGTGGTGCCCGAGGTGAAGTAGAGCAGCAGCGGGTCATCGGCGCGGGTGGGCCCGTCCGGGGTGAAGCCCGCCGGGGCGGAGCGGGCGTCCTCGTAGGCGGTCCAGCCGGGGGTCGGCTCGCCGTCGGGGCCGGCCACGGCGATCCGGGTCCAACCGCCCTCCAGTCCGTCGAATCCGCCGGTCAGCCCGGCCTCGGCGATCACATGGGCGACCGCGCCGCGGCGCAGGCGGTCGGCCAGGTCGTCGGGGGAGAGCAGGGTGCTGGCGGGGATGACGACCGCGCCCAGTTTGATCGCTGCCAGCATCACCTCCCACAGCGCCACCTGGTTGCCGAGCAGCAACAGGATCCGGTCGCCGCGGGCCACGCCCTGGGCCCGCAGCCAGCCCGCCACCCGGTCGGAGCGGTCGCTCAGCTCCGCGAAGCTGAGCGCGGTCTCGGCCCCGATGTCGCCGTCGGCGCCGAGGTCGACCACGCGCAGGGCGATCGCGTGGTTGCCTGCGGCCTCGCGGTCGAACCAGTCCAGCGCCCAGTTGAAGTGCTCGGCCACGGGCCGGGGGAAGGCCCGGGCTCCCTCCAGATCGCCGCGGTGCCGCAGCAGGTGGTCGCGGGCAGCCCTGAAGCCCTGGTAGGCGTCGTCCGCTGACATGACAGTCCCCTCACCTCATGGTCCGCCCCGTCGCGGTCCGTTGGCACGGTGTCAGGACGTCCCGCGAACGGTCAAGGGCCGCACCCCCCAATGGGGGTGCGGCCCTTGCGAAACCCTGGACAGGGGTGTCGGCGTCAGGCGGCGGGGAGCTCGTCCAGGCCCTCGCCGACCAGCTTCGCCAGTCGGTCCAGCGCGAGGTCCGCGCCTTCGGCGTCGGAGGCGAGCACGACCTCCTCGCCGCCCTCGGCTCCCAGGCCGAGCAGGGCGAGCATGGAGGCGGCGTTCACCGGGGTGCCGCCGACCTTGGCGATGGTCACCGGGACGCCGACGGCGCCGGCCGCGCGGACGAAGACGGAGGCGGGGCGGGCATGCAGGCCCTCGGCCCAGCCGATGGTGACGTGGCGCTCAGCCATGGTGCGCTGCCTTTCGCTGGTTGTGTGCTTCAAGTTGTCTAGACCATTCTTGCATGCAGAACCAGGGGAAATGTCCGACCTTGGTCCCACCTTGCCCTGCCGTACGGCCCCATGCCCGGCGACGCCGTAACCTGGCGCTTGTGGAGCCGAGCCACCCCGTCTATCCGGGCCACTGGGAAGCAGACGTCGTCCTGCGCGACGGCGGTACCGCGCGCGTCCGCCCGATCACGCCCGACGACGCCGAGCGGCTGGTCGCCTTCTACACGGATGTCTCCGACCAGTCGAAGTATTTCCGCTTCTTCGCGCCCTACCCCCGGCTGTCGGACCGCGATGTCCGGCACTTCACCCACCACGACTACGACAACCGGGTCGGCCTGGCCGCCCTGGTCCGCGACGAGTTCATCGCCACCGTCCGCTACGACCGGATCGACGAGAACGGCAGGCCCTCCGGCACCGGGACTGCCGCCGAGGTCGCCTTCCTGGTCCAGGACGTCCACCAGGGCCGGGGCATCGCCTCCACCCTGCTGGAACACATCGCCGCGGTCGCCCGCGAGCGCGGCATCCGCCGGTTCATCGCCGAGGTGCTGCCCGAGAACCGGAAGATGGGCAAGGTCTTCACCGACGCCGGCTACACCCAGCGGCGCAGCTTCGCGGAGGGGGTCATGCACTTCGAGCTCGACCTGGAGCCCACCGAGGAGTCGCTCGCGGTGATGCGCTCCCGCGAGCACCGCGCCGAGGCCCGCTCCACCCAGCGGCTGCTCGCGCCCCGCTCGGTCGTCGTCGTCGGCGCCGGGCGCAACCCCGACGGCGTCGGCCGGAGCGTGCTGCGCAACCTGCTCGACGCCGGGTTCACCGGGCAGGTCTACGCGGTCAACCGCAGCGCGGAACCGCAGCAGCAACTGGATGGGGCACCCGTCTTCCGCAGCCTGGGCGAGCTCCCCGCCCCCGCCGACCTCGCCGTGGTCGCGGTCCCCGCCGCCGAGGTCCCGGCCGTCGTCGCCGACTGCGGTGCCGCCGGGGTCCAGGGCCTGGTGGTGGTCACGGCCGGCTACGCCGAGACCGGCACCACCGGGCGCGCCCGCCAGCGCGACCTGGTCCGCCAGGCGCGGGCGGCCGGGATGCGGGTCCTCGGGCCCAACGCCTTCGGGCTGATCAACACCGACCCGGGCACCAGGCTCAACGCCTCGCTCTCCCCGCTGCTGCCCGCGCGCGGTCCACTGGGGATCTTCAGCCAGTCCGGCGCGATCGGCGCGGCCCTGCTCGAAGCCGCCGACCGACGCGGTCTCGGCATCTCCTCCTTCGCCTCGGCCGGCAACCGGGCCGACGTCTCCGGCAACGACCTGCTGCAGTTCTGGGAGGAGGACGAGGCCACCCGGGTCGTCCTGCTCTACCTGGAGTCCTTCGGCAACCCGCGCAAGTTCAGCCGGCTCGCGCGCCGGGTCTCCGCTGCCAAGCCGATCGTGGTGATCAAGGGCGGGCGCCACACCGGCAGCATGCCGGCCGGCCACGCGCAGGAGGCGACGAAGATCTCCGACAGCACCGTGGACACCCTTTTCCAGCAGGCCGGGGTGGTCCGGGTGGACACCATCACCGAGCTCTACGACGCGGCCGACCTGCTCGCCCACCAGCCCCCGCCGCGCGGCGACCGGATCGCGGTGGTCGGCAACTCCGACTCGCTCGGCCTGCTCACCCACGACGCCGCGCTCAGCGCCGGACTGCGCCCGCTGCCCCCGCAGGACCTCACCACCAGTGCCACCCCCGAGGACCTCGCGGCCGGTCTCGCCGCAGCCGTCGACCGGCCGGACGTGGACACCGTCGTCGCCGTCGTCATCCCGCCGATCGGCGCCGGATCCTTTCCGCTGTTCCCCGGATCCGGCCTGCTCAGAGGCGTCTCCGCGCGGCCGGACAGCCTGGACGCCGCCCCCTTCGCCGAGGTGCTGCGCGGCACGGCGGCCAGGGCGCGGGCGGCGGGCAAGCCCCTGCTGCTGATCCACCTCGCGCTGCCCGAGCTGGCCGCGGCCCTGCACGGCACCGTCCCCGCCTATCCGCGTCCCGAACGCGCGGTGCGCGCCCTCGCCCACGCCACCCGACACGCCGCCTGGTGCCGGGACAGCGCCGACACCGGGCGCATCCCCGAACTCGACGGCATCTCCGAGGCTCCGGCCCGCCGCCAGGTCGCCGACGCGCTCAGCCGGGCGAGCAGCGTCGGGCTGGGCGAGGACGCCACCGCCACCCTGCTGGCCCACTACGGCATCGCGGTGCTGCGCACCATCAAGGCCCCGGACGAGCAGACCGCCGTCCGGGCCGCCTCCTCCCTCGGCTACCCGGTCGCGCTCAAGGCCACCGCCCCGGGCCTGCGCCACCGGGCCGACCTGGGCAGCGTCCGGCTCGACCTCGCCGACAAGAGCGACCTGCGCCGGGCCTACCGCGAGAGCGTCGCCCTGCTGGGCCCCGACGCCGACCTCGTCGTCCAGCCGATGGTCCCGCGCGGCGTCGACACCACCGTCTCCGCGACCGTGGACCCCGCCATCGGCGCAATCCTCTCCTTCGGACTCGCCGGGGCCGCATCCGAACTGCTGGGCGACGTGGCGCACCGGCTGATCCCCGCCACCGACCGCGCGGCAGCCGGGCTGGTCCGCGAGATCAAGGCCGCGCCGCTGCTCTTCGGCTGGCGCGGAGCCGAGCCGGTGGACACCGATGCGCTGGAAGAACTGCTGCTGAGGGTGTCCCGGCTGGTCGACGACATCCCCGAGGTGGCCTCCGTCGAGCTCGAGCCGGTGGTGGTCGCCCCCCGCGGTCTGGCCGTGCTCGGAGCCTCCGTCCGGCTCGCACACCTGCCCGCCCGCACCGATCTCGGCCCGCGCGCCCTGGGCCGGCCGTAGCCGGGGCGGCCCGACCGGTCCCGGCACGGTGGCGCGCACTGTCGCCTGTCCGTGCCAGGATGGAGCTATGGCGAAGACCGGTACGACCACCACCCAGGGGCTGCGCTCCGCGATCGAACGCAGCGGCTACTATCCGACTCTCGTCAGTGAGGCCGTCGAGTCGGCGGTCGGCACCGAGCCCGTCTCCGCCTTCCTGGTCCACCAGGAGACCACCTTCGACGCCAACGAGGTGCGCCGTCACGTCACCGTGCTGGTGCTCACCGAGGGCCGGTTCATCGTCAGCCACACCGACGAGCAGGGCGCCGACGACACCTCGCCGGTGCCGTACGCCACGACCTCCACCGAGAGCGTCCGCATCGACCGGATCTCCTCCGTCGTGGTCAGCCGCGTGGTCGCCAACCCCGAGACCTACACCCGGGGCACGCTGCCGCGCGAGGTCGTACTGACCATCGGCTGGGGCGCGGTCTCCCGGATCGACCTGGAGCCCGCCGCCTGCGGAGACCCCAACTGCGAGGCCGACCACGGCTACACCGGGTCCTCCACCGCCGACGACCTGTCGCTGCGCGTCAGCGAGGCCGGCGACGGCCCCGAGACCGTCGCCCAGGCCCTGACCTTCGCCCATGCGCTGTCCGAGGCGACGGTGGCGGCGGGCGCCTGAGGTCACGCGTCCGCCCGGTCCCGTCCACGCCTCACAGAAGACTCCCTGACTGATGTCCGCACCCGTGCTGCTCGACCCCGCCGCCGCGCCCGCCCCCGCCTACGGGACGGCCTCGCTGTGCGATCTGCTGCCCGCCGTCGCCGCCGGCCTGGGCGTGCCCGACGTCCCGGCGACCGGGCTGCTGCTGCCGCCGGCCGACCGGGTCTGCGTCTTCCTGGTCGACGGACTGGGCTGGGAGCTGCTGCGCGCCCACCCCGACGACGCGCCCTTCCTGAACTCGCTGCTGCCGACCTCGCTCGCGGGCAGCGGCCGACCGCTGACGGCCGGGTTCCCGGCCACCACCGCGACCAGCCTCGCCTCCGTCGGCACCGGGCTGCCCCCCGGCGCGCACGGCCTGGCCGGGTACACCGTCCGGATACCGGGTGAGCGCCGGCTGATGAACCAGTTGCGCTGGCAGCCGCATGTCACCCCGCGCACCTGGCAGCCGTACCCGACCGTCTTCCAGCTCGCGGACCGGGCCGGGGTGGCGACCTACCAGGTCTCCTCGCCGAAGTTCGAGTTCACGCCGCTGACCGAGGTCGCGCTGGCCGGGGGCGAGTTCCTCGGCAGCCTGGCCGGCGGGGACCGGATGGACCTGGCGGCCGACCGCCTCGGCAGCGCCGACCGGACGCTGGTCTACACGTACTACAGCGAGCTGGACGGCATGGGCCACCGCTACGGAGTGGACTCCGACGCCTGGCGCGGTCAGCTGATGGTGGTGGACCGGCTGGCCCAGCGCCTGGCCGAGCAGCTGCCGCCGCGCTCGGTGCTCTATGTCACCGCCGACCACGGCATGATCGACATCGCGCCCGAGGACCGGGTCGACTTCGACGAGAACGAGGGCTGGGAGCTGCGCACCGGCGTCGCCCTGCTGGGCGGCGAGGGCCGGGCCCGGCACGTCTACGCCCTGCCGGACGCCGCCGCCGACGTCTTCGACGCCTGGAGCGAGGTCCTCGGCGACCGGATGTGGGTGGCCACCCGCGACCAGGCCATCGCCGAGGGCTGGTTCGGACCCAAGGTCGACGACCGGGTGTACGAGCGCATCGGCGATGTGGTCGCCGCCGCCCGCGACGACATGGCCGTGATCGCCTCCCGCCGCGAGCCCGGCGAGTCCGGCATGATCGGGCTGCACGGCTCGATGACCCCGGTGGAGCAACTGGTCCCGCTGCTCGAAGCCCGCCGCTGACCGGCACCCTCCCCGCTCTCGAAAGGTACTCGCACTCCCCATGGCTGAACTGGTCTTCTTCTCCGGGACGATGGACTGCGGAAAGTCCACCCTCGCCCTCCAGATGGACCACAACCACGGGGTGCGGGGCCGTCAGGGCCTGATCTTCACCCGCAACGACCGGGCGGGGGCCTCGACCCTCTCCAGCCGCCTGGGGCTGTCCACGCAGGCCACCGAGGTCGCCGACGAGCTGGACTTCCACGCCCATGTGCTGGCGCTGATCGCCTCCGGCGCCCGCTGCGACTACCTGATCTGCGACGAGGCCCAGTTCTTCACCCCCGAGCAGGTCGACCAACTGGCCCGGGTGGTGGACGACTTGGGCATCGATGTGTTCACCTTCGGGATCACCACCGACTTCCGCACCCGGCTCTTCCCCGGATCGCAGCGGCTGGTCGAACTGGCGGACCGGGTCGAGGTGCTGCAGGTCGAGGCGCTCTGCTGGTGCGGGGCGCGGGCCACGCACAACGCCAGGACCGAGGGCGGCGTGATGGTGGTCGAGGGCGCGCAGGTCGTGGTGGGCGACGTGGAGCCGCCCAAGGGCGACGTCGGCTACGAGGTGCTGTGCCGTCGCCACCACCGGCGCCTGATGACGCGCCCGCAGGGCTCGGCCGCCCATGAGCGGAACCCGGAGCGGGTGGGCTGAGGGGACTGTCCGCGACCGCGGCGCCGTACGTGAGAATGGGGTGCATGGAGACCACCCTGATCACCGCGCCCGAGCTGGCCGCCGCGCTGGCCGGGCCGCAGCCGCCGGCCGTGCTGGACGTCCGCTGGCAGCTCGGCGGCCCGCCCGGGGCGCAGGAGTACGCCGCCGGCCACATCCCCGGCGCGCACTACCTCGACCTGGACACCGAACTGGCGTCCGCGCCGGGCGGGCCGCACGGCGGCCGCCACCCGCTGCCGGACCCGCAGGTGCTCGGTGCCGCCCTGCGCCGCGCCGGGGTGCGGGCGGACCGCGAGGTCGTCGTCCACGACGCCGCGAACTCCACCGCCGCCGCCCGCGCCTGGTGGCTGCTGCGCTGGGCGGGCCACCGGCGGGTCCGGGTGCTGGACGGCGGACTCGCCGCCTGGAGTGCGGCCGGACTGGCGCTGGAGCAGCAGCCCGCCCCCGAGGAGGCAGGCGACTTCACCCCCGCCCCGGGTGCGCTGCCGACCCTGGACGCTGACCGGGCCGCCGCACTGGCCCGCGGCGGCGTGCTGCTGGACGCCCGCGCGGGTGAGCGCTACCGCGGCGAGGTCGAGCCGGTCGATCCCCGCGCCGGGCACATCCCGGGTGCGCTGAGCGCGCCGACGGCGGAGAACCTGCGGGCCGACGGGCGCTTCCTGCCGGCCGCCGCCCTCGCCGAACGCTTCGCGGCGCTGGGGGTGAAGGACGGCTCGGAGGTCGGGGTCTACTGCGGCTCCGGCGTGACCGCCGCGCACCAGCTGCTGGCACTGCATCTCGCCGGGGTCGACGGCGCGCTCTACCCGGGCTCCTGGAGCGAGTGGTCCTCGCAGTCCGACCGCCCGGTGGCGACCGGGGCCGAACGTGGCTGACGAACTCTCGGCCGACTGCCCGAACTGCTTCGCGCTGTGCTGCGTCGCCCCTGCGTTCGCCGCCTCGGCCGACTTCGCGATCAACAAGGGTGCCGGGCAGGCCTGCCCCAACCTCCGGCAGGACTTCCGCTGCGGCATCCACACCCGGCTGCGCGACAAGGGCTTCAAGGGCTGCACGGTCTACGACTGCTTCGGGGCCGGGCAGAAGGTCTCCCAGGTCACCTTCGCGGGCCAGGACTGGCGTCAGGACCCGCGGCGGGCACGGCAGATGTTCGCGGTCTTCCCGGTCGTCAGGGACCTCCAGGAGCTGCTCCGCCACCTCACCGAGGCGCTCGCACTGCCGGCCGCCGCCCCGGTCCACGACGAGCTCTCCCTCGCCCTGGCGAGGACCGGGGCGCTGACCCGGGGGAGTGCGGACGAACTCCTGGCGCTCGACGTCCCGGGGATCCGACGCGACGTCAGCACCCTGCTGCTGCGCGCCAGTGAGCTCGTCAGGGCGGAGCTCCCGGGCCGACCGGGGAAGAGGAAGGAGCACCGCGGGGCGGATCTGATCGGGGCCAGGCTCAAGGGCGCCGACCTGCGGGGCGCCAACCTGCGCGGAGCACTGCTGATCGGGGCCGACCTCAGCGGCGCCGACCTGCGCCTGGCCGACCTGATCGGCGCGGACCTGCGGGACGCCGATCTGAGCGGTGCCGACCTCACCGGGAGCATCTTCCTGGTCCAGGCCCAACTCCAGTCGGCCAAGGGCGACCTGCGGACGGTCCTGCCACCCGGGTTCACCCGCCCTGCGCACTGGTGAGTGAGGGGTGACGGACCGTCACTCCTGTTTCTTGCGACGGGTCCCGAAGACGATCTCGTCCCAACTCGGCACCGCCGCACGCCGCCCGGGCCGGACGCCGTCCGCCTCGGCCTGGCGGTCGGTGCTGCCGATCAGCCGGTCCCGGTGCGGTCCGGTGCGCGGCATCAGGATGTCCGCGTACGCGGACCCCGCGCCCACGGCCGCCGCCGGAGCCTCGGGCTCCAGCGGCTGCTGGCTCTCCACCGGCGCGGCCGGCTGGGGCGGGACGACGTCCATCAGACTGGTCAGCGGGTCGCGGTCGCCGACCGGCACGACAGAGCCGGTGGCGGCGGACGCGGCGGCCACCGGCGGCTGCTCGACCAGCCGGTCGGGCGCGGCGATGCGGTCGGGGCCGAGCCGCTCGGGCGCGATGCGGTCCGGGGACATCCGCTCCGGGGGAGCCATCCGCTCCGGCGGGGCCATCCGGCCCACCGGGGGGCGCTCGGGAGCCAGCGGGCGCATGCCCATGCCCCGGTCCGCTCCGGGCAGCCGGGCGATCCTCGGCACGAACGGGAAGCTCGGCTCCTCGCTGCTCCGGTCGGGGGCCTCGCCCATCAGCGCGCGCGCGTCGTCGTCGATCGCCTGCACCAGTCGGCGCGGCGGGTCGTAGGTCCAACGGGCCTGGTGCGCCTGGCCGTCGGCGCGGAACTGGAGCGAGACCTCCCAGGTGTTGTCGTCCCGTCGCCAGGAGTCCCACACCGTGCTGTCCTTCTCCGCGCCGCGCAGCAGCAGCCGCTCCGCGACGGCGTCGCCGAGCTGGGGCCCGGTGCTCTCGCCCTGACGGCGGATGGAGGTCTTGCGGGCGCGCTCGGCCATGAACGCGCGCTCGGCGAGCACCGGCCCCTCGAAGCGGCGGACGCGCTCCACGGAGATGCCGGCGAGCTGGGCGACCTCCTCGGCGCTGGCGCCTGCTCGGATCCGCGCCTGGATGTCGCGCGGACGGAGGTGGCTCTCGACGTCGATCTGGCCCAGCCTCGGGCGGTCGCCGCGCACGGCGGCGCGCAACCGCTCGTCAATCGGAAGGAAGTATTCCGCCGAGTCGGCG
>Ga0302314_10007876_pt1 | contig 19086 bp, 15 predicted proteins | sample III_Palsa_N2_3_FD_200533 | JGI IMG/M metagenome (GOLD analysis project Ga0302314, IMG submission 200533) | Peat permafrost microbial communities from Stordalen Mire near Abisko, Sweden - III_Palsa_N2_3 | ecosystem: Environmental > Terrestrial > Soil > Palsa > Peat permafrost | place: Sweden...
CGGACATCCGGGTGCGCGCGATCGGCCTGGCGCCGGCGGGGTTCGACGCGCGCTTTTCCGCGATCTGGCGGCGGTACTCCTACCGGGTCTGTGACCAGCCGGCCAGCGCGGACCCGCTGCGCAGGCGGGACACGCTCTGGTACCCGCGCCCGCTCGACCTCGCGGCGATGAACGCGGCCGCGGCACTGCTGCTCGGCGAGCACGACTTCGCCGCCTTCTGCCGGCGCCGGGAGGGCGCGACGACGGTCCGGGCCCTGCGCCGCCTGGACTGGCAGCGCGACTCCACGGGCGTGGCCGTCGGCTGCGTCGTCGCCGACGCGTTCTGCCACAACATGGTCAGGGCGCTCGTCGGCGCGCTCGTCTCGGTCGGCGAGGGCAGCCGCCCGTTGCCCTGGCCCCGCGAGGTGCTCGCGACCGCCGTGCGGAACCCGGCGGTTCAGGTGGTCGGGCCGCACGGGCTGAGCCTCGAAGAGGTCCGCTACCCGGCGGCCGGCGAGCTCGCCGCGCGGGCGTCGGCCACCCGCCGCGTCCGCGCCGTCGAGCCCTCCTGACGGCGTTACTCTCCCGGGGACGCGGTAGCGCCGCTCACCATGCGCTGGGTGAGGCTGATGTTGGCCGTGCCCGCCACCAGGTCGCTGCTGAACTGCTCGAGCTGGCTGTCTTGGGCCTTGGTCGTCGGCGAGGTCCCGCTGGTGAACTCGGACCAGGTCAGGATCAGGTAGTGGCCCTTGAACTCCGCTTCCACGACGCCGGTGCCCTGGCCGAGCTTCTTCGCGACGCCCTTGCTGGCCGCGAGCGGGGCCACGAAGTCGCTCTGGCCGACGACCTTGCCGGCGTAGTGCGCCTCGTTGGTCGTGTCCAGGTTGACCACGCCGATCGTGCCCATGATCTTGTTGTCGCCGGAGACATAGCTGGCTCGCAGCACCTGCGTGCACTTGCCGGTCTTGATCGCGGTGATCAGGCTCGAGCCGATGACCGCGTTCGAGCAGGTCTTGTCGACCTTGGTGGAGACGAGCGAGAAGGAGTTCTTGTCCTGGTCGTTCGTGAACGCGGGCGGGAAAAGCTCGCTGACCGTCAGCGGCGTCGGGTCGTCGGTGGCCAGCTCGATGTGGCAGTAGGTGCCGAATTGCTTCACGCACGCCTGGGTGGAAGGAGCGGCGCCTGCCGTGGGCAGCGGCGCGGTGCTGCTCGCCTGGCTGCTCGCGGGGGCCTTCGGCTTGACCAGGTAGATGTAGGCCGCGGTGCCGATGACGGCCGCGACGACAACCGCCACCGCGATCCCGACGAACAGCATCGGGCCCCGGCGGCCCGGCTTGGCCGCCGCGGGCTGCCCGGCGGGCCCGGTCTTGGCGCCGCCCCGTCCGCCCCGGCCTCGCTTGGGGCCGTCGCCGGCCTTGCCGCCCTGGCCCGGCCCGCCCGCGTAGGGGTCGCCGGCCGGCGTGTAGTCGTCAAATCCGTCCCGGGGGCCGGCCGCGGGCACGCCGCCGTAGGCCGTCGCGTCGTCGACGTACTCGTCGTAGCCGGGCCCGCCGCCGTAGCCGCCGGGCGCGTCGTAGCCGTTGGGGGCGTTGTACCCGTTCTGCGCGTTCTGCGGGTTCTGCGGGTTCTGCGGGTCAAAGCCGTCGTAGGCGCCGGTGCCCTGCTGCTGCCCGGCCTGCGGGGCGAATTCGTCGTACCGCACCTGCTGCCCGGTGTGCGGGGTGACCTGGGGCCCGGTGCGAGGAGAGGTCAACGGCCCGGTGTGAGGAGAGGCCATCGGCCCGGACAGCATCGGCGGGGTGGGGAAGGGCAGCGAGCCGCCCTGCGGCCCGGCCTGGCCGGGGAGCCCGGGAAGGGCGGGTTCCGACGAGGGCGGGAAGCCGCGAACCGGGTCGCGCAGCGCCTGGCTCGGGCCCGTTCCGTACTCGTCGATGGCCCGCCCGTTGAGCATGTAGGTGCCGGTGTCGGCGAAGCTTCCGCCGGATGAGGCCGCGGGCTGTCCCCCGTACCAGTCGTTCCCGGCGTCCTGTCCCGGGTAGCCGCCGTTCTGGTAGCCGCCGTCCTGTCCCGGGTAGCCGCCGGGCTCCTGGTAACCGCCGCCGCCCGGGCCGTAGCCATCGCCGTAGCCGGGAGCGGGCTGCTGCCTGTAGCCCGGCTGCTGTTCGTAACCGCCCGGCCCGTACCCCGCGGGGCCGTCGCCGCCCGGCGGGTAGCCGTAGCCGCCGTCCTGGCCGTAGCCGGGCTGTCCGCCGGGGCCGTACCCGGGCTGGCCGCCGTAGCCGCCGCCCGGCTGGCCCTGCGGGAGCTGGCCCTGCTGGACGGGCTGACCGTACTCGTCGTACTGTCCGTATTCCGGCTGTCCGTACCCTGCCTCTGCTTGGCCGTACCCTGGCTGGCCGTATTCCGGCTGTCCATACTCCGGTCCCGCGTAGCCGTCGCCCTGCCAAGGCGCCTGCCTGCGGGAAGCGTCCTCACCCCGGTATCCCATGTCAACGAGGGTATCGTTTGTACCAGGTCGGCATGGGTGGTCGCGGAACTTTCAGCCCGCGGTAAGCGGGTGATGGCGCCTCGCCGAGCGGCAGTTCGCGGGTACTTCGCGGGTACAAGGCGGGTGTCAGCCCGCCGTCCGGGCGAGGTCGGCGCGAGCGGGTCGCGAGCTGCGGTAGTCTTGGGCGATAATCGGAAGGCGATTCCGCGCGCTTTGGCAGTATGGCGTGGATTCGAGTATGCTGCATTGGCGTCATCCGCGACGAGCAGCATTTCCGGCTGCGATGACCCGGCACCTGGTTGTTCCTGATACCGGGGTCCCTGGATTACGAACCACATGCGAAGGCTAACTACTGTGCGCACTTTCAGCCCGAAGGACAGCGACATCACGCGTCAGTGGCATGTCATCGACGCCACCGACATCGTGCTTGGCCGCCTGGCCAGCCACGCAGCGGTGCTGCTTCGGGGCAAGCACAAGCCCATTTTCGCTCCGCACGTCGACACTGGTGACTTCGTCATCGTGATCAACGCGGACAAGGTGGCGCTCACCGGCAACAAGCTTGAGAACAAGCGCGCCTACCGGCACTCCGGCTACCCGGGCGGCCTCCGCTCGATCGCCTACGGCGACCTGATGGCCAAGAACCCGGAGAAGGCGGTCGAGAAGGCGATCAAGGGGATGATCCCCAAGAACTCGCTCGGCCGTAAGACGTTCGCCAAGCTCAAGGTCTACGCGGGGCCGACGCACCCGCACCAGGCACAGCAGCCCCAGCCGTACGAGATCCGCCAGATCACCCAGTAGTGCCGCAAGGAAGCGTGAGGAAGACAACGTGGCTGAGCCCACTGGCGTAGAGACGCCCGCAGACGACGCGGCATACTTCACCGAGGAGATCGTCCCAGAAGACGGCTTCGAGGCCGAGGACGCCCCGTCGGAGTACACGACCGAGTCCACCGAGGCGTCCGCCTCGCGGCCCGCGGTCCGTCAGGTGATCACCGGCCACGCGAACGGCCTCGGCCGCCGCAAGGAGGCCATCGCCCGCGTTCGCATCGTGCCGGGCACCGGCCAGTGGAAGATCAACGGCCGGACGCTTGAGTCCTATTTCCCGAACAAGGTCCACCAGCAGATCGTCAGCGAGCCCTTCGTGACGCTCGGCGCCGAGGGCCAGTTCGACGTGATCGCCCGCATCGGCGGCGGTGGCGTCTCCGGCCAGGCCGGCGCGCTGCGGCTCGGCGTGGCCCGGGCGCTGATCCTGGTCGACCCGGAGAACCGTCCCCCGCTGAAGAAGGCGGGCTTCCTCACCCGGGACGCCCGGGCGACGGAGCGCAAGAAGTACGGCCTAAAGAAGGCCCGCAAGGCTCCCCAGTACTCCAAGCGCTAATCTCTGGCTGATCCAGAATCACCCAGAGATGGGCCGACTCTTCGGTACTGATGGGGTTCGTGGGGTTGCTGGGGTTGAACTGACGGCCCAGCTCGCCATGGACCTGGCGGTCGCGGCGGTGCCACTACTGGCATCCGCCGCGGTTCGGCCGACCCGTGCGCGCCGCCCGGTCGCGGTCATCGGCCGCGACTCGCGGGCGTCGGGAGATTTTCTCGAGGCCGCCGTCGTGGCTGGCCTGGCCAGCTCGGGCGTTGACGTGCTCAGGCTCGGCGTCATTCCCACCCCAGGCGTGGCCTACCTCACCGGTGCGCTCGACGCGGACTTCGGCGTGGTCCTCTCGGCCAGCCACAACCCCGCCTCGGACAACGGGATCAAGTTCTTCGGCCGGGGCGGCGTCAAGCTGCCCGACGCGACGGAAGAGCAGATCGAGGCCGGGCTGCGCGACCGTGACCCCGGCAGCGGCCCGCTCGTCGACGGCACCTTCGACGGATTCGGCCGGGTCACCGACGCGTACTCGGCCCACGAGACCTACCTCGACCACCTCCTCGCCACCCTGCCCGAGCCCGAGGCCGGCCGGGCGCCGCTGCAGGGGCTCCGGGTGGTCGTGGACTGCGCGCACGGCGCCGCCTACAGCATCGGGCCGCGCGCGCTGCGCCGGGCCGGAGCCGAGGTCATCGCGATCGGGGCGGCACCGGACGGCCTGAACATCAACGCGGGCGTCGGATCCACCCATCTGGAGACCATCGCCGCCGCGGTGGCCGAGCACCGGGCCGACGCGGGCCTCGCCTTCGACGGCGACGCCGACCGGTGCCTGGCGGTCGACGGCGACGGCAACCCGCTCGACGGCGACCAGATCATCACCGTGCTCGCGACCCGGCTCAAGCGGATCGGGCAGCTCCGCGGGAACGCCGTGGTGGTGACCGTGATGTCCAACCTCGGCTTCCACGACGCGATGCGCGAGGCCGGCATCGCGGTGATCGAGACCCCGGTCGGCGACAAGCATGTCTATGCCGCCATGAGCGACGGCGGCTACGTGCTCGGCGGGGAACAGTCCGGGCACATCATTCAGCTCGAGCACGCGACGACCGGCGACGGCGTCCTGACCGGCCTGCACCTGCTCGCCGCGGTGAACAGCGCGGGCATCCCCGTCTCCGCCGCGGCGAAGATGATGACCAGGTACCCGCAGGTCCTGATCAACGTCCGCGGCGACCGCGGTGACAAGGACCTGGCCATGTCCGATCCCGCGCTGGCCGAGGCGGTGAACGCGGCTAAGGCCGCGCTCGGCGACTCCGGGCGCGTCCTGCTGAGGCCGAGCGGAACCGAGCCGGTCATCCGGGTGATGGTCGAAGCCCGGCAGTACGAGCTAGCCGAGGAGATCGCCGGGCAGCTCGTGACCGCTGTCCGGCTGGCGATGTCGTGATCGTCGGCGTCGGCATCGACGTCGTTGACATCGCCCGGTTCGAGCGGGCGCTCACCCGTACGCCGGGGCTGGCCGCCCGACTGTTCACCCCGCAGGAGCGGGTCCTGCCGCCGCACTCGCTCGCGGCCCGGTTCGCGGCCAAGGAGGCCCTGGCCAAGGCGCTGGGCGCGCCCCGCGGCATGCTCTGGACGGACGCGGAGGTCGTCACCCAGGACGGCGGACGGCCCGTGCTCGAGGTCTCCGGCACCGTCGCGGCCGCCGCCGCCCGGGCCGGCGTCACCCACTGGCACGTGTCCCTCAGCCACGACGCCGGCATCGCCTCCGCCGTCATCATCGCCGAGAGCGGCGGGCGGCCGGCCGGCCTCGGCTGGGTCTAGCTGGGTGTAGCCCTCGGTTGGCGGCACCGTCCCCGTAGCGGCAGACTAGGCGTCATGCGTGACGCTTACCAGGTGGCAAAGGTCCGGGCGGCGGAAGCCGCGATGATGGCCCGGCTCCCGGACGGGACGCTGATGCAGCGGGCGGCGGCCGGGCTCGCCTCGGTCTGCGCGAGCCTGCTGCGCGAGGGCCTGGGAGGGGTCTACGGCGCGCGGGTCGTGATCCTCGCGGGCACCGGCGACAACGGCGGGGACGCCCTCTACGCCGGCGAGCGGCTCGCCCGGCGCGGCGCGGCCGTCATCGCGATACAGGCCGGGCCGCGGATTCACGCGCCGTCGGCGGCCGCGCTGACCGCCGCGGGCGGGCGGATCATCCCGGCCGGGGTCCCGGCCGGCCCGGCGGCCGGCTACGACGCCGGGCACGAGGTGCGGCGGGCGATCGCGCGGGCCGACCTGATCATGGACGGGATGCTCGGCATCGGCGGCGAGGGCGGCCTCCGTGAGCCCTACGCCGCCCTCGCGCGGCTCGCGGCCGACGCCGGGAACGCCCTCATCGTGGCGGTCGACCTGCCGAGCGGCATCGACGCCGACACCGGGACGGTCGAGGGGCCGGCCGTCCGGGCCGACGTCACCGTGACGTTCGGCACGGCCAAGCCCGGGCTGCTCATCGACCCGGGCAAGGACCACGCCGGGGTCGTCGAGCTCGTCGACATCGGCCTGATGCCCTATCTCGAGGGTGACCCCGACGCCCGCGCCCCGCAGGCCGAGGACATCGCCGCGCTCATACCGCGCCCGGGCCCGGAGTCCGACAAGTACCGGCGCGGCGTGGTCGGCCTGCTGGTCGGCAGCGACAAGTACACCGGCGCGGCGCTGCTCGCGACCGGCGGCGCGGTCCACGGCGGGGCGGGCATGGTCCGGCTCGCGACCTACCCGGCCGCGGCGGCGCCGGTCCGGCAGCTCCATCCCGAGGTGGTCATCACCGAACTGCCGCGGGACATCGACGTCAGCCCGGAAAAATCAGAAGATCAATCAGCGCGAACGGGCCGGGGGTTCCAGTTCCCGGCCGACGTGGGCCGGGTCCAGGCGTGGGTCGCGGGCCCGGGCATGGGCGTGTCCGACGACGCCGCCGAACGGCTGGCCGGCGTCCTGGCCACCGACCTTCCGGTGCTCATCGACGCCGACGGCCTCACCCTGCTGGCCAAGAACAAGGACCTGCTGCCGCGTGACGCCCCCACGCTCATCACCCCGCACGCCGGCGAGCTCGGGCGGCTGCTCGGCGCCGACCCCGCCGACGTCTCCGCGCGGCGGCTCGAGCACGCCCGCCGGGCGGCGGCCGAGTTCGGCGTGTGCGTCCTGCTCAAGGGGTCGACGACGGTGATCGCGCCGGCCAGCGGGCACGACCCGGTGCTGGTGAACACCACCGGCACGTCCTGGCTCGCCACCGCGGGCACCGGCGATGTCCTGGCCGGCCTCGCGGGGGCCCTGCTCGCCCAGGGGATGCTCCCGGCGCAGGCCGCGATCGCGGCCGCGTACCTGCACGGGCTGGCCGCCCGGCTCGCGGCCGGCGGGGACGCGGACGGGTCCGGCGGCGCGTCGCCCATCGGCGCCTCCGACGTCGTCCGCGCCCTCCCGCCCGCCTTCCGTTCCTTGTGAGCGGCCGCCATTACCATGGGTCCGTGAAAACCCATGCCGACGCCAGCGTTGAGCTCGGCGCGATCGCGGCCAACGTCGCGGCCTTGCGCGCGCACGTGGCGCCCGCCGCCGTCATGGCGGTCGTGAAGGCGAACGGATACGGCCACGGCGCGGTCCCGGCGGCTCGGGCGGCGCTGCGCGGCGGCGCCGACTGGCTGGGCGTGGTGCACGTCGCCGAGGCGCTCGAGCTCCGCCGGGCCGGCGTCGACGCCCCCCTGCTCTGCCTGATGTCCATCGCCGAGCAGGCCCACGCCGACGCCATCGCCGCCGACGTCGACCTGTCGGCCGGGTCGGCGGACATGGTGCGGCGGCTGGCCGCCGCCGCGGCCGTCGCCGGCCGTCCGGCCCGGGTCCACCTGAAGGCCGACACCGGGCTCGGCCGGGGCGGCGCCGTCCCGGCCGACTGGCCGGCGGTGCTCGCGGCGGCCAGCGAGGCCCGGCACACGGGACTGCTGACCGTCGTCGGCCTGTGGTCGCACTTCGCCTCGGCCGACGAGCCCGGCAATCCGTCGATCGCGGCCCAGCTCGCCGTGTTCAAGGAGGCCCTAGCCGCGGCCGAGAGCGCGGGCATCACGCCGCTGGTGCGGCACATCGCCAACACCGCGGCCGCGCTCGACGTGCCCCAGGCGCACTACGACATGGTGCGGATCGGCGGCGGCAGCTACGGCCTGGCCACCCTGCCCGGGGGGCCGCCGTCCTGGCTGCGCCCGGCGCTGACCCTGCGGGCACGGCTCGCGCTGGTGAAGCGGGTACCGGCCGGGACCGGGGTGTCCTACGGGCACCGGTACACCACGACCAGGGAAACCACCCTCGGCCTCGTGCCGCTCGGCTACGCGGACGGCATACCGCGGGCCGCGATCGGCCTGCCGCTGGTGTTCGCCCGGGGCCGCCGGTGGCGGATCGCCGGGACCGTCTGCATGGACCAGTTCGTCATCGACTTCGGGGACGAGCCGGTGGCCGAGGGAGACGAGGTGATCATCTTCGGCCCGGGGGATGACGGCGAGCCGACCGCTCAGGAATGGGGCGAGGCACTCGGTACGATCTCCTACGAGATGGTGACGGGCATCGGCGCTCGAGTGGAGAGGTCCTACCGTGACTAGGCAAGACGTCACCGTCGCCACGGCGGCGCAGATGCGGGAATTCGGGCGGCGCCTCGCGTCGGTCCTGCGGGCGGGCGACCTGGTGATCCTGAACGGCGGGCTCGGTGCGGGCAAGACCACGCTGACCAAGGGGATCGGGGACGGCCTCGGGGTCCGCGGGCCGATCACGTCGCCCACGTTCGTCATCGCCCGGGTCCACCCGCCAGCCGCGGGCCGAGGGGCCGCCGGGCCCTCGCTCGTGCACGCCGACGCCTACCGGCTCGGGAGCGCGCTCGAGCTTGACGACCTCGACCTGGACACCGACGTCGCGTCCGCGGTGACGGTCGTGGAGTGGGGCGAGGGACTGGCCGAGGGGCTGTCGGCCGACCGCCTGGAGATCGTTATCGCCTCGGTCGCCGCCGGCGGCGTCGACGGCGCGGACGCCGCCGACGGTGACGCCCCCGAAGATGACGACAGGCCGCGCACGGTGCGGATTTCCGGCGTTGGCCAGCGTTGGGAAGGCGTCAAGTTGCCCCTCGCGGACCTCGCCGATCGTCTATAGTTCGGCTTTGTACCGTTCCGGTTGTGCGGCTTTTTCGGCACGATCGGTAGGTCGTCAACCCCCCCTTGCCGGAGGCACGCCTTGACTCACGATGGGCCATTCCCCGGGCGGCCACGTGGTCGTCGGGCACGTCACGACAACGACGTGGCCGACTGGTCGGGGTACGACGCCTCCCAGCAGGACCAGCGGGAATTCCCCGACCTGTCGCCGATCCGGCCCAGCCACGCCCGCCCCGCGGGCGGCCAGAACCAGGGCGACTGGCCGGGACAGCAGCCGCAGCCCGGGCCGGGCGGCTGGCAGCCCGGCGGCGGTGGCTACCAGAACGACGGCGCCGGCTACCCCGGCGGCGCCCAGGGCTACCCCCCGGTTGGCCCCGGCGGGTCTACCGGGCCGAGCGTCATCGGGCAGCAGTGGCCGCAGCAGGACCCGTCGGGTCCCTTTGGTCAGCAGGTACAGGGTCAGCCCGGTCCGCTGGGCCAGCAGGCGCCCGGCCAGCCGGGATCACCGCGGCCGCCTCGGGCCAAGCAGGCGGAGGATGACATCCCCGACTGGGCCGAGCCCGATTCCGATGAGGCGTTCTCCGCGCGCTGGCACCGGCGCGGCCTCGACTCACGCGGCGACCGGCGCACCGACCGGCGCAAGCGCCGCCGGGTGCTGATCGCCGGCGGCGGCGTGGTCGCGGTGGTCATCGCCGTGGCCGTGTACTTCCTCACCGGCGGCAGCGGCAGCTCATCGAGCCTCGGTTTCGGGTCCCTGGTGACGACCTTCCTCCCCGGCGAGCTGCAGTCGGTACCCGACGCGTGCGACACGGTGCCGAACTCGATGCTGAGCCAGTACCTGCCGGGCACGCTCAAGCAGTCGTCGCCGCCGCTGAACACCGGGGCCAACACCCAGTGCTCGTGGACGCTCGACAGCCCGCCCACGTACCGGCTCCTCGAGGTGCAGCTCGTGGCCTACTCGCCGAGCGCCCTCTACGGCAACGGCAGCGCCACGGTCGTCGCGGAGGAGAACTTCGCGTCGTCCCAGGAGAACTTCGCCAAGCCCGGCCCCAAGAGCGGCGAAACGCCCGCCACCGTGACCCAGCTGTCCGGCATGCCCGGTGCCAACGACACGTCCTCCTTCCTGGCCACGCAGGTGTTCAACCGGAACGGCACGACCACCGACGTGGCCGACGTCCTCGTCCGGTACCGGAACGTCGTCATCACCGTGGTGGTGGACGGCATTGCCCATTCCAGCGGGACCAAGAAGTACGGGCCGGTCACGATGAGCGACCTGAGCACGGCGGCCAAGACGGTCGCCAAGGAAGTGGCCGGCAAGATCGTCGGCTGATCCGCGCCGCCGGTCACGACGGGTTGCGCTGAACTTCCGCTGAGTCGGCTACCCTCGTTTCTCGTGCTGCTGCTCGGAATGGACACGGCCACGCCCGCGGTGACGGTGGCGCTGCATGACGGCGACCAGCCGCTGGCCCAGATCGTCACGGTCGACACCCACCGCCACGCGGAGGTGCTCGCGCCTGCCATCGCCAAGGTGATCGCCGACGCCGGCGCGACGCCACAGGACCTGACCGCCGTCGCCGTCGGCGTCGGCCCCGGCCCGTACACCGGCCTGCGGGTAGGCCTGGTAACCGCGAAGGTGCTCGGCGCGGCGCTCGGCATCCCGGTCTACGGCGTGTGCAGCCTGGACGTGGTGGCCGCCGACGTCGAGGGAGAAGGGCCGTTCCTCGTGACCACCGACGCCCGGCGGCACGAGCTCTACTGGGCGCGCTACGACGCGTCCGGACGCTGCGCGGGTCCCGACGTCAGCGCGCCCGGCCGCATCCCCGGCGGCGGGCTGCCCTCGGCCGGCGAAGGCCCGCTGCTCTACCCGGAATTCTTCCCCACGAGCACGGGGCCGACCTACCCGGCCGCCGCCACCTTGTGCCGGCTCGTCGCCGCCGCTCTCGCCCGGGGCGACGCGATGGCCGCGGACAGCGAGTCCGCCCTCGCCGCGCGGTCGATCCTGCTCGCGCCCGAGCCGCTGTACCTGCGCCGTCCGGACGCCCGCGAGCCCGGGGCGCCTAAGCGGGTCACGCCATGACGGCCGGCGGCGACCTCCCGGCGAATATTTCCGACAGTGGTCTCCCGGGGGGACGGACTTCCCGCATGGGGGGCTCCCGCCCCCCATCCCCACAGACTTCCCGCATGGGGGGCTCCCGCCCCCCATCCCCCCCGGCCCCCGTACCCCCCGTGGGCATGCCCGATGGAAAGGCCAACATATCGGACATGCTCCGCCCGATGGTGGTCGCCGACCTGGTGGCGGTCATCGCCCTGGAGCACGAGCTGTTCCCCGATGACCCCTGGACGGCGAAGATGTTCGCCGAGGAGGTCGCCAAGCCTTCGCGGAGCCGCCTGTACCTGGTGGCCGAGGCGGCCGCCGGCGACGGCAGCGGGCCGGTGCTGGCCGGGTACGCGGGGATGATGTTCGAGCCCGGCGGCATGCAGGCCGACGTGCTGACGATCGCCGTCAGCCCGGAGCACTGGGGCGGCGGGGTCGGGTCGGCGCTGCTGGCCACGCTGATCCAGGCCGCCCGGGACCGGGGCTGCGTCGAGGTGTTCCTTGAGGTGCGGGCCGACAACCCCCGCGCGCACGGGCTCTACCTGCGGCGCGGCTTCGAGGAGATCGGCGTGCGCCGCGGGTACTACCAGCCGTCGGGGACGGACGCGATCGTGATGCGGAAGGACCTGCAGACTTGAGTACCTTGACCGACGGCCCCCTGGTGATGGGCATCGAGACGTCTTGCGACGAGACCGGCGTGGGGATCGTGCGGGGCCGTGAGCTGCTCGCCGACGAGGTGGCCTCGTCGATGGACCAGCACGCCCGGTTCGGCGGCGTCGTGCCCGAGGTGGCGAGCCGCGCGCACCTGGAGGCGATGGTCCCGGTCATCGAGGGCGCGTTCGCCAAGGCCGGCGTCCGGCCCGCCGACATCGACGCGGTCGCGGTGACCGCGGGCCCCGGGCTGGCCGGGGCGCTGATGGTCGGCGTGGCCGCGGCCAAGGCCTACGCCTACGCCCTGGGCAAGCCCCTGTACGGGGTCAACCACCTGGCCGCCCACGTGGCCGTCGACCAGCTCGAGCACGGGCCGCTTCCGGCGCCCTGCGTGGCCCTGCTCGTCTCCGGCGGGCACTCGTCGCTGCTGCTCGTGGACGACGTGACCGGGGACGTCCGCCCGCTCGGGGCGACGATCGACGACGCCGCGGGCGAGGCCTACGACAAGGTGGCGCGGGTTCTCGGCATGCCCTTCCCCGGCGGGCCGCCGATCGACCGGGCCGCGGCCGCCGGGAACCCGGCCGCGATCAAGTTTCCCCGAGCGAAGCTGCACGACGGCACGTTCGACTTCTCGTTCGCCGGCCTGAAGACCGCGGTGGCCCGCTGGGTCGAGGCCCGCGGCGACGCCGGGGAGCCGGTGCCGGTCGCGGACGTGGCCGCCTCGTTCCAGGAGGCGGTCGCCGACGTGCTGACCCGCAAGGCCGTGGCCGCCTGCCGCGACCACGGGATCACCGACCTGGTGATCGGCGGCGGGGTCGCGGCCAACTCCCGGCTCCGCGCCCTGGCCGGGCAGCGCTGCGAGGCGGCCGGCATCAGGATGCGCGTCCCCCGCCCCGGCCTGTGCACCGACAACGGGGCGATGGTCGCGGCCCTCGGCGCCTCGGTGGTCGCCGCCGGCCGCCCGCCGTCGAGCCTGTCCCTGCCCGCCGACTCGTCTCTCCCGATCACCGACGTGCTCGTTCCCTGACCCTCCGCTCGGGCCGGTCCCGGGGCGGGTCCGTGACCGGAATCTCGTCCGGGCGCCGCGCCGCGACGCGGCCACGGAAAGGGGGTCCCCGGGGCTAGGGTGTAGGTGTCTGCCGTAGGGGTTTCCGGGAGGGTCACGTGTCCAGCGATTCGTTCGTGCACCTGCATGTCCACACCGAGTACTCGATGCTCGATGGTGCCGCGAAGATCGCCAAGCTGGCCGGCCGGGCCAAGGACCTGGGCATGCCCGCCGTGGCGATGACCGACCACGGGAACATGTTCGGCGCCTACGAGTTCCAGAAGAGCATCTCCGCCGTCGGGCTGACCCCCATCATCGGGATCGAGGCGTACGTCGCGCCCGAGTCCCGGCTGCACAAGCAGCCGGTCTACTGGGGCGACCAGCATCAGCGCAAGTCCGACGAGGCCACCGGCCTCGGCGGCGACGTGTCCGCGTCCGGCTCCTACCTGCACAAGACGCTGCTGGCGGCGAACGCCCGGGGCCTGCGGAACCTGATGCGGATCTCGTCCCTGGCCTCGCTCGAGGGGCATTACCGCAAATATCCCCGGATGGACGACGAGCTGCTCGAGCAGCACCACGAGGGGATCATCGCGACCACCGGCTGCCCGTCCGGCGCGGTGCAGACCCGGCTGCGGCTCGGCCAGTACGAGCAGGCGCTCAAGGCCGCGGGGAAGTACCAGGACATCTTCGGCAAGGAGAACTACTTCCTTGAGCTGATGGAGCACGGCCTCACGATCGAGACGGCGGTCCGCGAAGACCTGCTGCGCATCGCCAAGCACCTGAACATGCCGCTGCTGGCCACCAACGACTCGCACTACGTCACCGAGGACCAGGCCGCCGCGCACGACGCGCTGCTGTGCGTGGGCACCAACTCCCAGATCGACGACCCCAACCGGTTCCGTCTCTCCGGCGGGGGCTACTACCTGCGCACCGCCGATGAGATGCGGGCGTTGAACTCCTCCGACGAGTGGGCGCAGGCCTGCCGCAACACGCTGCTGATCGCCGAGCGGGTCGAGTCCTACAAGGAGGTCTTCGCCCACCGGGACCTGGCCGCCAAGTTCCCCGTGCCCGACGGCGAGACCGAGATGACCTGGCTCCGCCAGGAGGCACAGCTCGGCGCGGTCCGCCGGTACGGCGATCCGGTGCCCGCGCACGTCAGCGAGCGGATCGAGTACGAACTCGGCGTCATCGAGGAGATGGGGTTCCCCGGCTACTTCCTCGTCGTCGCCGACATCTGCAAGTACGCGCGGGACAACAAGATCGCGATCGGCCCCGGCCGCGGGTCGGCGACGGGCAGCATGGTCTCCTACGTCACCGGGATCACCGAGCTCGACCCGATCGAGCACAGCCTGCTGTTCGAGCGGTTCCTGAACCCCGAGCGCGTCAGCATGCCCGACGTCGACCTGGACTTCGACGAGCGCCGGCGCGGTGACATGATCCGGTATGTCACCGAGCGGTACGGCGAGGACAACGTCTCGCTGATCATCACCTACATGACGATCAAGTCCAAGGCCGCGGTCAAGGACGCGAACCGGATCCTGGGCTACCCGTTCGCGATCGGCGAGAAGATCACGAAGGCGTTCCCGCCGGCCGTGCAGGGCAAGGAGATCCCGCTCGCCGCGATCTTCGACGATGACCACGACCGCTACGGCGAGGCCGGCGAGCTGCGGACGATGTACGGGGAAGACGCCGACGTCAAGAAGGTCATCGACACCGCCCGGGGCATCGAGGGGCTGATCCGCGGCACCGGCGTGCACGCGGCCGGCGTGATCCTCTCCTCCGAGCCGCTCGTCGACGTGATGCCCATCCACCGCCGGGCCGACGACGGTGCCCGGATCACCGGGTTCGACGGCCCGAGCTGCGAGTACATGGGCTCGCTGAAGATGGACTTCCTCGGCCTGCGGAACCTGACCGTCATCTCCGACTCGGTGGAGAACGTCAAGTCCAACCGCGGTGTCGAACTCGACATGCTCAAGCTCTCGCTGGACAACCCCCAGGCCTACGAGCTGCTGGCGGCGGGGAAGACGCTCGGGGTCTTCCAGCTCGACTCCACGATGATGCGGGACCTGACCAAGCTGATGGCCCCGGCCCGGTTCGAGGACATCTCCGCCGTCCTCGCCCTCGGTCGGCCGGGTCCGATGGAAGCCAAGTCGCACATCAACTACGCGCTGCGCAAGAGCGGCGCGCAGCCCGTCGCCCCGGTCCACCCCGAGCTAGCCGGGCCGCTTGAGGAGATCCTCGGCGAGACCTACCACCTGGTGGTCTACCAGGAGCAGGTCATGGCCATCGCCCGCAAGCTCGCCGGGTACACCCTCGGCGGCGCCGACATCCTGCGTCGCGCGATGGGTAAGAAGAAGAAGGAGGAGATGGACAAGCAGTGGGCCTTGTTCTCCTCCGGGATGGCGGCCAACGGCTACTCCAAGGAGGCCACCCAGGCCGTCTGGGACGTCCTGCTGCCGTTCTCCGCCTACGGGTTCAACAAGTCCCACACCGCCGGGTACGGGCTGGTGTCCTACTGGACCGCCTTCCTCAAGGCCAACTACCCGGCCGAGTACATGGCCGCCCTGCTCACCTCGGTCGGCACCAACAAGGACAAGATGGCGGTCTACCTGGCCGAGACCCGCCGGATGGGCCTCAAGGTGCTGCCCCCCGACGTCAACGAGTCTCAGCTGCGGTTCGCCGCCGTCGGCGACGACATCCGCTTCGGGCTCGGCGCGATCCGCAACGTCGGCGAGAACGTCGTCGACGGGATCATCGGCGCCCGCGGAACCGCGGGCAAGTACACCAGCTTCCATGACTTCCTCGGCAAGGTCCCGCTCCCGGTCTGCAACAAGCGGGTGGTGGAATCGCTGGTCAAGGCGGGCGCCTTCGACAGCCTCGGGCACCCGCGCAAGGGCCTGATCCTGGCCCACGAGCAGGCCGTCGACGCGGTGATCAGCGTCAAGCGTAACGAGGCCATCGGGCAGGATTCCCTCTTCGGCCCGGTGGACACCGCCGCCGAGGGCGGCTCCGCGCTGGAGATCCCCATCCCCGAGGGCGAGTGGAGTCAGCAGGACACGCTCGCCTTCGAGCGCGAGATGCTCGGCCTGTACGTCTCGAGTCACCCGCTTGACGGAGCCGAGGCACTGCTCGAGCGCAGCCGCGACCATAGCATCGCCGACATACTCGACGGCGCGGGCAGCTTCGGGAGCGTCCGCGTCGCCGGAATCATCACCAGCGTCACCAAGAAGGTCACTAAGCAGGGCAACGTCTGGGCGCTGGTCGGGGTCGAGGACCATGAGGCCGCCATCGAGGTCGCCTGCTTCCCCAACACCTACCAGCTCTACGCCCAGGCGCTGGCGCCCGACGCCGTGGTGTCGGTAACGGGGAAGATCCGCAAGCAGGAAACCAACGACGGAAGCACCACCGTCTCCTTCAACGCCGAGCAGATCGAGCTCCTCGACGTCTCGAGCGTCCAGCACGGCGGCCTGCCGCCGGTCGTCCTCAGCATCCGCGAGGAGAAGATCACCGCAGACCTCACCGGGGAACTCAAGCGCATCCTCCAGGCGCACCCCGGCACCGCCCCGGTCCACATGCACCTGGCCAGGCCGGGCCGGGCCGACCCGCTCAAGCTGAACCTCACGCTGTTCAACGTCGAGCCCACCAACAGCTTCATGGCCGACATCAAGTCCCTGCTCGGCGCAGGCGCCGTCACCCAGTAACCGGGGTTCCCCGGTGCCCGAGGTGCTCGCGTGACGCCCGGTAGCGTCGGCCCGCCCGGTTAACCGCCATGATCACGAAGACTTAATTCCTGGCGAAGGAAAAGCATCCCATACGTGTGCAAATCCTTCGTGATCATGCCCCCGGCCTGGCTCCCTTAGCTAATCGGCCTTGGCGTTAGGGCTTCTTGCGGCGGAGGCGGCGGAGGGCGATGGCGAGGACGGCGCCGGCCGCGGCCACCGGGACGAGGCGCTTCAGGATCGGGATGACCACGAACGTGAACGCGTTCAGTGACTCTTCCCGCTTGATCACCGGGGCGGTCGGCCTGGCCGCGACCGGGGTGGCGGGTGCCGGGGTGGCGGTCGGCGCCTCGGCGACGGCCGAGGCCTCGCCGGTTTCCGGTGCGGCGGTTTCGGGAGCGGCGGTTTCCGGGGCCGCGGTCGCGGGGGCGGCGGTCTCGGCGGTGGCCGCGCCGTCGGCGTTGATCATGGCTTGCAGGTTCGTCGCGAACTGGGCGATGAGCTTGCCGCTGACCTCGGGCAGCAGGGAGCGGCCGAACTGGGCTGGGCGGCCGGTCACGTTCAGCGAGGTGTGAATGGCGACCAGTGTCTCGCCCGGGCCGTCGGCCTGGGCGAGGCTCGCCTGGACGGTCGCCGAGGCGGTGCCCGCGCCGCGGGTCTCCTTGCCGGTCGCCTCGATCGAGATGGAGTGCGCGGCCTGGTCCTTCTCGATGAACTTGGCGGTCCCCTTGTAGGAGAGCGAGAGCGGGCCGAGCTTGACCTTTACCTGCCCCTGGATCTCGTCGCCGTCGACCGAGGTCACGCTGGCCCCCGGCATGCACGGAGCGATCCGCTCCACGTCGAGCAGGACGTCCCAGGCCTGCTCGGGCGGTACCGGGACGGTAAACGAGTTGTCTAGCTCAATCGCCATTCGTCACTGCCTTCTCGCCGGGTTTCCTCTAGGCGAGAATTCTATGCTCGGATCGGTCAGCCGAACCGGCCGTGGACGTAGTCGGCCGTGCGCGAGTCCTGCGGGTCCTCGAATACCCGCCGGGTCGGGCCGGACTCGACGATGCCGCCGGGCTCGCCCGCGCCGGCCAGGAAGAAGGCGCAGTAGTGCGAGACGCGCTGGGCCTGCTGCATGTTATGGGTGACGATGACGATCGTGACCTGCGAGGAGATCTCCGCGATGGTCTCCTCGACGCGGCGCGTTGAAGTGGGGTCGAGCGCCGAGCAGGGCTCGTCCATCAGCAGGACGTCGGGTGATACCGCGAGCGACCGGGCGATGCACAGTCGCTGCTGCTGGCCGCCGGACAGCGACCCGCCTGGGGTAGACAGCCGGTCGCGGACCTCGTCCCACAGGCTGGCCCGGCGCAGGCAGGACTCGACCACCGAGTCCTTGTCCCGCACCCGGATGCCGGCCAGCCGCAGGCCGCTGGTCACGTTGTCGTAGATCGACATCGTGGGGAACGGGTTGGGCTTCTGGAAGACCATCCCGATCCGGCTGCGGACCTGCTGCGGGCGCTGGCTCGGGTGATAGATGTCCTGCCCGGCGAGCAGCACCTCGCCGGACAGCGCCGCGCCCGGGACCATCTCGTGCATCCGGTTGAGTATCCGCAGGAACGTCGACTTGCCGCAGCCGGACGGGCCGATCAGCGCGGTTACCGTGCCCGACGGCATGTCGAGCGAGACCCGCTCGAGCACCTTGCGCTGGCCGAACCAGGCCGACACCTTGCGCGCCTCAAGCCCGACGAGCGGCAGCTCGAGCGGCTGGGTCTGGGGGTCTGCGATTTCAGTCATTGCCGTGGTCCTCAGTACAGGTTCGGGAGGAGGGCGGTCAGGTTCTGGTACAGGTTCCAGATGATGGCCACGAGCACCGGGACCGTGACGATCCAGGCGGGCCAGCGGGACCATCTCGCGGCCAGGAAGCTGCCCAGGAGGGCCGCGGCGGCCAGCGCGATCGCCCAGGCCAGCGCCGGGACGAGCGCGAAGGGGTCACGGCCGAGCGCGGTCTCGGCCGGGCCGATCTGGGGGAGATAGCCGGACTCGGGGAACGGGGTCGCCTGGGTGCTGCCCGCGACCGTGACGCCGAGGAACTTCGCCTCGACCTCGACGTAGTGCGCCGGGGCGATCCGCGAGTCGGCCGTGACCAGCAGCAGCTGATCCGGGATCTCGGTGAACGGAACGGGCTTCGCGCTGTCCGATACCGCCAGCACCTGGTACCTGGCCTCGCCCTGGCTGGTGGTCGTGGTGATCAGGTCGCCCTTCCGCAGCAGCGGAACGTCGCCGAACGGGGCGCCGAACGTCGCCCGCCGCCCGAAGATCACCGAGACGCCCGCCTGCCCGGGCAGCGGGGTGTCCCGCAGGTGGCCGGGACCGAGCGTGAGGTCCTCGGGCGTTGTCCCCTCCACGACCACCAGGCCGGACACGCCGATGGCCGGGATGGAGAGCAGCGCTACCGGGTCGCCCGGCGCCGCGGCCAGGCTCGCGGGGGACGCCGGATGGCCGGGGATGACCGGCCCGGTCGGCGCGACCGCCTGGCTGAGCTCGCCCTGCAGCTTCGCGTACAGCGTGGTCTGCGCCCGCGCTTCCTGCACGCCGGACAGGAAGTAGAGGTAGCCGACGAACC
>Ga0302314_10007879_pt1 | contig 19085 bp, 16 predicted proteins | sample III_Palsa_N2_3_FD_200533 | JGI IMG/M metagenome (GOLD analysis project Ga0302314, IMG submission 200533) | Peat permafrost microbial communities from Stordalen Mire near Abisko, Sweden - III_Palsa_N2_3 | ecosystem: Environmental > Terrestrial > Soil > Palsa > Peat permafrost | place: Sweden...
TATTGAGCTAGTAACGGATATCCGCTTCACCTGACATTAATGTTCTTCGGGCAGATTGTGATGGTCATGAGGGTTCGGCGAGCGAGTAAGGCTCGGGCCCTAAACCGCTCGCCACAAGGAGATAGAGCATGTCTAAGTTTGTTTCGCGCTTTGCTAAGGACGAATCCGGCGCCACCGCGATCGAGTACGGCCTGATCGCCGCCCTCATCGCCGTCGCCATCGTGACCGCGGTGACCGCCGTCGGCACGAACCTCAACACCATCTTCGGTAACGTGAACACCAAGCTGACCGGCGCCACCCACTAAGCGCACCAAAGCTTCAATGTTAAGCGGGGGCCGCGATGCGTAAGCGTTGCGGCCCTTCGCGCATCGGCCCCTGGGATCCAGGGTCTGCAGTCCACGGCCTTGGAGGCGAGGGTATGACGACGGGGATCAAGCGTCTGTTCCAACGGCTCCTGGCCGATCGCGCCGGTGCGACCGCCATCGAATACGGGCTGATCGTCGCGCTCCTGGGGATGGTGATCGTCGGCGGGGTCTCCGCGCTCGGCAACCATCTCTATACGATCCTCAGCAATGTCAGCACCGCCATCAGCCACTAGGGAGGCCCGCGCGGCCCCGGCTCAACGGTTCCTTTAAGTTCCTCTGCCAAGACGGAGGCGTCAGGCGGTCCCTGCCTGGATGATCGGATGCTTCTGATGGCGCTCGCGTCTTTTGCCCTCGTCATGGTCTTTCCCGCGCTGGTGATCTTCGCCGCGGTCCGGGACGCCACGAGCTTCACCATCCCCAACTGGATCTCCCTGGCGATCGTCGCCGCCTTCCTGCCCGCCGCGGCCCTGCTGCACCTGCCGCTTCTGACCGTCCTCGGCGCCTTGGGCGTCGGCTTCGCCTTCCTGGTCGCCGGCATGGGGATGTTCGCCCTGCGCTGGATCGGCGGCGGCGACGCCAAGCTGTTCGCCGCCTGCGGCCTGTGGCTCGGCTGGCCCGCGGCCCCGGCCTTCCTGGTCTGGACGGCGGTGGCGGGGGGCGTGCTGGCCCTGGCCCTGCTCTCGGGTCGCAAGTGGGCCGGCTACTATCCCGGCGCCCGGCCCCAATGGATCACGCGGCTGGTCACCCCCGGCGGCGACATCCCCTACGGCCTCGCCATCGCGGCGGGGGCGCTGGCGGCCTTCCCGACCAGCCTCCTCATGCATCCCCCTCTCCAGGGGCTGTGACCGACCGGCGCAGGCGCTTTTAACCAAAAGCACCCTTGCTTAGGCGGGCGTTAACCTGCTGGCCCCAAAGATTCCATCCTGAGAGGGCGTGACCCGGAAGGTCCGGTCGTCCGCGTGCTTGGAGGCATGGCTATGAGCCCGGTACGAATGGGCGTTCTTGGGTTCGTTTCCCTGACGGCGGCGATCGGGGTCGCCCTCGTCGCGCGGTCCATCGCGTCGGGACACGAGCACAAGCCCGCCGTCACCGTGATCGCCGCGGCCCCGGAAAAGCCCATGACGCGGGTGCTGGTGGCCAAGCAGGACCTCAATCCCGGCGACAAGATCACCGCCGCCGACTTCGACTGGCAGCCCTGGCCCTCCGAAGGCGCCATCAACCCGCTCTTCATCACCGACGGCGCCGTGGCGTCGGGCGCCTCGGCCAAGGCGCCGGCCGCGGTCAAGATCGAGACGGCGGCCATGAACGCCGCCGCCGACAAGACCCACGCCATGATGATCGCCGGCGACGGCGGTCCCGCAGCCAAGATGGTCGACGCCATCGTGCGCGAGACCATTCTGAAGGGCGAACCCATCGTCGAATCCAAGGTGGTCCACGCCGGGGCCGGCGGCATGCTGGCGGTGCAGCTCGATCCGGGCATGCGCGCCATGGCGGTCCCCCTGTCGGCGGAGAGCGCCGCGGGCGGCTTCATCCTGCCCGGCGACCATGTGGACGTGGTGCAGAGCCGCGCCATGGACGGCCCCGGCGGCGCCAAGAAGTTCGCTTCGGGCTCGGTGCTGCAGAACGTCAAGGTGCTCGCCATCGACCAGAACACGGCCCGGGCCCAGAAGGGCGCGGCGGTGGTCGGGGCCACGGCGACCCTGGAGGTCACGCCGGCCGAGGCCGAGCTCCTGGCCCTGTCCAAGTCACAGGGCGAACTGACCCTGATCCTGCGCTCCTATGCGGATACGTCCGGCGCCGCGGTCGCCGGGGGCGGCCCGCGGCTGGCGGAGCAGGTCAGCATGGCCCCCGCCGTGGTCAAGGTCTACCGCAACGGCGCCCCCTCGGATGTGGCGGTGGGTCGATGAGCAGGCATAATCCGATCCTCGTTCTCCTCGCCGCCGCCCTGACGGCCGGCGCGACTATCATGCCGGCGGCCGCCATGGCCCAGCCCGGCCTGATCGGCGCGCCCACCTACGGCGCCGTGCCCGGGTCGCGCGCCTACGCCAGCCGTTCGCAGCCCTATGGCGCCCCGACCTACGGCGGCTCGTCGGGCGACACGGTGCGGGTCGATCTCTCCAGCGACGTGACGCGCACCCAGTCCCTGTCCCTGCCCAAGGGCAAGTCGGCGGTGATCGACCTGCCGACCGACGCGCGGGACGTGCTGGTGTCCGACCCCAAGGTCGCCAACGTGGTGCTCTCCACCCCCCGGCGCATCTATGTGCTGGGCGTGGACGGCGGGCAGACCGACGCCGCCTTCTTCGACGCCGCGGGCCGCCAGCTCCTGCGCCTGAACATCCGGGTGGACCAGGACGTCACGGCCCTCGGCGACACCCTGAACCGCATCCTCCCCGGCTCCTCGATCCGGGTGGAGTCGGTGAACCAGAGCATCGTCCTCTCGGGCGAGGTGCCCAACTCCTCCACCGCCGACAAGGCGCTGCGCCTGGCCCAGGGCTTCGTGGCCAAGCCCGAGCAGATCGTGAACATGCTCAGCGTCGCCGAGTCCGAACAGGTGATGCTGAAGGTCCGCATCATCGAAGTGAACCGCCAAGTCATCAAGCAGCTCGGCTTCAATCTCAGCGCGCTCGTGGGGCAACTCGGCAGCTCCCAGTTTCTGCTCAGCACCGCCGCCAGTTTCGGCGTGAATGGCTCACTTCTCGGCGGTTTATCCAACAGCGGCTATTCCGTCGATACGACGCAAACGCCTGAACTAACAGTTCCTTGCGGTGCGGGACTTACGGGGACCTGCACTCAAGTCGTGAGGCCAGGCCGCGCCACCACCTACGTCGACTCCACCGGCAAGACCGTCACGGTCAATAACCCGAGCACCGCCACAACTGCGACTACCGTCGGCTCCAATGGCCTGAACAAGGCCGCCGCAACAGTCGACGCCTTCGAGCGGGTGGGGCTGGTCCGCACGCTGGCTGAGCCGAACCTGACGGCGGTTTCCGGTGAAAGCGCCAAATTCCTGGTGGGCGGCGAATTCCCCGTGCCGACCGATCAGGACACCACGGGCCATGTGACGGTGAGCTTCAAGCAATACGGCGTCGGTCTGGGCTTCACGCCGGTCGTGATGTCGAGGGGCCGCATCTCGCTGAAGCTCTCCACCGAGGTTTCCGAGATCACCAACACCGGCGCCTTCACCTTGACCGGGTCCAGCACGAGCACGTCGGGGACGACGGTCACGTCGCCGAGCCTGGTGGTGCCGGGCCTGAACGTCCGCCGCGCCGAGACGGTGGTGGAGCTGCCTTCCGGCCAGTCGATGATGATCGCGGGCCTGCTTCAGTCGGTCAGCAAGCAGACCCTGGATTCCCTGCCGGGCCTGAACCAGGTGCCGATCCTCGGCGCCCTGCTCCGCTCGCGCGACTTCCAGCAGGGCGAGACCGAGCTGGTGGTGATCATCACGCCCTATCTGGTGAAGCCGGTCCTGCCCGGGCAGTTGCAGACGCCCGCGGACGGTCTGGAAATCGCCAACGACCTTGAAACCAACCTCCTCGGCAGGCTCAACAAGGCCACCGGGAAGACCCCGCCTCCGGGCAAGACCTATCAGGGACCGTACGGCTATGTCGTGGAGTAAGCCCTTGATCACGCTATCGAACCTCAGACTGGCGGGTTGCGGACTCGCCCTGGCGGCCCTGGCCGCCTGCGCCTCGGCGCCGCCGGACAAATATATCGCCCACGGCCTGACGCCGACCGAGCATTTCGCCGTGGAGACGCAGGCGCAGCCCGATCAGGTCGCCCTCGCCGTCCATGCCGAGGGCGTGTCCGTCCATCAGCAGGCGGCCCTGTCCGAACTGGCGTCGCGCTGGCGCGACGCGGGCGGCGACGTGATGGTGGTGAAGCTTCCGGCGGACGCCGCCGATCCGAACAGGGCCAAGTCGATGGCCTATGCGGTGCAGTCCCAGCTCGAGGGGCTGGGCGTCCCGGCGGACCGCATCCAGCTGGCGGCCTATCAGGCGGGCGTCCCCGACGGTCCGGTCCTGGCGGGCTTCCTCCGCCTCGCCGCCAAGGTGCAGGACTGCAGCGGCGGCTGGGACAATCTCAGCTCCACCATGGCTAATGAACCCTACAAGCACTTCGGCTGCGCGATCACTGCCAACATCGCCGCCCAGGTGGCCGATCCGCGCGACTTCGTCTCGCCGCCCGGCCTTGCGCCTGCGGACAATGTGCGCCGCCAGGCGGTGCTCGGCAAATACCGCGAAGGCAAGCTGACCGCGTCCGAGAAGGACGATCAGGCGTCCGGCGCCGTCTCCACGGCGGTGAAGTAGATGAACGCCAAGACCGACTTCATCGAGGACTTCGACGCCTTCGACGCCGACGACGAATTCTCCGTCCCTTCGGCGGTCGAAACCGCGCCGAAGTTCGATCCGTTCGGCGAGGAGGCGCTTCAGCTCACCGGCGGCGTCGCCGCGCCGCTGGACGCCGCCGTCCATGCTCCCGGCCCGCCGGTCACCAATCCCGTCGGCGCCCTGCTGGCCGGGGTGGAGAGCGCGCTTGGCGAGGCCTCCGTGCCGCGCATCACCATCCACGTCTTCTGCCAGAAGCCGGAAACCGCCGCGGTGGCCGAGAAGGCCGCCGCCGACCGCCGCCTGTCCCGCGCCACCACCGAAGTGCGCCCGGGCGGTCTGGCGGAGGCCCTGGCCCACTACCACAACCAGCCCACCCCGCCCCTGATCATCGTCGAGAGCTCCGAGCCGGCGCAGCAGCTCCTCGCCGGCCTCGACCGCCTGGCGGAGGTCTGCGATCCCGGCACCAAGGTGGTGGTGATCGGCTCCCACAACGACATCGGCCTCTACCGCGAGCTGATGCGGCGCGGGGTGAGCGAGTATCTGGTGCCGCCGCTGCAGACCCTGCAGCTGATCCGGGCGGTGACCACCCTCTATACCGATCCGTCCATCCCCTTCGTCGGCCGCACCCTGGCCTTCGTCGGCGCCAAGGGCGGCGCGGGCTCCTCGACCCTGGCCCACAACATCGCCTACCAGCTCTCCGAGGCGATGCAGGCCAACACCGTGATCGCCGACTTCGACCTGCCCTTCGGCACCGCGGGTCTCGATTTCAACCAGGACCCGGTGCAGGGCATGGGCGACGCCCTGAACAAGCCCGAGCGGCTCGACGCCACCCTGCTGGACCGCATGACGGCCCGCTGCACCGACCGGCTGTCCCTGTTCGCCGCGCCGGCCTCCCTCGACGACGACTACGACATCTCCGCCGAGGCGTTCGAGGAGGTGCAGGGCAAGATCCGCGGCACCGCCCCCTATGTGGTGCTGGACCTGCCCCACCTCTGGTCCGGCTGGATGCGCAAGACCATCCTGTCGGCCGACGACGTGATCATCACCGCCCTGCCGGACCTGGCGTCGCTGCGCAACGCCAAGAACATGATCGACCTGATCAAGAAGGCCCGCCCCAACGACGCCCCGCCGCACCTGATCCTGAACCAGGTGGGCGCGCCTGGGCGGCCCGAGATCCCGGTGAAGGAGTTCGCCAAGGCGCTGGGGATCGAGCCGGCGCTGGTGCTGCCCTTCGACGCCAAGCTGTTCGGCCAGGCCGCCAACAACGGCCAGATGATCTTCGAGGTGAACGCCAAGGCCAAGGCCGCCGAGGGCCTCGCCCAGTTCACCCAGGTCCTGTCCAAGCGCGAGCCCGTCGTCGCCGCCAAGCCGCAATCGCTGCTCGACCGCCTGATGAAGCGCGGCTGATCGGAAAAGCATGTTCGGCAAGCGCAGCACCACCGGCGAGATCGACACCCTGGCGCCGCCGCCCCCGGCCGCCGGGGCCGCCATCGCCACGCGGCCCCAGCGCCAGGAGCCGAAGGCCGCCGCCGGCAAGCCAGCCGCCCCGTCCGAGGGCTTCGCCAGCCTCGTCCACGACGCCGCCAACCGCCAGCCGTCCCGCAAGCCGTCGGACGTGGCCAGCCGGGCGGAGGATCCGCCGCCGAAGCGGGACGCGATCGCCGAGATCGTCCGTGAACAGAGCGATTACTACCACGCCACCAAGACCACCATCTACACCGCGCTCCTGAACACCATCGACCTGTCCCAGCTGGCCCAGCTGGACCTGAAGCAGGCCGGCGAGGAGATCCGCGACATCGTCGCTGAGCTGGTGGCGATCAAGAACGTCTCCATGTCCGCCACCGAGCAGGACCATCTGGTCCAGGACATCATCAACGACGTCCTCGGCTACGGCCCGCTCGAGCCGCTCCTGGCCCGCGACGAGATCGCCGACATCATGGTCAACGGCGCCCACCGGGTGTTCATCGAAGTCGGCGGCAAGGTGCAGCTGACCAACGTCCGCTTCCGCGACAATCAGCAGCTGATGAACATCTGCCAACGGATCGTGTCGCAGGTCGGCCGGCGGGTGGACGAGAGCTCCCCCATCTGCGACGCCCGCCTGCCGGACGGCTCGCGCGTCAACGTCATCGCCCCGCCGCTGTCGCTGGACGGCCCGACCCTGACGATCCGGAAGTTCAAGAAGGACAAGCTCACCATGGGCAACCTGGTGGAGTGGGCCTCCATCAGTCCCGAGGGCGCCAAGGTGCTGGGCGTGATCGGCGCGTCGCGCTGCAACGTGCTGATCTCCGGCGGCACGGGCTCGGGCAAGACCACCCTCCTGAACTGCCTCACCGCCTACATCGACCCGACCGAGCGGGTGGTGACCTGCGAGGACGCCGCCGAACTGCAGCTGCAGCAGCCCCATGTGGTGCGGCTCGAGACCCGGCCGCCCAATCTCGAAGGCCAGGGCGCCATCACCATGCGCGACCTCGTCAAGAACTGCCTGCGGATGCGGCCGGAACGGATCATCGTCGGCGAAGTCCGGGGGCCGGAGGCCTTCGACCTGCTGCAGGCCATGAACACCGGCCACGACGGCTCCATGGGCACGCTGCACGCCAACTCCCCCCGTGAAGCCGTGTCGCGGATGGAGAGCATGATCACCATGGGCGGCTACGGCCTGCCGTCCAAGACCATCCGCGAGATGATCGCCGGCTCCATCGACGTGATCGTCCAGGCCGCGCGCCTGCGCGACGGCTCGCGCCGCATCACCCACATCACCGAGGTGCTGGGCCTGGAAGGCGACGTGGTGATCACCCAGGACCTGTTCATCTACGACATCACCGGCGAGGACGCCAACGGCCGGGTGGTGGGCCGCCACCGCTCCACCGGCATCGCCCGCCCCCGCTTCTGGGACCGCGCCCGCTACTACGGGCTCGAGCGCGAGCTGGCGGACGCCCTGGACGCGTCGGAGTAGGGCATGGACACCCTCACCCTCATCCTGATCACCTTCATGGGCTTCGTGGTGATCGCGGGCCTGGGCTTCGTCTTCGTCGGCGGCGACAGCAGCAGCGGCGCCAGCGCCAAGCGGGTGCAGAGCGTCGCCGGCGCCCGGGACGACAAGCCCCGCGCCCGCACCGCCGCCGACGTGGCGGGGGTGCGCCGCAAGCAGATCACCCAGTCCCTGAAGGCGGCCGAGAAGCAGGAGCGCAAGGTCAAGCTCACCCTGGAGTCGCGGCTGCGCCAGGCGGGCGTCGGGGCCTCGGTGCGCAGCTTCTGGATCGCCAGCGGCGCCCTCGCCTTCGTCGTCTTCCTCATCGTCGCCCTGCTGCGCATGCCGCCCCTGGCCGCGCTTCTCGCCGGGTTCGTGGCGGGGTTGGGCCTGCCCCGCTGGGTGCTCGGCTTCATGGCCAAGCGCCGCACCAAGAAGTTCACCGAGGAATTCCCCAACGCCATCGACATCATCGTGCGCGGCATCAAGACCGGCCTGCCGGTCAACGACTGCCTGAAGATCATCGGCCAGGAGAGCTCCGAGCCCCTCGGCTACGAGTTCCGCCAGCTGGTGGAGCAGACCTCCATGGGCGTCAGCTTCGACCAGTCCCTGGACAAGATGTACGAGCGCATGCCCACCGCCGAGGTGCGCTTCTTCTCCATCGTGCTGGCGATCCAGCAGAAGACCGGGGGCAATCTCGCCGAGGCGCTGGGCAACCTCTCCACCGTGCTGCGGGCCCGCAAGCTGATGGTGGAGAAGATCAAGGCCATGTCCGGCGAGGCGGTGGCGTCGGCCTTCATCATCGGCTGCCTGCCGCCGGGCGTGATGACCCTCGTCTACATCACCGCGCCCAGCTACATGTCGATGATGTTCTTCGATCCCCGCGGGCACCTGCTCCTGCTCGGCGGCGGCATCTGGATGGGCACCGGCATCTTCGTGATGAACCGCATGATCAACTTCAAGTTCTGATCATGGATTTCGTCGACACCTTCACCGATCCGGCCAACGTCACCACCGCCATCGTCGGCGTCCTGACCTTCGCCACCATCCTCACCCTCGCCGCGCCGATGCTGAGGAGCGACAAGCTCGACGAGCGGATGAAGTCGGTCTCCACCCGCCGCGAGGAGCTGCGCCGGCGCTCGCGCCAGCAGATCACCGGCACGCCGGCCAGCCCGAGCCTGCGCCGCGTCGACGAGGGCATGATCAAGAAGGTCGTGGACAAGCTCGACCTGAAGCGCCTGCTGGAAGATCCCAAGGTGCAGGACAAGCTGGCCCAGGCCGGCTATCGCGGTCCGCGGCCCCTGACGGTCTTCTACTTCTGCCGCTTCTCCCTGCCGTTCGTGTTCGGCCTGATCGCCGCCATCTACATCTTCGGCATCAACGGCTTCCACCTGATGACGCAGATGAAGCTCGGCATCGTGGTGATCGGCGCGGCGGTGGGCTTCTACGGCCCCAACGTCTACCTCACCAACCGCGCCGCCAAGCGCAAGGAATCCATCGTCGGCGCCTTCCCGGACGCCCTCGACCTGCTGCTCATCTGCGTGGAGGCGGGCATGTCCATCGAGGCGGCGATCCAGAAGGTGGCGTCCGAGATCGGCACCCGGTCGATCGAGCTGGCCGAGGAGCTGTCCCTGCTCACCGCGGAACTCTCCTACCTGCCCGAGCGGCGGCAGGCTTACGAGGGCCTGTCGCGCCGCACCAACCATCCGGGCATCAAGGCGGTGGCGACGGCCATGATTCAGGCCGAGCGCTACGGCACGCCGCTGGGCCAGGCCCTGCGGGTGATGGCCAAGGAGAACCGCGAGATGCGGATCGCGTCGGCGGAGAAGAAGGCGGCGCAGCTGCCCGCCAAGCTCACCGTGCCGATGATCCTCTTCTTCCTGCCGGTGCTGTTCGTGGTCATCCTCGGCCCCGCCGGCATGCGCATTTCCGACACCCTGAACCACAAGCCGCCCAAGACGCCCCCGGCCGGAACGCGCTGAGGCCGACGGGCGGGCACGGCTCGCCGTCTCGGGCGTTAGCACCGGACCGCCGGGGCGGGCGCGGCGCTTGATACAAACGAACACTTTCAACGCCGGACCGCAGCCTTTATTCGACAAGGCAAAGGGAGACCTATGGTCCAGTTCTGGAAAGCGCGCCGGGCGGTGGAGGAGGTGGTCGGGCCGCCCCTGACCTTCTGGCAGGCTTTCGCCGTCGTCGCCCTCGGCGTGCTGGCCCTCAACATCATCGGCGTGGTGCCCGTGCTCCTGGGCGCGCTGCAGGACGAGCACCGGCTGAGCGAGGCCGGCATCGGCGAGACCGCCATGCTGGAGCTCCTGTGCATGGGGATCACCACCGGCCTCTGCGGCGCCTTCCTGAAGGCGCAGCGGATGCGGCTGATCGGCATCCTCGGCTGCCTCGCCCTGGCGGCGCTGGACATCGCCACCCTGAAGGTGTCCGACCTCGGGGTGCTGGCGGTGCGGGCGGCGGCGGGGGCGCCCGAAGGCGTGCTGCTCTGGATCACCGTGGGCATGGTCGTGCGCTCGCGCACGCCGGAGCGCTGGTCCGGGGTCTTCTTCACCGGCCAGACGGTGGCGCAGCTGATGCTCGCGGGCGCCTTCTGGGTCTGGATCATGCCGAAATTCGGTTCCGACGGCGGCTTCATGACGCTCGGCCTCACCACCCTCCTGGGCGTGCCCGTGGCCCTCCTCGCCCCCAACCGCTACAAGGCGCTGGACCAGGCCGGCGGGGTGAGCGGGGCGCCGCCCCTGCGGGGCTGGATCGCCCTCTTCGCCACCGTCGTCTTCATCGCCGCCAACGGTGCGGTCTCCGTTTATCTGGAGCCCCTGGCCCGTCAGGCCGGCCTGTCGCCCGACGTGGCGCGCCTGGCCCTGTTCGCCTCCCTGGTGGCCCAGGTGGCCGGCGGCACCTTCGCCACCCTGATCGCCGGCAAGGCGCGCTACGTGATCGTGTTCGGGGCCTGCGTCGCCGTCTACCTGATCTCCTGGGCGCTCTACGGCTTCACCGCCCAGGCCTGGCTGTTCGTGCTGGCCAGCGTGCTGGCGGGCGCCACCACCCTGCTGGCCGGGCCCTTCCTCACCCCCATGATCATCGAGGCGGACCCCACGCGGCGGGCGGCGATGCAGAGCGCGGGAGCCCAGATCCTCGGCGGCGCCTCGGGGCCGCTCCTGGCCTCCTTCACGGTGGACGACGCCAATGTGCGCGGCGTCCTGGTGCTGGGCGCCATCGCGCTCGTGATCGGCTTCGCCATCATCCTCGGCCTGCACGCCACCGCCCCGCCCGACGCCCGCGCCGTGGTCGAGAAATGATCGCCCTCGAGGGGCTGGCCAAGTCCTTCGACGGCGGCGCGACCTTCGCCGTCGATCACGTCAGCCTCGCCGTCGCCCGGGGCGAGTTCCGGGTCATCGTCGGTGCCTCTGGGTCGGGCAAGACCACGCTCCTGAAGACCCTGAACCGCCTGATCGAGCCGGACGGCGGCGCGATCACGCTCGACGGACGCCCCGTGACCGAGGGGCCGGCCCATCTCCTGCGACGCCGGATCGGCTATGTGTTCCAGGGGGTGGGCCTGTTCCCGCACCTGACCGTGGGCGAGAACATCGGCGTGACGCCGAAGCTGCTGGGTTGGGACCCGGCGGTCATCAAGGCGCGGGTGGAGGAGCTGCTGGACCTGGTCTCGCTGCCCCGCGCCTTCGCCGACCGCACCCCCGAGGCCCTGTCCGGCGGCCAGCGCCAGCGCATCGGCCTCGCCCGCGCCCTCGCCGCCAGGCCCGAGGTGGTGCTGCTGGACGAGCCGTTCGGGGCGCTTGACGCCGTCACCCGCGACTCCCTCGGCCACGAGTACCGCCGCATCCACGAGTCCCTCGGCCTGACCACGGTGATGATCACCCACGACATGATGGAGGCCCTGCTCCTGGCCGACCGCATCGCCGTGATGAAGGACGGCCGGCTCCTGGCCGACGGCGCGCCGCACGACATCCTGACCCACGCGGGCGATCCCTATGTGCGGGAGCTGGTGGAGACGCCCCGGCGGCAGGCGGAAAAGGTCGCCGCCCTGACGGCGGGCTCGGCATGAACGCGCAGATCGCCGCCGCCTTTCGCCTGCTGCCCGTCTACCTCGGCTGGCATGTGGTGCTGAGCGCCGCGGCGCTGGTCCTCGGGCTGGTGCTCAGCGCGCCGCTGGCCGTGGTCTCCGCCCGAAACTCGCGCGTGCGCTGGCCGGTGCTGGCCGTGGCCGGCCTGATCCAGACCATCCCGTCGCTGGCGCTGCTGGCCCTGTTCTATCCGTTGCTGCTGGCGCTGTCGGCGGTGGCCAAGGGCGCGATCGGGCACGGCTTTCCGGCGCTGGGGTTTCTGCCGTCGCTCCTGGCGCTCACCCTCTACTCCATGCTGCCGATGCTGCGGAACGGGGTGACCGGCCTCACCGGCGTCGATCCGGCGGTGGTGGAGGCGGCCAAGGGGGTGGGCATGACCGACCGCCAGCGCCTGTGGCGGGTGGAGGCGCCGCTGGCCGCGCCCGTGGCCATGGCCGGGGTGCGGACGGCGGCGGTGTGGGTGATCGGCACGGCGACCCTGGCCACCTCCGTCGGCCAGACCTCGCTCGGCGACTACATCTTCTCCGGGCTGCAGACCGAGAACTGGGTGCTGGTGCTGTTCGGCTGCGCGGCGTCGGCGGGCCTGGCCTTCGTGGTGGACCAGCTGCTCGGCCTGATCGAGACCGGCCTCGCCAAGCGGGATCGCCGGCGGGTGGCGATCGGCCTCGGCGCCCTCCTGGCCGGCGTGCTCCTGGCGGCCGCCCCCATCGTCGCCGCCGCCACAAAGCCCGCCGGCTATGTGATCGGGGCCAAGAACTTCTCCGAGCAATACATTCTCGCCGACCTGATGGCCGACCGGCTGGCGCGGACCGGCGTGCGGGTGACTGAGAAGAACGACCTCGGCTCGGTGATCGCCTTCCGCGCCCTCGCGGGAAACGAGATCGACGCCTATGTGGACTATTCAGGCACGCTCTGGACCACGGTGCTCGGCCGCAAGGATACGCCGCCCCGCGCCGTGCTCCTCGCCGAGATGACCCGCGACCTGAAGGCGAAGTATGGCGTGACGGTGCTGGGCGCCCTCGGCTTCGAGAACGCCTACGCCCTGGTCATGCGGCGGGAAGCGGCGCAGCGGCTGCACATCGCCTCCATCGCCGACCTGGCCCAGCACGCGCCGGACCTGACCCTGGGCTCGGATCTGGAGTTCCTCTCCCGCATCGAATGGCGCGGGATCGAGGCGGCCTACGGGCTTCGCTTCCGGGCCCAGCGCCAGTTCCAGCCCACCTTCATGTACAAGGCCGCAGAGGCCGGGCAGGCGGACGTGATCTCGGCCTTCTCCTCTGACGGGCGCATCGCCGCCGACGATCTCGTCGTGCTCACCGATCCCAAGGGCGCCATCCCGCCCTATGACGCGGTGATCCTGCTGGCGCCCAGGCGCGCGGGCGACGACCGGCTGAGACAGGCGCTCCAGCCCCTGATCGGGAAGATTCCGGTGCAGGCCATGCGCACGGCCAACCTCACCGTGGACCGCGACCAGGACAAGCGCTCGCCCGCCGACGCCGCCCGCGCCCTGGCCGCCGCCATCGGCCAAAATTAACGCTGCGCCTGAACCGATCTTTAAGGCCGTTCGCTCAGACTGCGCTCATCATCCACGCGGGATCAGGCCCATGGCCGGCGCACCCATCCTGAAGATCGCGGACAGCGCGGAACCGGGCGAGCATCGCCACGGGGCGCGGCGGCGCGCCTTCCTCGGCGCCAAGCTGGTGTTCGGCAACGGCGCCTTCACCGTGGACTGCGTGGTGCGCGACATCTCCGAGGACGGCGCCCGGGTCAAGCTGCCCGAGGGACAGCCCGTCCCGGACATCCTCTATCTGGTGGAGATGCGCTCGGGCATGGCCTACGAGGCGCGGGTGGCGTGGAAACGCCATCCCGAGATCGGGCTGGCCTTCATCCACGCCCATGCGCTGAAGGACGCCGCCGAGCCGCATCTGCTCGGCCTGAAGCGGCTCTGGATCGAGCACTGCCAGCGCTCGGGCGTCTGACGCGCTTAAGTCTTCAGCCTATTTCTTCGGCAGGTCGGCGTCGGTCCAGCCGCCGCCAAGGTCCTCGATCAGCGTCACGCTGGCGATCTGCCGCGCCTGCAACACCGTCAGCACGCTCTGGGCGTCCTGCAGTTCGGTCGCCTGCGCGGTCACCACCGTGGTGTAGGGCTGGGTGCCGGCGCGGTATTCATTGAGGGCGATCTGCACCGCCTGCCGCGCCGAGGTCAGGGCCGCGTCGCGGATCGTCGCCTCACCCTGGTAGATGCGCAGGGCCGCCAGCTGGTCCTCCACCCCCTGGAACGCCGCCAGCACGGTCTCGCGATACTGGGCCACGCTCTGGTCGTAGGCGGCCCTGGCCTGGCGCACCCGCGCGCGGCGGGCGCCGAAGTCCAGCACCGTCTCGCTGAGGGCGCCGCCGTAGGACCAGACGCTGGCCGCGCTCTCGAACAGGTGGCCGAGGTTGGCCGCCTCGAACCCGTAGGAGCCCGAAAGGTTGATGTCCGGGTAATAGGCCGCCACCTGCACCCCGATCAGGGCGTTGGAGGATTTCACCGCCCGCTCCGCCTGAGCGATGTCCGGGCGCCGCTGCAGCAGGGTGGAGGGCACGCCGGCGGGGGCCACCGGCACGGTGCGGCTGATGGGGACCGGGGCGATGGTCAGGTCCGCGGGGGCGACGCCGACCAGGAGGGCGATGGCGTGCTCGTTCTGGGCGCGCTGCACGCCGATGTCGGCGTCCTGGGCCTGAACCCCGAGCAGCTGGGTCTGGGCGGTGATCACGTCGCCGCGGGCGGCCACGCCGGCGTCATACTGGTTCTGGGTGATCTGCAGGGAGCGCTTGTAGTCGGCCACCGTCTGGTCGAACAGCCGCTTCTCCTCGTCCAGCACCCGCAGGGTCAGGTAGTCGGTGGCGAGCTGGGCCTGGGCCGACAGGGTGGCGTTGGCCAGCTCCGCCGCGTCGGCCTGGGAGGTGGCGGTGTCGGACTCCACCTGCCGGCGGATCTTGCCCCAGATGTCGGGGGTCCAGCTGGCGTCGGCGGTGGCGTTGTAGGTGGTGACGCTGCGGCCGCCGCCGACCACGGTGGTCGTGCCGGTGGTGGTGGTCGCGCCCGTGGACGTGCCGGTGGTGGTCGTGCCGCCGACGACCGTCCCTGCGCCCGTCCCGCTCGAGCCGCCGCCGCTGCCGGAGCGCTGGCCCGAGCCGGACACCGACAGGGTGGGGAAGAAGGAGGCGCGGTCGGCGGCGGTGAGGGCGCGGGCCTGGCGATAGGCGGCCTCGGCGGCGACCACGTTCTGGTTGTTGATGGCGACGCGTTTCTCGAGGCCGTCCAGCACGGCGTCGTCGAACACCGACCACCAGGCGCCCTTCTGGATGGCGTCCATGGGCTGGGCCGGGCTCCAGCCGGTCTGCGGGCCGGGGCCCTCCTTGAAGGCGTGGGTGAGCGGCGCGCTGGGGCGCACGTAGTTGGGCCCGACGGCGCAGGCGGACAGCGTGGCCGTCAGGGCGGTGAGGGAGACCAGCGATCGCATGCAGGTCGTGAGGCGGGGGCGGAGCGTGGTCATGTCATGCCTTCAGGTCGCTTGCGGCGCGGGGGCGACGGGGCCGGGGGCGATGGGGCCGGGCCGTCCCTGTCCGCGAAGCCGCGCGCCAAGCCGGGAGCGGGGCTTCGGTTTGCGCAATTTGTCCATGTAGAGATAGACCACCGGGGTGGTCATCAGGGTCAAGACCTGGCTCACCACCAGCCCGCCGATGATGGCGATGCCGAGCGGCCGGCGCAGCTCGCCGCCGACCCCAAGCCCCATGGCCAGCGGCAGGGCGCCGAGGATGGCCGCGCAGGTGGTCATCAGGATCGGGCGGAAGCGCAGCATGCAGGCCTGGTAGATGGCCTCGCGGGTGGTCAGCCCCTGCTCCCGCTCCGCCGTGAGGGCGAAGTCGATGATCATGATGGCGTTCTTCTTCACGATGCCGATCAGCAGGATCACCCCGATCAGGGCGATGATGTCGAACTGCACGTGGAAGATCATCAGGGCGCCCACGGCGCCCACGCCCGCCGACGGCAGGGTGGAGAGGACGGTGATCGGGTGGACGTAGCTCTCGTAGAGGATGCCGAGGATGATGTAGACCGCCACCAGGGCGGCCAGGATCAAGAGGGGCTCGCTGGCCTGGGACTGCTGGAACTGCTGCGCCGTGCCGCGGAAGCCGCCGTGGACGGTGGCCGGCATGTGGATGGTGTTGATGGCGTTGTTGATGCCGGCCTGAGCGTCGGAGAGCGCCTTGCCCGGCAGGAGGTTGAACGAGATGGTGGTGGCCACCGACTGGTCCTGGTGGTTGACCGCGACGGGGGTGAAGTCCGGCGCGTAGGTGGCGAAGGCGCTGAGCGGCACCATCGTCTCCTTGGTGGTGGCCACCGCCGTGCCGGTCTGGGCCTTGCCCGTGCCGGTGGAGGACGAGGCGCCGCTGCCGGCGCCCGACAGGCCGGAGGAGACCAGGATGCCGCCGACCACGGTGGATGAGGTGGCCGCCTTGGCGTTCACCGCCGCCGCCGAAGCGGCGCTGCTGGGCGAGCTGGTCCGGTTGAAGGGCGTGGGCGCGTTGGAGAAGGGCGCCGGGGTGGTGTTGTTTCGCGTGGCGGCGGTGGCGGAGGCCGAGGCGAGCAGGCTCTGAATCGGGGTTGGAGAGAGGGCGCTCAGGGCGCCCGTCCCGCCCGGCCGCGGGCCTGACCCTCCGGTGAGGTTGGAGCCCGCGGCGTTGCTGGTGCTGACGTAGAGGCCGTCCAGGGCCTGCGGCGTCATGGCGTACTGGGGCGCCACCTGCATCACCACGTGATACTGGTTCAGGGGGTTGTAGATGGTGGCGACGATGGCCTGGTTGAACGAGTCGCCCAGCGCATTGTCCACCTGCGCCACGGTGAGGCCGAGGCGGGCGGCGGCGTCGTAGTTGATGTGGACCATGGTCTCCAGGCCGTGCGGCTGGGCGTCGGAGTTCACGTCGGTCAGGTTTTTGTCGCGCTTCAGCTGGTTGGTCAGCTTGTCGGCCCAGACCTGCAGCTCGTTAATGTCGTCGCTCTCCATGGTGTACTGGTACTGGGCGTTGGACTGGCGGCCGCCGGTGCGGATGTCCTGCACCGTCTGCAGGAAGGTCTGGGCGCCGGAGACGCGGAACAGCTTGGGACGCAGGCGCTGGATCACCTCGTCCGACGACAGGTTGTGGCGCTCCTTCAGCGTCTTCAACTGCACGAACACCCCGCCGCCCTGGGAGCCGGAGAAGCCGGTCACGGTCTCGACGCCCGGGTCCTTGCCGATGATGTCGACGATCTGCTTGAACTTGACCTTGGTGAGCAGGAAGGACGAGGCCTGGTCCACCTGCACCCCGCCCTGCAGCTGGCCGGTGTCCTCCTGCGGGAAGAAGCCCTTGGGCACGATGATGTAGAGGAAGACCGTCAGCCCGATGGTGGCGAACAGGGTCAGCAGCATGAACAGGCTGTGGTCCAGCGCCCAGTTCAGCGAGTCCTCGTAGGTCTCGTGGATGAAGTCGAACCCTGTCTCGAACCAGTAGGCGAAGCGTCCGGTCATCCGCTTGTAGAGGCTTTTGCGCCGGGGATCGGGGTGGGCGTCCGGCTGCGCCTTCTCGTCGATCAGCCGCGCGGCCATCATCGGCGTGGCCGTCAGCGAGATGAAGAGGGAGATCAGGATCGAGGCCGACAGGGTGATCGCGAACTCGCGGAACATGCGCCCGACGATGCCGCCCATCATCAGGATGGGGATGAAGACCGCGATCAGGGAGATGGACATGGAGATGACGGTGAAGCCGACCTCGCCCGCCCCTACCAGCGCCGCCTTGTAGCGCGGCATGCCGGCCTCCACGTGGCGGGTGATGTTCTCCAGGACCACGATGGCGTCGTCGACCACGAAGCCGGTCGCCACCGTCAGGGCCATGAGCGACAGGTTGTCGAGGCTGAACTTGAACAGGAACATCACCGCCAGGGTCCCGAGCAGGCTGACCGTCACCGCCACGCCGGGGATCAGGGTGGCCCGGCCGTTGCGCAGGAACACCAGCACCACCAGCACCACGAGAACGATGGCGATGAGCAGGGTGCGCTCCACCTCCTGCAAGGAGGCGCGGATGGTGATGGTGCGGTCCACCGAGACCTGCAGGGAGACGGCCTTGGGCAGCTGGGCCTCGATCTGGGGCAGCAGCGCCTTGATGCGGTCCACCGTGGCGATCACGTTGGCGTTGGGCGACTTGCGGATCTGCACCACGATGGCCGGCTTGCCGTTGGCGAGGCCAAGGTTGTGGATGTCCTCCACGTCGTCCGACAGCTTGGCCACGTCCGACAGGTGGACCACCGCGCCGTCGCGATAGGCGATGGGAATCGGCTCGTAGTCCTTGGCCACATAGCCCTGGTCGTTGGTGTAGATCTGCAGCTTCTGGCCGCCGGCGGTGTACTGGCCCTTGGGCGAATTGTAGTTGGCCGCCGCGATGGCCGCGCGCACGTCCTCCAGGCCGATGCCGTAGTGGGCCAGGGCCGTCGGATTCATGTCGACCCGCACCGCCGGGTTGGCGCTGCCGCCCACGTCCACCTCGCCCACGCCCTCGAGCTGGGAGAGCTTCTGCTCGATGATCAGCGACGCCTTGTCGTAGACCTGGGCCGCCGTCAGCGTGTCCGAGGTCAGATTCATGATCATGATCGGCGAGTCGGACGGATTGACCTTCCGGTAGGTGGGGTTGGAGCGGAGCGAGACCGGCAGGTCCTCCCGCGCGGCGTTGATCGCCGCCTCCACGTCCCGCGCCGCGCCGTTGATGTCCCGGTCGAGCCCGAACTGCATGATGATGCGGGTGTTGCCGGTCTGGGACTGGGAGGTCAGGTCGGCGAGGTCGGCGATAGTGCCGAAGCGCCGCTCCAGCGGCGTCGCCACGCTGGTGGCCATCACCTCGGGGCTGCCGCCGGGCAGGGACGCCTGCACGAAGATGGCCGGGAAATCCACCGCCGGCAGGGCGGCCACGGGCAGGACGAAGAAGCTGGCGATGCCGACGAGGGCGATGGCGAGGGTCAGGAGGATGGTCGCCACCGGCCTCCGGATGAAGAAGGCGGCCGGATTCAAGACGGCGCGCCTTCAGGGTCGGGGAGCTGGCCCCGGCCCTCCTGGTCCCGCTCGTAGCGGACCGGGCTCTCGGGGTCCTTGCGGCCGAAGCGCGTGGCGATGTTGTCGAAGGCGATATAGATCACCGGCGTGGTGAAGAGGGTCAGGAGCTGGGAGGCCAGCAGGCCGCCCACGATGGACACGCCGAGGGGAAAGCGCAGCTCCGCCCCCATGCCGCCGCCGAGCATCAGGGGCAGCGCGCCGAGCAGCGCCGC
>Ga0302314_10007880_pt1 | contig 19084 bp, 13 predicted proteins | sample III_Palsa_N2_3_FD_200533 | JGI IMG/M metagenome (GOLD analysis project Ga0302314, IMG submission 200533) | Peat permafrost microbial communities from Stordalen Mire near Abisko, Sweden - III_Palsa_N2_3 | ecosystem: Environmental > Terrestrial > Soil > Palsa > Peat permafrost | place: Sweden...
GCGACCGGGGTCGCGTCAGGCGTTGCGGGCATCGGCGCCTGCTGCGCCATGGCGGGGGCGGCAATGGCGAAGGATATGGCCAAGGCGCTGAAAGAAAGGCGTTTCATGTAGCGTCTCCCGTTCTGGTTTTCTGGGGTGCCCTTGAAAAATGGTCGCCCGCCGCGATGGTTCCCACGGCTAAGGCGGAGCGCGTTCGCCGACGCCCCCTGTCAAACCGTCCTGCCGGTCGCTAAATCCCCCGCATGACCCAGTCTGTTCCCCCCGTCGCCCCCAAACATCCCAAGCGGATCGAGCAGCTCGGCCGCGTCCGCGTCGACGACTACGCCTGGATGAAGGACGACAACTGGCAGGCGGTCCTGCGCGACCCCTCGGTGGTGCGCGCCGATGTCCGCGATCACCTGGTCGCCGAGAACGCCTACACCGAAGCCATGCTGGCGCCGACCAAGGCGCTGCAGGCGGCGATGTTCGAAGAGATGAAGGGGCGGATCAAGGAGGATGACTCCTCCGTCCCCAGTCCGGACGGTCCATGGGACTATTACGCCCGCTATGCGATCGGCGCCCAGCATCCGGTTCACGCCCGCCGCCCGCGCGGCGCGGCCCAAGTCGGACGGGGGACCGGCGAGATCGTTCTGCTGGACGAGGACGCTGAGTCCAAGGGCAAGGCCTACTACAAGGTCGGCGCCGCCGAACACAGTCCCGATCATGGCCTCTACGCCTGGGCCGTCGATGAGCAGGGCTCGGAAGTCTACCGCATCCTGGTCAAGGACCTGGCGACGGGACAAGTCATGGCCGAGCCGGTGGAAAGCGCCACGGGCGGGTTCTGCTGGTCACCCTGTTCGCGGTGGCTGTTCTGGATCTGGCGCGACGACAACGGCCGCCCGGCCAAGGTCTACCGCCGTCCCGCGCGGGGCGGCGCGGCCGATGACGTGCTGGTTTATGACGAGCCCGACGAGGGCTTCTTCATTTCCGTCGGCACGACCTCGTCGGACGCCTACATCATCATCGGCTCTGGCGACCATGAGACCTCGGAGACCCAGATCATCCCCGCCACCGATCCGACGGCGGCGGCGGTCAACTTTCATCCGCGCGAGACCGGACTGCGCTACGACGTCGAACACTGGGATGGCCGGTTCTTCGTCCACACCAATGCCGACGAGGCCATCGACTTCAAGGTGATGACCACGCCGGTTGACGCCACCGGCCGCGCGAACTGGCGCGATTGGGCGGCGCACAAGCTGGGCCGCTATGTCGTCGGGATCGGCGCCTTCAAAAGCTATTTCGTCCAGCTGGTGCGCGAGAATGCGCTCAACTCCATCGTCATCACCGCCCTGGGCGGCGACGAGCACGCCATCGCCTTCGACGAGGAGGCTTTCGCCCTCAATCTCGCCGGCGGCTACGAGTTCGACACAACGACCCTGCGCTTCGTCTATGAGTCGCCGACCACGCCGCGCCAATGGTTCGACTACGACATGGCGACCCGCGCGCGGACCCTGCGCAAGACCCAGGAAATCCCTTCCGGCCACGACCCGGCCCTCTACGTCACCCGCCGCCTGTTCGCCAGGGCCTCCGACGGCGTCGAAGTCCCGATCACCGTGCTGATGAAGGCCGATACGCCCCTCGACGGCTCGGCGCCCATGCTGCTCTACGGCTATGGCTCCTATGGCATCCCGATGGAGCCCAACTTCTCGATCCGCAATCTGTCGCTGGTCGACCGCGGCTGGATCTGGGCCACGGCCCATGTGCGCGGCGGCTCGGAGAAGGGCTATGGCTGGTTCCTGGACGGGCGCGGTCCGAAGAAGCCCAACACCTTCACCGACTTCATCGCCAGCGCCGAACATCTGACCGCGCACGGCTATGGCAAGGCCGGCCGCATCGTCGCCTATGGCGGCTCTGCCGGCGGCATGCTGATGGGCGCTATCGCCAACCTGCATCCCGATCTCTGGGCCGGGATCATCGGCGCGGTGCCCTTCGTCGACGTGCTCAACACCATGAGCGACATCTCGCTTCCGCTAACGCCGCCGGAATGGCCCGAATGGGGCAATCCGCTGGAGGACGCGGCCGCCTATGACCTGATCGCCGGCTACAGCCCCTACGACAACATCACCGCCCAGCCTTATCCGGCGGTGCTGGCCACCGGCGGCCTGTCCGACCCTCGCGTCACCTATTGGGAGCCGGCGAAATGGGTCGCCAAGCTGCGGGAAGAGACCACCGGCGAAGCGCCCATCCTGCTGAAGATCAACATGGACGCCGGCCACGGCGGCGCCTCCGGCCGGTTCGACTTCCTGAAGGAGATCGCCCTGGATTACGCGTTCGCGGTTTGGGCGGTTGATCGGGGGTGGAAGGACTAGGGTTGCACAAGGATGGGATATCTAATAGATATCCCATCGGCCAACGTAAGATGACGCTATGCAAGTGCTCCTAACCCGGTGGGGCAACAGCCTCGGCCTTCGCATTCCCAAAGCCATGACCGAGAAGATCGGCTTAACGGACGGATCGCGCGTCGAGGTGCAAATGGAAGATGACCGTATCGTCATCTCTTCCGCCCGCCCCCGCTACGTGTTGCGCGACCTTTTGGTTGGCGTGACGCCGGACGATATGCGCGACGCGTTCGACTGGGGCGAAGATGTCGGTCGCGAGATCGTCGAGGAATGAGCTGGGGTCCCGGCGCTGGTGAGCTGATCTGGACGGATTTCGATCCGCGGACGGGCCGTGAGCAAGGCGGGCGGCGTCCGGCCTTAGTGATTTCCCCAGCAGAATTTTGGATCGCCACAGGGTTTGCCGTCGTCTGCCCGATTACATCGCGCGTGCGCCCCTTTGGAACCAGCGTGGTGTTGCCAGCGGGTTTGGCCATTGCTGGTGAAGTGCTGACCAGCAACGTTCGCAGCATCGATACCATTGTACGGCCGGTTATCCCGGCCGGCGGCATGGTTCCTGACTCGGTGATGGCCGAGGTTCGCGGCAAACTGGCTGCGATCCTGGGAATGTAGACTACTCCGGCGACCCCAGCGCCTCGGCCAGTTCGTCCTGTTCGTACGGCTTGCCCAGGTGGGTCGCACCGGGGACCGCGCTGTCGTCGGCTTCGCCATAGCCACTAGCGAACACCACCTTCAGGTCCGCGCGCAGCTCGCGGGCCAGGGCCGCAAGCTCGTGACCGCGCATGCCAGGCAGGCCGACGTCGGTGAACAGCACATCCACCCGCTCGTCGCTGTCCAGAATCTTCAGGGCGGACGGAGCGTCCTCTGCCTGCAGCGGGCTGAAGCCCAGCGCTTCGATCATGTCCACCGCCGACATCCGCACCAGGGGGTCGTCCTCGACCACCAGCACCACGCGGCGGCTGTCCTTCAGCACGCCGCGGATTTTCCGCGCCAACTCCTCGCGGGAGTAGGGCTTGGACAGCAGCTGCACCCCCTCGTCCAACCGGCCGTGGTGCACGATGGCGTTTTCGGTGTAGCCGGAGGTGAACAGCACCGGCAGGCCGGGCCGCAGCCTCTGGGCCTCGTTGGCCAGGTCCCGGCTCTTGACCACGCCGGGCATGATGACGTCGGTGAACAGCAGGTCGAACTTCACCCCGGTCTTGATCATCTCCAGCGCGGAGTCGCCGTCCGAGGCGTGGATGCAGGCGTAGCCCAGGTCCCGCAGCATGCTGACGGCGGAGGCGCGCACCATGTCGTCGTCCTCGACCACCAGGATCACCTCGCTGCGTCCACGCAGGGTCCCTGTGACCGGCGCCGTATAGGCCGGCTCCCGCTCGCGGGAGCGTGGCAGGTAGATTTTCACCGTCGTGCCCTGGCCGAGCTCGGAATAGATCTGCACCGCGCCGTTGGACTGTTTGACGAAGCCGTAGACCATGGAGAGGCCCAGGCCCGTGCCCTTTTCCTCGGTCTTGGTGGTGAAGAAGGGCTCGAACACCTTGCTCAGGGTGACGGCATCCATGCCGCTGCCGGTGTCGGACACAGCCAGCTGCACATATTGCCCCGGCTCGACCTCCGCGCCCCGGGCATAGGCCTCGTCCAGCGACGCATTGCTGATCTCGATGGTCAGCCTGCCGCCCCCATTCATAGCGTCGCGGGCGTTGATGGCCAGGTTCAGGATCGCGCTCTCGACCTGGGCCGGATCGCACAGGGTGTTCCAGAGGCCGCCAGTGAGCACCGTCTCGATCTCGATGCTTTCGCCCAGGGTCCGGCGCAGCATCTCGGCCATGTCGCCCACGAGCCGGCCCAGGTTGACCACCCGGGGCTCCAAGGGTTGGCGGCGGGCGAAGGCCAGCAGTTGGCGGGTCAGCTGAGCGGCGCGATTGGCGCCGTGCAGGGCGTTCTTCACCCGCTGCGAGGCCGCCTCGTTGGTCTCCACCAGGCTGGCCAGCAGTTCGAGATTGCCGCGGATCACCTGCAGCAGATTGTTGAAATCGTGAGCCACGCCGCCGGTCAGGTGGCCGACCGCCTCCATCCGCTGCGCCCGGCGCAGCTGTTCCTGGGCATGTTCGCGCTCGGTCACGTCGCGAGAGGAGCTGAGGACCCGATCGATCGCGCCGAGGCTGTTTCGCACAGGGACCAGGATCGATTCCCATACCCGGCGCTGGCCGTTGATCGTGAGCCGGTCGCGGGTAAAGGAGGGTTGGCCGCTGGCGATGACCGCCTTGAGATAGTCGATCAGGGTCACCGATTCCGTCGAAAGGTAGCGCAGGTCGACGTCGTGCAGTTGCTGCGAGGTCGACCCCGTGGCGCGCTCATAGGCCGGATTGACCTCGGCCATGCGAAATACGCCGTCGAGCCCGACATCGATCACCGACAGCAGGTCGGCGGTGTTGGCGAAAATCGCCCTGTAGCGCGCTTCGCTGTCGCGCTGAGCGCGCTCGGCCGCTATTCGCTCGGCGATCTCATGCGCAAGTCGGCGATTGGTCAGGGCCATGGAGACCACCAGAAAGCCCAGGCCCAGCACCGCCACGCCGCTGACGGACAGGGCGGTGATGAAGCCAATCAGCTCGTCGCGGTTGGCCACCGTCCGACGCGCGGCCAGCAGGATGGTCTCCGCCCGGGTGATCTCGGACACTTCGGCGCGGATGTGGTCCATGGCGTCCAGGCCGGAGTGCGGGCTGAGATTCATCGCCGCATCGCGCTTGCCTTCGCGGAACAGCTCGACCCGCATCCGCGAGATCGCCACCCGTTGTTGGGCCGCGGCCGCCAGCCGATCGAGCCGCGCCACCTGCGCGGGATTGTCGGACACCATGTCGCGCAACCGCCGCAACGACGCTGGGACCGCCTCGCTCGCCGCGTCGAAGGTCTTCAGGGTGCGTGGGTCGGCGCCGAGCATATAGCCGCGCTGGTCGGACTCGACTTCCTGCAGCGAGCTATAAAGTGTCTGAGTGGTGTCGATGATGTCCCGGCTATGCCGCACCCAGATCCGATTTTCCTCGGTGCCGTGAAAGTGGTCGAAGGCCAGGAAGGCAGTCATCGCCGCCAGCAGCAACAGAAGCAGGATTGGCAGCACGAACGCTCGCCGCTGACCGGCGGCTTCGGCGGCCGGTAAGCCGGACGGCGCCTCCTCGAGCGGCTCGGCAGTCATCGGCAGGGCGCGGCGGTCAAGCGTCAGAAACCGGAAATCTTTGTTTAATCAAAGCTCGCCTGGCGCGGAGCCCTTGCTGGGCGGGAGTCTAACGCGACGGTCGACCACAGGCCAGAAGAAACGCCGAATCGGGGCTCATGCAAGACCGGCCGGGGAGGGTTTTCGCCCCTCTCCGGCCGGCTATGCGATGGGGACGGGGGCGTCCTTAGGTCGAGGGTCAACGGTCTTGGGCGGCCATCCGGAGGCCGTCGTTGGCGTGGGCGACCAACTGGGCGCGTTGCAGTTGCGGCAGTTGATCAAGGGCTTCGTCGCGAACGGCGGCCTTGCAGGCGGCGACATGGGCCGGACGGGCTGCGTCGGGGGCATAAAAATCGCACATCGAATTCGCGACGTGATCGAGGTGCTGCATGAAGGCCTGCGCCTGGCCGGGTTGGGACAGATCGCCGACGGCGATGCGTTGGTCTTCGGCTTGAGCCACACCGGCCAGGGCCGCGGCGGAGGCCGCCGCCAGGACGATCGCGGTCAGCCGCGAACGGATGGAAATTCGGTTGGTCATTGTCGTTTCCTCTTTCTTGCGCGACCGCTTCGCGCTGAAGAGGGTTGTACTCGTGGCCTACTGTGGGATCGAGTTAAGTCTTAGTAATGACCGTTTCTTAATTCAATGAACTTTCTGTAATAAACCTCATCATTAAGTATTGGGGCAAAATGAGGGCGCTGACCTAAGGGGCGTGGAAACCGGGTGAGAAGAACGCCGCGCCGTGTCTAGCCGACGCGCATGACGCGGATCGCCTGCTGGCCGTCGATCTTCATGAAGTAGCCGTTCATCGCGCCCTTGCTGATGTCGGCCACCGAGCCGGCATGCGGGTCGTGGTAGAGTTCGTCGCTATCGGTCTGCCGCCAGATCGCGCCGGTCTCCAGCTTGAAATTCCAGTGATGCTCCAGATCCTGCCAGGCCTGGGCTATCTTGAAGGACGCCTTGTTGGCTTCCTCCGGCTTTTCGCCCTTATCGAACAGGCTGAATGACGGCATCGTGAAGCCGAAGGCCTGCTGGCGGATCTGCTTGCGCTGCTCACGGTCCAGGGTGACCAGATCGCCCTTGGAGTCGGCGCCGGCCATCTCTCCCACGGTTTTGTCGTAGCAGGCCAGACGCTGAGTCGAATCGACGATCGCGCGACAGTCGATGACCGCCTTGACCGCCGGCGCGGTGGCTGGGGTCTCGGCCGCCCAGGCGGCGTTTCCGGCCCCAGCGAGCGTCAATGCCGCTGCCAACGCCGGTCCAAAACGTCTCGCGATCCCAGTCATGCGGGTCCCCTCTAAGATGTAGCGCCCATAAACGCTGACCCGGCAGCCGGCGCAACGCGCGGCCTACTCGCGCCGCCTGTCATAATTCAACCATGACGTAACCGCGCCGCAACCGTCACGAAATGCGGCGCGCCACTCAGGCGAGAATAAGGCGGAGCCACGCGCAATCGATGTCATTTTAGCGAGCTTATTCCGATGTTTAAGACACGGTAACGTTACAAAGTGCGGCGCGGCGCCCAAAACCCGACCTCAATGTGACTATAATGCGACGCCCCCCAACGGAGTAGATTGCCGATTGTTAATGCGCTTGACCGTTATTGCAGGAGGCCCGTAACTCGCGGTCAACCGGGGGCAATCGCACCGGGAAACCTGAAATGTGTCGGCTCGTCTCGGAGGGAGATGGGCTGGCTGTGCTGATTTGAGGGGCCTTAATGAAACGCTCTAACACGAGGACGCGCCTTCTGGCGTCGTCCATGATCACTGGTGCTACGCTTCTTGCTGCCGGCGGCGCCTTCGCGCAAACCGCCGACTCGGGAACCACCGTCGGTGAAGTCGTCGTCACCGGGTCGCGCATCCCGCACCCGAACCTGACGACCGCCAGCCCGGTGACCACCGTCTCGTCCGCGCAGATCAAGCTGCAGGGCACTGTCAACGTCGAAGACTTCATCAACCAGCTGCCGCAGGTCTTCGCCGACCAAGGCCAATATCTGTCCAACGGCGCGACCGGCACAGCGAACATCGACCTTCGCGGTCTCGGCGCCGAACGCACCCTGGTGCTGATCGACGGCAAGCGTCTGATGCCGGGCGACGCCACCGACCCGGTTCCGGACGTCAACTTCATCCCGCCGGCCCTGATCGACCACGTCGACGTGCTGACGGGCGGCGCCTCGGCGGTTTACGGCTCCGACGCCGTCGCCGGCGTTGTCAACTTCGTGATGAAGAAGAACTTCACGGGCCTGCAAATCGACGCCGAAACCTCGGTCTTTGAATCGTCGAGCAACAACAGCCAGGTTCGCCAGGCGAGCGTCAACGGCAACAATATGTTTGGTTTGCCGATCCAAAACTTCCCGTCCAAGGATGAATGGGATGGCCAGCGCGACACCGTCACCATCAGCGGCGGCGCCAACTCGCCGGACGACAAGGGCAATGTCGAATTCTACTTCGGCAAGACCACCATCCTACCGGTGACCCAAGGCAAGCGCGACTACAGCGCCTGCGCCCTAGCCACAAACACGGGCAACTACGAACAATACTGCGGTGGCTCGTCGACTAGCCCCACGACGCTATTCCAGCCGACAAGCGGTCCGCATTCGCAAACCGAGTATGCGATCGGCGCCGGCGGTAGCCTTTCTCCGTTCACAAATGCCGATTCGTACAACTACGCGCCGGCCAACTACTTCCAGCGTCCTGACACGCGCTATACCGCGGGCGAATTCTCGACCTACAACATTAACCCGCACGTCAATATCTACTCCAGCTTCATGTTCCTGGACGACCATACGGTCGCCGCGGAAGCGGCGTCGGGTTCATTCAACGGCGACAACAGTTACACCATTCCCTGTAACGACCCGCTCCTGAGCGCGGCCGAACAAACCGCGCTTTGCGGCGCAGGCGTGACCACTGGGACCGAGACGGCGAACATCGCCCACCGGAACGTCGAAGGCGGCCCGCGTATCTCCGACATCGAACACACCGCCTACCGGATCGTGCTCGGAACCAAGGGCGAGATCATGGACGGTTGGTCCTACGATGCCTCGGCCCAGTATGGTCACACCGTTCTGACCGATATCGAAAGCGGCTACTTCCTGAATTCGCACTTGAAGAACGCCCTGGATGTCGTCAGCGTTGGCGGTGTGCCAACCTGTACATCCGTCGTCACGGGCTCCGACCTCAAGTGCGTTCCCTATAACATCTTCACACCTGGCGGCATCACGCCGGCGGCGCTGGCTTACCTGAATGGGGTGGCCGAAAGCTCCGGTACGACGACCGAACAGGTCTATTCGATCAACATCACCGGCGATCTGACCAAGTACGGCATGAAGTCGCCGTTCGCGACCAAGGGCGCGGGCCTGAACTTCGGTTTCGAATATCGTGATGAAAACCTGCAAACCAACTACGACGCGGCCATCCAAGGCGGCGACCTGGCCGGCTCGGGCGGTTCAACCCTGCCGACCTCCGGCAGCCAAGCCGACAAGGACGCCTTCGCCGAACTGAGCGTCCCGCTGGCCCAGGACATGCCCTTCGTCAAGGACCTGACCTTCGACGCCGGCTACCGTTACTCGGACTATACGTCCGGCGGCGGCAACTCGACCTACAAGTTTGAGTTGGATTGGCAGACGACCTCCGACGTTATGCTCCGCGGTTCTTACGAACACGCGGTGCGGGCGCCAAACGTGCAGGAACTGTTCCTGCCGGCCTCGCCGGGTCTGGTGGCAATGAGCGATCCCTGCGGAGGCTCCGCGCCGTCGCTTACGGCGTCTCAGTGCTTGAACACCTATCAGCACACCTTGCCCGGTATCACGTTGGCCCAGTTAACGGCCGGCGGTTACGACTACAACGGCACCATCCTTGGCGCTTTGTACGGTCACACCGACCAATGTCCGGCGGCTCAATGCGGATCCTTCGCTGGCGGCAACCCGGACCTGAAGCCGGAAACGGCCGATACCTTCTCCTACGGTGTGGTGTTCACCCCGACCTTCTTCCGCGGCTTCTCGCTGACCGTCGACTACTTCAACATCGACGTGAAGCAAGCGATCGTGCAAGAGCCGGGTGAAACCCTGCTGAGCAACTGCGCCACGCTGGACAACGCCTACGACTGTTCGAACATCAGCCGCTACCAAGGCACCGCGTTCGGCGTCTACGGCGGTGAAGGCCTCGGCGAAATCAACCAGCAGCTCCTGAACGCCTCGGCGCTCAAGACCAGCGGTGTCGATGTGGAAGCCCAATACCACCTCCGCCTAGCTGATTACGGCGTGGGCGATTGGGGTTCGTTGGCCTTCTCGTTCAACGGCACCTACGTGCATGACCTGATCACGGTCCTGCCGGATGGCACGCAGTACAACTGCGTGGGCCTCTATGGCATTACCTGCGGAGCGCCGTCGCCCAAGTGGCGGTCTACTCTCCGGATCAGCTGGAACACGCCTTGGAATCTGACCCTGTCGGCCGCCTGGCGTTACTACGGTTCGGCGTCGTTGGACTTTAACACCAATCAGGGCGATCTGCAGGACGGCACCTATAAGGACACTTTGAGCACCGACGCCAACATCCCGGCCATCAGCTACTTCGACCTGGCCGCGACCTACAAGTTCAAGGACCGCTATACGATCCGTGCCGGCGTGAATAACGTTCTGGACAAGAGCCCGCCGCTGGTTGACCAATCCAGCTTCGGTATCTCGGCGCCGCCTTTCGGGAATGGCAACACCTACCCGCAGACCTATGATCCGTTGGGTCGTGAGATCTTCCTGGGCCTCACCGCCGACTTCTAAGTCTGACGGTTAAGCCTGCCTAAGTCGGGCCGGGTCGGATCTCACACTTGAGGTCCTGCCCGGCCCAATCTTTTTCTAAGCTCAGCTGAGCCATGGGCGTCTGCATGGCCGGCATCCTGCCTGCCCCAACTTCTTGCTTGCCCAGTTCGGCGGGGATAGCTTGCCCGTCACCGCTTCCCGGGCAATTGCGCCGACGCGAAAGACGCTTCGACATGGTTTCAAGCCCGACCACTTCTCCTCTTTCCCCCGCCGCCGCCCAGGCGCGGATCGACGAGGTCTTCAAGGCCGCCAGCCAGAATACGGCGCGAGGCATGGCGCTCGCGCTGCAGGCGCGGGCCGACGGCGTCGACCATCCGCTCATCCGTCAACTGGTCGCACTGAAGCTCAAGGAGGAGGGCCGGTTCGAGGACGCCATTCTGGAATTGCGGCCAGCCCTGGAGGTCGAGCCGCAAAGCGCACCACTGCTGACAGCAATGGCTTTTTGTTTGCTGGAGCTTGGACGCCGACAGGAAGCTGCTCACGTTTTCCGAGCCGCCATGGAGGCGGACCCGAAAAATGCCGATGCAGCCTATGGTTACGGTTGGGCCGCCGAGCGTTTGGGCGCCCTGGACTCCGCATCGAGCGCCTATCGAAGAGCCGTTGTGTTGGATAAGGGCCATGCAGACGCCCACGCCGGGCTAGCCGGTCTGGCTGCGCGTCGGCGGGACTGGGTGACTGGCCGCATGCACGCCGAGCGCGCCGCGTCTCTCGACGCCAAACAGACCGACGCCCCGATGGCGCTCGCCAGAATCGATATCGGAGAGGGTCTGTACGACGCTGCGGAGCGGCGGCTTCAAACCATCATCGCCCTGCCTCATCTAAAACCGCTGGCCCGCGCGAACGCGCGGCTCACGCTTGGGGACGCCCTGGACGGCGCCGGCAGATACCGCAAGGCGTTCGCCGCCTATGCCAAGGGCAAGTCCGAGCTGCGCGAGCAGCATGCGCATATCTTTGAGCGGCCCGAGGCCTACACGGCTCAGGAAGCGGTCCGCGGCATGCTGGGGGAATTCCGTGGCACGAACGCTGACGCGTGGACTCAGCCAACGGGCCAGTCTTTCGCCAGGGACGAACGAGCGCACACTTTTCTGATGGGTTTCCCACGATCTGGAACCACCCTCCTGGAGCAGATATTGGCGACTCACCCGGATGTGGTGGCGCTTGAAGAACGTGAGTTGATGGTCGACGGAACGCTGGAGTTTCTGACACCCGTCGGCGGGATGTCGCGACTGAGCGAAGCGGCGCCACAGGCGCTCGACAGCTTTCGCGACAGCTATTGGCGCAAGGCGAACGAATTTGGCATCGAGCCCAAGGATAAGGTGTTCGTTGACAAGCACCCGCTGAACACGATCCGCCTTCCGCTCATCAGCAAACTGTTTCCGAACGCCAAGATAATATTTGCGCTGCGGGACCCCAGGGATGTCGTTTTGAGCTGCTTCCGGCGCAGCTTTAATATGAACGCATCCATGTATGAGTTCACATCAATCGAAGGCGCGGCGAGTTATTATGCGGCGGTGATGGAGGCTGGCCAAGCCTATCTGGCGGCGCTGCCTCTGCAGACACATTTCATTCGCTACGAAGATTTGGTCGCCGATTTCGAGGGCAGCGGCCGCAAGCTCTGCGATTTCCTTGGCGTCGGTTGGACCGACAAGTTGAAGGGTTTCGCCGAGACGGCTCGTAACAGGGCCATCGCCACGCCGAGCAGCACTCAGGTTGGGCGTGGCCTCTATGACGGAGGCGTAGGTCAATGGCGGCATTACGACTTTGCTCTGAAACCGGTTATGCCGACGTTGCAACCTTGGATAGAGCGGTTCGGCTATGAGCCAGCTTGACGGCCAAACAGTCTAACGCGCCTATGACCAGCGATATTACGCCGGCCGCGCAAAGTCCGCTAACGTTGGCGCTGGAAGCCGTTACCGCCGCACTCCGGGAAAAGGATATCGTGCGCGCAAAACGCCTGTCCGGCGAGGCGCTGAAGCGAGGCTTCGAGCATCCGCTTTTCCTGAATCTTAGAGCATTGGACCGTGAAAAGGCCGGCCAGTTTGACCTGGCGTTGGCAGACCTGCGCCGCGCCCACGTCCTATCGCCTAAAGACTTCGCCATACTCAATGCCTGCGGCCTTTGTCTGGCGCAAATGGATCGATCTGAAGAGGCGCTGCAGTGCTACGATCAAGCGCTGGCGCTCAAACCTGATTTCGAGCCCGGCTGGTTCAACCGTGGATGGGTCCTCGAGCGTCTTGGTGAAACCGCCGAAGCGGCCGCCTCGCATCTGAGGGCGGTGGCTTTGAACCCCAACCACGTCTTCGCCTGGGCGACCCTGGCGCACCTGGCGGCTCGGCGTGGCGATGTGGTGGCCACCCGCGATTACGCCAACAAGGCTCTGGCGCTGCAGCCCGGTCAGCCCACGGCGATCCTGGCCCTGGCCGACATGGAACTCTCCGATCCCCCCGTGGCTGAACGGCGCCTGCGCGAGCTCCTGGCGCGGTCTGACCTCGGCGAATTCGACCGCGCCGTGGCCTGGGGTCAGTTGGGCGACGTGCTCAACGCCGCCGATCGCCCCGCCGAGGCCTTCGCGGCCTACAAGGCCGGCAACGACCTCTTCATGAAGGACGCCAAACCCAAGTTCGAGGCGCCAGGCCAGCCGACCGTCGCCGCCGCCGTGGCCTGGATGGCGCCCTGGGCCAAGGCGCAGCGTCCGCAGCCTCGGCCGCCCAGCCTGTCGATCGCCCGTCCAGCGTCGGGGCACATTTTCCTGATGGGCTTTCCGCGCTCCGGCACCACCCTCATCGAAAGCATGCTCACCGCCCATCCGGACGTCGTATCGTTGGAAGAGCGCAGCACCCTACAGGCTTCGGTCCGCGCCTGGTTGGCTGGCCCGGCGATGCTGAACCGGCTGATAGGCGCCCGTGACGCCGAGCTCAGCCCCTACCGTCAGGATTATTGGGCCTGCGTGAAGGCTTTCGGCTCTGATCCAACAGGCAAGATCTTCATCGACAAGAACCCGTTCAATTCATTGAAGCTGCCGCTGATCTACCGGCTGTTCCCGGACGCCAAGGTGGTCTTCGCAATCCGCGATCCGCGCGATGTGGTGTTCAGCTGCTTCCGGCGGCGGTTCAACCTGAACCCCTCGACCTATGAACTGCTGGACCTCAACCGCGCCGCCGCCCTCTACGACGGCATGATGGCGTTCGCCGAATCGTTTCGCGCCGCCTTCTTCTATGAGGAGCATCAGCTGGTCTATGAGCAGCTGGTTGAGGATCCCGCCACCGAGGCCAAGGCGGTCTGCGCCTTCATCGGCGCCCCATGGCGCGATGACCTCGTCGACTTCTCCGGCCGCGCCAAACGTGGCGACGTGGCCAGCGCCAGCTCCGCCCAGATCGCCCGCGGCCTCTACACCGATGGCGCGGGCCAATGGCGTCGCTATCGCCGCGAACTCGAACCTGTGCTCGGCCTGCTGGCTCCCTGGGTGGAGCGGTTCGGCTATCCGGCGGATTAGGACCATGGCGCTTGTCGACGACGTAACGGCGATCATGGAATCGCTTCAGCCGAACACCGGCGAGCGCCTCCACGCGGCCGCTCGGGCCGCGCTCGGTCACGGCGATCCGGAAGCTCATCTGCTCATGGCGGTCTTGCGCGGGTCGGGGGTTGGAGCGCCGCAAGACTGGAACGCAGCGCTGGATCACCTCGAAGCGGGCGCGAACGCCGGCTCCGAGGCTGCGCGGGGACAACTGGCGCTGCTCGGCGTCGCCGATAGGCCGAAGGACTGGCGGGCCCTCCGAGCCTCGGTTCGTGTGGAAGACTGGCTCGCGCCGTCACAGAAGCAGGTCCTGTCGACGTCGCCCCGGGTCGTGGCCGTCGACGTCTTCCTGCGGCCCGCCATCTGCGATTGGCTCATCGGTCGCGCGCGTGGCCGCACTGGCCCGGCCAAGGTGTTCGATCCCGACGCCGCCGCCGAGAGAACCAGCATCGGCCGCAGCAACAGCGTCTTCACCTTTGACTTCCTGGACCTCGATCTCATCGTGCTGCTGGTCCGGGCGCGGATCGCGGCGACCATTGGCTTTCCCGTGCAAGCTTTTGAACCGACTCAGGTGTTGCATTATGAAGTCGGCCAGCGGTTCAATCGCCACCACGACTACCTGAACCCCGCCCTGCCGGGTCATGCGGCGGAAATCGCCCGCAACGGGCAGCGTGGGGTGACCTTCCTGACCTATCTCAATGAAGCCTTCGACGCCGGAGAGACTCACTTCCCGATGATCGGCATCCGGCGCCGATGCGCGACGGGTGGGGCGCTTTACTTCGGCAACCTCCACTTAACCGGCGAGCCGGATCCGCGCACGCTGCACGAAGGTTTGGCGCCCACGCGCGGCGAGAAGTGGCTGCTGTCACAGTGGATTCGTCTTCCGGCGGCGGTTTAGTAACGTAGCCGAGCGCTTGAGCCGGCGTGCGGGTCTGACGATCACGCGGGGTGAGAAGTGGGTGCTGTCGCGGTGGATTCACGACCGCCCCTTCGGCGTGCCGGAAGCGGCGCGCCCATAGCGGACGCCGCGCGCGGGCGAGTGGATTTGACGCGTCCGCCGCAACGCCGATATGCGTCATCTAGAACTGTGCGCCGCGTCGGGCGCGTGGGGCGGACCGCTAAGCCATGACGACTGCCGATCCGGCCGGAAACATAGAGCAGCTGAAGGCCGCGGCTGATCGCGCCCTGATGGGCGCCGATCCCAAGTCCGCGCGGGCGCTGTTCGAGCAGGCCACGAGCCTGGCGCCTGGCCGGTTCGACCTCTGGATCGGTCTGGCCTCCAGCCTGCGCATGATGGGCGACGACGCCGCGGCTGTGGGCGCCCTGGACCAGGCCCTGTCGCTTGATCCGCGCGCGTTTCCGGCCCTGCTGATGAAGGCGAGCCTGCTGGAGCGGCTGGGCTCGCCACACCAAGCCGGCGCCGCTTATGGCATCGCCCTTAGCCAGCTTCCCCCCGCCGACCAGATGCCGCCGCCGATGCGCGCCGCCGCCGATCGGGCCAAGGACATCCACGCCCGCTACGAGGCGGCGATGGCGAAGGCCCTGCGCGGGGACCTGACGGACATGAAGGCCGGCGCTGGCGGACCCGCCGGCCGGCGGCTCGACCAGTTTATCGACCAGCTGTCCGGCAAGCGGAAGGTCTATCACCAGGAGCCGGTGCTGTTTCACTATCCCGGCCTGCCGGAGATCGAATTCCTGGACCGTGAGGACCTTCCGTTCATGGAAGCGTTCGAGGCGCGTACGCCCGACATCATCGCCGAACTGGCCAGCGTGCTCGACGACGACGCCGATGAGCTGGAGCCCTACATCAACTATCCGCCCAACGTGCCGATCGACCAATGGGCGGAGCTGAACCGCAATCCCCGTTGGAGCGGTTATCACCTGCTGCTCTACGGCGAGCGCATCGAGGCTCACTGCCAACGCTGCCCGCGCACCATGGACGCCATCTCGCTGCTGCCCCAGCCTGTGGTGCAGCACAGATCGCCGGCGGCTATGTTCTCGGTGCTGCAACCGCGCACCCGTATCCCGCCCCACCACGGCGTCTCCAACACCCGCCTGGTCCTGCACCTGCCGCTGGTCGTCCCGCCCGGTTGCGGCTTTCGGGTCGGCAACGAAACCCGCGAGTGGAAGGTCGGCCAGGGCTGGGTATTCGACGACACCATCGAGCACGAGGCCTGGAACGACAGCGATCAGGTGCGAACCATCCTGATCTGTGACATCTGGAACCCGCGATTGGCGGAAGAGGAGCGGGCGATGATTGCGGCGGTGATGGCGGCGATGGACACCTTCTCCGGCGGGGCGCGGGATACCGGCCTGTGAACGCGCCCAACCTTACCGAACAGTCCGGTCTGCAGCGCATCGGCCAGGTCCTGGCGACGGGGGACTACGCCCGCGCCGCCGATCTCGCCGCCGATCTGATCCGAGCCAGCCCCGGCCTGGCCGCCGCCCACTACCTGAATGGCGTCGCTCTTGGGAATGCCGGCCGTCTCGAAGACGCTGAGAAGCCCCTGCGCCAGGCTCTGCGGCTCGATCCGGCCATGCGGCCCGCCGCGACCAAGCTCAGCGAGGTCCTGGTCCACACCGATAGGGCCCTGGAGGCGCGGGAGGTGATCGCCCCCTTTGTCGCTCGGCCCGATGCGGACATCACCGTCTTGACCGCCGACGCCACGGCGCTGAAATCCCTGCGCCGGTTCGACGAGGCGGTCGCCGTCTATCGCCGCGCCCGTGACGTCGCCCCGACCAGCGCGGTGGCCGAGCATAATCTCGCCAGCCTCTATGGCGATATGCAGCGCTATGCCGATAGCGAGACCGCCGCCCGCCACGCCTTCACCAAGGGGCTTGATGCGCCGGAGACCTGGCTGGTGCACGCCCGCGCGCTGCAGGGCCTGGGCCAGCTGGATGAAGCCTCGGCGGCCTATAGCGAGGCGATCCTCCGCCGGCCCACCTTCGCCGACGCCCACGGCGACCTGGCCCAGTTGATCTGGATGCGCACCGAGGATGTCGGCGCATCGAGCCAGGCGCTGGACCATTCCATCGCCGCCCATCCTGACGATCCCGGCCTGCGGCTGAAGAAGGCCCGATTGCTGGAATATGCCGGCCAGCCGCGTGAGGCCTATGACGCGCTGATGGCCGCTCCGGCCGCCATCCGCGCCAATCCCCTGGTCGAGACCGCCGCGGCCAATCTCGCCGGCGCGTTCGATGCGCCCGCTGCTCTAGAGCACGCCCGCCGAGCCTTCGCCGCCGCGCCGGACGAGTTGACCGTGGTGGTCGGCCTTTGCCAGGCGCAGCTGGCCGCTGGCGACGCCGAGGCGGCGGTGAAGACCGCCCTGATCATCCGCCACAAATGGTCGCTCAATCAGCATGGCGTCGCCCTGCTGGCCACCGCCTGGCGCATCCTCGGCGTCGATGCCTACCGCGACCTCTACAACTACGACCACTTCGTGCGTGGTTATGAGCTGGAGACGCCGGACGGCTGGGGCAGCCTCGCCGCCTATATCGCCGACCTGGCCCAGGCGCTGGACGGCGCCCACCGCTATCGCGGCCATCCTATCGGCCAGTCGCTGCGGTTCGGCTCGCAAGGCGAGCTCAGTCCGTCGGAGGCGACCGACCCGGCTATCGCCGCCTTTTTCCCGACCCTGCGCAAGGCGATCGGCCATTACGTCGCCGAGCTTGGCCCGGGCACGGACCCCCTGCGGTCACGCGTCGCCGACGACTTCGGTTTCTCGGGCGCCTGGTCGGTGCGTCTGCGCCCGGGCGGCTACCACGCCAACCACATCCACCCCATGGGCTGGATATCATCGGCCTGTCACCTGGTGACCCCGCCGGGGATCGACACCGGACAGGACGGCTGGCTCAGCTTCGGCCAGCCGGGCGTGCCCACCCAGCCGCCACTGGCCGCCGAACATTTCGTCAAGCCCGAGCCGGGGGTCCTGGTGCTCTTCCCCTCCTATATGTGGCACGGCACCGCGCCCTTTCACGGCGACGGCATGCGGCTGACGGCGGCGTTCGATGTCCTGCCGGGCTAGCGGTTCACACCACCGCGCCGCCGCCGTCCACCACCACCACCTGGCCGGTCGTGTAGCCGCCGCGCATCAGATAGATGTAGGCCTGCGCGGCCTCGGCGGGATCGCCGACGCGGGGCATGGGCAGCCGGTCAGTGAAGGCCTTGAGCATGGCCTCGGGCATCGTCATCGTCCGGTCGGTGCCGATCATGCCCAGGCAGACGGCGTTGACGCGGACGGGCGCCAGATCGAGCGATAATCCAACCGTCAGGTGCTCGATCGCGCCCGCCACCGCCGTCACGACCGGCGCGCCCTTCAGCGGCCGGTGCGCCAACATGCCTCCGGTCAGGGTGATCGAGCCGTCGGGCGCGATGGTCCGGCAGCCGTGTTTGACGGCCGCCAGCGCGCCCCAGAACCGCACCGCCAGCCCCGCCTGCATCTCGGCGATGTTCAGGTCACGCACCGGTGCAAAAAAGCTGCCGCCCCAGTCGCCCGCCGTGAACACCAAATGATCGAAGGCGCCGACCTTCTCGAAGAAGGCGGCGACATCAGCCTCGTCGGCCACGTCCACCGCAAAGCCCGACGCGCCCTCGCCCAGCCGCTTGACCGCCGCTTCGACGTTGCCAGCTTGGCTTGAGCCGATGACCACGCTCGCGCCTTCCGCCAGCGCCGCCTCGGCGACCGCGAACCCGACCCCCGTCGAGCCGCCGATGACGACCACGCGTTTGCCGGTGAGTGATGATGATACGCCCATGGCCGTCTCCCATTGCCGCGCGAACCGGAAGGCCGCGCCTTGACGCCGGTTATGAGTCGGCGCGGGAGGCTGAAACAGCCGAGAGATTATAGGGGTATGCAGAGTAACAGGCTTCGCGCCGAGGGATCACCCAATGCGCAAGCCAGACAAAGCGCGCGGGGGGCGTCATCAGTCCGCCTTCGCTAAAGCTACGGCGGACATCCTTCGCTCGCTGCGCTCGAGAAGGCTGGCTGGGGGACTAGGACTCGAACCTAGAATGACGGTACCAAAAACCGCAGTGTTACCATTACACCATCCCCCAGCAGGGGCCGCGGGGCAGGGCCGCTGTGGACGGTCCGGCGCGCGCGAGGCGTGCCAGATAACGTAAGCTAAAAGGCAATGCAACACGCGGCGTAAGACCGGGCGATCGCTCGCTTGCGGCCCCGAT
>Ga0302314_10007881_pt1 | contig 19081 bp, 10 predicted proteins | sample III_Palsa_N2_3_FD_200533 | JGI IMG/M metagenome (GOLD analysis project Ga0302314, IMG submission 200533) | Peat permafrost microbial communities from Stordalen Mire near Abisko, Sweden - III_Palsa_N2_3 | ecosystem: Environmental > Terrestrial > Soil > Palsa > Peat permafrost | place: Sweden...
TGTCCTTCCAGCCAGTAATCATATTTGCTGTTGAACTCGTGGAACGACTGGTCTTCAATCTGATAACGGCTGACCGCGGACATGGCTTCGGCCAGCAACATATCGGGCTGATCGAGGATGCGCGGGCCGAACAGTTGTTTGAACATGTCGCGATACTTGGTTTGCGCCAGCTTATGCGCCGCCTCGGCTTCGTTAGCGTTGGCCATTTCGACCGGATTCACCAGCGGGCCAACGGCTTGCGCTTGTAGCGTATCGGCCCGGCCATCCCAGAACAAGCCGCCTTGCGGCACCATGGCGGGCGCGACAGGCGCCACGCCGGCGGTCTTTTGGGCGCGCGCCACGCCTTGCACTTGCGCCGCCGTCTGGCTCAGGGTGGCCACCGGGGTATCCATATCCGCGGCTTCGGGTCCGATAGTAAACGTCGCTTGACGATACAGATAAGCCAGCGAAGGCGGCGGTCGATAGCCGGGCAGCGTCATATGCGGGCCGCCCAGTTGCACCAGGGCCGCATTCGGCGGCCCGTAGGCATGCTCGGGACTGTGGCACGAGGCGCACGATTGCGTACCCGACGCTGACAGCGACGGGTCAAAGAAAATTTGTTTGCCGAGTTGCGCCAGCAAACTCAAGGGTACTGTCTCGGGCTTCAATAAATGCACCGGATGCGGATTGGCCCCGGTCAGGTCTTCGACCACAAGTCCAACGGCGTCCGGCATCCGTTCCGGATAAAGCAGCGCGTAGGCGCTGAAGGCGATTAACGCAAGCAAGATGCCGCTGGCACTCCATTGCAAAAAACGGCGCAACGGCCGCTTGGTTGAAGGCGGAACGGAATTCGAGCGAAGAGTCATGGCGATGGCGGAGAACCGCAAAGAGATCAATAAAATGCAACAAGTCGAGCCAGCAACTCGCTGGCTCGACGGCGCAACATCCATCTGGTGCATCCTGAGATCGTGACCTGACATCAGCACCTCGCTGAGGTCAGGCCGTAAGCCGAGGATGCGCTACAACAATCAGTTGGTGACTGTCGTCGGAGCCGCCGACAGAACGGTGCCCAGGCTGTTATCGAGGAACAGCGGCGGAAGGTTGCCGCTACCCGCGAAATTGAACATATTGTTGATGCTGCCTGCGGTTGCGTCGAAGGAACCCTTGCCGATGCGTTGACCGCCCAACCAGTTATCTTCGATGAAACGCGTAACGGAGGCCTGCGTGATCAGCGTGTGGCTGACAAAATTGGCGTTAGCCCACGGCGAGATCACGATAAACGGCGTACGCGTACCCGGACCGCAACGACCGTTAACTACGGCGCCGCCCACGCCCACGGGCTGGACCGCACCCGCAGAGGTACAGCTGCCGGGAGCCGTCAATTGGTCGGCGCCAGTGTGGCCCGTGTCAGTAACGGAAGTCGCATCGAACGATGAGCTGGTCGGCGCGGCAAATTGATGGTCATACCAACCATCCGAATCGTCGTAGGCCACGATCACTGCGGTGTTCTTCCAGTCCGGCTGTTGCTCCAGGAAGTTGACCACCTTCGTCACAAAAGCCTGTTCGTCGAGCGGGTCCGAGTTGCCCGGGTGAGCATCTTGCACCGCCGGCGCCTTGAGGAAGGCGACCGAGGGGAAGTTGCCGGCCGTCACTGCGGCGAAGAAGTCATCGGTATCGTACTGATGATGAACCGGTGTCGCCGTGCTATCCAAGGGATCGGTCGCGCCGATCAGCGCGGTCGAAGTCGGGCGTGCGTGGGTCAGGTTGGCCGTGGTCGGGTAGTACTGGAACCAGGCATGATGCTGAGTGTAATCCACTTCCGCGAGATTCAAGACCGGCGAGTAGGTCGAGCGACCACAGCCGGTCGTGCTGTTGGCGTTGACGGTGGAAAGGTTGAAACCACCCATGAAACCGCCCCAGGTAATATTCTTCGCGTTCAGCAAGTCACCGATGTTCTGGTTCGCCGGCGAAAACTGGCCCGTTATGGTGTTGGCGGTGGTGTCATGAAAGACGGTGCAGGCGTCGCCGGTTGGGTCCAAGTCGCCGATCAGCGTGAAGCCGCCTTGTCCGTCGGGAATCGCGTTGGTGCTTGGCGATGGGCTGCCGCCTTGGGTCACCGCACCGGTACTGTTGTTGCTCAGGATAATGCCGTTGTTCTGGCCGGAAATAACTTCAATCGCGCCCGGCGTCGACGGGCCGTAGGTGCCCGTATACGCATTGTCGCTCATGGCAAAATGCTGCGCGTAGTTCCACAGGGCGGTATCCGTATTACCGTCGAAGTAGCCCATTACGATGCCCTTCGTGGCGAAGACTCCGGTGCCGCCGGAGAATGGCTGGCCGGTATTTGCCGGAAACGCATCCATCGCGCCATTGTCTTCAGCCAGTTGCTCCGGGGTGTAACTGTGGTTCTGACTGCCCGTATTGGCCTGGGAACGGTCGATGCGGAACGGCTCAAGCTGGGCTGCCGTCAGCGGAATCGCCAAGTTCGAGGCGTTGGTGCTGTTCGGGTTGGCGTTCAGCAGGGCGGGCGTCAGGCCGTTCACTGCCGGCGTGCCGGCTGCGGCCGTGAACGCGGGCTCACCGGCCGGGTTCAGCGCATTCGGATAAGTACCGAAATAATGGTCGAACGACTGATTTTCACCATAAATCACAACCACATGCTTGATCGGGGTGGTCGTGGCCAATGCATCCTGGGCCGACACGGTCGCCGCCGGAGGTACTACTGCTGCCGGAGGCGTGCTGTTGCTGCCGCCGCCGCAGGCTGCGAGCGCTAGCGCGAACGCCGACAGCGGAAACGCGATCAGTGCTTTACGAGACATTTTGAGAGGTTCCCGGTTATGGTAATCAAGGCAATGCAGCAGCGAAATCGCCTTGATAAGGGTGCGTCGAACAGCGAGGCACCTGACGATTACGTTGCGACATCGGTTCAAAGCTGCGGTAGTTAAACATCCACAGATTAAAGCCCGAAGACACATTCCTTACAAAAACCTTTCAATTCCAATAAAAGGCCGACTTCTGGCCCTTTGATGCTGGCTGCTGAAAATTACCGGTGAAATAATTGAAGTTCGACCCGCCGCATGCAACGAGCGCTCGATCGAATTTATCGAGGCCGATGAAGGTATTTGATGAGTCGTGGCGAGGATCGTATAGATTTGTCTGCCGCTAAACAGAGGGCATCGGGAGACGTTAATGAAGGTGCAATGCAGTACCCGGAAGAATTCGAATTCGAGGCCGCCGAATAAGTAACCATGAGGTAACCGAACTCAACGGGGTCTCGTTATCTAAGCCGATCTTGACCTGAATGCCTTTCGAGGCTGCTTCATCCACGATCAGACCGGCCTGTGTCTGGATAACGCACCGCGCCGGTCAACCTCTCTGGTTCACCCGAAAGCGTGCCACCGTGGTCTTCAGTAAATCGGCCTGTTGTTCCAGCGAAGCCGCCGCCGCCGCGGCTTCATCGACCAAAGCGGCATTTTGCTGCGAAACCTCGTCCATTTGCGTTACCGCGCGATTGACCTGCTCGATGCCGCTGCTTTGCTCGCGCGACGCCGCGGCGATTTCATTCATGATGCCGGCCACCCGCTGCACCGCGGTTTCGATCTTGTTCATGGTGCCGCCGGCATCGTCGACCTGGCGCGTGCCGTCGGCAACGCGGGTAACCGAGGCGCCGATCAGTTCCTTGATCTCCTTGGCGGCCACCGCCGAGCGTTGTGCCAAGGTGCGGACCTCGCTGGCGACTACCGCGAAGCCTCGGCCTTGCTCACCGGCCCGGGCGGCTTCGACCGCCGCGTTCAAGGCCAGGATATTGGTCTGGAAGGCGATCCCTTCGATCACGCCGATGATGTCGACGATCTTCTGTGCGCTTTGGTCGATCTCGCCCATGGTTTGCACCACCCGCCCCATCGCTTGCGCACCGTGACCGGCGATGGAACGGGCGGTATCGGCCAGTTCCTGCGCCTGGTGCGCGTTCGCCGCATTCTGTTTGACGATCGCGGTGAGTTGTTCCATGGTGGCCGCCGTCTCTTCCAGCGCCGCGGCTTGTTTTTCGGTGCGCTGCGACAGGTCGCTGTTGCCCAGTGCAATCTCCCTGGATGCCGAGGAAATCGATTCGGCACCGCCGGCGACCTGGCCGACCATGGCCGCGATGCTGTCCTGCATGGTCGCCAGCCCGTCGACCAGGCGCCCCATTTCGTCGCCGGAGCGGAATTCGACGCGGTGCGTCAGGTCGCCCCGGGCAATCCGGTCGAAATGCCCAACCGTCAATGCCAGCGGGCGGGAAATCGCCCGCAGCAAACTGATACCGCTGACCAGGCAGGCCAACAAACCCAGCACGATCGCTCCCACCGCAATCGCTTGCAAGGTGAGGTAGCGCGTGTGCGCCTCGGCAAAACGGCTGCTGCCTTGCTGGGTCCTGAACTTGTCGAGCGCAGCCGAACTGGTGGTGAGCGCGACCGATAGCGGCGGCACGACGGTCATGGCAATTTTATCGGCACCGTCGTGATCGCCTTTTTTCATCATCGCGGTCATCGGTTCGATGGCGTTGTGCAGAAAATTATCGCGGGCCTGCGCCACCGCCTCCGACAGCACCGCTTCGTCGTTGCCATGCGGTAATTCGCTGTATTGGCGCCAGGCGGCATCGGAGACCGACAAATAATTCATGGCCTTGTCGATGATGGCCGGGATATCCGGGGCCTCCGGATGGAGCAAAGCTCGGTCCAGGGTGGTGCGTACGATCATCAGGTTGAGATTGGATTTGCCGATCGCGGTGGCCGCCACCAGTTCATTCGAATAAGCCTGCTCCAACGCATCGTTCGAGGCCTTCATGCCGATTTGGCCCAGTGCACCCGTGACGATCAGCAAGATGCCAAGCACCATCAGGGTGGCGATAAGACGAGCCCGAATTGAAAATTGTAAGCGCATGGTTTGCCTTCGCTGAGAAATGGCTGTGTGATAAGCGTGATAGTGCCGCTCGATACACGGCGGCTCTCTGCATAAAAAAACGGCGGCGGCCACGGCACCGCTCGCACCTGCCCCCGGTGCCAGGCGCAATGCGGAAATGACGTCAACCAGAAGGGTTGGCGTCAATCTATCATAGACCGGGTATTTGACTCGCCGCGGGTTAAAACAATTGATTCAGCGCCCCCGGACGGAACCAACCGGGGGCGCTGAATTCCGCCCGTTTTGGCGCGGTGCTTGCGTGGCGGGCGATGCAGCAAGCTGCACCGCCGCGTCGGGGGTTTCAATCGATAGAATCGGCCGGCTCGCCCCCCAGCACCGCGGTCGCCCGCCGAAAGTCCAGCACGCCTTCCCAGCGCGCGATGGCGATGGTGGCGACGCCGTTGCCGATCAGGTTGGTGACCGCCCGCGCCTCGTTCAGGAAACGGTCGATGCCGAGCAGCAACACCAGGCCCGATACCGGAATCTTGTGCATCGACGACAAAGTTGCCGCAAGCGCCACAAACCCCGCGCCCGCGACTCCGGCCGAACCTTTCGAGGTCAGCAGCATCACGCCCAAAATCACCAATTGATCCCAGATCGACAAATGCACATTGGTGGCCTGGGCCACAAACAGAGTGGCCATGGTCAGGTAGATCGCGGTGCCGTCGGCATTGAAGGTGTAGCCGGTGGGCAGGACCATCCCGACCACCGATTTCTGACAGCCCAGCGCTTCCATCTTCATCATCATTTGCGGCAGCACGGCCTCGGTTGAGGCGGTGCCGAAGACGATCAGGATTTCGTCCTTGATGTATTTGAGGAAACCCCACAGCGACAAACCGCATAATTTCATCACGGCGCCGAGCACCAGCACGATAAACAGCAGGCTGGTGACATAGACCGAGATCATCAACTGGCCGAATGAAGCCAGGGTGCCGATGCCATAGCGGCCGATGGTGAAAGCGATGGCACCGAAGGCGCCGATCGGCGCCAGATACATCACGATCCGCACGATGCCGAACATGCCGTGCAGGAACAAGTCCAGCATATCGACCAGCGGCGTGGCGCGTGCGCCCAGCTTGGCCAGGGCAATCGCAAACAACACCGAGAACAGGATAATCTGCAGCATCTCGCCTTGGGCGAATGCGCCGACCACGCTATTGGGCACGATATTCATAAAAAAATCGGCGATGGTGGCATGTTGCGCCTGGCTGGTATAGCTGGAGATCGAATCGGTACCGATATGACTGGCATCGATATTCATCCCGGCGCCCGGCTTGACCAGATTGACCACCACCAAACCCAGCACCAGCGACAGCGTCGACAATACTTCGAAATACAAAATCGCCTTCAAGCCGACCCGGCCGGCCTCGCGGATATTGCCCATCCTGGCCACGCCGACCACCACCGAAGCAAAGATAATCGGCGCCAACAACATCCGTATCAACTTGATGAAGAGATCGCCCAGCGGTTTAAGCTCGACGCCCAGTTGCGGCTTGAGATATCCCAGGACGATGCCGGCGATGATACCGATAAGTATCTGGACATACAGCTTGGAAACCAATTTCCTGATCAGTGAAACCTGCATCTTTGTCTCCTTGAAAATTGCGGGGATATGCTCGGCCTGCCGACCGCAAGCGGCGCTTATTATTTTTTATCAGGCCGCCGTGCCGGCGCTGGTGATCGCCGGCACGGCTTTGGGTGCTTATTCCGCGAGTTTTTTCATTTCACTGTAGAGATCGGCTTTGCCTTCGAAACCGATGCCGATCAGGTCGGGCATGGTGATATAGCCGTTCTCCACTTTCACGCCGTCGGGGAAACCGCCATACGGCTGGAACAGATCCGGATAAGATTCATTGCCGCCCAGGCCAAGACCGGCGGCAATATTCAGCGACATCTGATGGCCGCCATGTGGAATGCAGCGCGTACGCGACCAGCCATGCTCATGCAGCATGTCCAAGGTACGCAGGTATTCGACCAGGCCGTAGCTGAGCGCGCAGTCGAATTGCAGCCAGTCGCGATCGGCGCGCATGCCGCCGTAGCGGATCAGGTTGCGGGCGTCCTGCATCGAAAACAGATCTTCACCGGTGGCCATCGGGTTGCTGTAGTAATTACGCAGTGTGGCCTGCAATTCGAAGTCGAGCGGGTCGCCCGGCTCCTCGTACCAGAACAGGTCGTATTGCGACAGCGCCTTGGCGTAAGCAACAGCGGTATCGAGATCGAACCGGCCGTTGGCGTCGACCGCCAGCTTCTGGCCGTCCTGCAGCACGCTCAGAACTGAGTCGATGCGGCGCAGATCCTCGTCCAGCGAGCCGCCGCCGATCTTCTTCTTGACCACCGTATAACCGCGGTCGATGTAACTGCGCATTTCATCCTTGAGCGCATCGTGATTCTGGCCCGGGTAGTAATAACCGCCCGCGGCATACACAAAAATCTTGCGGTCCGGCACACCGTCGCCGTAGCGTTCGGCGAGCAATTGAAACAGCGGTTTGCCGGCGATCTTCGCCACCGCATCCCATACCGCCATATCGATGGTGCCGATCGCCACCGAGCGTTCGCCGTGACCGCCGGGCTTTTCGTTGGTGAACATGCAGTTCCAGATCTTGTGCGGATCCAGGTTGTCGCCGCTGTCATCGAGCAAGCTGTCCGGCTCGGCTTCCAGGACACGCGGGATAAAACGCTCGCGCATCAGCTTGCCTTGGCCGTAGCGGCCATTGGAATTGAAGCCGTAGCCGATCACCGGTTTGCCGTCGCGGATAACGTCGGTGACCACGGCCACCAGGCTCAGCGTCATCTTGCTGAAATCAATATAAGCGTTGCGAATCGGGGAACTGATGGGAACGGTCTTTTCGCGAATTTCAATAATTTTCATGGTCTACATCTCGCGTTGCGGGTCATCGGAGTGGGCTGGGAAAGCGGTTATGCAGCTTAACCAAGAAAGACCGCCCTATAATTCACCTTAATTCAAACGATTATTCACTTTAGGTGAAGAATGAAAACGGACGCTTCTTCGGAATTGAGCTTTTTTGTGCTGTTGGCCAAGCATGCCAACTTGTCGGCCACCGCCCGGGCGCTCGACATCACGCCGCCGGCCGCCACCAAACGACTGGCGTTGATGGAGCAGCGCCTGGGCGTGCGACTGGTGAACCGCACCACCCGGCGCGTCAGCTTGACCAGTGAAGGCGAGATCTATCTGGCGCATGCCAGCCGGATCCTCGCCGAAATCCGCGAGATGGACGATTTGGTCGGCAGCAGCCGTGCCGCGCCGCGCGGCTTATTGCGGGTCAATGCCACGCTCGGCTTTGGCCGCACCACCATCGCGCCGTTGATGTCGGCCTTTGCGCAGCGCTACCCGGAAGTGGAAATCCAGTTACAACTGACCGATAGCCCGATAGACCTGGTTGAAGAGGGTTTCGATTTGGCGGTTCGCTTCGGCGACTTGCCCGACACGCGTCTAAGCGCGCGCCGCATCATGTCGAACCGGCGCTTCCTGTGCGCTTCGCCGGCCTACCTGGAACGCCACGGCCAGCCGTCGACGCTGGCCGACCTATCGCTGCATCGCTGCATCATTCACCGGCAGAACGACGATGCTTATGGCATTTGGCGCTTTACCCGCAACCGCAAGACCGAAGTGGTCAAGGTTCACGGCGCCTTGTCCAGCAACGACGGCGACATCGTGCTGGGCTGGGCGATCGACGGACATGGCATCCTGATTCGCTCGGAGTGGGATCTGAGCAAACATCTTGAGGCCGGCCGGCTGCAATTGGTCTTGCCGGGGTTCACCCTGCAGCCGGCCGACTTATACGTGTATTACCCGAGCCGGCGCAATTTGTCGCCGCGGGTGCGGGCGTTTATTGATTTCCTGGTGGCGGGGATTGCCCGGTGACGGGTTTGGGTGCGGCACTCCATCCGCCGCCGAGGTTCTTGATCAGTAAAATCTTGCTTTGCGCGACTTGCCCCTGTGCATCCCGCAAACTTTGTTCGGCTGTCAGCAAGGTCAGTTGCTGAGTCAGCAGATTGGCTTCGCTTGCGGTACCAGCCTTGAGTTGCGCTTGTTCGCTGGCAAACAGTTGCTGATTGCGCTGGTAGACATGCTGGAAAGCCTGCACTTCGTCATTCAGGTGATTCACCGACGACAAGCTGTCCTCGACATTCTGGAATGCCGTCAGCACCGCCTGTTTGTAGTTGGCGGCATCCTCATCGTAAGTCGCCTCGGCCTGGTGCACCGCCGCTGTGCGCGCGCCGCCGTCGAACAGGGTTGCGGCAAGATCGGGCCCCACGGTCCAGACCCGGCTGGGCAGGGAAAACAGGTGGGCCAAGGTGTTGTGCTCGAAACCGCCCTGCGCGCTCAAACCCAGCGTCGGAAAAAACGCGGCCTCGGCGACGCCGATACGCGCGTTGGCAGCCGCCGCGGTGCGCTCAGCGGTTACCACGTCGGGACGCCGTTGCAGCAGTACCGAAGGCAGCACCAGCGGCACTTCGGGGTTGTTGTAGGCATAGTCCGCTTGCGCGGCAATGGTGAAATTGGCGGGCGCGACCCCAAGCAGTACCGCGATGGCATGTTCTTCCTGTTCACGCGCGATCTTGGAGGTTTGCAGCTCGGCAATCACACTTTCCAGCGTATCTTCAGCGACCAGTAGTTCATCGTTCGACCCGGTGCCTTGTTGAAAATTGGCCCGCGCCACGTCGAGCAGCCGAGCGTCAATGACTTGCTGTTTTTGCAGCAAGTCGATATCGGTGTCATATTCGCGCAGCGCGAAATAATCCCCCGCCACGCTCGCGGCAATCGACAATCGCTCGCCGGCCAACGTCGCATCGGCCGCCTGCGCCGTGGCTTTGCCCGATTCGATCTGGCGCCGGACCGAACCCCACAGGTCGGGCTCCCAACTGGCGGTCAACGAGGCGTTGACCAAATTGTGCGGCGCCGTGGTTCCGCCCGTCGACGTAGCAGTGGCACCCGTGCCGCCCGAGTTGCTCCGAGTGCCCGACAGATCGGCGGAAAGCACCGGGAACAGGCTTGCGGTATCGGCATCCACCTCGGCTTGCGCTACGCGATAGGCGGCTTCCGCGGCGACGATGGACTGGTTGGCTTGCAGCGACTGCTGCAGCAATTGCGTCAACTGCGGATCGTTAAACACCAGCCACCACTGGCTGGCAAGCGCGCCTTGCGGATTGGCTTCGCTGCGCTGCCAGGTGGCGCCTTCCTTGAATCGTGTCGGCAATTCAATTTTCGCTGGATGGTAGTCGGGGCCGACCGCGCACGCGGCCAGGGTCACGCTCGCCAGCAAGGCCGTGCAGCGGGCCGCCATGCGACGGGCATGGTGGGGCAGCGCAAGTCGGTGCGCGGAAACGGTTGAGCTAGGCATCGTCATGCTCCCTTCCTGCGTCTATGCAGGCGTTGATCGGCTCGATCCAGCCAAAGGTAAATGACGGGCGTGGTGTACAGCGTCAATACTTGACTGAACAACAGACCGCCGATAATGGCGATCCCCAAAGGCTTGCGGAATTCCGCGCCGTAACCGGAACCGAACACCAAGGGCACCGCGCCCAGCATGGCGGCCACCGTGGTCATCATGATCGGGCGAAAGCGCACCAGGCAGGCGCGCACAATGGCTTGTTCCGGAGGCAGGTTGTTGCGGCGTTCTTCGGTAATCGCAAAGTCGATCATCATGATGGCGTTTTTCTTGACGATACCGATCAACAGGATCACGCCGACCAGTGCGATGATCGACAACTGCGTGCCGGTGAGCAGCAGCGCAATCAGCGCGCCGACGCCGGCCGAGGGCAAGGTCGACAAGATGGTGAGCGGGTGAATCAGGTTTTCGTAGAGAATGCCCAGCACCAGATATACACACAGGACCGCCGCCAGGATCAGCAGCGGTTCGCTCGCCACCGACTGCTGGAACACCTGGGCCGTGCCCGAGAAGGCGCCGGTAATACTGGCCGGCATGCGCAGTTGCGCGACGGCCGCGTCGACCGCTGCGGTAGCCTGCCCGATCGACGCGCCGGGAGCCAGGTTGAACGACGCCGTGACCGCCGGGAAGGTGCCTTGATGATTGATCGAAATGGCGGTGCGATCGATCGAATAGTCGGCCATGGCCGAGAGCGGCACCAGCGCCTGTACGCTGGACGCGCCACTGGCGGCAATCGCGGTGGCGGCAGTGGTGGTGCTGGTGGCGCCGCTGCCGGTGGCGCTCGGCGCGCCGACTGGAATATAAATGGCTTTGAGCGCGGCGGGGTCGGTCCAATACTCGGGCGCCAATTCCATCACCACATGATATTGGTTGGCTGCCTTGTAGATGGTCGAGACTTGGCGTTGGCCGAAGGCGTCGTACAGCCCCTGGTCGATCGAATCGAAATTGACCCCCATGCGAGCCGCGGTATCGCGGTTGATATTGACCGTCGCCTGCATGCTGTTGTCCTGCTGGTCGGTGTTGACATCGGTCAGCATCGGCAGCTTACGCAAGCTGGCTTCGACCTTCGGCACCCACTTGTCGAGGTCGGCCTGGTCGTCGGCAGTCATGGTGTATTGATATTGGGCCGCGCTTTGCCGGCCGCCGACCGTAATGTCTTGCGCCGACTGCAAATATAACTTGGCGCCGGGAATATTGCCCAGCGTGCGGCGCAGCTGGTTGATCACCTCGTCGGCGGTGGCCTTGCGTACCCCCAGCGGCTTGAGCGAAACAAACATCACGGCGCTGTTGATGGCGTTGCTGCCGCCGACAAAACCGCCCACCGTATCGACGTTGGTATTTTTCAGGACTTGCTGATTGATCTGCTGGAATTTCTGCTGCATCGCATGGTAGGAGATGCTTTGCGAGGCTTGCACCGAACCGATCAGGCGTCCCGTGTCTTCCTGCGGAAAGAAACCCTTGGGTATCACCACATACAGCAGCACGTTGAGCAACACCACCAGGATGGTGACGATGCCCATCAGCAGCGGATGGCGCATCACCCAACCCAGGCTGCGTTCATAGAAACGGTGAAAGCGCGAGTCCGGATGGTCGGACAAACCATGTTCGCGCTTCTCGCCGCCGCTGGCTTTGAAGGTGATGCTGGCCAGCATCGGCGTAACCGTCAGCGAGATCAGCATCGACATCACAATCGCCACCGACAGCGAAACCGAGAACTCGCGAAACAGGCGGCCGACGATGCCGCCCATCATCAACAAGGGGATAAACACGGCGACCAGCGAAATACTGATGGTCAAGATAGTGAACCCGACTTCTTGCGCGCCTGCCAGCGCGGCTTCGACAGGCGTTTCGCCCAGCTCCAGGTGACGCGTAATGTTTTCCACCACCACGATGGCGTCGTCCACCACAAAACCGGTGGAAATCGTCAGCGCCATCAAAGACAGATTGTTCAGGCTGAAACCCAGGAAGTACATCACGCCGAAGGTGCCCAACAAGGACAGCGGCACCACAATAGCCGGCACCAGCGTGGTACGCCAGTCGCGGAAAAATGCGTAGGTCACAGCGGTGACCAATAGCATCGAAACCAGCAAGGTGATCTCGACCCCGATCAGCGAAGCCTCGATGGTGGTGGTGCGATCCATCAAGATATTGAGCCTGATCGTCGGCAGGATCGAGGCCCGCAAAAACGGCAGGGCCGCCTTGACGTTTTTCACCGTGTCGATTACGTTCGCGCCGGGTTCCTTATACACAATCAGCAAGACCGCCGCTTTGCCGTCCGAGAGGCCGTAATTCTCCAGGTTTTCGACATCCTGCTTGACGTAGCCGAGGTCGGAGATATGCACCACGTCGCCGCCGTTTTTGCGCACGATCAGCGGGCCATAGTCGCCGGTGTTGTACAGCATGTCGTTGGCGCCGATGTTGTACGACTGGCCGGCGGCGGAGGTCCAACCCTTGGGCAGGTCGACATTCGAATTGGCGATCGCGGTACGGATCTGTTCCAGGCTGATGCCGTAATGACTGACGCGATCCGGATTGAGTTCGATGCGCACCGCGGGCAAAGCGCCGCCGCCGACGTTCACGTCGCCGACGCCGGGGGTCTGCAGCAGTTTTTGTTGCAGCACGGTTGAGGCCGCATCGTATAACTGGCCGCGCGTCGCCGAATCGGAGGTCAGGGAAATGATCAGGATCGGCGCATCGGCGGGGTTGACCTTGCGATAGGTCGGATTGCCGTCCAGGGTGCTGGGCAAATTGGTGCGAGCGGCATTGATGGCCGCTTGCACATCGCGCGCCGCACCGTCGATATTGCGGTTCAAATCGAACTGCATGGTGATGCGGGTCGCCCCCAGCGAACTCACCGAGGTCATCTGGGTGATCCCCGAGATTTGCCCGAACTGGCGTTCCAGCGGCGTGGCGACCGAACTCGACACGGTATTCGGATCGGCGCCCGGCAAGGTCGCGGACACGCTGATAGTGGGGAAATCGACTTCAGGCAGCGGCGCTACCGGCAACAACTTGAAGGCAAGCATACCGGCCAGCGCAATCGCCACGGCGAACAGAATGGTCGCTACCGGGCGCCGGATAAACGGTGCTGACAGGTTCATCCCGGCTTACTCCGCAACCATGCGATCACGCCGGCTGAAAAAACCTTCGACACGATGCATCGCGAGATAAATCACCGGCGTCGAAAACAAGGTCAGCAATTGACTCACCAGCAAACCGCCGATGATGGCAATACCCAAGGGGTGGCGTAATTCCGAGCCCATGCCGGTGCCGAACGCGAGCGGCACAGCGCCAAACAGCGAGGCCATCGAGGTCATCATGATCGGGCGGAAGCGTAGTTCCGCGGCGCGCCGGATCGCCTCCAGCGGCGTCGCGTTTTCGTTGCGCTCCAGCTCCAGGGCGAAGTCGATCATCATAATCGCGTTTTTCATCACGATGCCGATCAGCAGCACGATCCCGATCAAACCGATGATGTCGAATTGCGTGCCGGTGAGAAACAGCGCCAACAAAGCGCCCAGCGCCGCCGACGGTAAAGTCGAGAGGATCGTTACCGGATGGATAAAACTCTCGTACAGCACCCCAAGCATCAGATACACCACGATGATCGCGGCCAATACCAGAAATGCCTCGTTGGACAACGACGACTCGAAGGTCGCAGCCGATCCTTCCAGTGTGGCCTGTACCGTTTGCGGCAAACCGATCTCGTGCTCGACCTCGGTCAAACGCGAAACAGCCGCGCCCAGCGTATAACCGGGCGCCAGGTTAAAAGACACGTCGGCATAGGGGAACTGGCCTTCGCGATTGATCGTCACCGGCGCCTGAATCAGTTTCATGGTTGCCATGCTCGACAAAGGCGTGACGCCTGCGGCAGCCGTGTCGACATACAAACCATTGAGCAAACCGGATAAATCATCCGGGTCTTTATTTGCCGCCAGTACCACATGATATTGATTGAGCTGGGTAAAAATGGTCGAAACCTGGCGCTGGCCGAAAGCGTCATACAACACGTCATCGATATTTTGCGGCGTAACCCCCAAGCGCGACGCCGTATCGCGGTCGAAAGTCAATTGCACCTGATTGCCTTGCTGCATCGCCTGGCTTTGCACATCGGCAAACACCGGATCTTGCTTGAGCGCCGCGATCAATTTGCCGGTCCACAAGGTCAGGACATCGGGGTCGGTGGCCTGTAGTCCCAAGCGATAAGTGGTGGTGGAGATCGAATCGTCGAGCGTCAAATCCTGCACCGGGTGCAGGAATAAATGCATGCCCGGCGTGTTGGCGTTCGAATCCGAGAGCCGCCGTATCACTTCGGCGCTGCTGCTACGGTCGCCCTTGTCCTTCAAATTGATCAGGATACTGCCCTGATTGATGGTCGGATTGGTTTGGTCGATGCCGACAAATGACGATAAACTGGTGACCGCGGGATCTTTGAGGATTTGCGTGACCAGTTGTTGCTGCTTAAGCGCCATCTGCTGGAAGGAAATGCCGGGCGCCGCTTGCGAGATGCCTTGCAGCAAGCCGGTATCTTGTTCCGGGAAAAAGCCCTTGGGCATCAGGAACAGAATCAGGAAGGTCAGCGCCGTGGTCAGCGCCACCGAGATCAGGGTGATGCCACGATGCTCAAGCACCCACCCCAGCCCCTGCACATAACGCTGATTGATGCGGTCAAAAAAATCGACCCGGTGTTGTTCGCCATGTTCCTTGAGCATGCGGGAGCACATCATCGGCGTCAGGGTCAAACACACCATGGCGGAGATCACGATGGCGATGGCCAGGGTCAAGGCAAACTCGCGGAACAGGCGACCCACCACGTCGCCCATAAACAGCAGCGGGATCATCACCGCAATCAGCGACACCGACAAGGAAATAATGGTGAAACCGATTTGCTTGGCCCCTTTGAGCGCAGCTTCCATCGGTTTGTCGCCGGCCTCGATATAACGGGTGATGTTCTCGATCATCACGATCGCATCGTCGACGATAAAACCGGTGGCCACCGTCAGCGACATCAAGGTCAAGTTGTTCAGCGAAAAGCCCAGCATATAGGCCACCGCCAAGGTGCCGACCAGCGTCAGCGGTACCGTCACGGCCGGAATAATGGTCGCCGCCAGGTTGCGCAAAAACAGGAAAATCACCATCACCACCAAGCCGACCGCGGTGGCCAATTCATATTGCACATCGGTCACCGAGGCCCGGATGGTTTGGGTACGATCGGTCAGCACATCGACCTTCAGGGTCGCCGGCAACGCCGCACGCAACTGCGGCAGGAGAGACTGGATGCGATCGACCACCTGGATCACATTGGCGCCCGGCTGGCGCTGGATATTCAGCACGATAGATGGCGTGCTATTGGTCCAGGCCGCCTGTTGTATGTTTTCCGGCCCCTGAATCGACTTCGCGATCTGTGAAATACGCACCGGCGCGCCGTTTTTATAGGCAATGATGAGGTCGGTATAGTCTGCGGCAGACTGCAGTTGATCGTTGGCGCCGATCGAATACGACTGGTATTTTCCGTCGAGATTGCCCTTGGCTTGATTCACGTTGGCCGTGCCCAGCGCGGTGCGCACATCGTCCAGCGACATCCCCAGCGCATTCAAGGCGCCGGTGTCGGTTTCGATACGCACGGAGGGGCGCTGGCCGCCGCTGATGGTAACCAGGCCGACGCCCGAGATCTGCGAGATTTTCTGGGCCAGACGTGTATCGGCCAGATCCTCGATCTTCGGCAACGGCAGCACGTCGGAGGTCAGCGATAGCGTCAACACCGGCGCATCGGCGGGATTCACCTTGCTATATACCGGGGGATACGGCAAGTTGGCCGGCAAATAACTCGCCGAGGCATTGATGGCCGCCTGCACTTCCTGTTCGGCCACGTCGAGCGAAAGCGACAGATCGAACTGCAAGGTAATCACCGAAGCGCCATTCGAACTGGTCGAATTCATCGTCTTCAGGCCGGGCATTTCACCGAATTGCCGTTCCAGCGGCGAGGTAATCGACGAGCTGACCACATCCGGGCTGGCGCCCGGGTATTCGGTGTAGACCTGGATCGTCGGGTAATCGACCTCCGGCAGGGCCGAAACCGGCAGCAAGTGGTAAGCCAACATGCCGACCAGCAACAAAGCGATCATCAACAGCGTGGTCGCGATCGGCCGTTCAATAAAAGGACGTGAGATATTCATGGGCGCGCCGCCTCCGAGTAAGGCGTCATCAATGCGCCACGACTTTCACCAGCGAGCCGTTATCGAGTTTGTCCGCGCCATCCGTCACCACCTGCTCGCCCACTTTGACTCCATTGTCCAAAATGGCGGTGTTGTCCTGGTAGACCGGCCCCGCTTTCACATTACGCAGCGCGACTTTATTCGCCGCCCCGATGACAAATACAAAATCGCCGTTGGTGCCCTGCTGGATCGCCGCAGTCGGCACCACCGTGATCTGGCTCAAGGTGTCGGCCTGCATCCGCGCGTTGACAAACTGGTTAGGGAACAGCGTATCGCCGCTGGCGGGGAAGCTTGCCTTGAGCTTGACCGTGCCGGTGGCGGTATCGACCTGGTTGTCCAACGCCAGCACACTGCCCGTGGCCAAAATCGTCTTCTTATTCCGGTCGTAGGCATACACCGTCACCGCACCGCGCGTCATGGCCTTATGGATTTGGCCCAGATAATCTTCCGGCACGGCATACACCACGGTGGCCGGCTGCAACTGCGTAATCACCGCGACTCCGGTGGTCGCCGCGGTGGTCACGTAGTTGCCCGGGTCGACCAGGCGCAAGCCGACTACTCCGTCGACCGGGGAAGTAATAGTGCAGTAGCTGACCTGAACTTGCAGATTTTGCACGCTGCCGGCATCGGCCTTCACGGTTCCCTCATCCTCTTGAACCGAAGCGACCTGGGTATCCAGGGTCTGCTGCGTAATCGAACCGATCTTGATCAACTGCTGGTAGCGCGCCAAGTCGAGTCTGGCGTTGGCCAGCACGGCTTGGTCGTGCAACAGCGTGCCTTGCGCTTGGGTCAGTTGAGCCACCAAGGCCCGCGAATCGATGGTGGCAATCACCTGCCCCGCCTTGACCCGCTGACCTTCCTTAAAGTTAACGGTGTTCAGGATGCCGTTGATCTGGGTCATCACGGTCACCGTCCGGGTCGGCGTGACGGTGCCTAAAGCATCGATATAAACGGGAACATCGGCCAACTTGACAGCAACGGCGCTGACCGGGGTGGCAACGCGCGGCGCGACCGGCTTTTTGGCGCTATGCAGAAAAAACCAGGCAATGCCTGCGATTACCGCTATCACGAGAAGGGCGACAGCCCAGCGCCAGCCTTTCGGTCCTGCTTTCATGTATACCCTCTTTGAATTGTCCACCTCGCGGACAGCCGCGTTGCGGTCGGATTCTAAACAAACAACCTGACAGCAACGGGACAGGAAACTGACAGAAACATGACGGTGCGGACAAAACCACCATGGTTAATCTGTAAAATAAGACTAATTAACGCACGATTGGGTTTCATTTCTTTCAAATATGCTGGGTATATTTGATGACACGGGATTACAAATCGGACAGTTCAGCCCCAGATACAAGCATCGGCATACTATATTTAGGTTCACCGTCGCAGAAAAATTTTCCAATTTGAATTATTTTTCCACTGCAAACAAAGAATGGAAAAATTGGCGTGAGAAGCTAATTATCGGCATCATTGCCACGCCATGAAGAAAACGCGAGCTTGCTGGGGGGAACCCCAAGGCGTGAATCGAGCCGTGCGGGAATTCAGTTGATTCGCACTATCAGCGACCGTTATTCAGCAACACCGCGCGATGGCGCTGACGAATCGGTCGTGCATTTGCGTAGTTGCGTTCTTTCACGATCCCGTATCCGCGAATCGACGCGGGTACGGACAGCAGGTCGATCGCCGTTCCAAGCATCAGCGGCGTGAGCCTGCTCAGCGACAGATCGACGTCTTCCTCAAATTCGCCAATCAATGCGCGTTCGATCATGCGATCCGCTTGACGGCCGAACAGGTCGAGAGGCGTACCCCGTAAAACCTTGCCGTGCTTCAATAAGCGCAGCAGCGGATCGAGCCATGCGCCGCGCAGTGCAATCTTGTTTCTACGGCCAGTACGCTCATCGCGGCGGGTCAAAAAAGGTGGCGCCATGTAGAAGATCTTTTTGCCGCCGCCGTCAAAGGCATTCGACAGGTACGCGCCGAAACTTCCATCGGTGTGAAGCCGGGCCACTTCGTACTCGTCCTTGTATGCAAGCACCTTGAAGTAGTTACGTGCGGCAGCTTCCGCCAGCTCGCCGGCAGAGCCCTCGATGCGATGCTCGGCCTGCTGCACGCGATCCACGAGAGCCTTGTAGCGAAGGCCATAGGCGGCGTTCTGATAGAGCGTGAGGTCACGCACCCGGTCCGCGACAAAGCGTTCAAACTCGAATACGGCCGGCGGCGTAGGCAATGCAGCAGAAACACGTTCCACAATGCTGGCGTCATGTGCCAGCAAGCGCCCCCAGAAAAACGCGCGCTCGTTCATCTTCACGGCCGTGCCGTTCAATTCGATCGCCCGTCCAATTGCTTGCTCTGACAAAGGTATCAGCCCCAGTTGATATGCGTAACCAACCATCATCATGTTCGATGCAATGGCGTCGCCGAATAGCACCTCGGCCGCGCCCGAAGCATCCCAGAACACAGACGGTGCACGACCGACGGCGCCTTCGATCACGGCTTGATGCAGGGCTTTGCTCAGCGGCAGATCGCCGTTGCGGACGAAGT
>Ga0302314_10007882_pt1 | contig 19081 bp, 23 predicted proteins | sample III_Palsa_N2_3_FD_200533 | JGI IMG/M metagenome (GOLD analysis project Ga0302314, IMG submission 200533) | Peat permafrost microbial communities from Stordalen Mire near Abisko, Sweden - III_Palsa_N2_3 | ecosystem: Environmental > Terrestrial > Soil > Palsa > Peat permafrost | place: Sweden...
TACAGTCTCATCGTGACGGCGCGAGACAAAACCTTCGTGAGGGATGTCAAGACGCTCTCTGGCCAGCTTAGGGCTGACCGCGCCGTCGTCATCGGAACCGTTATGAATCAGGCCTGAGCCCCGATGACCGTCGTAATCTCGCGCCCTGGACTGCGCCTGAGCGAATTCTCCGTCGGCGCGATGTTTCTCGCTACAGGCTTCGCGGCGCTGACGATTCCGACGCTCGTTTCTCTCGCCAATCAGTCGTGGTCCCGCGAATTTGGAGCCTATGGGCCGATTGTCCTGGTCACGGGACTCTGGTTGGTATGGCGCCAGGTGCCGGAGATAAGGCACGCCGGCGTTCCCGGCAGCCCCTGGATCACTGTGCCTATTCTCGCCGCCGCGCTGGCGCTCTACGCCTTCGGCCGGGCCTACGATTTCCTGACGCTCGAAGCCGCGGGCGTCTATGGCGCCGGGATTGCGGTCCTGCAGTCGAGGCTCGGCTCGGCGATCCTGCTCAAGCACTGGTTCCCGTTCCTGTATCTCGCGTTCACCATTCCGCCGCCGCCCTCGGTGCTGGCGGATCTCACCTCGCCCCTCAAGCTGCTGGTGTCGCTGGCGGCGACCGATTGGCTGCACGCCTTTGGCATCCCGGTGGCGCGCCAGGGCGTCACGATCTTTGTCGCGCAGTATCAGTTGCTGGTGGAAGACGCCTGCTCGGGGATGAACTCGATCGTCGGTCTGATCGCTGTCAGCCTTCTGTATATCTACCTCATGCGGGGCTCCAATTGGGTATACTCCCTCGTTCTCGTGGCCTTCGTCATTCCCATTGCCATCATCGCCAATATATTCCGGATCATGGTGTTGATCCTGCTGACCTATTTCTTCGGCAATGAGGTGGCGCAAGGGATCCTGCACTTTACCGCCGGCATGCTGCTGTTCGCGACGGCGCTCTCCTGCGTGTTCGCGCTGGACCGGTTGATCAATTACTTTGTCTCGCGCCGAGCGGAGAAGCTCGCATGATCGGACGCCGTGACCTGTTGATCGGCTCCGCCTGCCTTGCCGGCGCCGGCGCCGCCTATGCTCTGGCGCCGCGTCACCACGTCTCCTTGTTGCGCGGCCGCAAGGTGGAACAGACTGTCCCCCGCGCCTTCGGTGAGTGGACCTCGCAAGACGTCTCGGACCTGGTCGCGCCGAAGATCGAGGATAGCCTCGCCTCACGCCTCTATGGCGAGACCGTCGGCCGGGTCTACCGAGGCGGCGAGGGCGGCGCGGAGATCATGATGCTGCTGGCGCATGGCGATACCCAGAGCGACGATCTCCAGCTCCACCGTCCGGAGATCTGCTATCCTGCCTTCGGATTCGCCATTTCCCAGAGCGCGGTCACCGAGGTTGCGCTTGCGCCGAGCATCACGCTGCCGTCACGGCGGCTGGTGGCTGAAGCCCCCGACAGGCGCGAGACCATCATCTATTGGTCACGGTTGGGTGAGTATCTTCCGCTCAACCGCAAGCAGCAGCAAATCGACCGGTTGCGGACGGCCTTGAAGGGGGACATCGCGGACGGGCTGCTGGCGCGCTTCTCGATGCTGGGCTCCGATCCAGCCGTTGCGATCGGGGTTCTCGAACGGTTTATTCCGGGCCTGATCCGAGCTGTGGCCGCAGATCGCCGGGACGTGCTGATCGGCACGCAACGCGCGGCGGCCCTGGCCGGGGCAGGAATATAGCCGGAGGGACGAACTAGGCCGGCACACCTTGCGCGGCCACGTGTTGATACAGGTCGACGGCGGCGAAGGATCGCCTCGACCGGCGAGGAGGCAGTGAGGGGTTTACGTTCTCTTTCCGTGCGCGGACATGGCGGGTCGGGAGGGACTTTGGGGCAGAGGGTCGGTAAACCTTGCGCCGGTAATTCGTACTTTGGACTAGGCGTGGTGTAATCATGAGTCGACAAGGGGTGTTTCCAGTGCGGTCCGACAACGGAGCGGAACAGGAACTGCGATCCGGCTTTGCAGTTGTGCCGGATCGGCTCACGGCGTCTGGTCGCTCCGGTCGGGACCTGTTGTCAGCGATGTCATCTCGCATGGGCAAGGATACTTCCTCGAACCTGCGAGTGCTGAGTTCGCCAAGGGACGTGACGACGGATGCGGAGAGCCAGGCGGCCGATTCGCTGGATCTGGGCGGTGAGCGCCTCGCGCGTTCGACCCTGAAGCGGCTTCTGGACATATTCGGCGCCTTGGCCGGACTGATGGTCCTCTCGCAGTTGCTGGTGCTGGTCGCCGCTCTGATCGTGCTCGAGAGTCCCGGCTCGCCGATCTTTCGCCAGCGGCGGTCCGGGTTTCGCGGCGCGCCGTTCGTGATCTACAAGTTTCGCACCATGCGCGTTGCCGAGGACGGCCCCAATGTCGTTCAGGCGCAGCGCGCCGACAATCGCATCACCAAGGTCGGCGCCCTCCTTCGCCGCACGAGCGTGGACGAACTGCCGCAGCTGGTGAATGTGCTCAAGGGCGAGATGTCGCTCGTCGGTCCGCGCCCGCACGCCGTGGCGCACGACGAGTACTACGGCGCGGAGATCCCCGAATACGACGGCCGGTTCAGGGCCAAGCCCGGCCTCACCGGACTGGCTCAGGTTTCCGGCCTCCGGGGACAGACGCCCGACGTGGCGGCCATGGCGGCGCGGATCGAGAAGGATCTGAGCTACATCCGCGAGTGGTCGATCGTTCTCGATGTGCAGATCCTCTGTCGGACGGGCCTTATATTCGCGTTCCATCCCGCCGCGTATTGATCCACATCAACGCGGCGCTTCTCCGGGGCGGATCTGCGCGGCCACGTCCTTGATAGCCGTTGCGATCGCGTCCGGGCGGTCGCGCATCATGATGTGGGACGAGCCCGACACCGTGCGTTGAGCGCCGCGGTCCGATCGCGCCGCCAGTTCGATGTGCAACCCGGTCCAGAACGCCGATCCCGCCGGGCGGGGCCCGGGCGGGGCGCCGGCTGAGGTCCCATCGGCGGTGAGCACGATCAGAGGCAGGTCGCCGTACCGCTGGCGGCCGGCCGCCACCTCGTCGGAGGTCAGGCTCATCAGGCTGTCGAGTTCGGAAAGCTGCGTCTTCCAGGTGCTTGGCCGCGTCGCCTCCGCCAGCCGCCGGGTGGCGATCGCCGCGGGTTCCCCGGGCTTGGGCGGAGGCGCGCACGGCGCCAGGGCCGGCTCGCTGGAAGGCAGGGAGCCGGCTTGCGCCGCCGCCAGGCAGCGCTCGCCGCGGGCGCGCAAGGCCGCCAGGCTTCCCGCGCCGGGCCCGAAGGCCGCCGCGAAGCGCCGATCTTGATATTCGACCGAGGGGTCGACCAGGACCATCCCGACCACGTCGCCCGGCCGGCGGTCGGCGAAGATCCGGGCGTAGAGGCCGCCCGCCGAGTGGCCGACGACGATGAACGGGCCGTCGATGTGGGCCGCGCGCAAGGCCTGATCGAGATCCTGGGCGATCGCCGCCCCGTCGCGCGGCGCGGGCCCCGGATCGCTGTAGCCGTATCCGGCGCGGTCATAGGCGCACGACCGCAATCGCGCGGCGATGAGCCCCTGCACCCTCGTCCAGGCCATGGAGGTCGCTCCATAGCCGCTCTCCAGCAACACCGTCGGCCGACCGGAGCCCTCACAGCGGAAGTTGATCACGCGGTGGTCGGGCAACCTCGCGAGCAGCCCCGGGCCGGCGGCGCCGGCCGCCCCCTCGGGAGTCGCCTCGGGCCGTGTCGCCGCCGTCGCTGCAGCGCCGGCGAGCAGGAGCGCGCAGGCCAGGACGATGGCGGGTCGGGCGGCTATTTGAGCTTCCCCCGCTCTATGCCCGCCGTCACCAGAGCCTTGGCCTCGTCGGGGCCTCCCCAGCGCAGGATCTTCACCCACTTGTGCGGTTCCAGGTCCTTGTAGTGGGCGAAGAAGTGCTCGATCTGCTGCAGGGTGATGGCCGGCAGGTCCCGATAGTCCTGGATCTGGTCGTAGCGCTGAGTGAGCCGGGAGGCGGGGACGGCGATCAGCTTCTCATCGCCGCCGGCTTCGTCTTCCATCAGCAACACCCCGACGATGCGGCAGCTCATGATCGCGCCGGGCACGATCGCCCGGGTGTTGGCGACGATGACATCGCAGGGGTCGCCATCGCCGGACAGCGTGTGGGGAATGAAGCCGTAGTTCCCGGGATAGCGCATCGCCGTATAGAGGAAGCGGTCGACGACCAGCGCCCCGGACGGCTTGTCCAGCTCGTACTTGATGGGTTCGCCGCCGATCGGCACTTCGATCACCACATTCACCTCGTTGGGCGGATCGTGGCCGATGGCAACCGCGTCGAGGCGCATGACGGATCTCCGGACAAGCTGCTTTGCGCCGTCCCGGCGCTCGGCTAAGGGATGCCCCCTCTAAACCTCGGCCCCTCTAAACCGAAGAAAAGCAATGACCAAGAAACCCGACGGAACCTGGGATAAGTCCAAGCTGCCCAGCCGGCACGTGACCGAAGGCCCGGCCCGCGCCCCGCACCGCTCCTACTACTACGCCATGGGGCTCGGGACCCGGGAGATCGCCCAGCCCTTCGTCGGCGTCGCCTCGTGCTGGAACGAGGCCGCCCCCTGCAACACCGCCCTGATGCGCCAGGCTCACGCCGTGAGCGTCGGGGTCAAGGCGGCGGGCGCGACGCCGCGCGAGTTCTGTACGATCACTGTCACCGACGGCATCGCCATGGGCCACGAGGGCATGCGCTCGAGCCTGGTCAGCCGCGAGGTGATCGCCGATTCGGTGGAGCTCACCATGCGCGGCCACGGCTATGACGCCCTGGTCGGCGTCGCGGGCTGCGACAAGAGCCTGCCGGGCATGATGATGGCCATGCTGCGCCTCAACGTGCCGTCGGTGTTCCTCTATGGCGGCTCGATCATGCCGGGCCGCTGGCATGGCCGCGATGTCACCGTGGTCGACGTGTTCGAGGCCGTGGGCCAGCACTCGGCCGGCAAGCTGGCGCTGGAGGAGCTCACCGACCTGGAGCGCCACGCCTGCCCGGGCGACGGCGCCTGCGGCGGCCAGTTCACCGCCAACACCATGGCCTGCGTCTCCGAGGCGATCGGCCTCGCCTTGCCGCTCTCTTCCGCGCTTCCCGCCCCCTACGAGAGCCGCGACCGCTACGCGGTGGCCTCGGGCGAGGCGGTGGTGCGCCTGATCGAGAAGAACATCCGCCCGCGCGACATCTGCACCCGCCAGGCCTTTGAGAACGCCGCCGTGGTCATCGGCGCCTCCGGAGGCTCGACCAACGGTGGGCTGCACCTGCCGGCCATGGCCCATGAGTGTGGCGTGGAATTCACGCTGCGCGACGTGGCGGAGATCATGCGCCGGACCCCCTACCTGGCCGACCTGAAGCCCGGCGGCCGCTTCGTCGCCAAGGACATGGGCGAGGCGGGCGGCGTCCCCGTGCTGCTCAAGACCCTGCTGGAGGGCGGTTATCTGCACGGCGATTGCATGACCGTCACCGGCAAGACCCTCGCCGAAAACCTCGCCGACGTGAAATGGCGGGACGACCAGATCGTGATCCGGCCGGTGAGCAACCCGCTTTCGCCCACCGGCGGGGTGGTCGGGCTGTGGGGCTCGCTCGCCCCCGACGGCGCCATCGTCAAGGTAGCCGGTATGACCTCGCACCGCGCCCACCGCGGCCCAGCCCGCGTCTTCGAAGGCGAGGACGCCTGCTTCGCCGCCGTCGAGCGCGGCGACTACCAGGACGGCGATGTCCTGGTCATCCGCTACGAGGGTCCCAAGGGCGGCCCCGGCATGCGCGAGATGCTCTCCACCACGGCGGCTCTCTCCGGGCAGGGCAGGGGAGACAAGGTGGCCCTGATCACCGACGGCCGCTTCTCCGGCGGCACGCGGGGCCTCTGCGTCGGGCATGTGGGGCCGGAAGCCCAGGAGGGTGGCCCGATCGCCCTGATCCAGGACGGCGACATCATCGCCATCGACGCCGACGCCGGCACTATCGAACTGGAGGTCAACCCGATCGAGCTGGAGAATCGCAAGCGCCACTGGTCGCCGCGCGTGACCGGCTACGGCTCCGGCGCCCTCTGGAAATTCGCCCAGAGCGTCGGCCCCGCCCACCTCGGCGCCGTCACCCACCCCGGCCAGAAGGGCGAGCGCCATGTCTACGCCGATTTGTAGATGAAGACCCTCGGGCTGCTGGGCGGGATGAGCTGGGAGAGCACGACCGCCTACTACCAGCGCCTGAACCGCCTGGCTCGCGACCGCCTGGGCGGACAGCACTCGGCGAAGCTGCTGATCTGGTCGGCGGATTTCGCGCCGATCGCCGCCATGCAGGCGGCCGGCGACTGGGCGGGGGCGACGGCGGTGCTGGTCGACGCCGCCCGCCGGCTCGAGGGGGCGGGCGCGCAGGCCCTGCTGATCTGCGCCAACACCATGCACCTGATGGCGCCCGAGGTTCAGGCGGCGATCGACATCCCCCTGATCCACGTCGCCGACGCCACGGCCGAGCGCCTGAAAGCCAGCGGCGCCACCCGCCCGGTGCTTCTGGCCACCCGCTTCACCATGGAGAAACCCTTCTACCGCGATCGCCTGGCCTCGCTGGGCGTCGAAGCGATCGTCCCGCCCGAAGCGGACCGCGAGCGGCTGCACGCCATCATCTTCGACGAACTCGTCCAGGGTCGCTTCGAGCCGGCCTCCCGCGCCGCCGTCGCCGCCATCGCCTGCCGCGCGATCGCCGAGGCGGGCGCCGACAGCGTCGTCCTCGGCTGCACCGAGTTCGGACTGCTGATGGAACCCGCCGATTTCCCGGCCCCCACGTTCGACACCACCGAAATCCACGCCCAGGCCGCCATGGACTTCGCCCTCACAGAGGAGAGGTAGACGGGCGCCTCTCCTCCCCCTTTGGGGGTGGAGGTCGTATACGACCGACCGGACCGCGAAGGGGTGGAGGGGGCGACCTGGCGAGATGTCGCCCGGTCAGCCCCCCTCCCGGCCTTCGGCCGTACTCCCCCCAAGAGGGGGAGAGAGACTTTCGCGTTGCCCTGAATTCCTCACCCCGTTGGGGGACGACGACCCCGAAGGGGTGCAGGGGGCCGCCGCGCTACGGCGCCGCCGGGACGCCGAAGGCGTAGGGGTGGCCGAACAGGGTGACGGCGTAGAGCACGACCGCCAGGGCGATCCGCCACCAGCCGATCTCGCCGATCCTCAGCGTCTGGCGGCCGGTCAGGATGGCGGCGAAGGGGACGTTGCAGGTCTGGGCGGCGAAGGCGTCCCATGCCTCGCCGAGCGCCCGCTTGCGCTTGGCGTCGATGCTCACCGTCCCGAACAGCGCCAGCACCAGCAGCGATCCGAACAGCACGACGCCGGCCGTGTCGCCGTTCACCAGCAGGTGGCCGAAAGCCCAGATCGCCACGCCCCACAGGAACGGGTGGCGGGTGATGCGCAGCATGCCCTTCACCGTATCGGGCCGTTCCAGCAGCCCCTGCTGGGCGACGCTCGTCGGGTTCGGCGTCGTCAACCCCGGCACCACCAGCAGGAAGGCCAGGAACTGCAGCACCAGCTGCACCCAGCGCAGAGCCGGCGCGCTGCTCCACAGAATCACCGACGCCGGATCGCTCCGCGCCGCGCCGAAGGCGAAGATCAGCCAGGCCAGCGCGGCCACCGAGGCCAGCGAAAACAGCCCCATGTAGGGCCCCTGGCCGACCACGCCCACCAGCGCGTCGCGCAGCCGGGTTCCCGAAATCAGCAGGTGCATCAGTATGAAAACCGCCGCAGCCGCGACCAGGTTGATCATGGCGAGCGCCAGGGTGAAGACGCCACATATCGTTCTCCTCCCCCGTTGGGGGAGGGGGACCGCGAAGCGGTGGAGGGGGCGACGCCGCGGGGCTCCCGCCCGGTCAGCCCCCCTCCCGGCCTTCGGCCGTACTCGCCCCAGAGGGGGGAGAGACGCTCGTGGGCTTCATTCATCCAATCGGAACCCGACTTCCTCTCCGCAGGGAAGAATCAAAGGGTGCGACTGGGCCGTCAGGTTGTCAAAAGGAAAGGTCGAGCTCGGCCACCACCGGCACGTGGTCGGAGGGCTTGTCGCGGCCGCGCACGTCGCGGTGGATGACCACTCCGGCGAGGCGATCGGCGGCCTGGGGCGAGAGCAGCAGGTGATCGATCCGGATCCCCAGGTCGCGCGGCCAGGCCCCGGCCTGGTAGTCCCAGAAGGTGTAGCCGTGCGGCGAGCCGTCGGCGGCCATGTAGGCGTCGGTCAGCCCGAGCCACTTCAGGGCCCGAAACGCGCCGCGGCTCTCCGGCTGGTAGAGCGCATCGCCCAGCCAGACGGCGGGGTCGTGCACGTCGACCGCCTCCGGGATGACGTTATAGTCGCCGGCGATGACCAGCGGCTCCTCCAGCGCCAGCAGGCCCTTGGCGTGGGCGTTGAGGCGCGCCATCCAGTTCAGCTTGTAGGTGAACTTGTCGCTGCCCACCGGATTGCCGTTCGGCAGGTAGATCCCCGCCACCCGCACCGGCGTCGGTCCGGAGATCACCGCCTCGATATAGCGGGCGTGGTCATCGGCCTCGTCGCCGCCGAGGCCGCGGGAAACGTCCTCGAGCGGCGTCTTCGAGAGCAGGGCGACCCCATTGTAACTCTTCTGCCCGTGCACCGCGACATTGTAGCCCAGGCGCTCGAAGGCCTCGGTGGGGAACTTCTCGTCGACGCACTTGATCTCCTGCAGGCAGGCCACGTCGGGGCTGGCTTCCTCGAACCAGCCCAGCACCGTCTCCAGGCGCGCGTTGATGGAGTTGACGTTCCAGGTGGCGATGCGCATCACCCGCCCCTAAAGCGCGTTCCGAAAAGTGGGTACTGGTTTTCGGACAAAACGCGCGTGAAATAAAAGTTCAGATCGAGAAGCTGACGCCGCAGCCGCAGCTGGACTTGGCGTTGGGATTGCGCACGCGGAACTCGGCCGCCGCCAGTTCGTCGGCGAAATCGATCTCCGAGCCGCGGATCAGGTCCAGCGACACCAGGTCCACCACCGCCGCCGCGCCGTCCCGCTCGACCTTGAGATCGTCGGCCTCGGCCTCCTCGACCAGTTCGAACCGGTACTGGAAGCCCGAGCAGCCGCCGCCGTCCACCGCGACCCGCAGCATCAGCGGACGGCCCTCGCGCTCGGCGATCGCCTTCAGCCGCCGCGCCGCCGCCGGCGACAGCGTCACCGGAGCCGTGCGCGTGGAGATCTCGAAATCGGTCATCGACATGGAATTCCTCTTCGCCTCTCAATATGAGGGGCCGCAAGCCGCTTGGCAAAGGGCCGTCGGCATCGAGGCGCTTATGACCGTCGAAACGGGGCTGGCCGGACGGGTCGCCTGGGCTGAGAATCCCGTCACGTCACGGGGACGCCGGCATGACGAGGCGCCGAGCGCCACCCGCACCCCCTTCGCCCGCGACCGCGACCGGATCATCCACGCCACGGCCTTTCGCCGTCTCAAGGAAAAGACCCAGGTGTTCGTCGCCCACGAGGGCGATCACTACCGCACCCGCCTGACCCATTCCCTGGAAGTGGCGCAGATCGCCCGCTCGATCGCCACCGCCCTCAAGCTCGACGCCGACCTCGCCGAGACCATCGCGCTGGGCCACGATCTCGGCCATCCGCCGTTCGGCCACGCCGGCGAGGACGAGCTGGAGCGGCAGATGGCCCCGTTCGGCGGCTTCGACCACAACGTCCAGACCTTCCGCGTGGTCACCGAGATCGAGCGGCAGTACCCGCGCTTCGCCGGCCTCAACCTGAGCTGGGAGACTCTCGAAGGCGTCGTCAAGCACAACGGCCCGGTGACCGGCCTGCTGGATCGGCCGGTGTGGTCGGCGATCGTCGAGTTCGACCGTGACTTCGATCTCGGCCTGTCGACCTGGGCCTCCGCCGAGGCGCAGGTCGCCGCCCTGTCGGACGATGTCGCCTACAACAACCACGATGTCGACGACGGCTTGCAGGCCGGCCTCTTCCAGCTCGACGAGCTCGCCGGCGTACCCCTGGTCGGGCCGGTGCTGGTGACCGTCCGGCGCGACTATCCGGACCTCGACGACCGGCTGACCCGCCTGGAGATGGTGCGGCGCCTGATCGGCGTGATGGTGGGCGACGTCCTCGCCGAGACCCGCGCCCGCGCCCAGGCCTCCGGCGTCGCCTCGCCGGCGGATGTCAGGGCCCTGGGCGGCGCCCTTGTGGCGTTCTCGCCGGACCTCGCCGAGGACCTCGCCCGCCTGCGCGCGTTCCTTTACGAGCGGATGTACCACCACTGGAAGGTCAACCGCAGCCGCAGCCAGGCGCGGCGCATCCTGGCCGAGATGTTCGCTCTCTTCCTCGCCGAGCCCGAAGTGCTGCCCGGCGAGTGGTTCGCCCGCCTGCGCCCTCTCGACGAGGCGGGCCGGGCGCGGGTCATCTGCGACTACATCGCCGGCATGACCGACCGCTACGCCATCGAAGAACACCGCCGCCTCTTCCAGCTGGAGCCGTGGAGCTGACGAGAGAGACGTCGTACACGGGCGACGAGGCAGCCCCCTAGTCGGAGAAGCACCTGGCCTTGCCGCCGCCGACCGTGTGCACCTGTACGACGATGGTGTTGTCCTGCGCGGGCCCGGCGCTGTAGCGCCAGCGCAGGCCCTGATGCGTGGTCAGGGGAGGGGCGGCGCCCTTCCAGGTGATCTGCAGGCATCGCGCCGGGATGATCTTCCCCCCGCACTCGCCGGCCCCCGGCAGCTTGATCGAACCGGTCGTATTGCTCGCCGCGACGGGGCTTGCGGGATCGTCGGTGACGGTGATCGTCCCCAGCGGCGGCGAGGAGCAGTTGTCGCTGTTGTACTGGCCCACGGCGACGATGTTCTCGGCCTCGTCGGGGACGGCGAAGGCCATGATCGGCGGCGGCGCGTTCGGCGGCGAGCGGAACGCCCCGATCGTCGTCACGACCACGGTGGTGATCTTCGGTTTCTCTTCGCAGCCCGCCAGCATCAGCATCGCCAGGCACGCGCCGGTCATGATCTTCATGGTTGCAGAGCCTCCCTATCTGAACATTGTTTTTATATGACTTTGATCGAGCGGCGCTTACGGCGCCGGATCCGCGCGGGGACTGCGGACAGGCGATCGACGACTCGGCCGCGCTGCGTTCCCCTCATCGTCACCCTAGCCCTGCCGGAAGGACAGCGGAAGCAGCCGCAGGCCCCGCGGGGAAACAGAGCCCCGGGGGTTGATCCCGGGGCTCTGATCGCGGGTCAGGCGGGTTTGCGGAACTTCAGGACCACCTGGTCGGTGCGACCGCGAATGGCCGGATCGAACACACGCCGGGTGTGATCGTCCGCCGGGTTGCGCAGCAGCCTGCTCTCGCCGGCAAACACGAAACCCGCCGCCTGCAGGTCGGAGCGGATGCGCGCCGGATCGATGCGGTGCAAGGTCTCCGTGTCCCGGATAACCCGAGCCGGCCTGGGCCACGTGGTCCGCCACCAGCAGGACGCCGCCCGGTTTCAAGGCGGCGAACAGCGCCCGATCGACGGCCGCCACGTCGGCATGCTCCATGAAGCCGTCGTAGAGGTCATGGTAGTTCTGCGAGGACCAGATCACGTCGAGCCCGCCGGGTGTGGGGTCGGCGACCGGGCGCGTGAGGACCTCGACATTGCGGTAGGTCCCGTCCTGCGCGAGGCGCCGGACGCCCGCGAACTCGGACGGATCGCAATTGCGGGCCATTTCGGCGGGGATGATCGCATAGATCCTGCCCGTTGGTCCGACCGCGTCCGACAGCAGGCGGGTGAAGTAGCCGCCACCCGCGAAGACGTCGGCCACCCGGTCGCCGCGCCGGACTCCCGCGAAGGCCATCAGCTCGGCGGGATGGCGCGCCGGGTCACGGGCGATGTCCGCCGATGGCCGGCGGGCGTCCGGCACGAACTGAGTGGGGGCCTGGGCGGGAGTGGCGGATTGGGCGCTTGCGGCGAGGCCAAGGGCGCAGACAGCCGCGGCGAGGCCGGCGCGGCCGGCCATGAGGTATCGTTGCATTTTTGAAGTCTCCAATGAGAAAACGAAGGGTGAGGTTCGTCGGCTCAGAGACGGCGGGGTGGGGGAAGCGGCGGGGCGTCCGTGCGGCCCGAGGCATGGTCCAGGGCGAAGATGAAGCAGGCCGCGGACGTCGCGGGGAGATAGGCGACCGGCGCCGAGGCTGTGTCCGCGCCCTGCTGGCAGGCGAGCTGGACGCAAGCCCCGGCCGCAGGCGCGGCGGGATGGTGGCTGCGGCAGGCGTCGCCCGGAGCCTCGGCGACAGGGCGCCGCGCCGGCGCGGCGAACCCGGTGCAGGGCGCCACGGAGACGAGCATCAGCAGGCCGACCAGAAGCGCGGCGATCCGGCGCCCGAAGTTGGGGAGACGCGGCGGGCTCACGGCGCGAGCATAGGACGGCGACGCGCGGCTGGAAAGCCGACACCGGCGGTGCCGACCGCCGGCCTGATCCTGGATTTCATGGCGAGGCATCCGTGACATCCGCGAAGCAGATGGCGTGACCGTCGGGGTCGCTCAGGCGCGCGACCGCGCCGCCGTCGCCCCCCTTCGTAGGCCCCGTCTCGAAGCTCAGCCCCTTCCGGGCGAGGCGGCCCGCGACCGCCTCGATATCGCCCGGCCGGAAGACCAGCTGCGTCCCGGCCGGGCTCCGGCCACTGGCCTCCTGGACAAGCGCGAGCCGGCAATCGTTGTTCTCCAGCGTCACGCCGGGCCGGTCGTCGTCGATCCGGGCCGGACGGAATCCCAGCTTCCCGTAGAACTTGCGCGACCGCTCCATGTTCGAAACGGTAAGGCTCAGTTCGAACCCTCCGAAGATCCTGTCGGGCGTGAGCCGCCGCCGCGGCCGGTACGGAGGCGTCGGGCGCGCGTGGGCGGGGTGATCGACATAGTTGATCGGCATGTTGATGAAGAACAGCGGATGGCCGTCCGGGTCCATCATCATCGCCGCGGCGTTCCCGCGATCGTCGCTGCGCGGGTCCCCGTCCTCGAAGCGCAGTCCCTTGCCGATCAGGTCCCGGCCGATGGCGGCGACATCGCCCTGCCAGAAGATCAGCTGGGTGCGGGGCGGCTGGAGGTGGCCCTGGAAGAGCGTGAGCCGGCAATCGCCCTTGCGAAGCCCGACGCTGCCGATCTCGACGCCGCCATCGACATGCCGGAACCCGAGCGCCCGGTAGAACGCCAGCGACCGGCCGATGTCCTTGACATCGAGCCCCGTCTCGAACCGCCCGAGGTCCATCCCGCTCCCTCCCCGTTTGGGGTGAGGCTAGCCGATCGGCGGGGCGTTGGGGAGGGGAGGGTGCGATGGGCTCTACACGACCTGCAGGTCGCCGATCAGGCAGTCGGCCGGGATGCCCCACCTGCGGCGCAGCAGCCTGATCTGGTCGACGGTGAAGTCCCGTTTGCCGTTGAGGATTTCGGATGCGCGCGACTTTGAACCCAGCAGCGCGGCCAGATCGCCCTGACTGCGGCCGCTTGTCGCCATGAAGTCCCGAAGGAACTCGGCCGGCTTGTCGATCCTGGGCGTGGGCCACCGCGCCTCTTCGTCGTGCGCGACGCGGGCGATCAGGATATCCAGTTCGTCCCCTGCTGGCGTTCCCGGCGTCGCGCCCCACAGCGCCTCGATGCGCCGCAGCGCGGCAGTCTCGTCGTCGGTATGGATCGGTCGGATGTCCATTCTCCCCCCTGGAACGGCGAAACCGAGGCGGCGTCGATCCGGTCGTACGCGGCGTGGTCGCCCAGGAACTTCACGAACGCGACCCGCCGAACGAAGTCGAACGCCACGATCAAACGATAACGCCCTCGAGATCAGTGTGCGTGAAATCCGCGCCCTTGAAGAGCAGCGGCTCACCGGCCTGCTTCGCCAGTGCGTAGCTGAAGCAGTCACCGTAGTTCAGGCTGGCCGGATGCCCGGTTCCCTTGCCGAACCGGTCGTAAGCGTCGATGGCCACGTAGGCCTGCTGCTCGGTCACCGGCTCGATCCTGATGGAGAAGAGGCTCAACATCTCGTCGAACGCCACTCGCCGCCGTCGAGACGAATCGCGCCGCAGCACGATCCCAATCTCCACCAGACTGGCGGAGGAGAGCCGGCAGACCTCGGCCGCTGAGATTCGCGAAAGCAAATCGTGGGCTTCCGGCTCGTCGAACAGAATAGCGATGATGGCCGAGCTGTCGAGAATCACGATCGCCAGGCCTCAGTGCGGCAGACCCTGGTCGTCGTAGAGAAACGCAGATCGATCTGCGCCTTCCGCGCTCGCCGGACCCGCGGCGCGCACCAACTCCAGGATCCGCGCGACCTTGGCGCGTTGAGAAGGCGCCAAGTTCACGGGGCGGGACAGGCGCCGGTCCCGGGGTTCGCGCGCCAGTTCGGCGCGCAATGCCGCCGCGACAACCTCCTCGACGCTCTGCCCACGCAGCGCGGCGAGCTGATCGGCCATGGCCTCGATCTCGGCATTGGCTTTGATCGGCATCGACAGTCTCCATCACGCACAAACGAGGGTTTGCGGAAGCCCGCGCCGAAGCACGTCGGCTGATGCGCTGGGTCTTTCACGGTCCTCTTTCACCACCGTAGCATAAGGCAAGGGGTTTTGATTGAAACGCCTATCGCCGACCCAGTTCACCAGACCTGCACCCCCTGATCCGCCCGCAGGCGCGCCTGCTGGATCGTCACCGCCTCGAACACCTCACCCAGGGCCGGCGGCGCCGGCGTGAGGAGGGGCAGGGTCGCCTGGGCCTCGATCAGGAAGCGCTCGGCCGTCGGCGCGCCGGCGCCGCGCAGGTAGGCGGCGTCCCACCAGCCCTGGATGCGATCCTGCGCCTCTCGCAGGCGTCCGGGGGCCGGCAGGCGGTCCCGCTTCTCCCGCTGGTTCACTTCGCGGTGGGCGGGCATCAGGTTCCACAAGGCGTCGCACGGCCAGGCGGCCCAGGGGAAGCAGTGGTCGATGTCCTGCGTCTCCGCGCTCAGCCGCCGGCCGCTCCAGACGCAGTGGAGAGCGCCCTGTTCCAGCCGGGCCAGCGCCCAGCGGCGCGCCTCGGCGACGTCCCGGGCCGGGTCCGACCAGGCGAGCGCGCGGGCGATGGTCTCGCCGTCCAGGGTGCGGCCCTGGCTCGCCGCGAAGCGCTTCATCAGGGCCGTCCACTCGGCGATCAGCGCCGGCTCGATCCACACGTCGAACCGGCCGAGCGCGCGCCACAGGGGACCGGGCGCCTTCATCACGCCGAAGCTCCACAGGTAGTCGGCCGTCAGGCGCGGGGCCCAGGCGTCCGTGCGCGGGCCGCGCACGGTCGGGAAGACGGGCGCGCCGTCGGCGAAGGTGGTGAAGGTCGCGGGCATGCGGGAGATGGTGTCGGCGGCGTCGGCCAGCGCCGCGTGCAGGATACGGGCGCGCTCGTCCTCGAACGCCGCGCCCACGCGCAGGTCGAGGGGCGAGAGGTCCGCCAGGGCGCGGAACGGCGCCTTGACGAAGCCGAGGCCCCGATCGCCCACATTGCCGACGAGTTGCGGCAGCCCCGCCGCCAGCAGGGGCTTGAAGAGGCGAAGCCAGTAGAGGGCGACAAGGCCGAGCGGCACGGCGACGAGCCCGTCCTCCCCTTCGCGCGCCAGGCCTCCCGCGCCGTCGGCGATCCGGGCGAGGGCGCGCAGCAGGGCGACCTTGTAGGTGGCGGTCTTGGCGTCGTTCAGGATGATGTGGCGCAGCAGGGGCAGGGCGCCCGTGCCGTCGTCGGGGAGGCGAACGACGACGTTCGTCCAGGCGACCCCATCGCGCCCCGTGAGGTCGGCGCTATGGCTCACCGCCTCGACGAGGGCGCCGTGGGCGCGGGCCAGTGACTCGATTTCGGCCAGGTCGACCGGATGCAGGCTCCGTTCCGCGTCCGGCGGTCCCAGGCGCAGGCTGAACGCCAGGCGCCCGCCCGCCTTTAGCAGGGTGACCAACTTGCGGAAGGCGCGCGCCCGCTCGCCCGGGGCGACGTGCATCCACACCGCGCTCAGCAGGATCAGGTCGAACGAGAGGCCCAGGCGCCCCACGGTGGCGAGGGCGGGCAGGGAGTCGGCGATCCAGCTGATCGCCGGATCGGGATGCAGAACCCGAGCCGTCTCGCGCATCCGGGCCGAGGGCTCGGCCGCGATCACCCGGTATCCCTTTCGGGCCAGCCACGCCGCGTCCCGCCCCGAACCGGCGCCCACATCCATCACCACCGCGTCAGCGCCGGCCGGCAGGAAGTCGACCAGCCAGCCGTGAACCTCATCGGGCAGCAGCGCCTCGAACCGCGCCGAGGCCTCCTCGACGTGCGCACCATACCAGTCGGGCGGGTCGGACATGGGCGGAAGCGTAGGCGTTCGGGTGTTGGGCGTCGAGGCGCGGCGCCCCACTCGCCGCGCAGTGGCCGCGAAAGACTCTGGCGGGCCGACGAACGCCTGGTAAACGAGAGCGGGACCCAGTCATCCGTTGTGGGGATAAGCTCGCGTGAAGGGTGTTTTCGACTTGAAGCCGGGCTCCGGCTACGACGACGACATCGCGCGCCGATACCACTTCCCCAACAACCGGCCCTATCGCGAAGCCGCGCTGGCGTGCGTGGGCGACTGGATCATCTACCGCGAGGGCCGCCGCAACAAAGGCCGCGAAGCCTACATCGGCACGGCCGAGGTGGTCGCGGTCGAGCCGGACCCGAATGATCCGACCCACGCCTATGCCCGCGTCGCCAACTTCCTGCCGTTTCCGACGCTTGTACCCTTGAGAATCGCCGGACGGTTTGCCGAAGCCCCGCTTCGTAATCTGCCTGATCCCTCGAAGGTAGGAGCGGCTTTGCAAGGCCGATCGGTCCGGCCTCTCGCGGCGGAAGACTTCGACGCGATCGTCCTGGCGGGCCTCAACGAAACACTGGCTCCTCAAAATGCAGCGCGGCTAGGGCTCGACTTCCCCGCCGACGATCTCCCGCCGCTAGGTCTCCCCGATGGGGTCGAAGACCGGCCGCGGCGCATCGAACAGATGCTCATCAACCGGAAGATCAGGGACGCGAACTTCCGCCTCGTGGTCTGCGAGGCCTATGACAATCGCTGCGCCGTGACAGGACTCCGCATCATCAACGGCGGCGGCCGAGCCGAGGTCCAAGCAGCGCACATTCTACCCGTCGCCGACGGCGGGACCGACGTGGTGCAGAACGGCATCGCCCTCTCGGCCACCGTTCACTGGTTATTCGACCGGCACCTGATCTCGTTGGACGACCAGTATCGCTTGCTGGTGTCGCACAACCGCGTTCCAAGCGAGCTCACCAATCTCTTCCGCCCGGGCCACCAGCCGATCCACTTACCGAAGGATCCGCGGCTGCACCCACATCCGCGCTTTCTGGCGCATCATCGCGAGCGCTACGCCAATGCGGGGCATTGAACAGTCCCCGGCCTCTCCTGCCTAGAACGTGACGTCGTCCGGTAAGACGTCTTCGTCGCTCACGGATACGCCCTTCAGCAAATCCGTCAGCTTATCGAGCTCAGCGCTGGTGAACGGGGACAGCGAGCCCGGGTTGGCCGCCATGTCCTTCTCCAGGAACGAGAGGTAGGCCGACATGATGGGATCGTGTGCTTCCTCCGCCGCGGTGGCCTCCGACCCATCCTCAACGGAAACGAGCAACTGACCCGGACCGATGTGGTGGACACGAAGCTTCGCCTTCAGCCGGAACTCCGGATGAGCCTGGAAGAACGACTTCTCCAGGCGAAGCGCGCCGGAGTGCCCCGTCGTTGTGATTGCCCCGCCAAAACTTGCCGCAGTCCGCGCCATCTACTCATCCTCTCGCGGTACGTAAGATAGTACGTATCGCTCGGGTTCCCCATACCCGGACAAAACTGTCCACCCATGCCTATGTCCTTTGGCGTGCTGCCAACGGTGTGCTGCTCACGACGTTGATTCTTAGAGGGACTCTGCCGTCCTGGGGCCGGAGACACAGATGTCCGGGGCTGGCGGACAAAAATGCCTGGGGGCGAGGGGCCCGTGTGCCTAGGATTCGACCTCACCATAACCCAATATGGGGTCATGAACACCGATGCCCCAGAAGAAGTTAGCGAGCCGGTCCCGCCGGCGAAGCCGAACTCTGAAAAGGTGCTGCGCCAGAAGTGGCGCAGCAGCTTGGACACCGGCTGGACCGTGATCCCCTCGGCCCTGATCCGAGGACTGCCGCGGCTCCATATCGGGGCCGGGGAGCTGGCCGTGCTGATTAGCTTGATCGACTACTGGTGGGCGCCCGACGATCCGCCGTGGCCGTCGAAGAAGGCCCTCGCCGAAAGGCTGGGGGTGTCCCAAAAGACCATCCAGCGGCACCTGGCGGTACTACAGCAGGAAGGGCTGATCGTCAGCGAAGCCCGGCACAGGGTGGGCGGTGGCCAGACTTCCAACCTCTACGACCTCACGCCCCTGGTGGCGAAGCTCGAGGCGATTGCCGCTGACATGAAGAAGGCCGAGGCCGAGGTCGCGAAGCTGAGGCGGGCCGCGACCCGGCCTGGCGGGCGCGCCAAGGCCGCCGCCGACGGTGCCGCGTCATGAGCCGTAAGAAGGAGAAGAAGGACAAGCCCTTCGCGGTCCGCAACGGCTGGACGCTTTTGCGCCACCCGGCGTTCCGCGGACCATTCGACGAGCTTGTCGCCGAGGTGACCGAACTGCAGGCGGCGGACGCCGACAGCTGGATGGGTCATCCCAAGGCCAAGCTGCTGAAGCGCATCCGCGACTTAATAATGGACGAGATCCCGGCGAACCCAGACGATCCGGCCTACCGGCTCGGCAATACCATGGGCAGGCAGAACAGCCACTGGCGGCGAGCGAAGTTCCTCGGTCGCTTACGCCTGTTCTTCCGCTTCGATACGGCCAGCAAGATCATCATCTACGCCTGGGTCAACGACGAGAACACCTTGCGCAAGGCGGGCTCGAAGACTGACCCCTACGCGACCTTCGAGAAGCGGCTGAGTCGCGGCGACCCGCCAGGCGACTGGGCGAAGTTGCGGGCGTCGGTGCCTGACGACACGTCGGCTGAAGAGAGCGGCGGGAAGGGCTAGCAATCCGCGGCAAAACGGAAGCTTAAGCGGTCCGTGGCAGCGCGGCGGACACCAGATA